>JYMV01002477.1_pt1 | contig 14893 bp, 14 predicted proteins | sample 338911 | NCBI WGS metagenome assembly JYMV01 (sample SAMN03354496, study PRJNA234377) | hydrothermal vent metagenome | biome: Deep sea; feature: Hydrothermal plumes at the Eastern Lau Spreading Center, Western Pacific Ocean; material: Seawater | place: Tonga | collected 2009 | depth 2000 m m
AACCACAATTATTACTGATTACAAGCTTCATGAAAAAGACACAGGGTCTTCAGAAGTGCAGATCGCATTACTGACAAAACGCGTTACCTATCTTACGGAACATTTTAAGACCCATTCCAAAGACCATCATTCCCGGCGCGGACTCCTCAAGCTAGTCAGCAAACGACGAAAGCTTTTGGACCACTTGAAAAAAGAAGATGTTAGCCGTTACCAGAGCATCATTGTGAAGCTCGGTATACGCAGATAGTCGCGCCCAACCCATCCTGAATTCGCAGGAAATAAAGATATTGGAGATATATTAATGGAAAAAGTAGAAATAGATATAGATGGAAAGCTAATTTCAATTGAAGCCGGTGACTTAGCCCGGCAAGCCGGTGGCGCAGTCATTGTCCGGCAAGGTGACACCATGCTATTGGTGACTGCTACCATGGCTGGCCAGGCACGAGAAGGAATCGATTTTTTTCCCCTGACTGTCGACTACCGGGAAAAAACCTATGCCGCCGGAAAAATTCCCGGCAACTTTTTCAGGCGGGAAGCCCGGCCCGGAGACATCGAAACCCTGACCTGCCGATTGATCGACAGACCTATCCGACCGTTGTTCCCGAAAGCTTTCAAAAACGAAACCCAGGTTGTTGCGCTGGTCATCTCGCATGATCAGACCAATCCTCCGGATGTCAATGCTATCACCGGCGCTTCCGCCGCGTTGATGATCTCCGACATTCCGTTCGAAACCCCTATTGCCGGAGCCCGTATTTCCCGGGTTGATGGCAAACTGATTTTCAACCCCACTTACGAGGATACGGCTAATAGCGACCTGAACCTGGTCATGGCAGGAACAGCAGATGGAATCGTAATGGTTGAAGCGGGTGCTAATGAAGCCAGCGAAGACGATATGATGGCGGCCCTTGAGTTCGGACACGAAAGAATCAAACAATTGATCGAAATTCAGATCAAGCTACGTGGACTTCTGGGCAAAGAAAAACTCGTGGTGGAAGCACCACAAGTGGATGAAGAACTGAAAAGCAAAATCCACGAAAAGACTGCGGCCAAGCTTACAGAAGCAATGCAAATCTCCGGCAAGCACGAACGTAGCGATACCATCAAGCAAATCAGAGAAGACTTCAAGGCCGAGCTGAGTCCTGAAGAACTGGAAGAGAAAGCTGGCGCAATTAAAGAACTTTTCCATGACCTGGAAAAAGATATCGTGCGCAACCTGGTTCTCGACAAACACTATCGGGTGGATGGCCGAGGCCTGGCCGATGTCCGCCCCATCACCATCCAGGTCGGCTACTTGCCCAGGGTACACGGTTCCGCTGTTTTCACTCGTGGCGAAACCCAGGCTCTCGTTTCCACAACCTTAGGAACCGCTTCGGACGAACAACGGATCGACAGTTTGGAGTATAAGGGCACCAAATCTTTTTTCCTGCATTACAATTTCCCGGCCTTCTGTACCGGCGAGGTCAAGTTTCTATCCGGCCCCGGACGACGCGAAATCGGTCACGGTATGCTCGCCGAGCGATCCCTGATACCTATCCTGCCGGATAAAGATAAATTCCCTTACACCATCCGCATCGTTTCCGAGATTCTTGAGTCCAATGGCTCCTCTTCCATGGCTTCCGTGTGCGGAGGTTCGCTCTCACTGATGGATGCAGGCGTTCCCATCAAAGCCCCGGTTGCGGGTATTGCCATGGGTATGATTAAGGACGGTGATCGGGTTGCGATCCTTTCCGACATCCTCGGTTCCGAAGATCATCTCGGTGACATGGACTTTAAAGTGACGGGAACCCTTAAGGGCATCAACGCCCTGCAAATGGATATTAAAATTGGTGGTCTGAGCCACGACCTCATGGCCAAGGCCCTCGAACAGGCAAAAGAAGGAAGGCTGCATATCCTCGGCGAAATGGATAAAGCTCTGCAAAGTCCGCGAGAAGAGATGTCCCAATACGCTCCGAGAATCGTCACCATTACGGTGCCCAAAGATAAGATTCGCGATGTTATTGGACCGGGCGGCAAGGTCATTCGTGAAATCATCGACAAAACCGGAGTCTCTATCGACATCAACGATGATGGAGTGGTTTCGATCGCCTCCACAGATGAGGATTCTGCCAAAAGGGCCGTTGAGTTTGTGCAAAACCTTGTGCAGGAAGTCGAGATCGGAAAAATCTATCTCGGCAAGGTAAAAAAGATCGTTGATTTTGGTGCTTTCGTGGAAATCTTCCCTGGCACCGATGGTCTGGTACATATCTCGCAAATATGCGACCGTCGCATCAAAAATGTCAGTGACGAGATTCAGGAAGGTGATGAGATCAAAGTCAAGGTCATTGATGTAGATCAACAGGGCCGAGTCAAACTCAGCCGCAAAGAAGCCCTGCGCGACGCAGTTGCCGCAGAATAATTCAAGCGTTCACAATAAAACGGGAAGGGCTTTTTGCCCTTCCCGTTTTTTATTCCACTAGCCGTGGAGGCAACTGGGCAAGAGCCCATCAAGCCAAAAGTATCGTTTCTCGCCAGATAAAGTTATTGCAATTTGCCACCGGCTGCTAGCCGGGTACGCTGGCCTAGTAGTGGTCCAAATCCCAATCTTTGATCACTTCGATGGAGGGGTGATGGGTGAGATCGAAATGGAGGGGTGTCACCGATATATAGTTTTTAGCCACCATCACACAGTCGACTCCTTCTTCAGTTTCATCGAACCGCATCTCACCCGCCATCCAGTAATAGGTATTGTTTCTAGGGTCCACCCGTTGATCAAACGATTCGACCACCCGTGACTTCCCCTGACGGGTGACAGCCACCCCGGCAATCTCACTTTCAGGAACAGGCGGAACATTGACGTTCAGGATAACGCCCTGGGGTAGTCCCTTTTCAAGGACTCTGGAAATCAGCTTGCGGGTGAATTTCGCCGCAGGATCAAAATCCGGGTTTTCATAGGTGTCCAGCGAGACCGCGATACCGGGAACCCCCATAATCATCGCTTCGGTCGCGGCTGAAACAGTTCCTGAGTAAAGGGCGCAAATGCCGAGATTCCCTCCCAGATTGATCCCTGAAACCACCAGCCGGGGCGGTTCATCCAGCAATACCGCAATAGCCAGCTTGACACAGTCGGCGGGAGTTCCATTGACAGCATAACCCACGAGCCGACCTTCCTCCTCCACCTTCCGAACCTTGAGCGGTTGGGTCAGCGTGATCGCGTGGCCCATGGCGCTTTGCTCCGTCTCCGGAGCAACGATGATAACCTCATCCTCCTGACTGAGTTCCCGATACAGGGTTCTCAGGCCATCCGCGTTAAATCCATCATCATTACAAAGTAAAATCATATAAAATTTCTAAAATGTGAAAAAAAAGGGGCGCTTCCTGTTGGAAACGCCCCAAATCTCAGGCCCCTCACCCAACCTTAGAAAAGGTCGGCACATCCAAGTGTCCTCAATTATGTTTACCGAAATACTCTTGCGATCCGGCAGGATCCGCCTTCATGCCATCTTCGCCCTGTTTCCAGTTCGCCGGGCACACTTCCCCGCTTTTTTCATGAAACTGCAGAACATCAACCATCCTCAAAGCTTCATCGATATTTCTTCCCAGGGGTAGGTTGTTAATGAGCTGGTGCTGAACCACACCTTCCTTGTCGATCAGAAACAGTCCACGGAAAGCAATCCCCGCGTCATGCATGACCCCGTAATCATAAGTGATTTTTTTGCTCAAGTCAGCAACGAGTGGATAGGTGATGTCGCCAAGGCCGCCTTTTTTACGGTCTGTATTTCTCCAGGCCAGATGCGAGAAATGGCTGTCGATGGAAACTCCCAGCACTTCGGTATTCCGCTTCTTGAATTCATCTATTTTTTCACTGAAAGCGATGATTTCGGTCGGGCAGACAAATGTGAAGTCCAACGGATAGAAAAACAGAATGACATACTTTCCCTTATAATCGGAAAGTTTGATTTCTTTAAAACTGCCATCAGGCATCACGGCTTGGGCAGTGAAATCCGGGGCAGGTTTAGCAACTAATGCTGACATATTTAGCTCCTCTAAATAAAATCTGTATTTAACGAAACACTCACTCTATCACAATTTTCCCAGGGCATTCAATTCAGATCAACAAGACTCCAAAAAAGTTTTATTGACCCTGCTAGACGGTATAAACCCATTTCACCCTCTTTCCCAGTCTTGACACACCGGAGAACCCTACTTACAATGATTTAAACCAGCGTGATACCCCTTCGGGGCACGAAGGTAAATGATGAGCATAACGCGCGACCCTATTGGCAACAGCTTTTTACCGCGAGCAACCGTTTTTCTCGGCTTAATAGACTCTTGCACCATTCTCTCCGGGCATGACCCGGTGGAAAATATGTTTCTATGGAAATTCTATTTTTAGGAACCGGGACCTCTACGGGGGTTCCTTCTCTGTGTTGTGACTGCGAGGTTTGCCTGTCAAAAGATCCACGCAACAAGCGTTTGCGCTCGTCGATTCTGGTCCGGCAAAACAGTCATACCGTTCTGGTCGATACCTCTACGGACCTTAGGCAACAATGCCTGCTCTACGGAATCCGGGAAATCAATACAGTCCTTTTCACCCATCACCACGCCGACCATGTTCATGGAATTGATGAACTGCGCAGTTTTAACTTTTTCAATAAAACCAAACTGCCCGTTTATGGTAACGCGCAAACCCTGTACCACCTGAATAAAAACTTCAGCTATATTTTCGGCAAAACCGAGCAGGTCGGCGGTGGCATTCCGCAATTGATCCTCAAAGAGTTGGAAGATAAAACCTACCTCTTCGGCGATATCCCCGTCACTCCTCTCGACATCCAGCACGGCAAGCTGATCATCAACGGGTTTCGCTTCAAGGACTGCGCCTACATCACCGACTGTAGCGGCATCCCGAATACCACCCGGGAAAAATTAAAAGGATTGAAAGTTCTAATTCTGAACGCCCTCGGATTCAAATCGCACCCAACCCATTTCAACCTCGACCAGGCCCTGAAAGCCGCCGAGGCCCTGAAACCTGAAAGAACCATTCTGACCCACATCAACCATCATTTTGACCATGAAAAAGTATCCCGCGACCTGCCGGAAGGAGTAGAGCTGGCTCTGGATGGAATGAAAGTTGTGGTTGAGGAATAACCCCCCTAGCCCCCCTTATCAGGGGGAATTGTACCTCCCCCTAATAAGGGAGTTACTTTTTCTGTCTTGGCGCAGAGTAACTGGGCAAGAGCTCGTTGAGCCGAGACAACTCTTTGCTAGCCAAATAGAGTTATCACCCCTTCGGGGCACGAAAGCAAAGGAAGAGTATCACGTGCACCATTGCCACCGGCCGCTGGCCGGGCGGTTAGTCGAAATCGAAATCTCGCAGGGGTTTTTCGCCGGATCTATCTACATGTTTTGTTGATTCTTTGAAAATTTCATCGAGAACCCGGCCACGTTCTTTCTGGTTCTCTCTATTTTTTTTGAAAATATCTTCATTTTCCTTTTTTTTATTTTCCAGACCCTTCACCATATCGGTGAGGGAAACCTCCGGCTTGGGTTTTCTCTCTTCCCAAATTATCTCGCCGGTTTTTTGGTCCACCTGAAGCTTGGTTTCACAACAGGGGCAGATAATATCCAGCTTTTTTGATCCCATCATCTAACCCAAAATAAATTCAAGATAGAAATTCAATCAATCATGCTGTGGCAATTCGCGTACCTTTTATTCAAAAGGTGTGCTCATGGCCAAAGACAGCCTTTCGTAATTCCTATCATTAATAACTTGCCTCCAAACCTGGAAGCCGTTATTAATTATATCAGATTTATATGTAGAGAAAAAATGCCAAGAAGGAGAAGCATGCAAGGGTATTTCATTACCGGAACCGATACCGGCGTAGGCAAAACCGTGGTGACCGCTTGCCTGGCTACCCTGTTCAAAGCCCAAGGGGAAGATGTCGGGGTGATGAAACCCATAGAAACCGGGGTGGACCCAGAATGTAGCTCCTCCGCAAACTCCGATGCCAAGTTTCTGATGGAAGTCACAGGAGTTCAAGACAGCTTAGAGAAAGTCTGTCCCTACCGCTTAAAAACCTCAGCCTCTCCCTATCAGGCGGCCAGGATCGAAGGAAAGGAACTCGACCCGACTCAAATACTGGAGAACTTTCACGCACTTCAGTCCAAACACTCCATGATGCTCGTGGAGGGCATAGGCGGACTCCTGGTACCGATAACCCACCGTTATAATGTGGCCGACCTGGCTTTACAAATGGGACTGCCGCTGATTATCGTCAGCCGCCTCCAACTGGGGACATTGAACCACACCCTGTTGACGATTAATGCCGCCCAACAACACGGACTGAAAGTCAAAGGTGTGATCCTCAACCCAACTGATGAAGGGGAGTTGGATACTATTGCGCAAGAGCAAGGCTCCTTGATCGAAGAATTTTCAGACACGCCCGTGCTGGGCACTTGCCCGTTTATCGAAGACGTTTCCGCCAAAGGGATAGAAAAAAATCTAACGCTGTTACAGGAAAAATTCCAGACCCGTCATTTCTCTGAGTCGGATTTGAACTCGTAGCCTTTTTCGCGGTGGGTGATGATGTGTTTGGGAGATTGGGGTTTCTTCTCAAAATATTTGCGCAGGCGAGCTATGAAATTATCCACTGTGCGGGTTTCAGTCTGTGGATCATAACCCCAGACTTTTTCCAGCAATTCCTCACGAGTCACAATATTCCCCTTATTCTTAACCAGCAGTTTCATCAGTAACGCTTCTTTAGCCGTCAGGTAGAATTCACCGGAGCATCCCTTGGCTTTGCCGCTGGCAAAATTGATCCACATATCACCGAACTGAAAAACCTCCTGATCATGCACCGGCTCCTTATACCATTCCCAGCGGCGCAGGATTCCTTTGACCCTCAGCAGGAGTTCCGGTAAGTGGAACGGCTTGGTCAAATAGTCATCGGCCCCGGCTTGCAATCCCAGTTCCCGGTCTTCATCCGTGGACTTGGCAGAAAGCATCAAAATCGGGAACCGCATGTTTGTCTTACGAATTCTCCTGGCCACCTCCAGTCCGCTCACCTTGGGGAGCATGATATCGAGGATCATTAGATCAAATTCCTCTTTCCCCAGAAGATCCAGAGCCGACTGACCGTTATCAACAAGAGTGACCCGATAACCCTCCCGCTCCAGGTTGAACTGTAGTCCCTTGGCAAGATGCGCTTCGTCTTCGACCACAACAATTTTTTTGCCGTTATTATCCATCACTCATCCAAGTCCTGTTCTCACAGCTGTTCCAGGGAAACCTCAACTTCCCGGCTGACCGGAAGCAGGACAGAAAATATCGAGCCTTTGCCCCTTCCCGAACTGGAAACTTTCAACCGGCCTTTATGGTTTTTAATAATTTCACTGGAAATGAACAAACCCAACCCAGCTCCTTCAATATTCTGCGTGTCCTTGTTCTGCACCCGGTAAAACTTTCTGAAAATCTTTTTCATATCCTTTTTATCAAAACCAATTCCCCGGTCTTCAAAATCCACTTCCCAGTATTTGCCAATTTTATGCAGGTGTATATTCAACGAGGAACCCACAGGAGAATACCGCAACGCATTGCCAACGAGGTTATTAAACACCATGCGCAAGGCCCTTTTATCCAGACTCAGCGTGGGAGAAGCCTCCAGTTTCAAATCTACAGAACACTTTTTTTCCTCAAACTGGCGTTTATGCCCATTGACCACATCCGCAAGAAAATCACCCAGATTCACCGGCTGAAACTGCAATGCCATGCTCCTGGGGTCGGCTTTGCTCGATTGCAGGATGTTATCGACCAACCCGGAAAGACGTTTTGTGTCCGACAACATGATTTCGACAAAATCATTCCTTTCATCATTCGAAACATCCTGGTATTTCATGGTTTCGAGGTAAAGCTGAATGGAGGCAAGCGGGGATTTCAACTCATGCGAAACACTGGCAACAAAATTGCTTTGCATCTGGTTCAGGCGATTTTGCTTGTTCCAGTAAACAAAGATCACATAGACCCCGGCAAGAATCAGGAGCATCAGGAAACAACCCTCAAACAAAATCAGCCACTGAACTTTGGCTGTGAACAAATCCGGACGGATTTTCTGGGCAAACTCCTTGATTGCCAGGTTATTTTCCAGATACCAGTTGATCCAAACCGCCATGAGCACGATCCAGGCGATCTGAACCCCTATAAACACCATGATAGGGTGAAACAAAGCCCGTAATTTACCCATGGCTCCCTCTAATTCGTCTTCCCATTCCGATAATCATGCTTTTTTTACAACCTCCTGATTTCTACCACTTTACCAAGTTCGAAGCCTAAATTGAAAGCCTAATTACCGGCGTAGCCGCCGGTGGCAGTGCGGCGGTGACGCTAACGCGACCGCCAAAAACAGAGGAGACAAATGGGCAAGGCCAAATCAAACCGAGATAGCTCTTTGCTAGCCAACAAAAGTTATTGTACCCTTTCAGGGCATGAGGGTTAAGGAAGAGATATAACGCACACTGGCCCCACGCCTAGTGGCTAGTGGGGTATTACATAAGTTTTACAAACGGTTTGGCTGAGTCAGGCTATTATGAAGCTGTTGAAAAACCTTAATGGAGCTTTTTCATGACTAGTGATTCCGCTGAGAAATACCAAATTAAATTTAATCCGGTCGCCACATCCGTTCTCGTCATCGTACATGTCATGGCGCTATTTGCTTTTTTTCCGTTTGCGTTTTCCTGGAGCGCGGTAGCCGTAATGTTTTTTCTGTACTGGCTCACCTCATCACTGGGCATTTGCTTAGGCTATCATCGCTATCTCACACATCGAGGTTTTACCCTGCCAAAATGGCTGGGATATACAATTATCTTGTTTGGATCTCTGGCCTGCCAGAACGGCCCCGTCAAATGGGTCGGGCAACACCGTATGCACCATGCAGGTTCAGACACGCCGGAAGATCCGCACAATGTCAAAAAGGGTTTCTGGTGGGCACACCTTTTCTGGATGTTTAATACCCACTCCAAGTTTGATGACAAACAAGTGCTTCGCGACTACACCAAAGATTTTTGTGAAGACAAGTTTTACAAGTTCCTCGATGACTACTTTATTTTAGTTCAAGTTGTCCTGGGATTCATCTTACTTGCCATTGGCGGGATTCCCTGGGTCATTTGGGGAATATTCGTCCGTCTAGTGGTGTCTTACCATTCCACCTGGCTGGTGAACAGTGCCGCACATTATTTTGGCTACGTGACCTTTCCGCTCAAAGATGATCTCTCCACCAATTGCTGGTGGGTAGGGCTTTTGGCCTGGGGCGAAGGCTGGCACAACAACCATCATGCATTTCCCAAGTCTGCCCGGCATGGTTTGCGACCCTGGGAAATTGATATGACCTGGTGGGCTCTTTGCGTTCTGGAAAAACTCGGCCTCGCCAAAGACATTAAAGTGGCCCAGTTGATCCCCAACCCGGACCGCCATGAAAAAGAAGCCCCAGCGTTTATCGGAAAAGTCATCACTCAGTCGGCCTAACTCTCGCCTTCCGTAAATTTAATAAAAAGCCGCACCTTTGAAGGTGCGGCTTTTTTTGTTCATTGCCTCCTAGACATAGGGCCTAGACAACTCTTTGTTAGCCAAGGAGAGCGTTATCCATTAGGTCCAGCATCACGCTAGCGCCTAGTAGTTGAATTCTATGTGGTAGCCGGAGTATTTGCGCAGGTTGATCACTCGGGTCGCGAAAATCAAATACTGACCCTTGATGCCGGTCAAGCAGTCTGTGAATTCCGGAATTTTATCGAGATTATGGCTGGTGATTTTCTCGGGAACCGATTCAACCGGATAAACCAGTTGCTGAACTTGCTCACCCTCCACAGCATAACCTTTTAAAGCTTCCGGAAAGAGTTGCTGCGCCTCATCGCGAAGGATGAGTAGGTCCACCTCTTCCACTTCCCCCTTCAGCATTTTGCGCCAATTGGTTTTGTCCGCAAAATGTTTCGCCAGAGCTACTTCAATCTGGCCTGAAAGGATCCGCTCAGGAACCCTGGCGATGATCAATCCTCTTATAGCCCCTTGGTCGATCCAGCGGTCAGGAATATTGGTGTGCCGGGTTATGCCGACCTTCACTCCACTGGTCAACGAAAGGTAAACAAAGTGATCGATGTTACAATGGGTGCGCCAGAACTCGCGATCGGCCTCATTTCCTTTTTCGTGTACACATAGTTCCGGGCGAAACGAACACATGGCATTTTGCGGAAGATCCCGGGAGCAGACAAAACAATAGCCCTGGTCATAGGATTTGCGGGTCTTCCGCCCGCATTCGATGCAGGTTATGGTACCTGTCCATTTTAATCCCATGGGCTTACCGATATGCGGATTCAAGGGGTAGGAGGTTTTATCCAGATTTAAAAAATATGTAACCGGATTCTGGGCTTCCGCGTTCATCTTTCGAAGCTGACCCAAAAGTTTCATTTAAGCATCTCCATGAATTAACGACCCTTTTTCTGGTCGGCTCTGGATAAAAAAAAGTCCAGAGCAGCCACCGCCAATAAAACTGCTACCACCACCGTTATCGAATCAAAAACCAGAAAACTGATTAAAAATAGAAGGAAGTAAAGAAAAATTCTAAGGACTTTATTTCGATCTGCGAGGGTCATGGCGCGATTATAAAACACCTGCTTGGGCACTGCAAAAATCAAAGGAGCAAAAAAATACCCCCCCCCAATTGTGGGAGAAAAACAATTCGCTCCTAAATTTTGAGTCCACCACAAAATTATCCCAGCCCTGCAGGTTTACATAGAACGATGTAAATCACGAAAAATCAACAATTTTTCAGCCTTTCTCCACATAACCACCTGAAACCCCTTTAAAATTAACACAATTGGGACATTAGAAATGTTGAAATAGGTTTACATTATGATGTAGACTTTAAGTGGGGAGAACAAATAAAATCAACAACATCCGTTTAGGGATATTTTTTAAAAGCCTTTTTTATTTGTTCCGATATGAGTTTAAACGAACCGCTTGCTTCCCTTCCCAACACCTTCTATAAGTTGCGGGAAGTGGTCACTGACCCGGACAGCGATTTTGATGACATTGCTGAAATAATCGGCGTGGACCCTTCTCTGACCCTGCGTCTCTTAAAAATTGTCAACAGTGCATTTTATGGCTTTCGCGGAGAAATTGAAACGATTTCCCACGCAATGGGAGTTGTCGGAACAGAACAATTGATGCAGTTGGTTTTGGCCACAACGGTGGTCGAGCAATTCAAGGGCATTCCCAAAGACCTGGTAGACATGAATTATTTCTGGCGGCACAGTGTTGCCTGCGGGTTATCTGCCCGGGCCATTCACCGGGCGCGCGGGGAATATGATGGAGAAAGTATTTTTGTGGCAGGCCTCCTGCACGATATCGGCCGCTTGGTGATGTGCCTCAAAGTTCCCGATCAACTCAAAATTGTTTTAGACTTTGCAGAAAAAAGTGGCGACCGCTGGTATAAAGCCGAAGCCAAATACTTTGGCTTTGATCACGGGGGTGTCGGTGGAGCTCTTCTCAGAGCCTGGAATCTCCCGGTAAAATTACAAGAAGCTGTTGCCCATCACCACTTTCCTTCATCGGCTAACAATTTTCCCCTTGAAGCCGCAATCGTTCATTTGGCAGATAGAATCAGTCACCAGGTTATTTTAGACCCTGACCGCGATACGGAAAAATACTTTTATGAGAAAGATGCGTGGGATGCGGTTCAGTTATCTGAAGACTCGCATCTGCAACAGATTATAGAGCAGACAGAGGCTCAATTAGAAGAAGTCAGCCAGATTTTTCTTCAAACCGCATAAAACAGTTCTTCGAACGCCCCCCCGCAAAAAGCCCTTTCCATCTATACCCTGTCCACATAAAGCAAAACAACCGAAACGTCAACAAAAATTTACAGGAGATAAATTTTAAGACTTGAATTGTTTCTTGACATAGGGGACACTATCAAGATTAAGAGCGACAGTGATCTTTGAACAACAAGGAGAATCTTAATGGAAGACTTAACAATTTCTAAAGGTTGGTTTCAGGATAAGGATGATGAACCCCCGGAGGCAAAAAAGAAGTTTTGTGAGCACAGGGCCAACACTGTCACCCTGGACTACGAACTCGGAGTCGAGTATTGCTCTTTTTGCGGAGCTTTAGCCCATTACAATTCTGATCTGGACAAGCTGGAGTGGGCTCTGCCTGAGTATTTGAAAAAACAAAATTACAACTAAGTCGGAACTCTTTTCATTCCCATATTAAAAACCCCCTGGCTGACCCAGCCAAGGGGTTTTTTGTTTTTATCTTACTTGTAAATTAAATTGCTTTAGGGCAAAAAGACCAAAAATATTTTGAAGCACAGCATGGAGATGACGGCCGTAAACGGAATGGTCGAGATCCAGGAAATTGCGATCATTCTAATAATGCCCAAATTCAGCGTTGGCAAGCCCCTGGCCAGCCCCACTCCAATCACCGACCCCACCAGAGTATGCGTTGTAGAAATAGGCAGGCCCATTTTAGAACAAATTAAAACAACTGTTGCGGCACCAAATGTGGCAGCAAATCCCCTGGAGGGTGTGAGTTCCGTAATTTTTTCTCCAATCGTTGCCATGACCTTGGCCCCCCAAACCATCAACCCAAATACGATGAATCCCCCGCCTAATCCTAATATCCAAGTAGGCATGGGCACATTCATATGTACCTGTCCATCTTTGAGAATTGCCACCACAGCCGCCAAAGGCCCCACGGCATTGGCCACATCGTTGGAGCCATGGGCAAATGCTACATAAAAAGCGGTTAAAATCTGCAGGTACTTAAATACATTTTCTGTTTCATGAAATTGTTTTTTGAGATCCCAGGAAGGGTTGTAAGGAATTTTTCTTGCCAAATATTTCGTAATTATAAATGTCAGAGCTCCCACCATAAGGGAAATGACCAGAGCCCGGGTAAAGGAAAGATCCATGTGAAGATTTTTCAGTCCCTTATAAACCATGGCGTTGGTAAGAATCACGAATACAAAAAACACCATATAAGGAAGCAGATTTTTGGCATAAATTAGTGGAGTTCGTTTGCCGAAAACAGCTTTGCTAATAAACTTAAATAGGAGAAAAGCAAAGAGACCGCCCATAACCGGTGAAACCACCCAGCTCAAAACCACCATGCCGATTTTTCCCCAGTTGATTACATCCATGCCTCCGGCGATGACACCAAACCCCACAACGCCTCCCACAATGGAATGGGTCGTAGAAACAGGCCACCCCAGATAACTGGCAATGTGCAACCAGAGCGCCGCCGCAACCAAAGCGGAAATCATGCCATAAACCAAATGATAAGGAACCGCCTCAAACATTAGCGGGTCAAGCATTCCCTTGCGGATGGTGTTGGAAACTTCACCCCCGACAAAAAAAGCACCGACAAATTCCGCTACGGCGGCAATCAAAATTGCCTGGCGAAATGTCAGTGATTTTGAGCCTACACTTGTCCCCATGGCATTGGCAACATCATTCGCCCCAATATTGCACGCCATATAGATACAAGCGATCACAGCGAATGAAAGCAGGAAGGTGTCTAAATCCAAACCAAGGCTCCTTGCCAAGGGTTAAAACAGGGGAAATTGAATTACTGAGAAAGGAACATCCTGAGAGTTTTACCGATTTGTTCTGTCTTGTCTGCTACAGCACCCAGTTTTTTTATCACTTCGTTCCAAAGCAACAAATCTGCCGCAGCTAAATCATCGCCCAAGGAAAACAGCTTTTTTGCCAAAGCAAACTGCTTGCGGTCAGCCTCCCATTCCGCGGTACCGAGTTCTTGGGTGGCTTTTTCTACTTTTTCCGCTTCAGCGCCGCCAAAAGAAGCCTCCAGCAAAGCTTCCAACTCGGAAATCAGGTCGCAACCCATATGCGCTGTTTCGACAATGTGAGCCACCAATTCCTTCAAGGAGGACCTGATTTCATCCGGCGTATCCAGGTTTTTAATACGCAGTAAAACCGCCAAATCCTCCACCGCGTCCGCAATGTCATCCTGCGCAGAAAGGAGACGCATGAAATCTTTTTTATCAACCGGCAAAAACATGCTTTGGCGCATATGGATGCGGATATTGTCCTTGATGATGTCGGCCTCATGTTCCAGCTTCACGATCAATTCAGAAATTTTTTGAACCGAATCGTAGTCCTTCTTATCCAGCGCGTCAAACAGGGGCTTGACTTGCTCCACGCAGGCACGGACCTTGTCCATATGGCTCGCAAGGGGCTTGAACGGCGATTTCGCAAACATTGAAAGGAAAGATCTCATCTGACCTCCTTAGGTCGTAAAAGTTAAGCACGCTAAACTTATTCTATTTGCCGGCAAGTTTCAACCCCCTTTAAGGAATAAAAAATACAGTTTCACAACAGGCCTGAAAAACCAGCCACTAGGCGTGGGGCCAACTAGCAATAACTTTTGCTGGCAAAAAAAGAGTTATCTCGGCTCAAAGAGTAATTGCTAGTTCCCCCGGTGGCTCACCAGCACTAGACGTAGGGCCAGTGAGTAATAGGTTGACTCGATTTAATAAACTCCTGCTATCTACCCATGATCGCAAACCAATCTTCCAAGCTTTGAATCTGAAGGTTGGAGTTTGACTGGCGGACATCCCCCATTTCACCAGAAGGCTTTCCGCCATAATTATGCCCCGGATATAAAATGACATGGTCTTCAATCTTGGACAGCCGCCGGGTGAGGGTATGGAACAATTCTTCACTATTTCCTCCGGGCAAATCCACCCGCCCGCATCCTTGCAAAAAAAGAGTATCGCCGGCGATAAGGCTATCGGCCACCCGGAAACACTGGGACCCAGGTGTATGCCCCGGAGTGTGCAAAAAACTAATCTCAACGGAACCCAATTTTAGCTTGTCCTCTCCATCCACCTGCTTCATGTCGGACATG
>JYMV01016448.1_pt1 | contig 14892 bp, 22 predicted proteins | sample 338911 | NCBI WGS metagenome assembly JYMV01 (sample SAMN03354496, study PRJNA234377) | hydrothermal vent metagenome | biome: Deep sea; feature: Hydrothermal plumes at the Eastern Lau Spreading Center, Western Pacific Ocean; material: Seawater | place: Tonga | collected 2009 | depth 2000 m m
CAATAGCAATTCAGAACAACCAACACCAAACCGATTAAGATGGAACGGGAACGGATCGAGGTTTCGGTATTCACAAGTGAGTTTCTAATTTACCGTAATTCCCTTCAGTTCCTTTGCATTCGCAACAACCACTTCCTGGGTATTTTCAGTACGAACCAAACCTACCAAGACAACCATCAACAACACAGCAACAAATCTCTGAACCATCATAACTTCACCTTTCGCATATTAGCGTTTGATATTGATTTTACGGTAACTGACCATCAGGATTGTATTAGACCTCTTGTATAAGTCCAAGAGACAGAAGTGAAGAGGCTTTTGAGTTCATATATGCCAAAGAATTTAACGGTCTCTCAGTTAGAAATATAGCAGATTTTACTATTTATGCAAGAGGTCTAATCCAGTTACCAAGTTTTGTGATTCCTGAACCATCCTGATTATAGACTGATTGATACGACCAGATTTTGAGTGAAGGCGTTATATACTGCCAAGTATGAATATAATTGTGTGAAACCCCCGCGAGGGGGACCGCCTACACGTATCTATTGCGTAGGTATCAGCAGTTAGTTCTGAGAAGATAGTCAATTAGCCAACCAGTACACCCTATATTTTTGACAAAGTCTTGAGGTAGCTAAGTTGTATTTAAGTTATAACTAAAATACAAGAGGGCGTGATGAATCTGTTACGAACATAAGCGGTAGCTCATCAAAATCGAATCAGACTCGTGCATTAGATATACTCCGTACGGGATGGGTAGGTGTTATTATATTCTAAGTATCCTAATTAGCGCATAGTAGTTGAATAACTCTATTAGAGGAAATACAGAAAGCGGTCATGATTGAGTACCAATTGGAATATCTTTTCGTCCTGGTTGTGGTTGCTGCGTTGCTGCTGTTGATGAGATCGTTCTTCAAAGGTTTAGGCGCTGCGGATGCACCACGAGCACAGGCAAGGAGGGGCGGTGGCGTGTCTGCCATCTCAGGCGAACCATCTCTTGAGGAGGATGAATTGAGTGATGACGCTCTAGCTGGAATTGGAATAGATGCTGCTGGTATCCTTGGTTATGGAGACGCCAGCGGTGCATTAGAAGGGTCAGAGGAACTAGAGATTGCACGGCTTCAACGTGAAATTGCTAATTCCGTCCAGAGCAATCCCGAGATTGTTGTCGAACTCATGCGAACTTGGCTGGGCTCAGAAGGCGAAACTTAATTAATTTTTAGGAGATTGAGTAACGATGCAACAAGCAATTATTGTTGTGTTTCTGCCGTAGTATCTGCTACAGAATTTCCACGAAAAAACCCTCAGAAAACCATCGTCATGTAGCCATTGAAGCTCAAGTTGTGTTGTATTGAAGTTAAAAAAATATAGGCTAATCAATTTAAAATTCGCAAGTCTTAATCTCTCTATGTTGTCATCTTTTGCCTTTGCATGGCAAACGTGGTAAACTCTGACCATAGCTGGAAATTCTAATTTGCCAGTCTGATGGAGAAAAATTCAATGAAGATCATAAATTGCAACGTTTTATTCAGTATTTTTTTACTGTTTAGCTACTTCTATTTAGGGATGGCTTGGGCTGGTGGTACTCTCTTTTCGGACGATTTTGAAGGTGACACGGTAGGCCAACCAGCCTCACTATGGGAATTAGCCGGTGGAGCTCCAGGCAAAGGGGCTAAAGTGGTTAAGGATCCCCTAGATCCCAACAATAAGGTCATCTTTGTCAATAGCCCAAAATGGGTGGGAGATTTACCCGAAGGAGCTTGGGCTCCAAAAGATAAATCCTACCTCAAGTGGACCGACTATACTTTTGAAGGTGATTTTATGGTCGATGATCCAAGCAAATTGTTCGCCTTCAATTATCGAGCTAAGGATTACGATAACATGATGCATTATAACGTGCGTCGGTGGGATAAAGGTATTGTTGGCGTGTATACGCGAGAAAACGCGCAATGGACTGGAGCCGTCAAAGAAATACAACATCCAACCAAACACAAGGTTTGGTACACAGCGCAAGTTGACGTAAAAGGACATAATCACACCTTTAAAATTAAAGAAGCGAAGGATAAAACAGATTTCGCTAAGATTGATCCGCTGATTGAGGAAGAGATAAAAGACACCAAATTGGATAGTGGGACCATTCAGGTAATGTGCTACGGTTTTGCTGACAACATAATTGTTTATGTGGATTTTAAAGATGTAGAGGCAAAGAACAAATTGACCACAACTTGGGCTCAGATCCGACGAGTTAACTAATAGTAGGATTGGGTAAATAGAAACTAAGAGGTTTCAAATCACCATTTATCTTACCAGGTAAGTTTGCCGAATTAGGGGGAGGGGGTTGGTTTAAATCCAATTTGACTTATAAAATTTAACTAAAGGACTCTACTTAAAAACTTACAGCGCCATCAAAACAGAGATTCATGCGGTCAACCTTGCCCATGCTAGCACAGTTTGATCACTATACTACTGGGCTATTTTGTATTTAAGTTAAAACTAAAATACAAGATTGCTATCTTCAAGACTTTGAAGGACCTGACATAATTTGGCAGTAATAGGAGACCTGTGAAAACCTGAAACACAGCACCTATTTGATATCGCAGGAGAGGGCTTTAGAACATCAATAATGGGTAAATTCTGTTATTTGGTAACTGTTACAGTTCTAGGAAATATTAAACTAGTTGTGAGGGCACTAATGAGACCATCAATAAAAGTTGTTTGGGTCTTAATTTCGTAGTTTTCAGCTTCACCCGCCATTTCTCTGGTGTCAACTTCATTTAGAGTTGCTAGACCATACGCAACATACCACTGCCTTTTTACTTCTTTATCGTTTCCTGACGCTCCATCACCAATTGTATGAATATGTGTAGAGCACCCTGCGAAGATAACAACCATTATCATCAGAATGGTGATCGTTAAATTTCCCACAACTGTCTCCTTAAGTTACTGAAATTAATATTAGTTAAAGTAAGCTAGGTTTAGCAACTAATGGTTACAAACCTAGGATTGAACCAATTGATGATTCAATTGCGCGAAGTTGGTCTGTGTATGCATTTTTTGGAAGAATGTAGACTACTTCAAAGGCTTTTAGCTTATCTAATTCACATACAAGTTTTAAAATAACATACTCTGGCGATAAAAGCATAATCTGGTGTACTAAAATCTTATCCTTTAAAAAAGTGGCAGTACTTATCTTAGCTGAAGGAAATTGTTTCTCTAAGCCGCTTTTGGCTTTAAGAATGAGATTTTCAGTGTTTTTAACCGAATTTGTTGCGAATTTCGATAAAATACAAAGTGAATTAGTTTGATTGTGCTGAAAGAAATGCTTGGGATTACCCACCAACATCTCTATTGCTCGAAGTTCTTTTAAAGTTCCACTATTAGAAAACGTAGAATCACTTTTTTCCCAACCAGCGGGAGGCGAAATTTCTATTCCAAGTTCCTTATCTTGGATCTTTGGCTCTAATAAAGCTGGATCAATCTGGAATTCTAAAGATGGGTGCTTATCCTCTGTTTTTGAGGACTTACACCCAACGAAAACTAATAGAAGGGTGAGAAATGGAAGAATCGCAACAAAACATCGCAAATGAAAATAATCTTAGATCTAAAATAGAAGGGTTCTTTATGTGTCCTCTTAACTATAGTATCATACTCAACAAAAAAATCAAATTTTCTGATTGATTAAATTCTTCTTCTGCGGATCATTAAGATAATGTAGTAAATGGCGATAAGGGAAGTAACGCATAGTTATGGCACGTCTTATATTGAGGGGGACCAAGGAAAGCGTTCGACGAATACTAAGGAAGATTCACTGTACTATTACTTAATAGATCCTAATTTAACCAATGTTAACCTTTTGTAGATGCTCACATCAAAAATCCTTATGTTTTAGCTAGTAGCTTGGTTATCCTAATATTGATCAGCCTATATTTAAGTTAAAAACTTAAGTACAAGCAAACAGAGTATGAGGAAGCATGACCAACACATCATCTAAAGATATTTTGAGATCGACAATTGTAATGTTCTTATTTGTTGGGTTGGTTGGTATCTGGATGGGTGGATGTGAAACTCAAGACCAGAAGGTTGAAAAACTAATCCAACAATTGAAGGAGGATAATGATTGGCATGCGGCAGAGGCATTAGGTTCTATAGGAGAAGGAGCAGTGGATACGGTGCCTGCCCTAATACAAGCATTGAAGGATCAAAATTCAAAGGTTTGTTTGAATGTGGCAAGGGCACATTAGGAGATATAGGACCAGAAGCAATAGATGCGGTACCTGCACTGACATTAGCATCACGGGATCGGATGGGATCTGTTTCTTTGTATGCGGCACAGGCACTAGAAAGAATTAAGAAATCCCAACTAGAAGCAACAGACGACGCAGACTTTGATTTCTAAGCTTCAGCTGAGCAGGATTAGTAAACACTTGTGTTTTCCTTATGGTTAGTCGTTGCCACTGGGCGGATATCCTGTATTTAAGTTAAAAACTTGAGTACAAGCAGACAAAATAGGAGGAAAATATGACTGAGTCATCATCTAAAGGTGTTTTGAGATTGACAACTGTAATGTTCTTATTTGTTGGGTTGTTCGGTATCTGGATGGGTGGATGTGGAAACCAAACTCCAGAACAGGAGGAGATTAAGCTAGTTCTGAGAAGATAGTCAATTAGCAAGCCAGCACCCCATATTTCTGACAAAGTCTTGAGGGAGCTAGGTTGTATTTAAGTTAAAATTTTAATAGACCTCTTGCATAAGTGAAAGATGAGTTATAATTGGGTGATGAGATATGAAGAAATTATTCAACAGACTAATGACGACTTTAAGCGATTGACTGGTGTCAGACACGATACGTTCAAACAGATATTGAAACTTCTGCAAGAGCAACCTAGTTTTGGCCGACGGCCTAAAGCCTAGCGGACCAATTGCTAATGACGCTGATGTATTGGCCTGAATATCGGACACAGTTCCACATAGCTCAAAGCTACGTTGTTAGTGAAGCAACCGTTTGTCGAACCATACAACGAGTTGAAAATAAATTGATCCGATCGGCACAATTTTGACTGCCGGGTAAAAAGAGGTTGACAGAAAGTGAGACTGGTATCCAGATGGTTATAGTTGATGTGACCGAACAACCAATTGAACGACCTGAAAAAACAGCGGCCACATTACAGTGGCCAGAAAAAAGGACATACACAGCAAGCCTTCGTCGTCATTAACCAACAAACCTGACAAATCCTATCCACCGCTTTCAGTAGTGGAGGAAAACATGACTTTCAATTGTTCAAAGACAGTCAAAAGCTATCCATGAAAAGAAGAGTTTATGCGCATGGTAACAAAACAAGAAGTATCGCTTTCTAAGCACATGATGTTGAGTGGCCACGCAGCCCTCGGAGGCACATCAACAATGGAAAACAAGCAAACGGAGATGTCTCGACGGACATTTCTCGCTTGCGCAACCGCTGGCACCGGCTTGATTTTATGAGGAGGAATTGGCTGTGCAGCCGCCATCACTTATCAGGCGACGGTTGTCAACGGCAGAATCTCTATGAATCGATCCGAATTTCAACAGCTTGATAGTGAGCCTATCATCGTAACGGCGCCTGGTCTTCCGTATCCGCTGGTCCTGATTCAAGTGGATGTGGAAACGTTCCGAGCGGTGTCGGCCAAATGCACCCATCTGGGGTGTCATGTGCGACCCTCTAAGAATTTTTTAGTATGTCCTTGCCACGGCTCCACTTATAACTTAGAGGGCGAAGTTGTACGGGGACCTGCCCAAAGGGCGCTTACGATCTATCCAGTGGAAGTTAAAGGGGATGAGATCCGAATCATCATATAGTATCAGAGCAGACAACCGCATCTTTGGCACCTGATCCTATATTCCCTAATGCCCCGCACGAACACGAACCTTTGCTTTCTTATGCCCGAATTCTTTGATTAGTCTTTCAACTTTCTGTTCTTGGGTTTCACATCCACCCATCCAAATACCGACCAAACCAACAAATAAAACCATCACAATAACTGATCTCTCAGCCATGACATTCCTTTCATTATGGGAGCTTTACCACTATATCACAAGCTAAGTGAACATTGCACTCATACCTTTCCCTAGCACACTTCGTGCTTATCCATTCACCCTTAACTGACCACACTTTAACCCTACCTGAAGTGTGACTCACTAACCCATAAATCTATTAACTTAACCCACGGCAGATCTGGACCTAGGTCTGCTTTTTTTATGCCTATCAATAGGAGGTGAACCATGTTTACATTCGGCTGTAGTCCAGTTCTGGATTGTGGACGATTGCTGAACATCCAAAACCAACGATGTTCTGGCTGAAATGAATTTTCAAATGTTGACAAATCAGTGTTGAGATATGAACATATTTTTATTGAGATTTCCCTTCATCCCAATTCCACAATTCTAATCTAAAAACTCAATTTTATAGAGCATATTGCAGAATTGATCATCATACCATAAACTCGAGCCGTCCCATGCTAATCCATGAGGTTCAGTCCCTTCAGGACATTCAAAGGAATCCAGAACCTCGCCGCTCTGTGAGCTATGTTTGTAAATAACTTTATCGTTAGTATCAACACTCCACAAATGGGAGCCATCCCACGCTAAACCATGTGGTCTAGTACCAGGTGAATCGAAAGAAAATACAACCTCGCCATTTTCAGCCTTCACTTTATAAATTTTTCGTTCATCCAGAGAAGCGCTCCATAGATGGCCATTTACCCACTCTAGACCGTGTGGGCTGCTTCCTGGTGCATCTAAGGTAGATAATACTTCCCCGGTAGTCGCATTATATTTATAAATTTTCTTTTTACTGGCGATACTTGCCCAGATATGATTTCCGTCCCAAGCCAATCCGGCAATTTGATGATATGGAATACATTTGAAGAAACTTATAACAGTTCCATCTCCAGGATTTACCTGACAAAGCTGCATTCCATCCTTATCTCTACACCACACATATTTACCATCAAATGTTATGCCGTTTGGTCCACCAGGTGGTCCATCACCCGGTGATTTGAACGATACTGCTAATTTTACCTTCATTATTATCCTCCAGAAGAATTTGGTTCAATTAACTTTACGCAATTATGATCTTTACGCTTTGTCCAATAGTGATCTTCTTTGCCTTCAGTTCCTCAGCACTTGCAACAACTACTTCCTTGGCATCCTCAGCACGTACCAAACCTACCAAGACAACCATCACAACACAGCAAATAATCTCTGAATCATCATATACACCTGCATTATGAGAGCCTTATTCTACTATAGCACAAGCTAAGTGAATATTGTACTCATGTCTTTCCCCCAGCACACTTCGTGCTATCTTCATCCCATCCTTAACTGACTACGCTTCAACTTTACCTGAAGTGTGACTTACTACCCCATAAACAACATTATGGGCAGACGGCAAGTTTGGTAAGGTGTTGGAATTTGATGGTGCTAGTGTTGGTATTAAAATAGCCCCAGAACTGGTACTAAAAAACCTTACTGCTGTACTTTGGGTGAATAGTGGTAAAGATTGGGGTAAAACACGAACTGAACTTTAGTGTGGAAGTCAAACCTATGGTAATGTAGTTCTAATCAGAGATGATGACAGAGCCAATTGGAAATCTGGGGAAGCAATGCTTCATTGGACTGATGGTAGGGCATGGCATGCCATTAGATCAGGGAAGCTAAAATCTAAGACCTGATACCATCTAGCTAGAACTTTTGATGGGAAGACTCTCAAATTTTACAAAAACGGCAAACTTGTCGGTGAAAAAGACTCTAAAATAGGTGCAGGAGCATTGATGACGTTGTTGTCTTCGATGATGCCCTCCCTAGAGAAGATATCGAAAAGATTGTAAATCGCGGACTTGAAAATTGGTTGCCTGTTGAAGCTTCTGGTAAGAACGCTACTCATTGGACAAGAATTAAGAATTCCATGAAAACTAAGTAACTAATTATAATATCTTCTAGATTCCCTTCCAACATAAGGTGAGTTGATACTTCTAGCTCACCTTTTTTTACTTTTAAATTTTCTATCAATTCATTACCAAGTTCGTGCTAATTCCTGCCAAATGATGTTAGAGCCTGAATTTGCCAAATCAACATAGACTTGGCAGAGAATCTAATCATATCTGTTAGGGGGTGAAAGCAAGCAATCAACGCTCACCTGTAAAATGCTAGATTTCGCAAGTTCACGTTTTTAGATCTAGGTGTTAGATGGAATGAAGACAGCCTTCAGTCGATCCAGTAATGGTCTAGGATGTTGTGTTTCCTCTAGCTGCAGGCGTTGCGCTTCGATTTGATCAGCCAGGCGCACGACAATTACGTCGTGACGCTTGCTAGCTTCGACAGCATCATCAGACATCTTATCAACTTTGGCAGCCAATGGCAATTACTAGCAGCCAACTGGCGATGTTGGCGATGAATTGACAACCGAGTCATCGTCAATCCAGATCAGCCGTTGCTTGCCAGATTTCTTTGATTCTATAGTTTTGGCTGCCACTTGGCGGTCAAGCGTTCGTCGGCTGGTCTTGAGAATTGTGACAGCTTCATTAATATCAATCCACATATTGCCAAATTTTCGCCTTGTTTACATTTCACACCAGAGGAAGCGTTGGACATCGCCATCATGTACATTGTCAAACTGAGGACAGGCAAACTAGAAATGTCTTTCGTTGCATCCAAGCGGAGTTGCTCTGTACGAACGCTGCCTGGATCGTCCGATTCGTCTGGCTCGAATCAGTCGGGTTCTCCTTGGATGATTTGTTTCATCTGGTAGTTCAAATCGGATTCATTAACCATTTTAAGGAATACCTTCATCATAAGGATCATTACCTTATTTTTTATATTTCGCTGTTCTTCCATCATTAATGACACCACTGTAGTTCAATCCAAAGGCGGAATCGTAGGTATTCCCTTCGGAATCCACATGACATTCCATATCATGTGGAACATCCTCAAATTGCGCCTCAACAGTCTTCATATTTGTTGGCATCTGTAAAGGCAAGAGTCCAGAAGGTTCTACGTTTCCAACGAGTATATCCAGAATCGCCTGATTCTGCACCCCAAAATCTACCAGAAGGGCATTTATTTCTTTTTCAAACTCTGCAACGACTGTTGGATTGGACATGTTTAACACGACGATGACCGGTTTCTCCTTCATCGCTTTTTTTGTGTCCAGTACAAGTGTCAGGTCAGTCGAATTGTTTGGGGTCACGGTTTTACCCTTGTAAGTGTGGTTGAGGACATCCTTTTCTCTGGCATCCCCTCCGATACTCGGGTCACGCGCATACTCAGCCGTATATTCGGAATACTGTAAACTGATCGGTAAAAATCCATTACCACCTTTTTCCACATCAGCCGCGTTATAACCGCTGGTCCTGCCAGAGTTTGGCGTTGATATAGCTTATCAGGGCGAAATCGGCCTTTGTCGGGTCATCCGTGATGTTGAAATACTTGGATACGATTTCAGAATTCATCGGATATTCCCACCTTGCCGGGTTTTCATCACCACGAAAGTTTCGAGTTGCTGGCATGAACAGTTTTGGTAGGTAGACCGTTTTATTTTTCTCAATCGGGAGCACGTTTCCTCTGTTTTTCAACATGACTACGGATTTTAATTGGGTTTCATAGCCAGCTTTCATGAATCCTGCTTTCCCAACTGTCGCAGGAGTCTCTTGCACATTCAAATATGGATTTTCAAAAAGCCCAGCGCGGAAAATGTTCCTAAGCAGGCGGATGGCAGACTGCTCAAATCGATGGCGCATAAATCCTTCGCCATGTTCCTCTCGCCCCATTATGGTAGGCTTCAATTACCGGCTCCGCATTATTGTTACCGCCAAATTGATCGCAACCGGCCATGATGACCTTGTAATGTTTTTCGGCTTCAGTCAGGTGCTCAACACCCCACGATGTTCTCCCAAATGAGGTCATTTCCCCTTCGTCCCGAGTCACTCCCCAATCGGTGCATATTACACCGTCAAATGCATACTTTCCACGTAGTAGCTTATTGATAAAATAGTTGCTGAAGGCATTTCCTACACTTTCTCCGGCAGTATCTTGGTTAAAGGAAATAGTGTAGTATGGCATCACGGCGGATGCCATGCCGGTGCCTCCCCGTAAATCAAATGCACCCTTGATGAATGGGACCAAATGTGCCTCTAAATTGTTTCCCGGGTAAACCGCATATTTCCCAAATCCATAGTGAGCATCTCTGCCACCTTCTCCCGTGCCCCCACCGGGCCAGTGTTTTGCCATGGCATTTACACTTTCATAACCCCAGCCTCCGGAGATTTCTTTACCCGGCGATGAGGTCTGAAATCCATCCATATATGCACGCGCCATATCAGCGGCAAGTTGTGGGTCTTCCCCAAATGTTCCATTAAAACGGTACCATCGCGGGTCGGTGACAAGATCAATCTAAGGAGAAAGGGCTGTAGATATTCCTAAGCGCTCGATATTCAATGGACGCAATTTCACCGAACTGCCTGACAAGCTCAGGGTCAAAGGTCGCGGCAAATCTTATTGCTCTAGGCCACATGGATATATAACCGCCCGCACCGGCATTATATTCTTCCTCAGTCACTGTCCTGTGTCGTAGATCAGAGCTGGTATTGATGGGAATTCCCAATCCAGGTCCTTCTACCAGTGCTTGGGTATTATTGTTCCACCCAGCGGCAACCTCCGGACTCTCAACTCTTGTAATCAGGACGTGCCGGAGGTTATCATCGGTGAGAAACTGAATTTGCTGATCTGAAAGATCTGATGGTTTGGTGCCACTTTCGGAAAATGGTTTGCCATTGTATGTACCCCCGGATCGTCGACGGCCATCTGCAGGAATGGATTGGTGACCACTATAGAGCATCACCCCAGCAATCTGTTCAATGGACATTTTTTTGCCAGATCTTTTGTTCGCTCCTTCGCAGATAATCTCCAGTCTTCATATTTGTCAAGTTCACCGTTTTTGTTCAGGTCCTTAAAAGCATATCTGTCATCGTATCCCAACGTCACACCAGAGTTTGTTGAGTAACCCAGTGTCTGACCGCCGGCATTTGTTACGATTTTAAGGGTTCCGTCATCTGCTTGGCCCCATTTAATTCCTCCGGACCAGCCCATCGGTCCGATGAGGACGAAAACGACTATACTTCCAAGTATTTGGGAAGATGTTTTGTCTCCGATTTTTATATGAGCCGCTTGGGACAGATTCTCAGATACCTTTCGCAAGAAGTCGTGCATTGTTAAACTCCTTTGTCGTTCACAGCTTGCAAGTTCGATCGATAGGCGACCTTTAGTTTACCGTTTTCTTCGGCACGAAGCCGAACCTTCGATGCTAACCGTTCCGCCATGTCGTCGATGAACGGTCAGGAAGCCATGGCCGTGAAATATTTTGTAATCGGGCGGTAGTAGAGGCTGACTGAAAGTAAAGCGTTAATCGGAAATAAAGTGTATCATCGGCCAGATCAACTGGTGGAAGATCAGGTGCGGGCGTTCTATCAGGCCCTTCGGGGCGTTCCTCGATGAGTGGTTGCTGGATTATTCGTCGCTAGTAGTCATGAACTTCATAAAAAAATGACCATGGAAAGAATTCTCTGTTTAACTTTGTTAAGAGATGACACCTCTCATGGTCATATAACGCACGATCGTATAACCAACTCCTTGTAGGAGAAATTCATATTATACTCTATGATTTTCATGAGAGCAAGGTTTTTATTACATACGTTAGATATTTAATTACAGGCGTTATGGATATGATTGATCGGATAAAGCAATTAACGCTCACCTGTAAAATGAAGGATATTGTGCGGTGCTAAAGACGAGGAAAGCATGTTGTAATATTTGGTTAATTTCTTGGTTGTTTGCTTTCTGCTTTCCGCCTGTAATGGCAGATACTATTACGGCACCGTTGAATAAGCTAGTTCTTGACCTCGACCAGATGAATGCAAGCTACCGATTTTACTTAGCCGGTCACTTGTACGGGGATCCCCGAAATCGAGATTCGTTGTTTCCTGCGTCGACTTTTATAGCGTACATTAACCGCATTAATTCTGACAACGCTCAGTTCTTTGTCTCGCTAGGTGATAACTATCGGATGACTAAAGAAATTTATTTAACTAATTTCAAAAAGAGCGTGGCAGAAAAATTAAAGATTCCAATGTTCAATGCTGTTGGCAATCACGACGTGACCAACAGAGAAGTTTATGAAAAGGAATTTGGCAAAACATATTATTGTTTTCGCTATAATATGGGGTTATTCATCTTTCTAGACAGTGAATTAAATGCGGGAAATATCGTGGGAGATCAGTTGGACTTTTTTGTCACAACAACTCAAGAAGCAATAAAAGATCAGGAGATTAGGCATGTATTTATTTTCTCTCACAAGCTAATTTGGGGCGTAGGAGATCCCAAATATCAGGTTATTATGAAGAACGTGAACAGCGGATCCGGGTATACTTCAAACGATAATTTTAGAAAAGACGTCCAACCAGTGTTAGTTAATCTCTCAAAATACAAATCAACCTATTGGATATCTGGGGATGTTGGCTGTTCTTGGTCAATACCGTTTTTTTTCCATAAAGATCTGCTGACAAATATAACCTACATAGCTACAGGCATCGGTGACACAAAAGAAGACATGATCGTTCGATCCAATGTGGATTCTTCAGGACACATAAAATTCAATCTCGTTTCCTTGACAGAAAAGCCAGTGGCAAAAGTTGAAAATTATGGACTTGATTATTGGGAAAATCGCAAAAAACAATTATCGGTTGGCAGTTACTTCAGGTTCGGGGTTTTTGTTGTCATTAGCCTTTCAATTTTCCTCTATCTGTTTTGAATGACAGAAGGTCAACATGACAGAACTGTTCGATATTAGACCTCCTGCATAAGTCAAAGAAATAGAAGTTCGGAAATTTTTGAGCCCACGTATTCAATGAATTTAGGTGCCTCTCAGCCATAATATTCTGGTGAGTTTTACTACTTATGCAAGAGGTCTACCCCGACGATTTCAGGACGGCAAAAGGTCAATCAACGCAGATGTTCAGCTTGTGAAGCATTTGGTTATGATCACGTCACTGATGCTGGTGTCTGGCAGCAAGGAGTTTCTTGCTTTATCTGGCAGAACAATATATTGTGTTTAACAGTACTTACCCTTTCCACCTGTAAAGATCCACCACTCTTGGGAGGTATCCAGTGAGCGACGCGACCAAACCCAACGTGATTTTCATCCTGACCGATGACCAGGGCTACGGCGATCTCTCCTGCCTGGGCAATCCGGTTTTGCACACACCAAACTTGGACCAACTGCACAGTGAAAGTGTTCGCTGTACTGACTTCCACGTGGCACCCATTTGTACGCCTACGAGGGGTGAACTGCTGACCGGACGGGACGCCCTGTATAATGGTGCCTCTTTTGTCTGCATGGGGCGGTCACTGCTCCGACCCGATCTGCCCACTATGTCCGATATTTTTGCCGACAACGACTTACTATACCGGTCATTTCGGCAAGTGGGACCTGGGTGACAACTACCCCTACCGACCCCAGGATCGCGGTTTTCAGGAGACTATCCACCATCCAGATTGGTGGGGTATTACCTCTGCCGCCGACTATTTCGGCAACGACTACTTCGACGACTACTACCGCCACGGCGATCAGATTGAGCAGTATCAGGGCTACTGTACCGACATCTGGTTTGAGCAGGTCATGGACTGGATCGACCGTTGTGACAATCAGCCCTTTCTGGTCTATATCGCCACCAATAGCGCCTCACGGTCCGTTGTGGGTGCCGGACCACTACCGGGATCCCTATCGGGATCAAGTCAAAGCCAACGAGGCCAGTTTCTTCGGCATGATCGCCAACATCGACCAAAATCTTGGTCGACTGAACCAGTACCTGCACCAGAATGGGCTGCATGAGAATACGATCTTGATTTTCATGACCGACAACGGAACGGCTTCAGGTGAGAATGTGTTTAACGCTGACATGCGGGGCAAAAAGTCGTCGCTCTACGAGGGTGGCCACCGTGTTCCGTTCTTTGTCCGCTGGCCTGACGGTGACATTCAGGGCGGACGTGATGTTGAGGGCCTGACCTTCGACGGCCTGTCACTGGCCGACTCACTGTAAACGGGTCAACCGGTCTCAACCAAACGAATTTCTGTCGTCCAGTTTGGTCATCCCAACATAAGGTATCTGGGGCTATATGGCTGAAGATCAAGCCGCTGTCAGGTGGCAGCATTGGCGATTGGTCAACGGCCACGAACTCTACGATGTTAACACCGATCTCGGCCAAAACAACGACCTGGCTGCTGTCTATCCCGACATTGTTAGCCGATTGCACGACCACTATCAGACCTGGTGGGACGGTGTGGGTCAAAATCTGGACCGCTACCATCGGCACGGCCAGCGAAAATCCGATGCGACTCTGTAGTTGCGACTGGGCCTGGGTCTACGCCGACAACCAGAACAACATTTGTGGTTGCGTGATGGACAGCGGCACCTGGCATGTAGAGGTAGCCAAAGAGGGACGTTACAGCCTGACACTGCGTCGATGGCCGCAAGAGTCGGAACTCGGTATCTCCGCGTCAGCACCGGTGATGCAGGGGGTGGATGGTTCCTGGTCGGAAGGCAAGGCACTACCGGTGGCCTCAGCCTGGTTGCAGGTGGGCGATATCGAGCAACAGCAACCCGTTGCATTGGATGCCACCCAGGTAACGTTTGAGATGGCACTAACAACGGGTGCCACCACCTTCAAGAGTTGGTGGTATAATACAGAAGGTGACACATTAGCCGGCGCCTACTACCTGACGGTTTCCCTTGATTCGCCTCTTAGTGATTTCTCACCCGATGCCACCATTTCTGACTTCTTACCGGACGAGAACCAGCCTCCATCTGATC
>JYMV01008193.1_pt1 | contig 14885 bp, 12 predicted proteins | sample 338911 | NCBI WGS metagenome assembly JYMV01 (sample SAMN03354496, study PRJNA234377) | hydrothermal vent metagenome | biome: Deep sea; feature: Hydrothermal plumes at the Eastern Lau Spreading Center, Western Pacific Ocean; material: Seawater | place: Tonga | collected 2009 | depth 2000 m m
AGAAAAACTGCTGACGATTCTATACAACTTCTTGTTTTAATCGATCCAGTTTGTGGCGCAAAGTGGTTTCATTTGCTTTATACACAAAACTTTCTATTCCATTGATCTTCAAAGCAGGGATTCGTTCCTTAAATTTTTCGTACAACGCTGGGTTAGATTCAATGTCGGTTATCACCAGTTTTACTGGGTAGTGTGGGAGTACTCTGTTTACAATTTCTTTGATATCGTCACAGAGGCAACAGTCATTTTTTGTCAGAATTTCTATAACTATTGTGGTGGGCATAGTTGAGAAAAATTAGTGGGTTACATGGTGTGGGTCATCGTAGTGAACTTACCCCAGAGAGTCAGACATACAAACAATACGATAGTGCTCCACAAAATCATCATTGCAATGGGTCGTTTTTTAGGATCGGTCTCAGTGCTTCGATCTATGAATGGTACGCTGATTAAACATAAACCAATCAAAAATGGGGCGACAATTAAAGATGGGACCCAAATATTCTCCAAAGCATAAACCCAAACGAATTGCCAGGGAGGTTTTGTGACTTCCAGACCCATGATCGGCGCGTTTCCTAATGGTGGCGCAACAGTTGACGCTAGCAAACAGATGAGAGTAAAGATACCAACTCCGGCTCGGCGCAGGTATGCCATGTGTTGAGTGAAAGGGATCGTTCGGTCGGTATCTGTCTCGTCAGGCTTTGTGGACAGTTTGTGATATTTCACATAAAATAGGTGAAGCCCGAGCAAACCGATCGTAACGATAGGGAGAAGAGATATGTGAGCCATATATATTCGGCTTAGTAGTGGTACGCCCGGAGAAAATTTTTCTGTCAGCGGTACGCCTAAAATGCCAAACTTTTCTGCAACCCAGAGAAAATGATCTAGTGCTTCATAGCCTTCCTGATCCCATTTGAGAACAGTTCCTGTAAACATCAAGGTGATCATGAGCCCTAGCAGACCGACACCGATTAACCAGTTGATCTCTCTTGGGTTTTTATAGGATGCTGTGTAAAACACTCGAATCATGTGAAGGATAATTGTGATTGTGAGAATTTCCCCTGCCCAGAAATGAATACCGCGAAGAAACCAACCAAGATATACCTGGTCCATAAGAAAGTGTACGCTGCTGTTAGCTCTTTCTGGGGTTGGGTTAAAGAACTGAGCCAGTAGGATCCCGCTTATGACAAGAACTCCGAATGAGGTTATCGTCATCCCGCCCAAGGAATATTTTATCGAGTTCGAGTGTTCGGGGATTTCGTATTCGAGAGTATCTAGACCCAATCGATGTTTAAGGAGGCTTTGAAGTTTATTCACAGGTCTTCTCGGCAATAATTTTTTAGATGATTATCTAGTTTTTTTCTCCAATCCGGAAAAAACTTAACCCCATAAAAGCCAGTCCGGAAAGAATAGTCATACTTATGGCGACGGTGTATCCTTTTGCATTAGGAGATACCCACTCGTGCAATGATTCTTCTACATGTTGTGTTTTGTGTTGGTCATGCTCTGGAGAGTTTGTTTTTTTTTTAAAGCGTTCCATCGGCTCGCTAGTTCTCATATCGTCCGTTAACGAAGTATCGTTACCTAAAGTGTTGATACTTGAAAATGGAGAACCCATAGGGGTCTGTTCTAGGTTTTGGAACGCTGTGTCTTCTCCGGCATTAACAGAGTAAATAGAATCATTAAGAGGGATGTCTTCTTCAATCAGTGGGGATATGAGTTGTTTTTCTGCGTGACCGCTGCCATGGGCAAAAACTAATTTTGGGGTCATTAACAGGCAAACAGATAACAGAAGAATTACTTTAAAGTTCATTTCGTCAGCCCCTCTGGATGAGTTGAGCGAATGCTTCCATCGTTTCGTCGGTGGCCCAGTCTCGGGGACCTATGGCCTTGTGCACGATAATCCCATTTTTATCAACAACGAAGGTTTCCGGAACGCCGGTTGTTTTGTAATCTTGTTTGGCCAACTTGCTGTCGGGATCAAGTAGGACAGGAAAAGTTAAACCGTATTCTTTTACGAATGGAGTAATGAGTGACAGGTCTTTGTCGACACTGATCGTTAGCATCTCAAAATCATATTCTCGGAAACGCTGGTACAGTTTCTCCATGGAAGGCATCTCGACCTTGCAGGTGCCGCACCAAGTTGCCCAGAAGTTGATAAACAACACTTTGCCACGATAGTCCGAGAGTTTAATTTTCCCCCCTTGAAGGGTTGGCAATTCAAACTCGGGTGCTAGAAATGCCTCCGCTGGGTATTCCACCTCTCCCGGTCTGAGATCAACCTTATTTAGGGAAACAACATAAAATGAAAGCAGGGCAGTTACCAACAAGGCATAGGGGATATAGATACTGGTTGGTTTTTGTTCGACAACTGTATTCATGAGTTATGTTTAAAGTCGTTGCGGTTTGTAAGGGCGATAAAACTTTTTATCGACTGAGACAACTATTTCGTCAAGAGTTTTTCCTTGTTTGTACAATTCATAAGCGTAGAGAACCTCATTGATGCAGATATCGCACTTGGAACCGTGTTTATTGGTAAAACATGTAAGTAAGGTTTTGTGCTGGTGGTTTTTTTTGCAGTAACAATAGCAAAATTGGCTATCGATGACTTTCGGGATTTCAGCGGCAATGCGGTATGCTTCCGCTGCTTTCCCGGTATAAAAAGCTGGAGACATCACGGATCGGGTTTCAATCAATTGCCCCGTTGCTGGAGCTACAGGAGTTCCATATTCAACTGGCTTTGTTGCTGAATATACGACACTCAGGATCAATGCGATGACGCTGATAAAAATAAAAGGCCTTAGATTGCGTTTTGTTTTATTGTTTTTTTTTCTCACAAGAACTCCAGGTCAAACTTTGTAGCTGAACTAGAAGGGATTATTGATAATGTGACGACGTCTAGATTATATGGAGTGCCGGTAGCCAATACAAGAAGAAGTTGAAAACGGGTTATAGGTAAATGATGATAGGAAGAAACATGTTTTAGAAAGGCTGAAGGTGCAAGTGCGTTGATATTTTACCTAGGCTAAAAATTAACGAATTGCGGAGTACCATTTGCTCAGTGTTTGCGGTGAAAATCCGAGTAAAAATAGGCTCCCAATAGTGATATTGCGTAGTGTTGTATAGAAAATTCCTTCCGCCTTCCATCTGCGTGCTGAGGTATGGGTTTTTTCTTCAAGAAGTACGACCTTGCCTTGTCGACCGAGACGACGAAAAAAGTCGAGATCTTCACAGATTGGAAGTGGAGAAAATCCACCCATTTTCTGAAATATATCGGCACGGACAAAGATGGCTTGGTCACCGTATACAAGGTTGAGATATTTTGAGCGCCAGGTAGCTAGTAAAGAGATGACCTTGAGGGAAGCTTTTTCAGATTCTATTTGCAGGCTGAATGCGCCACCAGCAGACCCGTCAGTCGTCATTATTTTTTTCATTCTTTCAAAACTTTCCAAGGTCAATTTATTGTCGGCATGCATGAATAGGAGTAGATCTCCGGTTGCTTTTTTTGCGCCTGCATTCATTTGGGGGGCTCTTCCGGACTTGCTCGTGATAACCAGGGTAGCCATGCGGCGCGCTACTGAAACAGTCGAGTCAGTGCTTCCTCCATCTACAACAATAATTTCATGTGGGTTTAGGCTAGAGATAGCGCGCAGATTATCTTCTAAAATCAAAGTTTCGTTAAGGGTTGGAATGACGACAGATATTTTCAATGTGTCACGTGACCGTGGAATCAATTTCTGTGCAGGATAAAGCTTGGCAAGGTGAATCGCGAGACGTGATATGTCCAACTTCGCGTTCAAGTTAATCATAATTGTTAATCGATTGCAACGCTTTGCAAAGTTGTTATGCTGATAATCCGGTTTGATTTCTACACTTATAGGTTCAGATGATATATAATCTAAAGGATTTTTTTTAAACCTTGGCACTCTTTTTCATTAAATTATGCTGGCGCATTTTATAGAGTCAAAACCGTTTCAATGTGGGTATTTTAAAGATCAAAAATCTTTATTTGAAGAATACCTTCTGGAAGATATGTCAGAGGTAGAATTCGAGTACTTGTTGGCTCATGGGATGAGACATTTTGGCGACTACTATTTTCGTCCACGTTGCCTCGATTGTTACCAATGCATTCCTATTCGCGTTAGGGCGGAAGAGTTTAAGGTAACGAGAAGGCAGAAACGAGCTTTGAAATCTTGCAAGAATGTAAGAGTTGAGGTTGGTGCTCCTCGATACGCAGATGAAAAGTTCGATCTATATATTAGACATAAGAAAAAATTCTGTGCGTTGCAGGACGATGTCGAAGATGAGCAGAATTTTCGTCTCTCGTTTTATGTGAATACGAATTTTGGAGTCGAGTTTGAGTATTACCTTGACGAAAAGCTTGTTGGTATTGCTTTAGGGGACCATACTTCGAATACATTTTCTGCCATTTATACTTTTTACGATATTAGCGACTCTAAACTCAGTTTGGGTACATTCAGTATTCTGGAACAATTAGAATTTTGCCGACAGCGGGGTGTGAAGTTTTTTTACCTTGGATATTATATAGGCGATAACCATTCACTTAAATACAAGGGTGATTTCAGGCCTAATGAGATTTATATCGATCAGTCGTGGCGACCCTTTAGGAATGCTGAAGGAGAATATCTTATTCCCCAGAATAATGTTTTGTGGCGAAATACAGACTTTTTGGTTAAAGCTAAAGGTGACCACTCTGAGGGAAAAGTCGACATTTCGAAGGCAAAGGAAGACCTATTTTTTTGAAGTGTGGTGGGGATTACTTAGATTACTTTGAAAAATATAAGGTATAGCCATATTACCAGCAGGACATTGAATACTACACCGATATGAAAAACCACGTTAAAAAGTTTTGAGTAGGTATATTTGTACTTCACTAGCGATCTCCTGTTAATCAGGCCACTTTTAGTCCATAACCAGGGTTTTTAATCTCGAAGCCATATCTGAAGTGCGAATCAGTTTACGCGTTGGCTTTTCTATTAGGTTTAGGCTCATGTACAACCGTTCCAGTTTTAAAAAATGATTTGATTCTGCGATGGCTTTGCCACCCGCATCTCTTATTTCATTTCGCCAAATACTTAAACAAGTTAAATGACTCAAGTTGGGTGATTGAGACAGTGCAATCGCTCCTTCGTCACCTATTTTATTGGAGCACAGGTACAGTTTCTCGATTTTGGATAACGTCTGCGAGGCGGCAATGGCCCTGACTCCCTGATCTCCTATTCCTGTGCTATCCATGTGGAGAGCAGTAAGGGAAGGTAAGCATGTGGATCTCGCTAATGCCTCAGCTCCTTCAGGTCCGATAGGATTTGAGTCTAGAAACAGGGTTTCTAGATTTTTTAAATTCAATGAAGTAGCAAACGACTGAGCTCCATTCACTCCGATTTGGTTAGCCTCTAGCATAAGGCAACTAATATTTTGAACTAATTTTGATTCTGCTAGTGTTTTTGCTCCCGCATTACTTATTTTGTTATGGTTCAAAAATAGTTTTTCTAAATTTGGAAGGCACCGGCTTTTAGATAAAAATTCAATTTCCGCATCGCCTAACCCGTTGTTACTTAGATCAAGCTGTTTAACTCCTTGGAGCGTTTCTCCAGCTTGACACAAAAGACGCAGGTGCTCAGGGGTGACATTTTTATCTTCTAGGTCTAAGAATTCTCCCTCTGGAGTTAAATGAGAAAGTATGTACTCCTCTAACTTGGATTTGGCTTTTATCTTCAAAAAAGATTCTTTCCTTTAGCAGTAAATAGTAGGATTTCGACCACTAATCTATATAATTTTAACCTAAATTACAAACGATGTTATGTGGATATTAATCCTAATTATTGTGGTGTAAGGGTGAGTTAAATTCGGTATAAAGGATAGATGCTGTAGATACACCCTTGAGTGTGGAATGGTTGGGAGTTGAACTGGCAGAAACAGTATTGTTGTGAAGAAGAAATGAGTTTTTCTGGAGAATTTCATGATTGTCGGAGTTCCTAAAGAGATTAAAGAAGATGAGTACCGTGTTTCATTGACCCCGGCAGGAGTGCATGATCTGACAATGGATGGGCATACAGTTCTCGTGGAAGATGGGGCAGGCGAGGGGAGTGGGCTTCCAAATCAGTTGTATGAAAAGCATGGAGCACACATTGCAGAGAGGAATGATATTTTTTCCCGTTCAGAAATGATCATCAAGGTCAAAGAGCCTTTACCAGAGGAGTTCGATCTTTTGAGAGAAGGTCAAATTCTTTACACCTACCTTCATTTGGCTCCTGCACCTGATTTGGCTCGAGCACTTCTCGATCGGAAGGTGGCGGGTATAGCTTATGAGACTGTTCAATTGCCAGATAATTCGCTTCCGCTATTGATCCCGATGAGTGAGGTCGCGGGGAGGATGTCAATTCACGAGGGTTCAAAATACCTTGAAAGAGAGAATAAAGGACGAGGCATTCTCCTTGGTGGCGTTCCGGGTGTGGATCCTGGGCATGTGGTAATTATTGGAGGCGGGGTTGTTGGTGCCAATGCTGCTAAAATGGCGATCGGCACTGGAGCTTCTGTGACATTATTGGATGTTAATTTGAGTCGGTTGCGTTACTTGGACGATATCTATAGTGGACGTTTAAAAACGCTGATGTCAAACCTTGTGAACCTTACCGAATCACTTCGTACCGCTGACTTGGTTATTGGGGCAATCCTCATTCCTGGCGCACGAGCGCCAAAGCTCATCACCCGAGAAATGCTTTCATTGATGATGCCTGGTTCGGTAATTGTTGATGTGGGAATTGATCAGGGGGGGTTGACAGAAACCTCTCGTCCCACGACCCACAGCGACCCCATATACATAGTAGATGATGTTGTGCACTATTGTGTAGCTAACATGCCAGGAGCGGTAGCGCGTACTTCAACATTTGCGTTAACTAACGCAACTTTCCCTTATGCTTTAGAATTAGCTCGTAAGGGGTTCAATCATGCATTTCAAGAGAATCCAGCCCTGGCGAAAGGGTTAAATGTATTCAATGGCCACATAACGCATCCTGCAGTGGCGAATGCTCTTGATATGGAGTATGTTTCTTTAAATAAAATTCTCAATTGATACAGTAACTCAACTCACTTTTAAAAGAATTAATGAAGCCGTCTAACTTTGTTCATCTGCATGTGCACACTTCTTTTAGCTTGCTCGATTCTTCTCTGAGGCAGGATGCCATGTTCAGACGCGCGGCAGAGTTCAAGATGCCTGCTGTTGCCATGACTGATCATGGCAATATGTTTGGGGCAGTTGAGTTTTATAACGGAGCAAAAAAGTACGGACTGAAACCCATCATTGGTTGTGAGGTGTATGTAGCCCCCGAAAGCCGTCATGACAAGAAAGAAAAATACGACCTCCGAGACGCTTCTTATCATCTCATTCTTTTAGCCCAAAATGAAAAAGGATACAAAAACCTTCTTAAGTTGGTAACGTTCGGATATATGGAGGGTTTTTATTACAAGCCACGGATTGACAAAGAACTATTGGCAGAATATGCGGAGGGTTTAATTGCCTTGAGTTCATGTGGGCGCGGCGAGATTGCCCACAACATTAATAAGGAAAATATTCCACGTGCCATTAAGATGGCTGGCCAGTACAGGGACATCATGGGGCAGGATAATTTTTTTCTCGAACTCCAGAACCATAAAATGGAGTATCAAGAAAAAATAAATAATGAACTAGTCAAGATTGGAGATAAGCTTTCCCTGCCTCTGGTTGCAACTAACAATTGTCATTATTTGGACCGTGAGGATTTTCATGCTCATGAGATTCTTCTCTGCCTGCAGACTGGCAAAACTATGAGTGACCAGTATCGCATGCGTTATCCCTCCGATGAATACTACTTTAAATCTCCCGAGGAAATGGCGGAGTTGTTTCGAGATATTCCGCAAGCGATAGAAAACACTTTGAAAATCGCAGAACGGTGTGAGTTGGAAATAGATTTTGATAAGCTTAATTTTCCAGATTATCCAGTTCCAGAAAGCTATACTCTTGAATCTTATTTGACAGAGCAGACAAAAAAAGGGTTGGATGAACGATTTCACGAGATGACCAAATATGGCATAACCTACGAGCCGTCGCTTTATAGAAAAAGGTTGCAAGAGGAGCTTGATATTATTGAACGGATGGGATATCCCGGGTATTTCTTAATTGTGTGGGATTTTATAGATTACGCTCGAAGAAATGGGATTCCGGTAGGTCCTGGTCGCGGTTCTGCTGCAGGAAGTCTGGTTGCCTATTCTCTTTGTATAACGGATATTGACCCACTTCGGTACGACCTCCTTTTTGAACGATTTTTAAACCCTGAACGAGTCAGCATGCCTGATATCGACATCGACTTCTGCATGACCAAGCGTGACGATGTCATTAAATATGTCAGTGAAAAGTATGGAGGCAGTCAGAACGTGACACAGATAATCACGTTCGGCAGCATGAATGCAAAGGGAGTTCTAAGAGATGTGGGGCGTGTCTTAGATATGTCTTATGGGGAAGTTGACAAAATAGCAAAGTTGGTTCCGAACCGGTTAAATATCTGTCTCAAGGATGCTTTTAAAGAAGAGCTACGCTTTGAGAGTATGAAAAGAGATAGTGAAAAAGTAACAGAGCTGCTCGATATTGCTTTAAATTTAGAAGGCTTGCCTCGCCACTGTTCTACTCATGCGGCTGGTGTTGTTATTTCATCAAAACCCCTGACAAACTTTCTCCCTTTATATAAATTCCCAAGTAAAGGTAAGGGAGAACAGGATGAAGTCGTAACCCAGTATTCGATGGGGAGCGTGGAAAAACTAGGCCTATTAAAAATGGATTTTCTAGGTCTTAAAACTCTTACCGTAATTGATAACGCTCTCCGCCTTATAAAAGAATCACTAGGAGTGGATTTGAACATTGCAGCGATTCCGATGGTCGACCCAGAGACCTATAAACTTCTTTGCAGTACTCGTACGCTAGGTGTTTTTCAGCTAGAAAGCTCTGGTATGCGTGATTTGCTCAAAAAAATGAAGCCCGATTGCTTTGAAGATATCATTGCGCTTCTTGCCCTGTACAGACCCGGCCCGCTAGAGAGTGGAATGGTGGACGATTATATTAAGCGAAAACATGGCAAGCTTGAGGAGAAATATGAATTACCCCAATTAAAAGATGTTCTCAAAGAAACTCATGGAGTTATTCTTTACCAAGAACAGGTAATGAGAATCGCCAGTATTTTAGCTGGGTTTAGTCTCGGCGATGCTGATCTTTTGCGACGAGCTATGGGGAAAAAGAAACCCGAGGAAATGGAGGCCCAGAGAGAAAAATTTATTGCTGGTGCCGAGGGGAAAAATATCAATATTAAAAAAGCAACAAAGGTGTTTGATCTTATGGAAAAGTTTGCCGGATATGGATTTAATAAATCGCATAGTACCGCTTACGCACTAGTTTCATATCAAACGGCGTACCTGAAGACGCATTACCCCCTCCAGTTTTTTGGCGCGCTCATTACGGCCGATATGGATAATACGGATAAGGTCAGTCGATATATCAATGATTGTCGTGACATGAAGATTAAGGTTATGCCACCTGCGGTAAATGAGAGCATGAAAGATTTTACCATCGCAGACAACCACTTGATTTTTGGACTCGGCGCGATTAAAAATGTTGGGTCGAGCGCTATTGATTCCATTATTAAATCTCGGGAAAAGAGGGGACAGTTTTCTTCATTAAGAGAATTATGCGAGAATGTTGACTTGCGCCTTGTCAATAAGCGGGTGGTCGAAAGCCTCGTTAAAAGTGGTGCTTGTGATTCATTAAACCAAAACCGCGCCGCAATGATTGAGGATATACCTAATGCGATAGAATTGGGACAAGCAAAACAAAGAGACCATGAACTTGGGCAGAGCAGTATGTTCGAAGTATTTGAGGGGGAAAAAGAGGAAGCAGGGAATGCAAGTATAATCAAAGACTGGAGCGATCACGAGCGCTTGAAGTACGAAAAGGAAACTATAGGGTTTTATATCTCAGGTCACCCCCTTGAACAATATGCTAACGAATTGGTGTGGTTTACGGATGCCTCTTCGGTGAGTATTTTGGAAGATAATTCGGGCAGTGAAGTGAGTATCGCAGGAATTCCCGGTAAAGTTTTACCCAAGACTACGAGGAAGGGTGACAAGATGGCTATTGTTACCTTGGAGGATTTAAGTGGATCGATAGAGGTTATCTTATGGCCTGAAATTTACGCTATCATCGAGAACATTCTATCCGATGACGATCCAATTTTAGTGCAAGGTACCGTCGATTCTGACGGCAATCAACCAAAAGTGATCGCTAAAAAAGTTTGTTTGCTAAAAGAAGCAAAGGAACATTGGGAGGGCAAGGTGCATATACGATTTCGCACTCTAGGGCTAGAAAAAGATACGCTGATTTCAATTAAAGAAATTCTTAAAAAACACAAAGGCGGCAATGAGACTTTTGTGGAATTTTTGTTTCCTAGTAATAAAGTAAGAAAATTATCGGTTGATGAAAACCTCAAGATCAAACCTTGCGATGAGATTATTCAGGAAATCGAGGCGGTGCTTGGGAAAGATTCAATAAGGTTCGAATAGTTTTTTCATGTATTGTAAATTCGAAAATTAATGATAAGAAAATGGAATGCTTCCCCGCTCTTTTTTAGGAGACGAGTGAACTTGGTTTGAGAGGTAGTAGTTTTGTCTTGTGATCAATTTTATTTTAAATATGAATTTAGTGACTGCAGAAAAAATAGAAAAAATAAAGGTTTTTAAGGATTGCTTAGCCAATGGCATGACAGTGATTGTGATTGAACAACCACATATCCATAGCATTGAATTGGCAATGTTTGTTCGTTCAGGTTTGAGGTTTGAGAATATGCAGAATAATGGCATCTCTCATTTTGTTGAACACATGCTTTTTAGAGGTAATTCGGCATACCCGAATTCGTATTTACTCAATCGGGAGTTTGAACTTATTGGAAGAGACCTTAGGGCCTCCACTATGAGCGACCACACGTATTATGGTTTTAGTCCGCATACCTCCAATATAGATCGTGCGATGAATCTATTTTCCGAGTTTTTTCTGGGGCCTATATTCCCAGAGGTAGAGTTAGAGCGTGGAATTATTCTTGAGGAATGTTTAGAAGATTTAAATGAGAAGGGAGTCGATGTTGATATAAATAATCTTGCTTGTAAACTTTTGTATCCAGAGGATGCGTTAGCTCGGCCTACGATTGGCACTGAGGAAAGTATCAGGAGCATAAACGTGAAAGATTTAAAGGAGCACTATACACAGTTTTATACCCCAGATAATATGATTTTGGTGACTGCTGGATGTGTTGACCACAAGAGTTTTTTTGGCTGTGCAAAAAAATATTTTTCTAGACTGGTTGGGAATGGTTCCACTCCGTCGAATCATTTTGATAAAACCTTAAACGAAGCCCAACTTCAACCAGCGCTCTTGTTTCAATACGACTCTGATAGCCAAGTTCAGTTGCAAGTATGCTTTAGGGCGGTTTCTTATAATCACCCGGACTATTTCATTGCGACTCTGATTTCTCGCTTGTTTGACGATGGAGTAACTTCTAGGTTGCAAAAAGTTTTACGAGAAGAGAAAGGACTAGTTTATTCTGTTGAATGCAGAACAACAAGTTTGCCCGATACAGGTACGATTGATTTTGACGTGTCTGTTCGTTCTAAAAAAGTTGTTGAGGTAACAAAAATTCTTTTAAATGAAATCAAGAAATTTACTTCAGCTGGGACTGGAGAAGATGAGTTGGAATTGGTCAAACAACGTTATGGATACGACTTGGACTATGAATTGGATGATCCATACAGACAGATCATCCGTTATGGATTTTGTCACCTTTACTCGACCGAGTATACCGTAGAGGAGGAGCGAGAAAAAATTTCTAGAATCACCCCACTGGATATTCTGAGGGTGGCGCATGATATTTTTATTCCCGAAAAACTTAATTTTGTTCTCGTTGGCCCCTATACTTCCGATCTGGAAATTAGCTTGCAACAGCTAGTCCACAATTTCTGACATCTTTATAGATTATTTTTTTTCACAATTGATATTTATGAAACGATCAAAAAGTTTTATTTTTTGTTTTTTCTTTGTCCTGATGTCGCTGGTGATGGTTATGACGTTTGGCTCAGGGTGTGGTTCGAATTCAATGGAATATTGTGTGGAAACAGGTGAGTGTGAATTAGCGGTAGACGTGGTCAAAATTTCAAGCGGGATACCAATGGATCCAAATGATCCTTTTTGGGCAGACTCTGATCGTTTCCAAAAAAAAACCATCGAGCTAGGTCCCCAAATGATGACAAATCCTAAATGGCCTGACCCTTCTATTAAATCAGTCAAAATATCAGCAGTTCAGAATGAGTCTGAAATCGCCCTTTTATTAGAGTGGGACGATACTACTCTGGAAAATAAAATTGAGGTGTCGGCTACTCATACAGACCAAGCCGCAATTATGTTTCCTCTGCATCCTGGTAAGGAAGTTCCTTCGATCACAATGGGAAGTGAGAACGAAATTGTTAATATTTGGCAATGGAGAGCAATTTGGGAAGCGTCTTTGCTTCCAGAATCTCGAGGTAGAAATAGGGACTCAAGAATTTTGACTCCCAGCAATATTCGTCGATCCTCAGTTGAGGATTTAACAGCGGCTGGTTTTAGTACTCTTACCACTCAGGACGAGCAAAATGTTTCAGGACATGGTGCATGGCAGGATAAAACTTGGCGCGTGGTATTCAAGAGAACTTTAGTGAATTCTGATAACGCAGATATTCAATTTAGGTATCCAATAGTTATGGCTATCGCCGTTGGAATGGCGGTAATCGTGAGCGCAATGGCCAAAAGGGTATTTCAAACTGGATACTTCTTCGATTATAGGTGCTTTTGAAGTTCGATATAGGTGGAGAATTCAGGTCCTGTTGTTTTTAAGGTTTGTTTTGAAGTTGTTAAATCTATCAGTGAGTGAACGGCCAACGTTTTCTTTTAACTCTTGAGGCACCCAATTGATTTTTTCTGCAGGCCAGTTCTCGACATCGTTTATATCTAGCCCTTCCTTTTTGTAAGGACCTTCTAAAGCCTCCTCAAGCCCATATACAATAGCGTTAGAATAAATATTTAAATACTCTTCTTCGATTACCTCAGGGTCATGTAGTCCTGCAAGAAATTTTTTCAGTAAATCTTTCATGATAGGGTCTGCGTGTTCATGAAAATCTGGTGTCAAAGCATCGTACAATGTGTAAAAAATAATAATAACATCTTGGAGAAGAAACTTATATTCATCTGTTGGTCTTTTGGCAGGACGCTTGTCCCGATCTAATAATTCTTTAATTACTTTTATGTTCCGAATTGTGTCGTAAATGACCGAGTCTATCCATGGCCTGTTATTCCAAACATAAAATGCCCTAAAGAATTTTAATCTATTATTTTTTTCCCACATCTGAAGCACAGTTGTAGGACGTTCTTTATTGGTATATGGAATGGGTTCTCCCCATCGTGGATCAACTAAGTTAAATCCATAGTTTAAGAATGCGTTGGTGACATTTTGGTGATAAAAAACCATTAACCGTTCAAAGTTTTCTTTTTTATCCAGGGGAGTATTTTGAGGCAGATTGACAAGGCAGTACAAGCGCACAATGTTGGTTCGTGCTTTGCCTTCTTCATTTGCGATTAAATATTGTCCGCCCCATATTCCAGCCGTAAGCTTGAGCTCTTCTTGAAGTTCTTTAGATAACTGGATGGAAGCTTTGTATGCAAGTGTTTTGTATACTTCGTTAAGGTAATACAGGTTAAATTTTCCATCGTCATGAAGAAGACGTTCGGGAAGTTTTGGTATTTCACTCATCAGTAATAGCGCCAATTGATGCAGAGGAAACCAGTTTCTCGTATTTTGCTAAAACTCCTTTCTTGTATTTTGGTGCAAGCGGTTTCCATTTTTCTTTTCGAAGTTTAATTTCTTCATCAGAAAGTATTACATCAAGTACTCGGTTTGCTATGTCTATAACTACTTTATCTCCTTCTTGAATTAACCCAATAACTCCACCTACCTGTGCTTCTGGTGCTACATGACCCACAACGAGTCCGTGGGTACCTCCAGAAAACCTGCCATCAGTGATGAGGCCGACCTTGTCTCCGAGTCCTTTGCCGACAAGTGCTGACGTTGGCGCTAGCATTTCCCTCATCCCGGGACCTCCCTTAGGTCCTTCGTAACGTATAACTACAATATCCCCATCAATAATTTGGTCTTTAATGATCGCATCTAGGCATTCTTCTTCCGAATCAAAAACCCGTGCAGGGCCTTCAATCCTTCTGGTTTTGATTCCTGAAACTTTTGCGACAGAACCCTCCGGGCTTATATTTCCTTTTAGGATGACCAAGTGACCCTCTGGAGAAAGTGGATTTTCAATTGGGAGAATTATTTTTTGACTTGGATTGACTTGGTTGGAAATATCTTTGAGGTTTTCCGATACAGTTTCCCCTGTGACCGTCATACAGTCTCCATGTAAAAGCCCCTTGCTTAGTAATATTTTCATTACTTGTGGAATGCCTCCAGCGCGATGAAGATCGACGGTTACAAATTGGCCTGATGGTTTAAGGTCACAAAAATGAGGAACTCTTTTCCTAATTATTTCAAAATCATCAATTGTTAAATCTAGGTTCATGTAACTGGAGATAGCAAGAAGATGTAAAACGGCGTTTGTTGATCCACCTACTGCCATAACAACTGATATTGCGTTTTCAAAAGCTTCCCTTGTAAGAATATCTTTTGGTGTGATATTTTTTTCTAACATGGGGAAAAGGGCTTGAGCACTTTTTTGGGCGTTCAATTCTTTTTCCTTATCTTCATTTGACATTGTAGAGC
>JYMV01050286.1_pt1 | contig 14884 bp, 2 predicted proteins | sample 338911 | NCBI WGS metagenome assembly JYMV01 (sample SAMN03354496, study PRJNA234377) | hydrothermal vent metagenome | biome: Deep sea; feature: Hydrothermal plumes at the Eastern Lau Spreading Center, Western Pacific Ocean; material: Seawater | place: Tonga | collected 2009 | depth 2000 m m
TTCGCTTTCAGTATGGTGTTTAGTGATGTCACCATTTAATACGCCATCAACCACGTCGTAGCTGTATTCATCTTGATGAATCACACCACCCGTTGGTATTTCATCTACTAAATCAGTTGTCTCAATACTTGAATAATCTCTTAAATTAATTTTTGCAATTAGATTACCATCAACATCATAAGTTTCAGTACGAGTGTACTGATGAGCCTCTTCACCTGGGCGTAGTTTATCTTCTGCAAACTTATAGCCATTTGGATCATCATCACGATCAAAGGTGGTGTTATCTGAGCGGTATTCGCTCTTAGTGATGGTTGTGGTACCGTTGTTGTCAGTAGGCACAGGCGGCAACATTGAAGTATCAAATACAAATACCTCGCTGTCACGTGTTGCATTACCTTCCATGGCAATAGGGTTGTCATTGCTATCAAAATATACTGATACATTAACCCCTTCAAGCAAGCCGCCATCCATTGTTGTCATGGTACCTACAATGGTAAGTTGTGCCACAGCACCTTCCCATATTTCAGGGAATATTGCTGTTTGCAATTCCTCTTCAGTTGGCTCGTACCAGGTCTGGGAAAAACTCCCAAAGTCACCTTGATATACGACTGTTGGATTTAAATCGTCAAATACATTAATATCAAATGTACCCAAAGTGTACGAATAAGCAGTCTCTACTTGAGTTGCACTAAAGCCTTCAGAATTGCTAATATTATGTGTAAAAGTCGCTGTTTCAGTCGCTATATCTACAGCAGTTTGTTTTGTTACTATCCAAGTAACATTATCTAGGGTTACTGTTTCAGTGTAAACATCATTAATCACTTCGCCAGAAACATCTAGTGCATCACTAACACCTGATATGTGGAAATTAAAATATACCGGCGTATTGTCTACTTCAGGCTCAGTCACAATCCCATCAATATTATAAATAGTGGTTGATCCGTCCGCATGGATAATTGTAAACAACGGTTCGACTGTTCCGCTAATTACTATTGAGGATCCGTCAGAGGCAATAGCGGAGCCAGAGATTAAACCTTCTCCAGTATTATAATTATAAACTTCCTCTACTTGAATATCGGTCATTAAACCCAAATTATCGACATAATAAGAACCAGTTACAGTGCCATATTCAATCCCATCTATCGTCACCTCATGGAAGTAAAGGTCACTGCCATTTGAACCTGTTTCATAAAAATCTTCAGATCCATCCGGATTTTGAACCCCTACTTCTTTGCGCCAATCTCCATTTGCATTGGTTTCGTATTCAACCTCTTTGCCATCGGCATAGTCTGTATAGGTATTAGTCCACGTGACGCCGTTTTTATCAGTATAAGTATATTCGTACACACTTAATACAACTTCATACGGATTGCTGTTAGCATCGATAAAATTAACATATGGTAATTCAATCTCACCATATGTTTCAAACTGACTATCAAGCACCATGCTAAAACTTAATTCTGTGCCATCAGGTGCAGTGGCTGTGCCATCGTAGGCAACAAACTCATCAGTCGGGATATCGATTAAATCAACACTGTGCCAATTAGTAAACACTACACCATTAATAACCACAGTACCATCGATTGTGACTGAATCGATGTCAGGGTTTTCATTATCTATAGTAAGGAAATCATCACCTTGACTAGAAGAAACATGTGTTGTATTTGGGCTATCTGTTGGCTCTTCAGTCCAAGTAACACCGTTACCATCAGTCCAAGCTCCTAAATCATCTACAATAGAATCGTCCCGCAACCAACTCTCTGGAATTGTCCAACCACCGGTTGGCACAGTGTAAATTTCACCAGTGGCTTGATTAAAGTAAGTTTCAGTTGCCTGGGTAACGATTGCATCATCTGTTGGCGAAATAAAACCCTCTGGATAGTTGTTGTCATTAATACTGCTAATTACTACCTCACCATCAATTAATAATTGATAATTAAAACCATTATCAATTCTTGCCTCAATACTGTGACCTGAAGCAGTGGTAATACTGCCTTGTGCATAATCAAGGCCAATGTCTGCTAATATTTGCATTGGGTCAACATGGTCAACCATTGACAACAGCCCTTGCAAAATATCATTAACCTGGAATGAACCTTGTGCTGAAGTAATCACCTCATTATTGCCAAAAGTATCGCCAAAGTATTCAGCTAAAACACCGCCAACTGCAAGCTTGCCAGTAAAACCACCTGAAGCGGTTATAGACTGATCGGCGTTGATAGCCACACTACCCTCAATCACATCGCCTTCATTGGTTAATAGGTAAATATCAGCACCATTTAGACTAATTGAGCCATTAATTTCACTAAATCCGGTTGAATCAATCAGTGGAATTAACACCCCTTCTGGCATATCTAAACTGCCATTAACCATTGCCCCATTAGCGCTTATTACAAATACTAATTGCGTGGCATTTGGACCATCAATGGTTAAACTTAATTGACCATCACTGCTCGAAGTGGTGGCACTATAATGCTCTGAAGCGTTAATAATGTCTACTATTGGAGAAGCAATCGAGGCAATAATATCAACAATATTCACCTCAACTTCATCAACAAAAATTTGTACTTCGCCTGCGCCACTATAATAGGCTGAAATTGTATGCCCAGATTGTGTTGTAAGACTGCCATTCGCAGAATTGATATTTAACATTGAAACAAAATTGTCCATGCCCATCTCATTCACTATCGCCAAAATATTGGTATCCACTAATAATGAAATTGGATCAAAAATATCGACTTGAGAAAGATCAATTTCATTAATAAATTGATAGACTTGCATACTTGTACCAATAATATCATCAACTTGGAATTCACCTTGACCACTGGCAATCACTTCACTATCAGTAAACTCATCACCAAACAAAATATTGAGTAAATTGCCTACTGGAATATCGGCATCAAAATGACCAGAGAAGGTCGCCTGACCTTGTTCATTGGTTGTAATCGTACCTTCAAATACATCGCCTTCGTTTGTTAGCGCATAGCCTGTTGCATTCAAACCATTGGCAAGACTAAAACTAATATTAGCATCAAGCACACTAAAACCAGTGGTATCAATAAATGGAATATCCATATCAACTGGCAAATCCATACTACCGACTGCAGTTACGGAATACTCGCCATTATTAACATTAAAACTAATGTTAAGATGTGTATCATTAGGGCCAATAATCACAACAGAATTAGCATCATTAATATCGTAAATAACGCTATAAGCCTCGAGTGAATCCATGGCGCTAAATACTGGCTGAATCAGTGCAAACAAATTATCAAAAACAGCTATATCATCAATAGTGATAGCGTTGTCAATTAACACTTCTTGGTACATAGATTCGATACTTTGAGCTAAAAAATCCTCGGTCACCATGCCAAAAGAGTGGTTGGCAATATCAGCCAAACCAGAGATATCAACTAAAAAATTATTGGCATCAAATGTGGCTGTAATATTCATACTTGGGACTACTTGAAAAGCCCCGAAACTGAGGGCATCGGAGCTGATATTAAGTACATTAACATTGCTGTATTCATCATAACTAGAAGTAACCACAAGGTTATCAACCGTTAAGCCCATTTGACCAAAGAATGGCCCCACCATAGATGACAAATCAATACTTGGATTGGTTGTAGTTGTAGTTGTAGTTGTATCAGCCATAAAACACCTTAATTTCAATTGGGTTATGTTTTAATCTTACACTTATTTTTAAAAGAGAACAAGTACTCAGAGTGGTTTAAATGAAGTCAACTGGTATCAAATATTGATCATCAAAACTACTTGATAAATCAACATCACCATTCACAACAATCGTCCACTGTCCTAGTGTCGTATCTGGATCTAGATTGGTTACTCTATTACCAGTGGTGTTATCCACTAAATCAAAGGTATCAAGGGTATCAAGTGCTACAATGTGTTTTAGCACAGCCACTGCGTCATCTGTTTGAATTAATTCATTGTTATTCACATCAGCTGCGTGCCAAGCAACTGAGCCTACAGCTAATGAATCTAGTGCCACAATGTGTCTTAAGATAGCCACTGCATCATCCGCTTGAATGGTAATGTTGTAAGCGCTTGGATTTGATAATTTAACTGCATCAAATTCAAGCGCTTGATCAAAGCTAATACTGCCACTTTCTACCAGTGTAGACACGCTAGTGTCCACACCATCTTTAAAGTAATTAAGAACAATGTTATCTAAGTAATTATTCACATCTATTTGGATAGTAGCATCAGCACTTAAAACTTTCATCTCGGTAGAATAATTCTCTGGCACAATATTGCCCACATCAGTGACAATAAGCATATCTTTCACAGACAAATTAACTACCTTTAAACCATCGATTGGATTTATATATAACGTGGCAATTAACTTCTCTGCGCCTAACAATGATGGGTAACCATCATTGTTTATATCAATATCAACAATTGCTGTTGAGCTGGCAAACGCAATAGTGCCAGTTATCGAGTTAATAGTAATGGCTGAATTGGCTGAATTAGTCGGATTAAACCCAAGATAATCACCCGATGTAACAACCCAATTCAACAATTCAACTTCGCTGTCAGTAACCCAATCTATATCAAATTGATAACCACGAATCTCAGTTGACTCTGCAGCAAACGAGCTTAACTCAGAAGCATCAAGCCATAACTCAAACTTCATTACTTTGGCTGTGTCTGCGCCCGTATAGTCTGTGCCATACTCATTAATAGAGGCTTGCGCTTTGGTCATTGTTTCTATATTTCTAACCTGAATTAACTGAGCAGTCAAATTATCATCAATTGGCAATACATCTACTATAACACTGGCAGTATCAAAACCACCATTGCCATCACTCACAGTGTAAACAATTGTATCAATGCCGTTAAAATCTTGATTACCGATATAGAGTAACGTGCCATCAACGTTAACAGCGACTGTGCCGTTAATCGCAGAAGCCGAATCTACGCTCAATATGTCGCCGTCGGTATCAGTGTCATTGGTCAGTACATCAATAATAACAGCCATATCCTCATCGGTTGAAGCCGTATCTTCATTAGCAACCGGAATATTGTTAACTAGATCAATAGCAATATTAACCGTAGCCCAGTCTATTAACTCTCCATCGCTAATAGAATAACTAATCGAGTCATTGCCATTAAAATTTGCCGGTGGCTGATAATACAGTTGGTTCTCAACAATACTAACATTGCCGTATTCTGCATACGCTGAATTGAGAAAGATTATATCGTTATCAATATCGCTATCATTGCTTAATACATCGATAACAATAAAATAACCTTCGTAAAATACAACGCTGTCGTTAAGCGCTACAGGTGCACTGTTAGTATTGGGAGCTTGATAAGCAGTATTAATAATCTCATAATCATCTAAACCAATATCGGTATTTTTCACTAGTACAGGACTAGAGTTTAGAGCCACATCATCACTAAGTACTTGTACAGGTGTTTCTTGCCAACCTTCAATGGTTTCTATGTAAATATCAGTACTAATACTACTAAGTAAAAAATTAATATAGTCGGTGTAACTTAATATGCCATACACATTTAAGTCGCTCTGATCAATGGCGCCAACTTCCAACAAAATATTGGTAATCAAGCCAATCGGATTGACACCATTGTACTGATACCCTTCTAAATCTAATACACTGAGTTGATTAGTGTTAAGTAATGCATTAACCTGTTGTAAATAAGCTGACATTAAATTAACAATTTCAGCACTCACCCGTGGGGTTGCATACGAGGTACCGAATGCTGAGCCTAAATTATTACTTCTATCGCCATTGGCAAGAATATCAATGAAGGGCTCATTGGTCGGATAAGAATACATAAAGTCATTGTTTATATCAATATTGTAAGCACCAACAGAAATCACATCACTAAACGTATTCGCCCAATTAACACCACGGTGTGTAACATTGGTACTGGCCTGAACAAGTGCAATTGCATTATCCATTAAATACTCTAAAGCGCGCCTTTCAGAAAAGTCAGGTGTGTAACCAGCAAGTGAATAGCTTAGTGATATTGGTATATATTCAACATCGGTTGTATTGTTTTGCAACAACCATCCATCTAGTAAGTTTTCAATCAATGCGGTTGTTCTAAAACCCCAGCCTGTAGATGAAAAGATTAAATCAAGCTGAGTAAGATCAACGTTATCGACTAAAAAATCAATGTCAATATCTATCAAAATCACTTCGCAGTCACTATTAGCATCAAGCTGATCATAAAATGCTTCCACTACCCAGTCACCATGTAAATATCCAGATTCACTAAGACTGCTAACTTGTATAAATTGATTGCCACTATAGTTATAAAAATTCACGCCCGCATAATTGAGCGATGAAGCGCTAAAGTCATCAATAATAATGACAACTGATTTATAATCTTTACTCATAAGTGTCTATTTTAACACTGAAAATTATCCAAAAAAAACCCAGGACATAAGCCCTGGGTTTTTTGTTTTACTTAGCTATTAATTAAATAATATCTGGTGCTGCAATGAAATCAGCGTTGAAATCACCTGATTGGTTAATATCACCATTCGCAATCAGTGTCAGGCCAGCGCCGTCTACTGCTGCTGAAAGCTCAGTAACCAAGTTACCATCAGCATCAGTCATATCAAATGTGTTCACCAGGTCCAATCCTTTTAGAACAACACCTGACATTGCCCAACCATCAGAACCATCAACATCCGTATCGTTGTCAACATCTGCCGCTTGAAGCTGATTGCCTAACAATACGTCCAAGCCAACCTTATGCTTCATTAACGCAGTAATGTCATCAATATCGATTGCACTAGCAAAGTCAAACACATCCGCATTAACAACAACAGTATCGAATGATACAGTCGCACCCAGGTCTTCAAGATATAAAACACCATCTTCAACCACTAGTTCAACACCGGTGTCATTACCATTGTTAAATAGGCTAATGGTAAAGTTGTTGAGTGAGTTACCATCTACGTCTGTGATACCACGTCCATCACCCATCGATGCTACATTAACGATAACACTTGAAGTTGATTCAGCACCGTTACCATCAGTAATGGTGTAAGTAATCGTATCTGTACCATAGAAGTTTAAATTACCTTGATAATTTAGTGTTCCATCAGCATTGACTGACACTGTTCCATTCACTGCTGAAGCCGAAGTTACTATCAAACTGTCATTTTCAATATCTGTATCATTGCTTAGTACATCAATATTAACCAATTCATCTTCATTAACTGCCGCAAGATCATCATTAGCCACTGGACCATCATTAACTGCAACTACCTCAACCGTAATGGTTGAAATAGAACTTGCTGCAACATCAGCAGGCGCATCATTAGCTGTACCTGAGAACACTGCAGAGAAGCCAACAAACGGACCTGCTTCGATTGGATAACCTAGAACACCGTCGCCATCAGTATCAAGCGTAGTGAATAGTGCAGTTGTTCCATCTGCGCTATGCACCATGCTCATATCAACTGAAACTTCAATGTTTGTAATACCATTCCAATCAAACATCATGTCGATTCGCAAGTCATTTTCATTCAACATTGTAATTTTAGCGTCGTGAATATCTAATGGTGCGCCATAGAATGTAATACCATCATCAAATAAGACATTACCTGTGCCGGTATCCATATCAATTGACAAGCTACCTGAAACATTATCAGAGCCAACACTAACACCATCAGCACTTAACATTTCAAACAAACCACCATCGAAGTCCATGTTCATGATCGATGAAACAGCACCATCAGAAATACTATAGGTAATCGTATCTGTGCCGTTGAAGTTGGCATTACCAACATACTCCAGGGTGTTATCAGCATTAATAGTTACTGTACCATTATTAGCTGTAGCTGAAGCAATGGTTAGTCCATCACTATCAACATCAGAGTCATTAGCCAATGCATCAATCGTAATTGCAACATCCTCATTGGTTGTAACACTATCGCTGATTGCCACTGGTAAATCATTCACTGCTGTTACTTCAACTGTTACTTCTGAAGTTGACTCAGCGCCATTACCGTCAGTAATGGTGTAAGTAACTGTATCAGTACCGAAGAAATCACGATTACCTAAGTACTCTAGCGTGCCATCCACATTAATGATTACTGTGCCGTTAGCCGCAGAAGCTGTTGTGATGGTTAGTGTATCACCATCAACGTCAGAGTCGTTGTCTAGTACATTGATCGTAACCGAATAATCCTCTTGGGTTGCCGCTGTATCGTCATTTGATACTGGCGCATCATTCACCGCATTAACTGTCACATCAACTGTTGAAACAGCATCAGGAGCAAAATTGGCTGTGCCACTAAATGCAGCAGTAAAGCCTGCAAATGGACCATTGTCCATGACATTGCCTAAGATACCATCACCATCACCATCTACCGTTGTAAACGTTGCTGTGCCATCGGCATTAAAGGCGACATTCATCGGTACGCTAACTTCGATATTTGCACTAGTTCCCCAGTCAAATAACATGTCAATCGTCATTGTATCTGGACCTGTCATCTGCACTGTAATCGCATGGGCTGTCCATGGTTGACCGTAGAAGTCTTGACCAGATACAATCTCGCCAGTACCTTGACCCGTCGCCATGTTAATAGCCATTGAGCCAGTTACATCATCAGCACCACCAATACGAGCACCTGTTGGGTCGAACATGTCAAATATACCACCTGAGAACGCTAAGTTCATCACCCCATCTGACACTGTGTATGTAATGGTATCTGTACCATTAAAGTCTTGATTACCGGTGTACTCTAGCGTGCCATCAGCATTAACTGTTACCGCACCATTATTTGCAGAAACTGATGAAATTACTAGTGTATCACCAACATCCACATCACTGTCATTAGACAATACGTTAATATTGACTGCTATATCTTCATCAACATTTGCTGTATCGGTACTTAATACTGGATTATCATTAACCGCAATAACATCAACTGTTACGTTAGCTGTTGCATCAGCGCCATTACCATCAGTAATTGTATAAGTAATGGTGTCTGTACCATTAAAGTCTTGATTACCGGTGTACTCTAGCGTGCCATCAGCATTGATGGTTACTGTGCCGTTAGTCGCAGAAGCTGAGACCATAGTGACTGTGTCGCCATCAATATCGCTATCGTTAGCAAGCACATTGATTGTTACCGCTGTATCTTCATGAACTTTAGCTGTATCATCAAGTGCAATTGGCACATCGTTAACTAGGTTTACACCTACTGTAACGGTGGCAGTTGCACTGCCGCCATTGCCATCAGTAATCGTGTAAGTAATAGTATCTGTACCGTTAAAGTCTTGATTACCGGTGTACTCTAGCGTGCCATCAGCATTGATAGTTACTGTACCATTTTCAGCAGAGGCTAAAGAGACACTTATACTATCACCATCAAGGTCAGAGTCATTAGCCAATACATCGATTGTAATGGCTGTTTCTTCCGCAGCTGTTGTGTAGTCATCATTGGCTTCTGGTGCATCATTCACTGCTATAACATCAACGGTTACTGTTGAAGTAGATGTATATTCACCATCTGTAATTGTGTAAGTAACAGTATCAACACCATTAAAGTCTTGATTAGCCGTGTACTCTAGCGTGCCATCAGCATTGATAGTTACCGTACCGTTTGCCGCAGTTGCCGCAGTAACACTAAGCACATCATCAAGACCATTAAGATCTCTATCAACATCAGAGTCATTACTCAGCACATCAATCGTAATCGTAACATCTTCATAAGTTGACGCAGTGTCATCACTTGATACTGGTGCATCATTTACTGCTGTCACTTCAACTGTTACTGTTGAAATTGCATCTTGTGACTGTTCGATAGTTGCTGTACCGCTAAACGCTGGTGTGAAACCTGCGAATGGGCCAGTTTCCATGATATTACCTAAAATACCATCACCATCACCATCAACTGCTACAAACGTTGCTGTACCATCGGCATTAAAGGACATTTGCATCGGAACAGTAACTTCGATATTCGTAGTAGTCCCCCAGTCAAATAACATGTCAACCGTCATTGTATCTGGACCTGTCATCTGGATCGTAATCGCATGTGCTGTCCATGGTTGGCCGTAGAAGTTTTGATCAGATGAAATCTCACCAGTACCTTGACCTGTCGCCATGTTAACAGCCATTGTGCCAGTTACATCATCAGCACCACCAATACGAACACCTGTTGGGTCAAACATGTCAAATAGACCACCTGAGAACGCTAAGTTCATCACCCCATCAGTAACGGTGTAAGTAATCGTATCTGTACCATTAAAGTCTTGGTTGGCAGTGTACTCTAGCGTGCCATCAGTATTGATAGTTACCGTACCATTGTCTGCAGAAGCTTCAGCAACACCTAATGCATCGCCATCAACATCAGTATCGTTATCTAGTACTGTAATCGTAGTTGACGTCTCTTCCACTGCTGTTGCAGTATCTGCATTTGCAATTGGCGTATCGTTTGTGCCTGTTACGTTTACTAATGCAATCGCACTATCACTGTATTCACCATCGGTGATTGTATAGAAAATAGTGTCCGAACCAACAAAATCATCATTTGGTGTATAAGTAACCGTATTATCAGCATTAATAACAACTGAACCATTTGCCGCATTGGCTAAAGCAACAATCAGATTATCGCCGTCAAGGTCAATATCATTCGCAAGAATGTTAATGGTGATTGCTTTTTCTTCATGCGTTGCATTAAAGTCATTGAATGCGGTTGGTGCATCATTAATAGAAGTTACATCAATTGTTACTGTTGCGGTTGATGTAGCACCATCGACATCAGAAATTGTATAAGTGATGGTATCTTCACCACTGAAGTTTTGATCACCAGTGTACTCTAGCGTTCCATCAGCATTGATGGTTACTACACCATTTTCAGCAGAGGCTAAAGTAACGGTTAGTAAATCACCTTCAACGTCTGTATCGTTACCTAACACATTGATTGTAACTGATGCATCCTCACCAGAAGTAGCACTATCATTGACTGCAATCGGCGCATCATTGGTGCCAATTACGTTAACAGTAACACTTAATGTGTCTGTACCACCAAAGCCATCATCGGCTGTGACTGTAAAGTTTTCAACAACTACTTCATCAGCAACAAGCGCTTGAACTGAAGTATTAGCGTTATCAAGCGTATAAGTCCATTCACCGGTTGATGTGTTAACTGTGAATGAGCCATAAGCGCCATCCGCATCACCTGTATAAGAAATAATATTAGAATTGATATCTGAAGTGCTAACACTACCGCTTACTGAAGAAGAATCTTCAACAATATTTTCACTGGTAATACTTGTAATACTAAACTCTGGTGCAATGTTAGTGTCTAGTGTTGAAACAACATTATCAAGTGTTACTGTTTCTGAGCCCATTGAAACTTGAACGTTCTCAAGTGTAATATTGATTTCAGAAGCATCTGTGGTTGGGTCTGCATAGAACGTACCAATCTTAACCTTTTCAGGGGCTACGGTCGCAGTATGACTATCTGCAAAAGCATCAAAACCAAAGGTAATGAAAGCACCATCAGTTGTATTAAAGTCAGTAAAGACAGCGGCGCCATCATTAGAGCCAATAAAGTCTAATTCGTCATTAGAGATACTAAAACTAACACCAGTAATATCATCAATATTACCCAGTACTGAAGCATCAACATATACATCAAATTTAACTAGATTGGTTTCATTAGTCGGTCCAGTATAACTAGACAGCTCAGCTTCTAGTGCAGTTGATGTAATAATCTGGGAGTTATCTACTGTAACCACGTAATCGGAACTAACTTCAACGGTGCTTGTTGCTTCTCCACCATTACCATCGCTTACTGTGTAAGTGATGGTATCAGCACCATCAAATGCCGCATTACCTTGATAAGTCAAAGTGTTATCTGCATTGATTGTAACCGTACCGAAGTTTGCAGTTGCAGTTACTACTGTTAAAGCATCGCCTTCAACATCCGTATCATTACTCAGTACACTGATTGTTGCTGAAGAGCTTTCATCAGCGGTTGTTACATCGCTATTCGCTATTGGTGCATCATTCACCGCAGCAACACTGACTGTTACCGTTGAAGTAGACTCTTCACCATTACCATCAGTAATTGTGTAAGTAATTGTATCGATGCCGTTAAAGTCTGGATTGCCTTGATACGCTAATGTACCATCAGCATTAACAGAAACACTACCACTGGTAGCAGAAGCTGCTGTAACCGTTAATGTATCGCCATCAACATCAGAGTCATTGCCTAGCACATCGATAGTCACCACTGTGTCTTCATTGGTTGATGCTGTGTCATCACTAGACACTGGTGCATCATTCACCGCAGCAACATCAACTGTTACCGTTGACACACTCTCTGCAGCAACGCTAAAGAGAGCAGTGCCGCTAAACGCTGGTGTGAAACCTGCGAATGGGCCACTGTCCATGACGTTACCTAAGATACCATCACCGTCGCCATCAACGGTTACAAACGTTGCTGTGCCATCGGCATTAAAACTCACTTGTGCTGGAACACTAACTTCGATATTCGTAGTAGTTCCCCAGTCGAATAACATGTCAATCGTCATTGTATCTAGACCTGTCATCTGCACTGTAACCGCATGTGCTGACCACGGTTGACCAAAGAAGTCTTGTTGAGATGAAATTTGACCTGTGCCTTGACCTGTCGCCATGTTAATAGCTAACGTACCAAGTACATCATCAGCACCACCAATACGTGCGCCACTAGGATCATACATGTCAAATAGACCAGCTGAGAAAGATAAGTTCATCACCCCATCAGAAGCAACATAAGAAATCGTATCGGTACCATTAAAGTCTTGATTAGGCGTATATTCTAGTGAGCCATCCGCATTAACTATTACTGTACCATTACCTGCTTCTGCCGAAGCAACACCTAATGCATCGCCATCCTCGTCAGTATCGTTGCCGAGTACATTAATATTAACCGATGTATCTTCACTGGTGCTTGCTGTATCAGCACTTGCATTTGGATCGTCGTTAACCGCGATCACTTCAACACTTACAGTTGCTGATGATTCGCCGCCATTACCGTCACTTACTGTATATGTAATAGTATCTGTGCCATTAAAATCAGTATTACCTGTGTAGGCTAATGTGTTGTCAGCGTTTACACTGACAGTACCGTTAGCAGCAGAAACTGCTGTAACCGTTAATGTATCGCCATCAATATCGCTATCGTTACCAAGTACATTGATCGTTACTGATGTGTCTTCATGAACTTTAGCTGTGTCATCAGCTGTAACTGGTGAATCATTCACTGAGTTAATCGTAACTGATACTGTTGCTTCAGCTGAATCATTTACCGTGTAAGTAATGGTGTCTGTACCATTAAAATCAGCATTTGGCGTGTAAATACCATTTAAAATCGTACCATTTTCAGCTGTGGCTGATGTTAGTGTTAGTGCATCGCCATCAATATCAGTGGCATTGGCCAGTAAATCAACCAGCACACTACCATCTTCATAAACAATCGCAGTTGTATTAACAACCGTGGTTTGGTCATTAACTGGAGCTACCTCGACTGTAACTGTTGCAGTATCTTCAAACTCACCATCTGAAATTGTGTAGACAATCGTATCGGTACCAAAAAAGTCTGCATTTGCAGTGTAGTTTAAAGTGCCATCAGTATTAATAACAACGCTACCATTAACTGCCGAAGCATCAGAAACAATTGCATCACCTTCAGTATCAGTATCATTACTCAATACATCGATAGTAATCGATCCTGCATCTTCAGTCGCTGACGCTGTGTCATTAATCGCGTCAGGCGCTGTGTTTGCTACTGCAGGCTGATCAGGAATCACTGGGCTAAGATTACCCGTATCTGTTACGATAAGTGCATCACTAAATGCGATTGATATTTCTGTTGCACTCTGATCAATTGGGCTCAAGTAGAAGGTTGCAATTAACCCCTCTGAAACTACGAAGTTTGGTGGACCGTCATTGGTTGTATCAGTATCAACAATCGCTGTTGAACTAGCAACCGCTACAGCACCACTGTCTGGGTTAAAAGTAATACTGGTATTCGTTGTACCAAGATATTTAGTACCATCTGTAACTACCCAGTCTAATAATTGAACGCCAGCGGCATCCCAATCCATGTCAAATTGATAACCAAGAATCTGAGTTGAATCACCAGTTAATGCAGATGCATTAACCCACAACTCAAACTTGATTACCTTGCTAGTATCTCCACCAGTGTAGTCTGCACCGTATTCATTTAGAGAAGCCTGTTCTTTTGTAATAGACTCCATACCTCTTACTTCAATTAAATATGCCATTCCTCTTTCCCCTTTTTTATAAAATTATAATATTAAATATTTCTTTAAACAATATCTATCGCAACTGTATATTCATCATTAAACGAACCACTGCCGTTCACATCACCATTTGCAATAATAGTCCATTGACCTTCTGCTGCAGCTGGATCTAGTGTCGTTATTCTATTACCGGTTGCGTTGTCTACCAAATCAAAAGTATCAATATCATCTAACGCTACAATATCTCTTAGAATAGCTACTGCATCATCAGCTTGAATCGCACCATTGTTATTCACATCGGCTGCGTTCCAACCTGTTGCATTTCCATCTAATGAATCTAGTGCCACAATGTGTCTTAACACAGCCACCGCATCATCAGCTTGAACACCTGAGTTGTATGCAGCTACATTATCTAGCTTAACAGCATCAAACTCAACGATATGATCAAAACTAATGTCACCCTGCACAACTGGAGTGTACTCCATTAAATCTACACCATCTTTAAAGTAATTTAAAGTAATGCTATCTAAGTAATTATCTGCATCTGTTTGTACCGTTGCGTTAATGCTTGATACATCCATGGCAGCCGTGTAATTACCTGGTTCAATATTACC
>JYMV01034334.1_pt1 | contig 14883 bp, 13 predicted proteins | sample 338911 | NCBI WGS metagenome assembly JYMV01 (sample SAMN03354496, study PRJNA234377) | hydrothermal vent metagenome | biome: Deep sea; feature: Hydrothermal plumes at the Eastern Lau Spreading Center, Western Pacific Ocean; material: Seawater | place: Tonga | collected 2009 | depth 2000 m m
GGGGAAAACCATTGAAGGCGATGGTTGTAACGCTCGACCACCAAAATATTTCCGCAATCTTCGACCATAATATCGTAAGGCTCATTTAGTTCGCCTTTCCCTTCTCCGTATGACCCAAAAGTTTGTAGATGATTTCCCAGTGGATCAAATTTTTGGATTCGGTGATTCCAGCTATCTGCCACGTAAATGTTTCCATGTTTGTCTACTGCGATACCCTTGGGGTAATTGAACTGACTGCTTTCCTTGCCTTTCTCACCAAAAATTACCAACAACCTGTCATCATCGTAAACTTGGATACGGTGATTGAAGTCATCGGAAAGAATCAAGTGTCCCTGAGGGGTGAAAGCAAATCCAGAAGGAGGCGAGAGCTGTTCCGATGATCCATGATCTGAGCGAAATGAATTATCAAAAGAGATAGGTAACATGGATTCGATAACAGATTATTTAGGGTACACGGTAGGTTCGTGAAGGGTTGAAAAAAAGCTCAAACCACCAGTTCAACCAAGCACAGCTTGGGCGTATTTAATCACAATTAAATTTATAAAACAAATCATATTGAAAAATGATTGTTTGGTAGATATAAACACAGAGTTGTTATTTTATGCGAATGCTAAAGGAGGGTAGGTTGTTATAGTTTTTTATTGGAAAGTTAATAAATTTTTATAATTAGATCGGACTTGATACTAAAGTGAAACGACAAAAGGTTGGGGATGAAATTTTCAAACTATCAAATAAAATCTAGGCTTAAGTCGATAAAGATTTAAAATGGTCTATTATTAGAGCCATGAAGATAAATCTTTTTTTAAATATTTTGAGAGAGAATAAATTTTTTCCTCATATAAATTTATCAGAAAAGGAAGGAGAGAAGGCCTTATTATTGAGTGACCACCAGTCCAAATTACTTTCTTAAGATTAGTTTTATTCAGTGATCTGTATAAGGTGCTGTCAATATTAAGAAAATTACAAATGTTGATGATGTATTTAAGGGGATTGTTGGCCAAGTCTTCATAGAAAAGTATAAGAATCTGATCAGAAGGAAATGAACTTCTCCAATTTTTGATGCAAGTTTCGTAGTCTCCATTAGAAATAGAATGTGGCGTGTTGAAATGCTCCATGAACCATTGGTCAGTGGTTTTAAAAACATCGCCTTTTGCAAAATTTAAATCCATGATGGCCACAGACCAGGCTCTGTAAATAGGATTTCTCAAGGTAAAGATAATTTTAACTTTAGGATAATGTTGGTAGATTTCTTTTATGGTGTTCCGGTCCAATGTGGCATATCCCGGAGTGATTTCTCCTTCAACTTTCCCTTCCTGCCTCCTTCAAAAATAGATTTATACCAGTCAATTCCTCGATTTCTGTATAAATTCCAAAAACGGATCTCTTTATTCCAGGTATCGAGATTTTTATCAAGTGCGGGGGAAATTATACTTTTGTTTTTCTCCAGAGTAACAAAAGCCAAGTTGTACCAGCTTTTTCGGCACCTATTCCAAGAAAGTCTAACATGTTAAATTTTATGCGTTAATAACATTTGGTAAGAAAATAATGGGGTGATTTGATGGCAGTAAAAGTAACTTCAGGAAGCCATGGTCTCTAATATTCCTTAGAATGAAGCCTGTTGGATGATTTTCTTTTCATACGATAGTGCTAAAACTTGATTCACACATTTTTTCGGGGAAGTTCGCTCAGTATCAAAAACTAATTCAGGATTCTCAGGTGGCTCGTAGGGCGATGAAATTCCAGTAAAATTCTTAATTTTTCCACTCCTTGCCAGTTTATAAAGACCTTTATGGTCACGTTGTTCGCACAATTCAAGGGGGCATTGGCAATAAATTTAGAAAAATAGCCCTTTGGGACTAGTGCTCTGACTTTTTTCTATCTTCTAAAACTGGTGATTTAAACGCTGTCAATGAGATGGCTCCAGCCTCAGTTGTCAATTTGACCAGTTCACTCACCCGGCGTATATTTTCTGTTCTATCTTCAAGAGAAAACCCAAGGTCGGAGCATAAACTATTGCGTATGTCATCACCGTCCAAAACAAAAGTATGGCATCCAATTAAGTGTAGTTTTTCTTCCACAGCATGGGCTAGTGTTGATTTGCCTGAACCGGATAATCCTGTAAACCAAAGGACTGCGCTTTGATGACCATTTTTCTTTTCTTTTTGTTCCCGGTTAATTTTAGAGGGGTGGTAGATAGTCTTATTCGGATGGGTCATGATTAAGAATCAGGACTTGATGATTAGAGGGTCAATTTTACTGTCAGGTACGGTACGGGAGCTTTGTATTCGGAAGCGGCAGAAAAGCATAGGGAGAAGCATTTTAAATGCATCTAATTTGCTTTTGAATAAGACAATGCCTTGTCCACGGTACGTGAAATATTTAATATCATTGAACTGATGTTTCAAAATAGTCCATAGGTATCGGAAATACATTCGCAAAGAATAATTTCGGATTAGAACGAATATATCATTGCGTTTACAAAGATAAATATAACGGTCGCTATACAGTCCTACAGTGGCAGTTCCTATATGGTATACCTTGGCCTCAGGAAGATAAATGCACTTAAATCCTTGTAGTTGCCCGCGCATATTTATGTCTACATCTTCTGCAAAAATAAAGAAGTCTTCGTCAAAAATTCCCACTTGTTCAAAGAAGTCACGTCTATAGATTCCAGCACCGGCGCAAGCACCAAAAACGTAATCTTCTCCATCGTATTGGCCGACGTCTTTTTCTCCTTGCCCACGCCCACCGCCTGCTGACCATGCATGAAATAGATCACCGGTGTTGTAGAACACATCCCGCTGGTCGAGAAACATCATTTTTGTGGTACCCATACCACATTCCGGGTGGCGTTCCATGCCCTCGTAAAGCTTAGACAGCCAACTAGACTCTACCTCGATATCGTTATTAAGAAGGCTGATGTAAGTTCCTGTTGCGGCCTTGATACCCTGATTACATGCGACTGCGAACCCCATGTTTTTCCGATTTTTGATTAGGCGAACCTGTGGGTACTTCTCTTCAATCATTTCACATGATCCGTCGACTGACCCATTGTCGATTACGATCACTTCATAACTATCGAAGTCGGATTGGGCCAGAGAGTCTAAGCACATACCGATAAATTTTATTCCGTTCCAGTTTGGGACAATAACGCTGATTTTCAAGGTAAGACTCTCTTCAATTAATCAGTTAAAAAAATATGCTGGCATTATAGCTTTATCGGCGAATCAGATAAAATTCTAAATTAACTGAGCATCTGGTGTTTCGTATTTTCGGTTTCTGCGAGTAATTTTTTCGCCGCGACATGATCAGAGGCTAATAGTAGACAGTTACGTAAGAACTTTTTTCTTTGCTGATCAGATGCTAGACGAGCTAGACGAAACCAGGCATTAGCTTGAATATGAGGATAGTTTTGTTTATTCGAAACTACCTGCTCGAAGTTTTCGATAGCAGAATTCAAATGTCCTGCTCGTTCGAGGGCAGATGCTAGAGCGTAGTGCAGGAGCCCATTTTTTGGATCGTTTTTCAGGAAATCGTTTATCGTTTTATGTTCGTCACGATGTTGACGTTCGAGACATGCTAATTCTGTTATGAGGCGAGTCTGTACCCATTCGCGATCTTTTTTTATTGTTATCATTTTAGTTTCGTTTTAATCGAGAAGTATCATGTAACTGGCTCAAGGCTTGGATTGTCCATTCCCAACAATCAATTCTTTCTGGAAATTCGGTGCGTACAGAGTCTAACAAGTCCGCAGTTTCCCTATAGTGTCCCTCTTCAAGGTTAATTTTAGCAAGTAGGTAGGCAACCTCAGTATTGTATGCAAAACGTTTGGCTTCTTCCTTGACAAGTTTCTTGGCCTCATCAAGACGATTTTGTTGGATTCGTTGTAATGCTAGCCAAAGCCGGGTTTTAGGACGGTGGGGAGCTAATTCTAGGGTTTTTTGATAACAGCAAGCCGCGTCATTAGTTTTATTGAGTAACGCGTAACTTTCTCCCATGTAGTCCCAGCCATCAGTATCTTGGGGGTTTAAGCTCAGTAGCTTTCTACACTGTGACATAGCGGTGTTTACTCGTCCGTTATCAAAATCTTCTCGATTAATGCCAGGGGCATGCCGTTTTTTTTCGGTCAGTAATTCCATGACCTTCATTTTTTCTAAAAAGGGGAGATTTCTTGGATCAGTTGGAACAGAGGTTATTGCTTCCAATCTATAGACCGGAAAGCGGACCAGAACCACCTTGATTAAGCTGTAGCGTAGGCCGGTCACCCGTTCGAGTACACTTATATCGAGATCTTGAAAAGCTTTGACCAAATAAACTGGCTTGTGTTCCAAGAGTCCGCCGATCACCGAATCAAAAAACCCTTCAAGAGACGGGCTATCCCAGGGACCAATGGAGTAATGTAGATAGTTGTCGGAGGCAGGGACCTCTGTTAGATGATAGACTTGAGAAAATGTTCCCCAAACATAAATTCGTTCGTTGGATTCACCACGCATTCGTATCAGTCGCTTCAACTGATTACAGAGATGAGGTAAGTAGAGGTATTGGTCGAATTTTTCGTAGCGGACAAGAGTGTTAGGGTGAAGTGGGAGTAAATAATAAGGCGCGAGCGATTCTAGATTCCAAGCGAGAGAGACAATAAATAATGCTAACCAAAGCCATGTGATAAAACTAGTTGAACTTAAAATCCAATTTGCCCCTAGTCCAGAGCCAATAGATAATAGGGCAATCCATGGCAAGTAGTGATAGCGTGAAAAAGTTCGCTGAACGATCATCATAGCGATCGTTATTCCGGTAAAGGCAAGTAAAAATGGATGGCTGTTAGAAGTGATGGTGAGGACCAGAGCAGGGAGACCAGCAATCCAAACTGGAAGCGTTTGCTTGATGATTAGGCGAACTTCCCGCAAGAGTACATCTTTTTGGTTTTTACCAGACGTAAAGTAGTGGCCAAACGAGTTCCATTTTGTTTTCGTGAGATTACATCCATGTACCCAAGTTGCCAATCAGTCAGGCTTGATATCAACGTGGGGATCGCTGCCCCGAGTCCCATAATCAGAGCAGGTTTAATGCCGTAGGCGATCACTGCTGGTAACATCATGGCGGGAACAAAAATTAGAGTGGTAACTTTTGCCAGAGATGCCAGCCCAAAGCATAGCCCCGCAAGTAAAATATTTTCTGGTCCGGACTCTGCAAATGCCAGACCCATTATAATGAAAGGTATATAGAACTGCTCAAAGTTAAAGGAACCAGCAATAAGGTCAGGACTTGTTCCATAAAATGCATAAAGTAGACCTGCCATAAGGGCAGCTACTGGGCTTTGTGTAAATGACCAGGTGACGTAATATACGACTCCAGCAGATAACATATGGAAGGCCGTTTGAAATTTACGTAAACGACGGGTGCCCCCTTCCGGGTTACCGTAGAGTAAGTCGAGGAGAGGCATTTTCCAGAATGGATTTCCAATAAGCTGAACGTCTTTTTTCCATTTAAAACCGCGCTTGGCAAACCGAGCCCGATAGGTGTAAATTGCAAAATCATCATCTAAGGGGAAACTTGTGAACGGCAACCGACAAGACAGAGCTGTTATAAGTACCGTAAGAGGGAATAAAAATGTATGATATTCCATAAGGGTTATTTTTCAACCTAGATAGTTAGGCGGGATAATTTTTTCTGAGACTTAAGATTTTTGTTGCGGCACCTGCAATTTTTTCAATGCGCTTTCTTAAGTTGTTAGTCAGTTTGTAAACTTTAGTTGCGCTCCCGAGAGAGTGACCTTTGCTAACCCCCCCCAATGTTTTATCTTATTAAGATACTATCGGTTATTCTAATGCATTAAGTTAGATCGCAGGAGGGTTTTCATAGTTCTATGAGTTTGTTAGAGGATAGCTTGTTTTCAGCGAGTTTATTCGAGAAAATAAGTTTAGTAGGGAAATAGTATTAAGGAGATTTAAATGACTCTGGATGATTTAAGAAAAAAATATCAAGATCAAAACAGGCGGATAGACCGGCTTAGGGGGTATCTTTGACATCGCCAATAAACTAAAAGAAATTGAAGATTTAGATAAAGAAACCACGCAGACAGATTTTTGGGAAGACAACGAGTCTGCTCAAAAAATTCTCCAAAAACGTTCTGCTTGTCAACGAATTGTCGAGTCGTGGGAGAATCTCCATGAAGATGATCAAAATAACAGCGCCCTTTTGGAATTAGCTGAAGAGGAGCAAGATGAATCGTTGCTCAATGAAATGGAAAGTACGGTCAACGAGTTGGAAATCAAGTTGGCGAGTGCCGAGGTTAAAGCCATTCTCTCAGGAGAGAGTGATTTTAACAATGCTATTGTATCAATTAATTCAGGTGCTGGGGGAACAGAATCTCAGGACTGGGCGCAAATGCTGTTAAGAATGTATACACGTTGGGGTGAGCGCAACAGATACGAAACGGAAATTTTGGATATTCAGTACGGAGAAGAAGCAGGAATCAAAAGCGCTACCGTTATATTTTCAGGAGATTACGCTTACGGTTATCTGAAGGCGGAAATTGGGGTGCATCGATTAGTGCGAATTTCTCCTTTTGATGCGAACAAAAGAAGGCACACATCTTTTGCGTCGGTCTTTGTTTTTCCCGAAGTGGACGAAAGTGTGGAGGTTGAGGTGAAAGATGAAGATTTGAAGGTTGATGTATACCGCGCATCTGGTCCTGGGGGACAGGGGGTAAACACAACCGACTCTGCCGTGAGACTCACCCATATTCCTACAGGTATAGTGGTGCAGTGTCAGAACGAAAGATCTCAACATAAGAACAGGTCTTCCGCGATGAGAGTTCTTAAGGCCCGGATTTTTGAAGCGGAACAAGAAAAACTTAACGCCGAAAAAAAAGAGCAGGAGCAGTCAAAAAAGAAAATCGAATGGGGAAGTCAAATTCGTTCATATGTCCTTCAGCCCTATCGTCTAGTTAAAGATCTTCGGACAAACCATGAAATGGGAAACGTCGATGCAGTTCTAGATGGTGATATTGGCTCTTTCATAGAAGCTTATTTGCTTAACAATAATAACTAAACCTCGACATTATATCTATGGGAGACAACCAACTTCATTTGCATGGCCATGAATACATGGAGAAACTTTTAAAGGCGGAGTCCTCAGGTCGTCTTTTACGATTAATGCAATTTATTGAAATTAAAAAGAGTTATAGGGTAGCAGACTTCGCCTGTGGTAATGCCCCAATGTTAGATCTTTTAGACCAAAAGGTTGAAAACTATTCTGGTGTTGATTTTTCGCCGCCGGCTATAAATAATGCGGAAGCTAGAAAAAATAAGCTAGCATCAAAAAATTCCCATTTTTATTGTGGATCAATTCAGTCTTTTTGCAACGAGAACATTGGAAAATTTGATGTAGGGTTTGCATTTGATTTAAGTGAACATGTTTACGATAAGGAATGGGTTCAAATGTTGTTGTTCATTAAATCTTCTTTGAAAAAAGGGGGAAAACTTTATATCCATACTCCCAACGGTAAATTTTTTCTAGAAATTATGAAAAGTTTTAATTTTATTTTTAAACAGTTCTCAGAGCATATTGCGGTTAGGAACGTTGAGGAAAATATAATTCTTTTAGAAAGATCAGGATTTAAAATTAAAAAGATAGTTTTTTTGTCTCACTATAATATTTTGAAGTTTATTCATGTGTTTTCCTATATACCTTGGGTCGGAAAATATTTTCAAGCAAGACTTTTTATAATTGCCGAAAGTTTATAATTTTAATATGTGGGTTCGCATGGTTTTATTATGAATTTTCCTTCCTACCGCACACTTTTTTCCCCTGATTTTTTTTCGATATAAGTGTAGATTGAGAGCATGTAATTTTAAATTATTGACAAATAACTAGATAAATTAGTTTATTTTTGTGTTAACCAAACTTTGATTATCGTCATTAGCGATGAACTCAGACTTTTCACCCAAACTCATTAACAATCCACTTGGTGATCCTGGAATGATGGTGGAGTTTCTTCGCGAACAAAGGGCTTTGCAGTTTGATCTAGGTGACCTATCTTCGATTACAAATGGTGAACTATTAAAGATATCCCACGTCTTCATCAGTCATACACATATTGATCACTTTATTGGATTTGATCATTTGCTCAGGGTAATTTTTGGGCGAGGGAAGACAATTCATTTGTATGGTCCAGAAAACTTTATCACTAATGTTGCCGGAAAACTTGCTGGATTTACGTGGAACTTGGCCGATCGTTACAGCGAGTCGGTGACTATGGAGGTCACAGAGGTTCATGCAGATCGTCTGATCAAGGCAAAATTCAAAGCTATTGATCGGTTTAGGAAAAGTGATGAAACGGAAGAACCTTTTGTAGACGGTGTTTTGGTTGATGAGAGTGGATTCACTGTTCGCGCGGCTATTTTAGAACACCATATCCCATGCCTAGGGTTCGCGTTGAATGAAAAATATCATTTAAATATCTGTAAGGATCGGCTTGAAGAAATGGATTATCCACCTGGTTCATGGCTTAACGAACTTAAAAAATGTATCTATGAAGGGAAACCAGATGAATACCTTCTCCAGATTCCTGCAGGCAAAAATAGAAGTCAAAAACAATCTTTAGGGCAGTTGAAAAAAGAGCTTGTGTTGATTTCTCCTGGTCAGAAAATTTCCTATGTTGTAGATACGGTTTATAATGAAGCGAACAAGGCTCGTATTGTGGATTTGGTGTGGGAATCAGACATCTTTTTTTGCGAATCACCATTTCTTGCTGAAGAAGAGGCTCGGGGATTGGAACGCCATCACCTAACTTCCCGCCAAGCTGGGATCATAGCCCGTGAAGCGGGTGTCAAAAAACTGAATGTGTTTCATTTTTCTGGTCGGCACACCTTTCGCACGGAGCAACTGGTTCAGGAGGCCGAGGAAGCTTTTCGAAAAACATGAGTTTAGAAAATAAAAAGGATTGCCTAGGGTTCTTTATTGTTTTTAGAAACAGATGTTTTATCCGTTAAAATTTTTATGCATGTAAAACTAGTTTATTTTCCCATTCCAATTTTGTCATATCCAACTATCTTACAACTAAGGTTCCATGTTCTGGATTGAACTTTATTTAATTTTTCAAATGTCTTTATGGTTTGTTACCCATTTAGGACTAAATTTTTCTGCAGGGGAACGGAATGCACTTGTGGTGCTATTGGGTTTAGGCATCAAATGCGTCTTACTGTTTATTTTTATAACACTGGGGCTTGAACGGTTTCTTGTGTTTCCAGTGGTTCTTTCTATTGTGGTTTTCTTTTTATGTTTTGCATGGACGAAAACCCGTCCCATGAATTTTGAGAGATCATCGTTTGAACAGTTAAACAGAAAGGGGTTCTACGAGTTTTCCGGGTTTTGGATTTTACTTATTCTTTTAATTTTTAGTCTAGCGAATGCCTACTTTTTCCCAATAACAGGTGCCGATGGAGTCTGGCACCATGTAAAAGGCATGGTGTATGCTTTGCCGCTCGTTGACTTTGAGTCAAAACAAATTATTTCCCAGTTCAGGCAGTACCCACCACTAATCGGATTGCTTTATGGGTGGCTAATTTCAGCGGGGTTTGAAAGAGTTACAATAATTCCCCCCGCACTATATTTATGCTTTTTGTATATATTTTATTATAGAAGTTACGAGCACTTTAAAAGTTCAACAATAGCTGGTACAGCCACACTTATTTTAGGGACAACGCCTTATCTCTGGTGGCACAGTTTTCTACCGTTTTTGGATTGGACAGCTGGGGTATTTTATGCTGTGGGGATACTGTACTGGTTTGTGTTGATGAAAAATATTTTAGGGCCAACTAAAAGTATTAGCGTAAAGCAAAACAGATCACTTGCTGTGTTGAGCGGAATCTTATTTGGGTTAGCCAGTTGGACGCGGCCAGAATTTGTTCTTTATTCAGCAGTGCCTATATTTTTGCTTATAGCCGCTTTTGATTGTCAGGAAGAATTTGTTGACGAGAGAAATCCTATAATTATTCGATTTTCCATAGCGGCGCTTATTCTACCTTCATTATGGTTTGCTGTTCTTTTAAATTTTGAAGGATCATTGGGTACCATTTTTAAACAATTGATAATGGGTTGTGCTGGTTTATGGGTAGGACTTGGCCTAGTATTATTTCGCATAGTCTATTTGACTCCTCGGACTGCTACCATAGTTTGTGTTTTTGCAATTGCTATTTGTTTGATTGGATTATTTGTTTTTCTTCCATCAGAATTTTCTCCATGGATCACATTAGCCACTAGATTCTTTCGCTTGTTTGTGGTGCAAATTTTTTTCGCCGGGACGGTTTTTCTGTTTGTTTTTCTTTTTACTGAGAAATTACGTCAACGGCCTCTAGCAGAAAAACATCTAGGCGCCTTTTTATTATTATTTATGTTGGTCCAGTTTTTTATATACGCGTATTCTGGACTCAAATGGCCTACTCTTTCACACTATGTTGAGAACACGTTTATCCATCCGGGGAACTCAATCAACTTGTCAGATACACGAGGAACTTTAGCGATTTACCCCGCGTTCGTGTTTTTTATATTTTGTCTTCCCGGAATTAAGAAAGGAGTTACGTCCGGCCATGTAAAGCGATTTTTGTTGACGACTATAGCGATAAACCTGATATTGATTTTAGTTGTGTTCGCCGGTCCCAGAGTCAAGTTCATAGCTGAGAACTTTGATAAATCGTATGAACAACTGGCAGAAACTTCTGGCCCCCCTGATTTGCCCAATCAGTTCACAAAGACATATCAGGTAGCCCACCAACTTAAAGAACACGTCATAAAAGGGCAGTCTTTGTTCTTGCCACCTGGAAATCGAGATGGATCATTTCGTTCTGTAATGACACAGGTTTTGTTTTCACAAAAGCTGATTTTTGCAGATGATCCTTATTTTTTGAGAGACATCGAAGAAAAAGAATCTCGTGCCTATGTGGTGAGTCAGCATGGTGGAGAGGTTAAATTATGTAGCGGGGGGGATAAAAAAGTTTTAGGTGAGACCGGGTTTGTTTTATGCCAATTGGATAAGTCTCAGTTCTATCTTTTGAGGTGACTAAAGAGTTTCTAAAAACACTCATGCATAAACCAGATTTATTGTGTGATTAAAGTGAACCATACCTATTAATCTTTTGAAGGAAGCTTCTATGGTCATTGAGCGGATAATTTATGTTTCCTGAGTGAAAAGAGATGAATGCCCAACCTGTTCGCAAGTATATTTTTTCAAAGAATTTCGAAGTTTAAAAATCACCAAAAACGCCCTATTCTCCAGTTCTTTTAACCTAAGCTTTTTTGGTAGGCCTCCAAGGTCCCCAGTTTTTTTTCAGCTAAAGACAACTGTCGTAGTCTTTCAAAAAAAATAAAGATAAACAAGAAAACCGTACCAGTAAAAAAAATCTGGGCTGCAAACAAACGAAAAAAAAGGACCGACAATATGGTCCATGGTGAAAAGTCTGGGGAAGGAATGATGAATAATCCAGCTAAAGAAATAATTACTGTAAAAGTTCCAATTAAGGTAGCAACTCGAGGAGAAAACCGAACTACCTTTAACAATACAAGTCCCAGCCCTATCCAAAAACCAGCACAACCCATTATCAATTGTTTAAAGGTCGTATCTAGAGGACTATCAAAGTTTAAAAGAACAACAAACCATAATGAAGGCAAGGTAAACGCCGCTATGGAAAATCGAATGATTACAGTGTTTCTTTCGCTAAGGAGTTCCTTGTGACGATCCGTTGCGCACAAAAGTATAAATAGAGGTAACCCAGAGTAAAGGAAAAATTCTGGTCTTGTCCAACTCGCCAACCCAAAAAGGAGCCCACTCAACAAAGCAAGAGACCTATTTTGTTTCGCTGCAATACTTATAGCTGGATCTAAAACATTTTTTACTAAAGAAAACCAGTATAGTATCCCAACAGCATAAAACACTCCAGCTGTCCAATCCAGAAATGGAAGAAAACTATGCCACCAAAGATATGGTGTTGTCCCCAAAACAAGAGTACCGATTCCTGCAATCGTTATATTTTTAACATGCTCACGAATTTTGTGAAAAAAAATAAACAACAGGCATACGTATAAAATTGGAAATACAACTGGAAGTCTTTCAAAGCCTGCTGATATTAACCATCCATAAATCAACCCAATCAGTGGTGGGCACTGTCTAAACTGTGAGTTAATTTGATTGGACTCAAAATCAACAAAAGACAAGCTATATACCATACCTTTCACATGATGCCAAACCGCATCGGCACCTGTGATTGGGAAAAACCAAGCATTTACCAAACTGAGAATCAGGAGAACTAATAAAATCCAAAATCCAAAAAACTCATAGAACCCCTTTCTTTTAAACTCTCCGAACGAAAAACCTTGAAAAGCTAATGGGCGAACTTTTATCAATACGAATATACAAAAAGAAAACTAGAATAGAAAAAATAGCGGGAAAGATAATAAACCTTGCGAGTTCTAGTACTATAAAAACAAATAATAAAAAACTTTTTAAGCCTAAGCCCAAAAGTACCACAAGCGCATAGCGTTCCCCTGTTTCAAAATTAAGCCCCAAACGCCCAACAAACCATAAAGACATTTGAAGAATTAAACAAAGCTCAACCCAGAACATGAGACCTTATTTTTAAAGTGATTAGGCACAAGACAAGGCCAAAAACTCAATCCGCTTCGAAAATGAAAAAATCTGAGAATGAGGTTTGGCTCGATCCTTTTTCTACCGGGTATTTATTTTTTATTTTTTCTTTCAACTTCCAATTTGGGAAAAGCTTTGCGACATCCTTTGTAAAGTTTCTGTGTCTAACTTGCTTCTCATAAAACCCTCCGAACTCCTCCTTATCGCTAGAGTAAACTATCACGTGTTTTAAGCCACTCCCAAAAAGATGCTTCAAGTAAATAGTATAAAGATCATCTTCAACTAGGTGGTAAATAACATCTAACGATAAGGCAAGATCAGCTTTAAATTGGTTGGCAATATCATCAAAATTGTAAGGGTCGTATACAAAGAAATTTTTGCTCGTATTATCAAAAAATTTCTCCTGACATGTCAATATAGCTTTTTTTGAAATATCAAATCCAATATAAGATGGATAATGTGCGAAGTTGAGTTGGTTGCCGTCACCACAACCAAATTCAATCACAGACTTCACTCCGTTTTCTTTAACAAATTTATTTACCTCCTCTGCCTTAAATTCTGCCAACCTCCGATAAGAACCCTCCCCAGAAGTACCACCAGAAGAGTATCTTTGTTCCCACCATTTAGCAGAACCAGAAAAAAACAACTGCCTAAAGACATAAAAAATTTTATACGCTAACAAACGACTAATCTTAATGAGGTAGTGTTTAATCATAGGTTTCTGCTAACCATACCAACTATCCAGCAATTTATATTCTCTCTAAATTCATAGTTTGCCGCGGAATGCTTCCTCTGCTTCATAAATTAATTGTCCTGTACGGGAGGTATGCCTGCCCGAAAAATGAAAAACATTGAGTTTTTTGACTTCTGCTTGACGGGCTATGATCCCGGCTTGACGAGAAGTCAGGTGAAAGCGTTCCTGTCCTCGAGCCTCTTCTTCAGCAAGAAATGGTGATTCACAAAAAAAGATATCCGACCCTTGGGCTAAATCTACAATACGCTTCGTGTTTGCCTCATTATATACAGTGTCAACAACATAGGAAATTTTCTGACCAGGAGATATCAGGACCAGTTCTTCTTTCAACTGCCCCAACGTCTTTTTCTGAATTCCTTTTACCATCGAAGGAACTTCCAAAAGGTATTCATCTGATTTTCCTTCGGAAACATATTTCTTAAGCTCGTTAAGCCATGGACCTGACTAATAATACATTTTTTCAAGCTGATCTTTACAAATATTCACATGATTTTTTTCCACCAACGAAAACCCAAGGCAGGGGATACGATGCTCTAGAATCGCTGTACGGACGGTGAACTTGTCCTCATCTACCAAAATACCGTCTTTAAAAGGAATTTCTCTATGGTCACTTTTTTCAAACCGATCAACAGCTTTAAATTTCACTTTTGCCAAGTGACTCTCATGAACCTCTGTAACCTCCAAAGTCACCGACTCGCTGTAACGATCAACTAAATTCCATGTAAACCCAGCAAGTTTTCCTGCAACATTAGAGATAAAGTTTTCTGGACCGTATAAATGAATTGTTCTACCTCGCCCAAAAATTACCCTAAGCAGGTGGTCAAATCCAATAAAGTGATCAATATGTGTATGGCTGATAAAGACGTGGGATATTTTTAATAACTCACCATTTGTGATTGAAGATAGGTCACCTAGGTCAAACTGCAAAGCCCTTTGTTCGCAAAGAAATTCCACCATAATACCTGGGTCTCCAAGTGGATCATTGATTAGCTTTGGCAAAAAATTTGACTGCATATCAAGTGCTAGCGCTAAGTAAATAAGCTTCTATGAAAGAATCAATATCACCATCGAGAACTGCATCGACGTTTCCCATTTCATGATTAGTGCGAAGATCTTTAACCAGGCGATAGGGCTGAAGAACATAAGAACGGATTTGGCTTCCCCATTCGATTTTCTTTTTAGACTGCTCCTGCTCTTTTTTTTCCTCGTTAAGTTTTTCTTGCTCCACTTCAAAAATACGCGCCTTAAGAACTCTCATTGCGGAAGACCTGTTCTTATGTTGAGATCTTTCATTTTGACACTGTACCACTATACCTGTAGGAATATGGGTAAGTCTAACAGCAGAGTCGGTTGTGTTTACCCCCTGTCCCCCGGGACCCGATGCACGAGTGGATTTCGAGCCTACAGCAAGGAGGCCGCGCTTCAAATGAATGTTATCTCCGACTTTACCTATACAGTTGAAACCATAATCAGCGCGGGGAATAAGAAT
>JYMV01029056.1_pt1 | contig 14880 bp, 16 predicted proteins | sample 338911 | NCBI WGS metagenome assembly JYMV01 (sample SAMN03354496, study PRJNA234377) | hydrothermal vent metagenome | biome: Deep sea; feature: Hydrothermal plumes at the Eastern Lau Spreading Center, Western Pacific Ocean; material: Seawater | place: Tonga | collected 2009 | depth 2000 m m
GAGCTGGTTCACCCCGGCATAGTTTCGATGCACTTAATGGGAGGCTTTACGACAACCGTTTTGCTACTATGGCTTCTGTTAAACCAGAGCGTTCCAAATCGAATCAATCAGCATATTTTAAAGCGGCACAAATTAATACTGGCTACATCCATTGTTCTATTATCAGTTCAAATCTTTTTAGGAGGCTGGACAAGCACCAACTATGCTGCGCTCTCTTGTGGTGAATACTTTCCAACCTGTTTGGGGGAATTATGGCCAGACAATATGAATTTTAAAAATGCGTTTTTTTGGGGGCCGCTTGGTGTAGATTATGAGTTTGGTGTGCTTGAAAGTCAAACCAGGAGTGCGATTCAAATGCTTCATAGAATTGGCGCCCTTGTAGTAACCCTGGCATTGTCCTTTTTGATTGTCAGCTTTAAAAACTATCCAAGGCTTAAAAACAATCTATTGCTTATACTCGCACTATTAGTGACACAGGTAGTTTTAGGCATTATGAATGTTGTTTTATCTTTGCCTATGCTTGTAGCCGTTTTGCACAATGCCGTTGCTCTAGGTCTTTTATTGAGCTTGATTGGCTTGTTACACAAAATAGTTAATAATCCAAAAGCTTAAAGTATAATTTGCGGTTTTCTTACTTAGGTTAAGAGTCACTTAATGAATAAGGTCACTCAATTTTTTTCACTAGTTCTTACGGCCGTTATTGCTATTGCTGGCTTCCTATATTTTGGTGGTCAACAAGATATCGAAGGACTAAAAAAATCGGTCGCACCGGCGGCGTCACTTTACCCTGAAGCCAAATCTATTTCTGAGAAACTTAATTTTATAAATGATCAATCTGAATCGTTGAATTTATCTGAAATATCTCAAGGTAAATGGGTTTTAATGTACTTTGGCTACACTTCTTGCCCAGATGTATGTCCTGTAGATCTTTCGAAAATTAATCTCAGCTTTGAGATGATGGAGAACAAAGACAAGCTCCAAGTTGTGTTTATTTCGGTTGATCCGGCTCGTGACATAGGAAGGCTTGACCAATTTGCTGGTGCCTTTAATTCGTCTTTTCTTGGACTGACAGCGCACAACCACGAACTAGGAGCTATTGGCAAATCTTTGGGCGTTTACCATCAAGTCGTTGAGTCGCAAAAATTGGCTCAATCGGACCACAGTAGCGATGAGGATCAAGAGACTGGTTCACATGAACACTATAATGTTGACCACACAACTAGTTTTTTGTTGTTTAGTCCTGACTTAAAACTAACTGCGCTATTAACCAACCCTCACGAACCAAAACCAATGGCAGAAGCGCTTGACAAGATTATCGAGACACTAGGATAAGGCAAGCCTAACTGCTGCAAGTATTGTGCCAATAAAAAGCACTGTCATAATAATTCCGACAATAATATAAGACCAAGGTCCATTCTTTTCAGTGGCTTCAAAGTCCTTAGCAAGATTTTTTTTCTTTCCAACTCCAATCATCGCAGAGGCAACCGCCTTGAAGACTTGAAGTGTGTCTTTCATGACTAAGAGATAGCCCTAAAAGTTATCAAAAGATAATGATCAACCAAAAGCGAAACAAATAAAACCATTAGATAGTTAACTGAATACTTAAATGTTTTAAAAGCTATTTTTGGGTTTTCGGGTTCGCGACAAATCTTAATAGCATAGCCCAAAAAAAGCACTCCAAGCATAACCGCCGAAACTAAGTAAATGATTCCACTCATGCCAGTTAAATATGGCAGAAGAGTGACAATAAACAAAAGCACTGTGTAAAGAAGGATTTGTACCCTAGTAAATTGAAGGCCGTGGGTGACTGGAAGCATCGGCACTTCGGCTTTTTTATACTCTTCATGCCTATGAATCGCCAGCGCCCAAAAATGAGGGGGAGTCCAAATAAACACTATCAAAAAAAGCAACAGCGCATACTCAATGCCTTGCACTCCTGCTACTGAAGTCCAGCCTAAAATTGGAGGGGCTGCTCCAGCAGCTCCACCAATAACTATATTCTGGGGCGTGGCACGCTTCAAATACATGGTATAAAAAACCGCATAGCCAATAAGAGAGGAAAATGTTAAAGCCGCTGTCAGCAGGTTAACATAAACAAGCAACAAGCCTATACCAAGAAAACCCAAAAACAAGCCCCAGATTAACGCTTGATTTCTACTTACTTTGCCTTGAGGCAGGGGACGATGACTTGTTCTTGACATTTGAATATCGATTTTTTCATCGACAACATGATTGAAAACCGCCGCCGACATTGCCGAAAGCGCAATGCCTGCAGAGGCAACAATTATAAGCAACAAGTTTGGCAAGTATGGCACAGCCAAAAGCATCCCCACAACTGCCGTTAACATAATAAGCGAAACAACCTTTAGCTTACAAAGCTCTAACAAGTCCGCAATTGATGGCATCGAGCTCATTATCCTATTCTGGAATATTTAAACAGCCGCTTAAGGTCTTTAATAACCAGCCTAATATCTATATTTTGAGGCTCATAATAGAGCATTATATTGCCAATTGGATCAATCAAATAGATGGCATTTTCAGTGTATTTTTTCAGGCTCTGTGTAAGTTTTTCACTGGTAATCCTTGCTTTAATCAGGGTCTCATCATTGACTGTTGGGGTTGAGTTATTTTCAATAATAATCATTCTTTGAATGCGACGCATGTCAGCGTTCATAAGTGTACGAATAGTTTTCATATCTGCAACTGCTTTTTCACAAACGTCGTTGCAACTACTTGAGACGTAAACCATGGTCCATATACCTTGCAAGGAGGCACCGCCATCAATCTCAATATCGCTGTCTTCAGTCGCGATTACAGGTCGAACCAACTCTCCATAATTGACTGTGCTTTCGCTGAAATAGTTTGGGTTGGCATAAAAAAATAGCGTGCCAAAAGCTATTGGCAGAATAAACATAGCCAATAACATCCAAAATTCTTTTTTTGCTGTCATTGCATTCCTTGAATCAAAAGTGCGTAATCATACGCTGTCGAGACTTAAAACTCAATACGCTTTAGAGCCGAACCTCAATGCCGTTTTCCTGCATTGATTTTTTGGCTTCACTCACCGTATACTCTCCAAAATGAAAAATGCTGGCTGCTAAGACTGCGTCAGCGCCGCCCTCAAGAATACCCGCAGACAAATGTGACAAGTTACCAACACCACCAGAGGCAATTACAGGGACGTCTACGGCATCAGATATTGCTCGAGTGAGAGCTATATCAAAGCCATCCTTTGTACCATCCCTGTCCATAGAGGTTAGCAACACTTCGCCTGCACCAAAATCTCCCTCCGTCATCTTCACCGCCCACTCGATAGCGTCAATGCCGGTTGGTTTGCGCCCACCGTGAGTATATATTTCCCATTTCGGTGGATTATCAACAACCCGCTTGGCGTCAATTGCAATAACGATACATTGCGAACCAAAACGCTCAGACAGTTCATGGATAAGCTTAGGATTAAAAATCGCTGCAGAGTTAACCGCAATCTTGTCAGCACCTGCATTTAACATGGCACGTACATCTTCGGCCTTGCGAATGCCGCCACCGACAGTGAGCGGAATAAAAACCTGTTCAGCTATTTTTTCTACCATAAGTGCAGTTGTATCGCGCCCCTCATGTGAGGCTGTAATGTCGAGGAAAGTAATCTCATCAGCTCCCTCATTATCATATCGCTTTGCAACCTCAATCGGATCTCCGGCATCCTTAATGTCAACAAATTGAACGCCCTTTACAACACGTCCATCACGGACATCAAGGCATGGAATAATGCGCTTTGCTAAACTCATAGTGGATAATTTTACCGCATAAAGCTTAGCTGAACTGCTTTGCTATTCTGGTAAAAATTGTATTTTACGTAAACCTTGAATTGCGCCTGAAGGGCCGTTAATAGCAATGACACTTTACGTTGGGTTTCGCAGACCCCATGGGTATAATTGCGCTCTATGAGTTCTACTAATCAAACATCAACAAATAGCGTTAAGGCACCTCCAAAACATATAGCCATTATTATGGATGGCAATGGACGCTGGGCAAAATCAAGAAGCCTGCCTCGCTCTAGTGGACACCAAAAAGGCGTGAAAAGCGTTCGTACAATTGTCAAACATTGTGCCAAGATTGGTGTTAACACCCTCACCCTCTTTGCCTTCAGTAGTGAGAACATGAACCGGCCCAGTGAAGAAGTTGGGTTGCTATTTAAATTGTTTCTCACGGTGCTAAGGAATGAAACAAAGAAACTAAAGGATAACAACATCAAGCTTGACATCATTGGCGATCTGTCTGTATTCACTCCCGAAATTCAAAACCTTGCTGAAAAGACACAACAACTACTTCAAAACAATACTGGCCTTAACCTAGTGATTGCTGCTAATTATGGAGGTCAATGGGATATTGTAGAAGCTGCCAAGAAGATTGCTGCCAAGTCGGTTAACGGCGAAATAGAGCCTGAAATCATTGACAAAAATGTATTTGGCGGTTATACAGCCTTGGCTCAATACCCTAGAGTTGACCTATTGATTAGAACCAGCGGAGAGGTTAGGGTTAGCAATTTTTTACTCTGGGATATTGCATACAGTGAGCTATATTTTTGCGACACCTTATGGCCTGATTTTGACGCCAATGACTTGGATATAGCTATCAAAAACTTCCATTCACGTGATCGCCGCTTTGGCGAAAGGAATGGCGAAAAATAATGCTAATTAAGAGACTATTGACGGCAGTCATTTTAATTCCACTGGTTGTTATAGCAACCCTAAAATTAGACAGCTCTGAGTTTGTCATAGCCATGATGCCTGTTCTTGTCTTTAGCTCTTGGGAGTATAGCGGCCTAATTAAAATGAAGCATTGGATCCCTAAAGCTTTATACGTTTCAGCCCTGATCGCTGCTGCTTATTTTTTAAACCAAGCACCGTTCTTGTTAATGCCGCTTTTAATTGTTACATTGCTTTGGTGGTTTATTAACTCATTCTGGATTATTAGCTTCCCCAGACACACCCGCTATTGGCACAGCTACATAGCAACAAGACTAGTTAATGGTTTTTTCTTTTTTGTTCCGTTGATTGTTGCACTATCAGCTCTGCATCAAATCGACAGCACGCTTGTGTTATTACTGCTGGTTCTAATCTGGGCTGCAGATAGTGGTGCTTATTTCGTTGGCCGTGCGATTGGAAAAAATAAACTCCTTCCAAACGTAAGCCCTGGCAAAACCATTGAAGGGGTTGCAGGCGGAGCATTGTTCTCTTTCGGTGTAATGTTTATCTATGTTCGTTTTGGTTTTGAAAACGCCGCCTTTGAGCAGTATTTTTTCTATGGCGTTTTGTCTCTGGTTGTAACTCTTGCCTCGATTCTCGGTGATTTGTTTGAGAGTCTTCACAAGCGCATTGCAGGTGTCAAAGATAGTGGCTTTTTGCTTCCTGGGCATGGTGGCTTATTTGACAGAATAGACAGCCTCACCGCCTCAGCACCAATCTTTTTTCTTGCCTACAGTTTTCTCACATGAAAAACATTTGCATTCTAGGAGCTACCGGATCAATTGGACTCAACACTTTGGACGTCATTTCACTTCACCCAGACAAATACAAGGTGTTTGCGCTTAGCGCAAACACTGACTGGGAAAAAATGCTTAAGCTCTGTGAATCACACAAACCAACTTATGCGGTACTAGTTGACCCAGATGCAGCTGAACATTTACACAAGTTGGCGCCTGAAGGTGTAACCGTTTTGTCTGGTGAAGAGGCTCTTGCCAAGGTGGCAGCTCACGAAAAAACAGAATATGTCATGGCAGCTATCGTTGGCAGCGCAGGAATGTCTTCTACACTTGCAGCAGCAAAAGCAGGCAAGCGCATCATGCTGGCCAATAAGGAGTCCATGGTACTAGCTGGCAACTTGCTAATAAATGCAGTCAAAAAGTCTGGCGCAGAATTGATACCTGTGGACTCTGAGCACAGCGCAATCTTTCAGTGCCTTCAAGGAAGTCATATCGGACTCAGCAAAATTCAGCTAACCGCCTCAGGAGGGCCGTTTCTTAATACACCACTTTCAGAGCTTGCCTTGGTGACCCCAAGCCAGGCATGCAACCACCCAAACTGGACAATGGGAAGAAAAATATCAGTTGATTCTGCTACACTGATGAACAAAGGGCTCGAGGTAATTGAAGCGCATTTTTTATTCGCTCTAAAGCCTAACCAAATTGAGGTCATTGTTCACCCACAAAGCATTATTCACTCACTTGTTCATTTTGATGATGGTAGTGTTTTATCTCAGCTTGGCCTGCCCGACATGCGAACCGCAATATCTTATGCGCTTTCTTATCCAGAACGACAAACATCTGGCGTCGCCTCGCTGGACTTAACAAAACAACCTTCTTTAGTGTTTTTACCACCCAATTTAGAGGCTTTTAGTTGCCTTGGGTTAGCCTACAATGCACTAAAAATAGGCAAAAACGCCCCTGCTACTCTTAATGCAGCCAATGAGGTTGCGGTGGAGGCATTTCTTAATAAACAAATAGGCTTTCTAGATATTAGCAAGACCATAGAAAGCGTTCTTGATGTCGTTCCCACTACAAATCTTGACACGCTTGCAAGTGTCGTGGAAAATGACCAACTTTCTCGACAAGTGGCAAAATCTGTTATTGAGTCCCATGCCTGACAATAAAGTATTGTTTTTAAGCAAACTTATGTTGCTTGTAATTGCCCTGACGGGCTCTGCTTTAATGCCTACAGCCAAGGCAGATGGAAAGCATGACTTTTACTTTAAGGCGTCTCGAGGAGATGCTTTCTACAAGTTTTTCTATAGCACAGGGCTTTCTGGAAAGCTTTTAAAAAAACTCATGAGCTCAGATGAGAGAGCGCAAAGGCTAAGCCACATTTACCCTGGAGATAGATTTAAAATTGCCCTTGATGACAACCACAATCTCAAAAGAATCGTCTTCGCGCCTCTGAACGCAAACCCTATGCTTATAAACTATTCAAAGCAAGAGTTTCGCTTTGTTGTTGTAAACATCCAGCCCACGCAAGACATAACGCACTCAACAATTACTATTAAAAAGTCACTTAATTACGATGCCAAGAAGGCAGGCATTGAGGCTGAAGTCATTAAGCTGATGGTGGATAATTTTTCTTGGGAGATTGATTTCAGCAGAGATCTGCGCAAGGGCGACAATTTTGTGCTTGCCTGGGATGGCGAAAAAACACCTTGTGCTATGATTTATGTCGGCGACCGAAAAACTATCGCCCTTTTTGCTTACAAAAACTTAGCAGGGCAAAAAAAATACTACACTTCTGAAGGAAAAACCCTTAATGATTCTTTCAGTTTCCCACCATTAAAAAAATATACCCGCATTAGCTCAAGTTACCAAAAAAGTCGCTATCATCCAACACTTAAAGTATGGCGATCCCACCTAGGAACCGACTTTGCTGCGCCAAAAGGTACGCCAGTCTACGCCTCTGCAAAAGGTGTTATCAAACACTTGGCTACATTGACTGGCTACGGCAATGTAGTCTACTTAAAACACGGAACCGAATATCTCACTGTTTATGCTCACTTGGCGGGCTTCAAAAAAGGCTTAAGGACTGGAGATAAAATCTCTAAAGGGCAAGCCATAGGTTTTGTTGGAAGCACTGGCCAATCAACCGGCCCACATCTGCATTACGAAGTTCGCATCAATGGCGTCCACAAAGACGCTGAGAAAGTCAAACTCTCAAAGCAGTCTTTTATTCCAAGTAGCGCAATAACGAGCTTTAAGGAGCGCTCAAACCATGTGCTCTCAGAATTAGGAATAAAGTAACCCCCCTTTCTATTTGACTCCTTGTCTCAACAGGGTCACACGCTCAAGACATTCCATTAAAATAAAAACTTTATATCAGGCTAGGGTGATTATGCGAACCCTTATAAAAACCAAATTAAGCTTGCCACTTCTACATAGAGGCAAAGTTAGAGATATTTTTGATATTAACGACGACAACATGCTGATTGTTACTACTGACAGACTCTCAGCGTTTGATGTTGTGTTTGACCAACCCATTCCTGAAAAAGGAATGATTCTCACCTCTATAGCTAATTATTGGTTTCAGAAAACCGAACACATCGTTCAGAACCACTTAACTGGCATAAGTCTTGAAGAGGTTTTGTCAAAAAATGAGGCTGAAATGCTTACCGGCCGAGCAATTGTCGTTAAAAAGCTAAGGCCTTTGGCAATAGAGGCCGTCATTAGAGGTTATCTAATTGGCTCCGGATGGAAAGAATATCTCTCTTCTGGCATGGTTTGTGGCATTCCGCTACCACAAGACATGAGGCTTGCCCAGCAACTCTTAAGGCCTCTCTATACGCCCTCCTCAAAAGCAGGCGTTGGCGAACATGACGCCAACATCTCCTTCAAAGAGACAGAAACTATTGTCGGTAGCGCGCTTGCATCTCAAATCAAGGATGTGAGCTTAAAAATCTATCAGTTTGCTGCAGAACATGCCTTCAGTTGTGGCATTATTATTGCTGACACGAAGTTCGAGTTTGGCCTAGATGAAGACAACCAGCTGACCCTAATGGACGAAGTATTAACGCCTGACTCTTCAAGGTTTTGGTCTGCTGCAGATTATCAGCCTGGAAGCAGCCCGAAAAGCTATGACAAACAAATCATTAGGGACTATCTTGAAACGCTTGATTGGGATAAGAAGCCGCCTGCACCTAGACTGCCGGACAACATTATGGCAAAAGCTGCAGAAAAATATCATCAAGTTCATTCAATATTATGCAACTAAACGGCCACATAGATAAAATGCAAACTTCGTTGGCTGGCAGTTTGGCTCAGTACCATCTTCTATTCGACGATAAACGGGTAGATATGAACTCATTAGTGGGCAGTCCGATTGAGTTGTCCTTCAACAAAACAATACAGTGTGCCAATTGTGGACGAATTACTCCGAAAAGTTATTCACAGGGCTACTGTTTCCCTTGTGCGCGCTCTCTGGCCAGGTGTGACCTGTGCATTATGAGGCCTGAGACTTGTCATTACCACCTTGGCACCTGTAGGGAGCCTGAATGGGGTCTGTCAAACTGTTTTACTCCCCACATTGTTTATCTCGCAAATTCCTCAGGAATTAAGGTTGGCATCACCCGCAAAACAAACACCCCTAGTCGCTGGATTGACCAGGGCGCAATCAGTGCATTGCCGATACTTGAAGTAAAAACACGACTAGAATCAGGCCTTATTGAAAAGGCCCTAAAGTCGTTTATCACTGATAAAACAAACTGGAGAGTAATGCTGAAAAACGAAACCGAGCCCGCAGATCTTGTTACTGCTAAGGCATCTTTATTAGCTGAAGTTTCTAGCCTTGTAGATGAGATCGATGCAAAAACCTTCCCAGCCGATGTCGTAAATATTGACTACCCTGTGCTAAAATACCCCACCAAGGTTGTCTCTTTAGGCTTTGACAAAACCCCCGTCATATCAGGCGTTTTGAATGGAATTAAGGGGCAGTATTTGTTACTTGAGAGCGGTGTGCTCAATATACGAAAGTTTAGCTCATACCATCTTACGCTCTCCACTTGATGACAATGACTAACTAAGCCGTAAGCAGTATGAACGAAAATTTTTCAAGAATAGAGCGCCTGCCAACATAATGAAGTTCACTGCAAAAGAATTTAGAGGTGAAAAAAACAAACGACTGACTCTGCTCGGAATGTCAGGCGTTGGCAAGACACGCCTCGCAAAACTTATCGGAGAAAATGGCGGCTGGTACCATTTTTCTGGCGACTACCATATTGGCGCAACCTATTTAAAGGATGAAATCATTAATAACATTACCAAAAAAATGAAGCAAGACCCGTGGCTTCAGAATCTATTAGACAACCAATCTATTAGTGTCAATAGTCAAGTTACCTTTGACAACCTAGAGCCCATTTCTGCGTTCCTTGGAAAAGTAGGCAACCCAGAAGAAGGAGGTCTTGCGATTGACGAATTCATTCGCCGTCAAAGTCTTTTTCTGGAGGCGGAAATCAATGCTATGTATGACGTTCCAAGCTTTATCAAACAATCCCAACAATCAGGATACGACAATTTCATTAACGATGCAGGCGGCAGTTTGTGTGAACTGGAGGACAAAAAACTTTACCAACTTTTGGCTAAGAACACGCTGATTGTCTACATTAAAACAAACAAAGAAGCTGAAAGGGTGCTCATAGAACGATCTAAAAACCAACCCAAGCCAGTGTACTATCACCCCGACTTTTTTGCGTCCGCCCTGCAATCCTACCTTGAAAAAAACAGCTTGGACTATGTTGCCCAAATAAATCCTGATACTTTTGCGCGCTGGGTTTTTCCAAGGCTGGTTGAAGATCGGCTAGAAAAATACCAGGTGCTTGCTGACCAATATGGCTGCACCATAAAAAGCGACGACCTTTATCATTGCCATTCTGCAGACGATGTTATTAATCTTATTGCTGGAGCTCTAGACTGATATGCCATTAATAGCTCATTCTGAACTGCCCTCATTTCAGCGCCTTAAAAAACAGGGCGAAACAATTCTTTCAAAAGATAGGGCGGAGCATCAGACCATACGAGAAATCCATATTGGTCTATTAAACATGATGCCTGATGCTGCGCTTGAGGCCACTGAACGGCAATTCTTTCGCCTGGTTGGCCACTCTAATCAGATTGCACAATTCTATATGCACCCCTTCTCTCTTTCAAGCATTAAAAGAGGATCGAAAGCAACCAAGCATCTAAAAAAGCACTATAAAACTTTTGACGAAATCAAATCTCAAGGGCTTGATGCGTTGATTATTAGCGGTGCTAATGTTTCCCAGCCCAGCCTTGAGCTTGAACCGTTTTATGAGCAACTGAGAGAGGTGGTAGACTGGTCTTATGAAAATGTCACTTCAACACTATGCTCTTGCCTGGCAACTCATGCTGTTTTGGAATTCAAGTATGGCCAAAAGCGTCAACCTGTCGGAAAAAAACATTGGGGGGTCTTCCCTCATCAAGTGATTGACAGAGACCACCCTTTAATCAGTGGAGTTAGTACTCGCTTTGACATTCCTCATTCTCGTTTTAATGAGATCTCTGAGTCACAATTTGATAAAGCAGATGCAAAGGTTTTGGCCAAAAGCTCAATTGGCGTCCACCTGGCCGTAAGCCCTGACTTGTTTAGAATTGTATTCTTTCAAGGCCACCCCGAGTATGACACTATAAGCCTTTTAAAAGAATACAAAAGAGAAATTACGCTTTACCTTGAAGACAAAGAGTTAGGTTATCCGCCAATGCCTAGCAATTACTTTTCTATACAAAACCAGGCTATATTAAACGAATACCGTGCCAACCTTGATGCCGGCACAATGTCAATTAAAGACTTCCCGGAATCACTTATTGCAACAACCCTTGACAATACTTGGCACGATAGCGCGAACGCCATTATTAATAACTGGATCGGTTGCGTATATCAAGTAACTAACGAAAGAGTCGGCAAACCTTTTATGAGTGGCATCAACCCAGACGACCCCCTTAGCCTTAAGAAGTGACAAGTTTCGCCAAAGACCTGTTGGTTTGGTTCCAAGAACACGGAAGAAAGAACCTGCCTTGGCAGTCCAGCCCACCTGATATTTATCATGTTTGGCTGTCCGAAATTATGTTGCAGCAAACACAGGTCGCTACTGTCGTTGACTATTTTAATAACTTTGTTGTTAACTTCCCAACAGTGGTTGCGCTGGCAAATGCAGATGAGGAAGAGGTTTTGGCTAGCTGGGCAGGGCTTGGATACTATAGTCGTGCGAGGAACTTACACAAAAGCGCAAAAATTGTTTTATCGGAATATCGGGGTATTTTTCCAACCAGCCATTCTGAATTAATAAGCCTTCCTGGGGTTGGTGAGTCTACTGCAGGCGCTATCTTGTCGCTAGCATGTAACCAGTCTCGACCAATTCTTGATGGTAACGTCAAACGCGTCTTAAGCAGATACCATAGAGTAGCTGGGCATTATAGCGACTCTAAAGTTTTAAAAGAGTTCTGGCGACTTGCGAAATATCACACACCTTCTAAACAAAACGCAAACTATACTCAGGCAATTATGGATCTAGGCGCTACTATCTGTGTGCCTCGTAAACCCCTTTGCTCAAGGTGCCCGGTTTCCAGACACTGCAAGGCAAACCTTTGCAACGATCAGGCGTCCTTTCCTCAAAAAAAAGCAAGAACAATTAGGCCTGAAAAGTCACTTGCACTTTTGGCATATCGTAACGACAAGGGTGAGATTTATCTAGTAAAAAGACCCAACAAGGGAGTTTGGGGCGGCTTATGGAGCTTTGAAGAATGTGAGGATACCAAGACTGCCATTACTGCCGCTATTAAAGAACACAACTTAGAAGCGAGTATTGTTTCTTCGCTTCCTAAATTTAAGCATAGTTTTACTCACTACCATCTATGGATCCGTCCAATTATCATCAACTCTCCAGGCCTAGAAAAAGACTATCACAACATTAATAAGTTGGCATTAGCTATACCTACGCCTGTTAAAAAAATAATCTCGATGCTTGATTCGCTCAACCCTGCCGAAAGCAATGAGTAAAATATGCCTATGCAATTAATTCGCGACCTTCACAACCTAAAAAAACAGACCGGCTGTGTGCTTACCATTGGAAACTTTGACGGTGTACATACGGGCCATCAGAAAATTATTAAAAGACTGGTGAAGAAGGCTCATGAGCTAAAGTTGCCCTCCCTTGTTATTTCTTTTTCGGTCACCCCAGAGTCTTATTTTGGTCGACCAAAGGCAAGGTTGAGCAGCTTTAGAGACAAGCACTTATTTCTAAAATCGATGGGCGTAGAAAAGCACTTACTAATTCGCTTTAACGATTCTTTTTCTCAAACAAACGCAACATCTTTTGTAGAAAATATTTTGGTTGAAAAACTTAAAGTTAGGCACTGCTTTATTGGTGACGACTTTCGTTTTGGTAAAGGCCGCCTAGGCAACTACGAGCTACTTGAAAAGCTCTCTAAACCAAACAACTTTTTCGCAGAAAAAGTAGGAAGAGTAAGCTTTGAAAACCAGCGAGTTAGCAGCTCAGCAGTTAGGCGATGCCTGTCCTCTGGTAATTTTTCAATGGCTGAAAAGCTTCTTGGCAGGCCTTTTGCAATTAGTGGAAGGGTTTCTCATGGAGATAAAAAAGGCAGGACTATCGGCTTTCCCACAATCAACGTCGGTATTAGTCGAAGACTTAGCCCCGTTCTTGGGGTTTTTAATGTCTTAGTTGAAATAAACAAGGAGGCCTACCACGGAGTGTGCAACGTTGGCAAACGACCGACAGTGGGTGGCGAAAAAACTCTTTTAGAGGTATTTATATTTGACTTTAATCGTGAAATATATGGTGAGCGCGTCACCATTGTCTTTAAACAGAAGTCCCGAGAAGAAATGAAGTTTGACTCATTTGAAGAACTAAAAAAACAAATTACCAAAGACGTTGAAAGCGGCAAACAGTACTTTAAAAACAGCGCTATATTAGGATAAAAGTCTCCATGAAAGCTCAGCTCCTGCAAAAAATGGCGTCACCTTTGATCCTGCAAACTCATAATGATCTGGCACCCTCCAAGGCGACTTCTCTAGAGTAATTTTTTCCCGGTTTTGGGGTAAGCCATAAAAGTCTGGTCCAAAAATAGACGCAAACCCCTCAAGCCTTTCTATCGCACCTTCACCATCAAAGGCTTCGGCATAAAGCTCAATGGCTGCGTGCGCACTAAAGATGCCCGCACAGCCACAAGCGGATTCTTTTTTGTCTCGATCGTGCGGAGCGGAGTCAGTCCCTAAGAAAAATTTTGGATTGCCAGAGATGGCGGCTTTTAGTAGCGCCTTCTGATCAGGATTTTGTCGCTTCAAGACCGGTAAACAATAATAGTGGGGTTTAATTCCTCCTACGAGCATATGGTTTCTGTTTGCCAGTAAATGATGAGGTGTTATTGTTGCCGCTATATTGTCTTTAGACCCAAGAACATAATCAACAGCATCCTTGGTTGTGATATGTTCGAGCACAATTTTAAGGCCCGGAAAATCTTTAATAACCTTGTCAAGGATTTTTTCAATGAAGACCGACTCTCTATCAAAAACATCGACCTCAGGGTCAGTCACTTCGCCATGAACCAATAACGGAACCTCTTCCTTTTGCATGGCCTCAAGCACTGGATAAATATTGGTGATGTTTGTTACCCCGTCATCGGAATTAGTTGTTGCACCGGCAGGATATAGCTTTGTAGCATAAACTTCAGGCGCCGCTGTAGCAGCGGTTATCTCTTTTGCGTCAGTGTTGTCTGTCAGGTAAAGCACCATGAGCGGATTGAAGTTGCTGGTCGTTGGAAGCGCTTTCATAATTTCTTTGCGATAAGCCTGGGCTTGAAGGACGCTTTTTACTGGTGGTGAAAGATTGGGCATGATGATGGCCCTGCCCATTTGAGCAGCACTCATCCCAACGACCGATTTCATAGCCTCGCCGCTTCGAAGATGAAGGTGCCAGTCATCAGGCTTAATTAAACTTATTCTAGTCATCTATTGTTGCATGTTATTGCCAAACTAAGTATCCCTTAAATATAGCGCAATCAATAATAATTCTCATCAGCCATGGCAGTGTTTGTATTTTTTTCCCGAACCACAAGGACAGGGCTCGTTTCTTCCGACCTTTTTGGCTCGTTTTGGTAGCGTAACGTTAATGGGCCCTAGAGCAGCCTTCGCTTGCTGGGGGCCGGGTTGTTCTGTCTGTGTTTTTTCAGCAGGCGCGCCCTCATCCGTAGGTCTCTTTTTTTGTTCTATGCTTACACTACATAGGGCCTTAACCATTTCAATATTAATGGTTTCAAGCAATAAGGTAAACATTGTAAAAGACTCTCGCTTATACTCCTGAATCGGGTTTTTTTGA
>JYMV01016870.1_pt1 | contig 14878 bp, 12 predicted proteins | sample 338911 | NCBI WGS metagenome assembly JYMV01 (sample SAMN03354496, study PRJNA234377) | hydrothermal vent metagenome | biome: Deep sea; feature: Hydrothermal plumes at the Eastern Lau Spreading Center, Western Pacific Ocean; material: Seawater | place: Tonga | collected 2009 | depth 2000 m m
CACAGCGGTATTTGCATCGACTTGCCACTTGCCGTCACTACGTAAAACCGGTGGTTCAATGACCTCCCAAGAACAGACTGCTAATGCGCCGCCAGACGCTGATGCTATTCTGAAACAATTTCGTTCCCCACTCTTACGAATTTGCCGTTTTATTTTGTTGTCTTCACTTCGTGTTGTAAAGATCGTCCGGAGAGTCAAATGGGTAGCAACGGGAACGGAACAAATTACAAGAACAACCATTCCAGTTATTTTTGCATCAAACCACCAAAGCCATGTCGATACGCATGTCATCATGCACACATTGCCAAAAATCGTCCGTACTAAAACTGCTGTCGCAGCAGCATTCGACCACTTTGCAGATAGAGAAGGCAATTCTAAGAAAAAAAGACTCATCCAATTTATAGTTGCTTCACTTTGGCATGCATTCGGAATAGAGCGAATAAAATCGCCACTGAGTTCAATCAGAACAATGCAAGAATTACTGTCACGTGGATGGTCCATCGTGATTTACCCTGAGGGAACAAGAAGCCGATCCGGCGAAATTGCGAACTTTAAAGGCGGGCTCGCAGTAATCGCTAAAAAAAGTGGCAGGCCTGTAGTCCCAGTTTTTGTCGACGGCGGAAAGAAAGTGCTACCTGAAGCAACATATATCCCATTTCCTGGCACCATTCGTGTTTTTTACGGAGAACCGTTACACTTTCAAGAAGATGAACGGTCCGCAGACTTCATGTTACGAGTGGAATCTGCCGTAAGAGAATTAGCAACAAAAGTATGAATGATGGCATAATTACAAACCAGTGGTCAGGACTAGATGTTGGGCTACTTATAAGTTTAACTCCGCTTTTACTATTGAGTGCTTTTTTTAGTTGCAGTGAAACTTGCTTCTTCCGCTTAGCCCAATCACAAATAGTTGAATTGCGAAAAAGAAAAACGCCCCCCGCAAACGCTGTTCTTTATATTGTTCGACATCGGCGAACGATTTTAATAACAATATTAATTGGGAATATGACTGCAAATGTTTTGTATTTTGTCATTGGTTCGGTATTAATGCTACACGCTCCAGGTGGTGTAGGAACTGAAATTGGCATTGCAATAGCGACCCTCTTTTCAATTATTATCTTTGGTGAAGTACTTCCAAAAATGTCAGCGACAGCGAGACCAATCGGAATTGCTTTACTCTTAGCCCCTCCACTTGTTTTGTTACACCGTCTTATTACACCAATCCGTCACGGGATTGATTGGTTTATTATCACGCCCCTCTCACGTTTGATTTCTACAAGCACGCCTGACTCTTTGAATGCGACTGAACTCGCTTCACTTGTAGAATTATCTTCTTCTGAAGGAATCATTGATCAAGACGAACAGCGAGTATTGTTTGAGGTTGTTGAATTAAGTCGCATTCGCGTTCGCGAAGTTATGACGCCAAGAGTGCACATGATTTCCGCACCAACAACCTCTTCTACGGATGAACTTCGAACTATTATTACAGATACTCGACTTACACAAATTCCAATTTTCGGAGAAGACCTTGACGATATTTCCGGGATGTTGCATACTAAAAGATACTTACAACGATGCAATGACGGGCAAACACTCATGCAAGCATGCATGACAAAACCACAGTTCATCCCACAAGTTGCCACGCTCGATCAATTGCTATCGCGTTTTCGAGATACCTCAACACGCCTTGCAATCGTCGTCGATGAGTACGGAGGTACCGCGGGTCTTGTCACACTAGAAGATGTACTTGAAGAATTAGTCGGTGAAATTGGCGGAGAAGATCACTTTGTCATTGAACCACCGGTTTTACGTAGTGACGGCAAGTGGCAAGTCGATGCAAATACCGCTGTGCGTGGTTGGGCTGCGATGATGGGTTCGCTCATAGAGCAATGCCCAGCTGCAACGATGGGTGGACTAATCGCTTCTAAACTTGGACGCATTCCAGAAGTTGGCGATATTGTCCAGTTCAGCAATTTAGAACTTGAAGTTGCTTCCATGGATGCATACCGAGTTGCAACCGTTCTCATCTCTCTTAAGAAAAGAGGTGAAGAATGAATGACATCTACATTGCTATCGCTGTGACTCTTCTTGGTCTCGTGTTAAGTGCGCTGTACTCGGGTCTTGAAACAGGGCTTTACACCATCAACAAAATTCGTCTTGATGTCCGTGCTTCAGATGGTCTTGCCAGCGCTAAACGATTACTTACTTTACTGAATCAGCCAACTCGCATGCTCGCTGTATTACTCGTTTGTAATAATGTTGCTAATTATGTTGCAAGTTACGGTGTTGCAAGTTTGTTAGACGAAACCGACCTCGGACCTTGGACGGTAATCATTGTAAATACCCTTATCTTAATTCCAATTCTATTTATTTTTGGCGAAGTATTACCAAAAGACTTGTTTCGCTCAAACACTGATACGTGGACGTATCGCTGGAGTGCGCCACTTGTTTGGTCAGATAAAATTTTATGGTGGACTGGCATAGTGCCAATAGTTTCAAGCGCTGGGAAACTTGCAAGTTTTATTCTCGGTTCAGAGAACACGCTTGAGCCCTCACCGCGCATTCGATTTGGTCTCCTTTTCAAAGAAGGGTTAGAAGGCGGCGTGCTTAGTGACGAACAAATAACACTCGCTGACCGCGTGTTAGCGATGAGAACACTCACCGTCCGAAGTGAAATGGTTCCTTGGACTCGCGTGCATTGTCTTGGTGCAAGCGTTCCCACTTCTAGACGATCATCTGCTATTTCCAATACTGCACACACGAGGATGCCAGTTGTAGATCAAAGTGGAAATGTCTTAGGCATCCTTCCAATTCTGTCTGCACTGCTCGCTCCTGAAAGTTGCACACATGACTTGCTAAAAGAGCCACTCTTCATTCCTCCCGACATGCCTGTTAGAGATGCACTGCAACGACTAAGAAAGAGCAAAAGTTCAATGGCAATTGTTTCAACTGAAAATAAAAAACCTCTTGGCATTGTCACCCTTAAAGATCTTGTTGAACCAATAGTTGGTGAGTTAGCCGCTTGGTAAAGCGATGTCTAGCAAATCTAACTCTGCTGTTCTTCTTCCCCTAAATTCGTTTACTTTTATTTTGGCAACAACGTCAATTTCCATTCCACGAATTAGTTTAGGTGCGTAATCTCCATTGTTCCACCAAATACAACGAATTCGGTCATTCGAAGTTCCTATTTGCAACGACATGTGCGCACCACCGTTACCCATGGTGCTTACGCTGTCCACTCTCACTTTTGAAAATTGCACGATAGGCGATGGATTTCCAATACCAAATGGACCCATTTTTTCAATTTCGACAGCAGTCGCATACTTAATTTCTTTCTGTGTTGCAATCACGTCTGGTTTAACTGTTTTAATTAATTGCTCTGGTTTAATGTTTTCGTTTGCATACTTTGTAATTGCAGAAACAAATGCATCATAATTTTCTCGAGCGACACTCAAGCCCGCAGCCATATCGTGCCCGCCAAATTTTAATAAAAGATCTTCGCAAGAAGACAGTGCGTCAAAAATTGAAAAGCCTTCAATGCTTCTTGCTGAACCAACGAGTTCATCCCCGTCTCCTGAAAGTAAAATGGTTGGACGATAATGTGTTTCAATGCATTTACCAGCCGCAACGCCGACAACCCCTCTGTTCCAGTCGTCGTTTTGTAAAACAATTATTTTATTGTCGTAGAGTTTTTCTGTTTCAATCTGCTCTATCGCGTTTTCGATAATATCGCGTTGTACTTTTTGTCTTTTGCGATTTAAATCTGCAAGTGCTTTTGCTGCTGATTCTGCTAATGGTCCATCAAGGTGTGTTAATAAGTCAACTGCTTTAGCTGCGTGAGCGAGACGGCCAACTGCATTTAGTAATGGTGCAATACCAAAACTAATGTGTGAAGAATTCAACTTCATTTTTGGCGTATCGAGTTGTTTCATAATCGCAAGAAGACCTGCGTTTGTCGTGCTTGGTAAAAGTTGCAAACCCCACCGTGCCAAAATGCGATTCCCGTTTTCAAGAGGCACCATGTCCGCAATCGTGCCAATGGCTACCAGTGGTAGCATGTCCAGTAAACATTTACTTAACTCTTTTGTTACTTGTTGCGAACCAGACCACGTTCTCGCAAATGCCCATGCAAGTTGGTACGCAACGCCAACACCTGCAAACAATGTTTTTGGTTCTTCATCAATTCCAGGATGAACAAGTGCTGCACAATCAGGTAATTTCCCGTCATCCCTTGGTCTGTGGTGATCCGTAACGATAAGCGTGAGCCCAATTTCATTTGCTTTTTCTGCTGCCTCGACTGCTGTGACACCACAATCGACTGAAATGACGAGGTCTATTCCATCCTTTGCGAATTGCTCTATCGCTTCGGGATTGATCCCATAGCCCTCACTCATCCGGTTTGGGATATAAATCGGCGGCCCTGGTTTTTTTGTCGCAGTTGCAATGACGTGGTAGAGGACTGATGAGGCAGTAATCCCGTCCGCATCGTAATCTCCATAAATCAACACTTTTTTGCCCGCCCTTAAATATTCGCAAAGAATTGCTCCCGCTTTTTCGGCATCAGGCAATTCGCTCGGGTCTTCAAGCGTGGAGAGTTTTGGGTCCAAAAAAGAGCGATGTTCTTCAGCCGAAATGATCCCGCGAGCGGTAAGAATTCGTGAAACCAAGGCGTTTTCAGTGCTATTTCCGGTGGGCTCTTTCCAAACTCTGGTTAATCCTTGCATTCCTGCATCGTACCTAATATTAAATTATTAATTAATTGAATTCAGAGTCCATTTACGTAGAGACTCATTCTTTTCCCTTCCTAATACGACAATTTTGGCTATCATTCGCAAGTTATTGGATTAACAATGTCGACTCCAAAACGCTATTCATCTATTCTCTTGATTGGCCCTCCAGGCGTTGGGAAAGGTACGCAAGGGAAAATGATTGGTGCGATTCCGGGTTTTTTCCACCTCGCAACAGGTGATATGTTTCGCTCATTGGATAAGGAATCAGAGATTGGGCTTGAATTTACACGATATTCATCGCAAGGATTACTTGTTCCAGATTTTTTGACTGTTCGTTTATGGCGCCAACATGTTGATCAGTTGATTGCTCGCGAACTTTACTCTCCGACATCGGATATTTTGCTTCTCGACGGCATTCCAAGAAGCCAACCGCAAGCAGAAACGATGCGTGATTACATTGACCCATGTATGATTATTCACCTCGTATGTGAAAATATCGATGAAATGGTACGAAGGATGCAGAAACGGGCAACCGAGCAAGGTCGCCCAGACGACGCGGACGAATCGGTAATCCGCAAACGCTTTGAAGTCTATGCTGAGCAAACTGCGCCTGTTTTAGCGTGTTACGATCAAGAAATTATTTATGATATTGACGCTCTTGGCACGCAGGCAGAAGTACTCCTTCGTATTCTTTCAAAAATCGTGCCTGCTATTGCAAACCCCTGTTTTGATAGACAAAAGTAAAAAATAGCGTATACTCTTCCATTGCTCTTTGAAAACTTAGGGGCCGACCTGGTTTCGACCGGACAGGGAAGGCAATACATTGCGTAACGTGGAGCATCCTTGCCACGTAAAAAGGATGCACAATTTTTAGTTGGCAACGCTAACTACGCACTCGCAGCATAACCTGCGACACATCGTTCTCGACGCCTGATACAGCGCGGTGTGCAAAACTCGGGCTGGTTCCAAAGTGCTTGCAAGCCGCGGAGGAATGAGAAACTTAGTTTGCTGTGGTACGCGTCAGTTTGTCAGATGTAGTGACGTAGTACCGAAATTGAACATCTGACTACTTGCGTAGACGTGTATTGTTGACTGTATCGGGACGGGAGTTCGATTCTCCCCGGCTCCATTCCATCTCTTCCGAAAATTGCTGCACATCCGTGCAGCAATTTGCTTTTGGGGAAAACTGAAATATAAATAACTGTTCGCGGAGCAATTTGCTTTGCTACCAATCGGCGATGACCTGCAGAATATCGCCCACCCCTACCAGCCCGTCCCCATCAAGATCTTCAAGGCACGTGTTACATGCACCCCATGCGCCAATCACTGCAAGCAAATCGGTTATGTCGACCACGCCGCTCCCATCGACATCGCCCAGCGCAACCACCGTCACGCTATGCTCTAGTTGCGCAACACCTTGCTGAAACCCTTTTTTGCCAGAGTGGGACTGGTGCGTCGACATGATCGTGCACCGCCACCTGCCGGCGGGCATCCGCAAGACCTCGATGCCTTCGTCGATAATCGGAAAGATGTACGCGTTGACTGCAATCTCAAAAATGGGTTCCGAGGGGTCGCTGGGTCCACCAATATTTCCTAGCCGTTTCACGGTGGTGAACACCGAACCAAGTCCACTTGCATAGAGCGACCAGTCAATACGGATACGACGATCTATCTCTGAATCTACATCAACGGTCGCCAAGTAGTCATGCCTACTAAAGGCATCTGTACCATTGCCGTCATACGCATAGCCGCCACCATCGACAAATGCGGCGAGTCCTGTTTCGGTAATCGCAATCTGCCCTGCGGTAAACGCATGGGTTGACGATATGCCATCGTCACAAGTTGCTTCGTCTTGAAAGACGGCAAGGATCTCTTCCAACCCAAGCACCTGTGAATTGGATATTTGACAAGTCGGTGTGCCCCACGGTCCCGTTATCGTAAAGACATAGGTGCTACCACCGGCGTTTGTCGGCATAAAGGGCGCAGCAATCGCAATAGTCGCAACATGAAACAATGTTGGAAGTACAAGGAGCATGTTTTCATTCTATACACGGAAGGGCAACATGCAACTTCTTTATTGCAACACGCCCCCTGAAGCATAGAAAAACGAACAACGCTACGAAAGTAGCTCGTATTGGTGCCTGTACCAGTCGCTCTGGAAGACAAGGTTCGGGTCGTACTTCGCCTTCTGTTCAAAGAACGCCAGCATCTGCGGGTAGCACGCAAGCACTTGGTCCTTTCGTGCCCACTTGTGATACGTCAAATAGTAACTGCCACCAAGATCAATCGACGCGTCGATCAGCGCCCTAAACGTGTCTGCCGCAGCTAACTTGCCCAACCCTGAATTCGTCACGAGCAAGTTAAAAATAACACACGCATAGTTTTCTTTTGCCCAGGGCAAAAACGTTTCATCATCTTTCTCAATCATACGGATGGTTCCGTAGATGTTCGGAATCCCGCTCGCTCGCAAAATGTCGGCGGCTTTTGCCATGAACTGCGGTAGTCTTTCGCGTGGCACATACAACTCACTCAACATCAAACTTACCGGTGAATCGAATTCTATCTTCGCGTTGATAAAATCTCGATATCCTTTGTTGTAGGTGCTTAATTGACTCGTGTCAGACCAATAGAGTTGTCCATGCGTTGATTGAAAGAATTCGGTGTACGCATCAAACCCTTTCCTTCGGTCCGTACACGCCAAATATAATAAGTTCAGCCATGTGTCCGTGCTGAGTTGTTCCCTTTCAACTGGAACCGCATCCGTATCGCTTTCCTGTGCGTACCAAGTACAAATACCCTTCTTCATAAATGACGGCGATTGCTCATCGATGTCATATTGAAAATCGCCGTATCGACATCCTTCTGCTGTTGCTTTCTCAAGTAGCGGGACAACCTCTGCAATGTCCACGACTTGCACCACCCGACGCAGTTTCTCCCGACGCATGAGGCGCAGCCCCACGGAATAGATGACACCGAACAACCCATACCCACCAATTGCAAGATTGAATAATTCGGGGTTTTGCGTTCGGCTACAAAAGACCAACTCGCCAGCTGCGTTGACAAGTTCAAAAAACTCGATATCGTCGACAATCGGTTTCATGCCAAGACCCCTGCCATGCGCGTTTGCACTAAGCGTTCCACCTAAACAAATTTCATCGGAACCACCTTGCTTTTGCCGAATCACCCACGGGTTTGTTTCGCCTTGCTGCCATGTTCGCAACACTTCCATCAGTTCGGGCCAGCGGATACCCGCTTCCACTTTCACAAGACCGTTGTTTGGATCAAGACCGATTACCTTATTCAAAGAGGTTGTATCAATCAACATCGAATCTGTTGCGAATTGTTGCGTGCCAAGTGCATGCCTGCCACCTGAAATAGAAACGTTCATGTTTTTCAAAACTGCATCTCGCACATTGTTTTGCAACGCTTCAACCGTTTCTGGTTTTTGTATTTCACGAACCCATGTCTCGTTCATCGCAGCATGTGCGTCATTGACGAGGATTCCGTTGGCGTGCTCAACAACACGGTCTCCTCGCATGCGACCAGCACAACCACTTGCAACAAACCATGGCAATTGTGATGCGATGGCAACCGCACTTGAAGATTTCAAAAATTCACGACGTTCCATCACTGAATCGTACCTACTTCATCAACAGCATGTTGTCTCGCTTGTGTATCCTATCGCTATGAATTACATATTTACGACATTGGTTGGAATCGCAGTATTCGCCAACTCAACAACTGCTTTCTGCGCTACAAGAGTCACAATAGCTAGCAATCGCGGGGAAGTCGCGTTACATATTCCAGATGCGTACGACAAAAATAAGCCACTTCCACTTCTTGTTGCGTTGCATGGATACACTTCAAACAGCGATGTCATAGAACGGTATTGGGGTTTTACAAAATTTGTCGACGAAAAACAATTTTTGTTATGCATTCCTAACGGAACGAAAAATTCTCAAGGCAAACAGTTTTGGAACGCCACGGAAGCGTGCTGTGATTTAGAAAAAGTTGGAGTCGATGATTCTGGCTATTTGCTGTCACTTGTTGAACAAATTGAATCGCAATATTCGGTTGATCCACAAAGCATACATTTTTATGGGCACTCCAACGGAGGATTTATGTCTTTTAGAATGGCTTGTGAACATGCGAACAAAATTGCATCCATTGCAAGTTTGGCGGGCTCAATGTTTATTGAAGCGAGTGAGCACACGCCAAGTGAACCGGTGAATGTATTACAAATCCACGGCACTGAAGACAAAACAATCAAATTTGATGGAGGGTGTTGGGATTACGGGTGTTACCCAAGTGCTCGCAAAAGTGTTGAGATGTGGGCGAAGTTTAACAAGTGCAACATGGTTCCGATTCAATCTGGAACGGCGGATTTTGTCAGGAATGTTGTCGATGATGACACGACCGAGTTACGCTATGAACCAACCGGTGCTGAAACAAACACCGCAATCGCTGAGCTTTGGACAATCCACGGTGCTGGACATATTCCTATATTCAATGCGACGTTTGGGCCGAGAGTCATTGATTGGTTGTTGAGTCACCGAAAGGTGGAGCAATCTAAAAAAGAAGTTACCACGAACCAATAACTGTTAACACATCACTGACGCCGACAAGACCATCGCCGTCAAGATCTTCAGCACATCCAGAACAACTTCCCCACGCGCCGATGACTGCAAGAATGTCTGCGGTATTGACGACGCCGTTCCCGTCAACATCACCGTCGCTAACGACATTGACACTAAACTCCAAGTTCGTATCACCGAATTCAAATCCAGCAGTCGTACTTTGACACTGTTGTGCGGTATATGCATACAGTTTCCAGCGACCAATAGGCAGTGTGAGTACCCACGCACCATCAAGCGTCATGGGATTGATATACGAATTTAATTCTTCAGCAATTGTTGATGGCGAAGGTGCACCCCCTCCACCCACATTTCCAATACGCTGCAACTTGACGTACACAGTGCTCAGTCCACTCGCTTGCATCGCCATGTCAATTTTTACGCGACGAACAATCGTCGAATCAAATTCAATACGTCCATAATAATCATGTTTACTAAAAGCACTCGCGCCACCGTCTGCATTCGCTTCGCCCGTACCTGTCGCCCACGCTTCAATGCCTGTTGTGGTCATCTGAATGTATGCATCGATGTTGGCCGTTGCAATTCCATCAGCTGTTATGCACGAAGTACTGTAAGTAATACCAGCAAGTAATTGTTTCAAACTCAGTGACACAGAGTTTACTTGTTCACACGCGGCGCTATTTCCGCCATCAACTTGTGAAAGAATATATGTACTGCCGTTACCAGTAACCGAGGTGAATGGTAATGAAGGAGAAGTACCCAAAGCAAATGCGAACGAAGCGCACGCAACGCATGGTACGCATGCAATACAAACCACCAACCATCTTCGTATTTCCCTTACTGCCATAGGTTTATTCTAGCCCACAAACAGCGATAGGCAAGTAAAAAAGTAACCTCTTCAAACTTCCAGAAACCACCCCAAACAACCAGTAACGCCGTACATGCCTCGTTCTAGGGCTACAAAACCGCAAATTGCAAACAAATTTTTTACAAGTCTTGGAATTGATTTGTTTACAATCACACCATGTGCGGACGATTTGCAAATCAACAAGAGAGTGTCGCGGCATGGGACGAGTACTTCGATGTTCCAATGCCAATCAGCGTACGGGAAGAAGTTGTGCTTGGGTATAACATTGCGCCAACGCAGATGATTCCGGTTCTGACAGCAGATGGTTCAAATGGAAACGACGGGCGTAAATGGTTAGCAGCACGCTGGGGGATGATTGGGCCGTGGGTGAAGGATGCATCGGATATTTCATCGAAGTTTGCGACGTTCAATGCTCGCAGTGAAACCGTTTCCGAAAAGGCGACGTTCCGTGGTGCGTGGAGTGCTGGACGGCGCTGCGTTGTCCCCGCAATCGGATACTACGAATGGCAGAAAACCGAAAACGGCAAGCAACCGTACTTTGTAAAGAATTGCGATGCTTCAGCCCCCCTGTTTTTTGGTGGCTTATACGAACCAGCTCGAGATGACATCCCCGCGTCCTGCACCATCATCACTGTACCTGCAAGCGATACCATGACTCAATTGCACCACCGCATGCCACTCGTGTTTGGCACCGAAACAGTTGTTGACTCTTGGCTCGATACTGAATCATTTGATGGTCACCTAAACACCCTTTCGTGGCACGCTGTTGACAAAGCCGTCAATAACACTCGCAATCAAGGGATATCGTTGATTACCTGAGCGTGCACCTGATTTGAGCCTAACTAGGGTCTAGGGGTCTTGTGCATCTGTACCTGACCCTGAACACATAAAATTGTTTGATTTTGCTGGTTTTCTGTTATACTACATAAACGGGTTATTGATACTCATTCTCATGGAAGAAGACAAAAACATGGCTAACGACACAAAAAAGCGTACAGAAGAGATTAAACGCCTCGCAGATATGCCTGACGCGGGCACGCTTTTAAGTTCATCCAATACCGCTGCAGAAGATACGCAACTGCTTAAAGAAACCTTCAACGAAAAGTACAAATGGGGTTTTGTTACAGACATTGAAGCGGACTCTGCACCACCCGGATTGGACGAATCAACAATTGCGTTTATTTCAGCGAAGAAGGAAGAACCGCAGTGGCTCCTTGATTGGCGACTCAAAGCGTACAAGCATTGGCTCACCATGGAAGAACCAAATTGGCCACACCTTACATACAACAAACCAAACTACGATGAGATCATTTTCTACTCGGCTCCGAAATCACTTACAGATGGACCCAAGTCACTTGATGAAGTCGATCCGGCGCTTTTAGAAACATACAAAAAACTTGGCATCCCGCTCGCTGAACACGCCGCCCTTGCAGGTGTTGCCGTCGATGCAGTGTTTGACTCTGTAAGTGTTGGCACAACCTACCAAGATAAACTCGCAGAAATTGGCATCATCTTTTGCCCAATGTCAGAAGCAGTTCGCGAGCACCCTGAACTAGTCAAAAAGTATCTTGGCACAGTCGTTCCCTACTCTGACAATTATTACGCAACATTAAACAGTGCTGTCTTTACCGATGGTTCGTTTGTGTACATCCCCAAAGGCGTGAAGTGCCCGATGGATTTATCCACGTATTTCCGCATCAACGCGAAATCGTCTGGGCAATTTGAACGAACACTCATTATTGCTGAAGAAGGCGCAAGCGTGTCTTACCTTGAAGGTTGCACCGCGCCAATGCGAGATGAAAATCAATTGCATGCAGCAGTTGTTGAACTTATTACCCTTGACAATGCAAGCATTAAATATTCAACGGTACAAAACTGGTATCCCGGCGACGAAAACGGCGTGGGTGGTATCTATAACTTCGTAACCAAACGTGGTAAATGCCAAGGTAAAAGCAGCCGCATCACATGGACGCAAGTTGAAACGGGTTCCGCGGTTACTTGGAAATACCCTTCGTGCATTTTGCTTGGCGACGATTCAGTCGGCGAATTTTATTCGGTCGCACTGACAAACAATTACCAACAAGCAGACACCGGCACAAAGATGATTCACATTGGCAAAAATACACGAAGTACAATTGTCAGCAAAGGCATCAGTGCGGGTCACGGGCAAAACATTTACCGTGGGCTTGTGAAAATCCAAAAGGGCGCAGAGAATGCGCGAAATTACACACAATGCGACTCGATGTTAATGGGCGACGAATGCGGCGCGCATACGTTCCCATACATTGAAGTAAAAAATAGCAGTGCAAAAGCAGAACACGAAGCATCCACCTCGAAGATTGGCGAAGACCAACTCTTCTATTGCAATCAACGCGGAATCTCAACTGAAGACGCAATCAATATGATTGTTAATGGATTTTGCAAGGAAGTATTTAGAGAATTACCTATGGAGTTCGCTGTCGAAGCACGGCGTCTTCTTGAAGTGAGTTTAGAAGCAAGCGTTGGATAAACGCTCTGAAGAAAGAAATTATGACAACACCATTACTTGAAATAAAAAATTTGCACGCCAATGTTGAAGGCCATGACATCCTTAAGGGTGTGAACCTCACCGTACATCTAGGCGAAGTACATTCCATCATGGGACCAAACGGTTCTGGTAAAAGTACCCTTGCGTGTGTTCTTGCCGGACACGAAGCGTATGAAGTCACTGAAGGTGAAATTTACTTCATGGGACAAGACCTTTTGGAACTGGACGCTGACCATCGCGCATGTGCTGGCATTTTCTTAGCATTCCAATACCCTGTAGAAATACCAGGCGTATCAACGAAATTCTTTTTGAAAGCTGCAGTCAACGCAATGCGTAAATATCGCGGTGAAGAAGAACTGGATGCAATGGACTTCCTTGATTTAGTCGAAGAAAAAGCAGCGTCAGTAAAATTAAACACCGACTTGCTCGACCGAGGCGTGAACGAGGGCTTCTCTGGTGGCGAAAAGAAACGCGCTGAAATTTTCCAAATGGCAATGCTTGATCCAAAATTATGTGTGCTAGACGAAACCGATTCTGGTCTTGACATTGATGCACTTCGTATTGTTTCCGATGGCGTGAACAAACTTCGTTCTTCTGAACGTGGCTTTGTAGTTATCACGCATTACCAACGATTACTCGACCACATTGTCCCTGACTTTGTTCATGTTTTAATCGACGGAAAAATAGTCAAAAGCGGCGGCAAGGAACTTGCGCTTGAACTTGAAGAAAAAGGGTACGTCGCATTTGAAAATTGCGATACAGGATGTTGCTGCGGATGACCACCATGACTTTTGACAATAAATGTTTTGAAAAACTACATAAAACCGAAGCGTGGATGTACACAAATGTTTCAGCTCTTGCGAAAATAGATTTTGCTTTGAGCACGACATTTGTAGACGAACAAATCATCCATGGGTTCGACGTTACCCCTGCAAATAGTTTTATCGTTTTAATCAACGGCGTCTTTAACGAAGAAGCATCGCGCCTTAGCGATGGCATCGAAATAAATGCCGCCTACGAACTTGCAGGAACAATTGCGAGCCGTGGTGACAGTTTTATTCCAAGTTTCGAATGCGACACAGTTACTATTACAAATAATCAAGAGAAAACCATTCACATTTTGCAATTAGTTACTGGGGACTGCGCAACTGCTGCCAGTGGTAGCGTTTTCATTCACGCAAAAGAAGGTGAATCCATCTCTGTTGCTGAAACGCACGTTTGCCTTGGTGACAGCGGTCACCTGTTTATGCCACTCACTGAAATCATGGCTGAGAAAAACTCAAATGTAACTTTAGTCCGTGCGATTCGTGGTTCAAACACCGCGTACCAATTAGGACAACTGCATGTTTGCCAGCTCGACTCCAGCGAAGTGCAAACCCACACGATTACGCTTGCGAGCAAGGTATCTCGAAACGAAGTTTCTGCCTACTTGGACGGCGAACACATTGAATCTAATTTTGATGGCATGTACATGCTTGGTCAAGATCAACAAGTAGACAACCACCTTCGCATTGAACACAATTATCCAAATTGCAACAGCCGAGAATTTTACAAAGGCATTCTTGACGGTAATGCAAAATCCGTTTTTACTGGTCGCATTTATGTCAAAGAAGGTGCAACCGATACCGATGCTAAACAAACAAATCAAAATATTTTGCTAAGCGATGACGCCAATGCTATTGCTCGTCCGCAACTTGAAATCTACAACGATGAAGTTGCGTGCACACATGGTGCAACAACTGGCGAGATAGACGAAGAAGCAAAACTCTATCTTCGTTCGAGAGGTATTCCAGCTGATGCTGCAGAGGCCTTACTCATGTATGCTTTCTTAAACGAAAGTTTAGATCATTTGGCTGACGATGGTTTTAGGAAAACACTTACCGATGAGTTGCTTTCAGCAATGCCCGGTGGAGATTTCATTAGGACACTGTAAATGAGTAACACTCAGATTATTGCGGATTCATTTCCAGCATTGCACCAAACAATTGGTGACAAGCGATTGGTCTATCTTGATTCTGCTGCGACCACTCAAAAACCACAATGTGTCATAGATGCCATTACATCCTATTACGAACATGACAACGCAAATATTCACCGAGGTGTGCACACGCTTTCGATGCGAGCGACAAAGGCGTATGAAAATGCTCGTCAAAGTGTT
>JYMV01026352.1_pt1 | contig 14878 bp, 11 predicted proteins | sample 338911 | NCBI WGS metagenome assembly JYMV01 (sample SAMN03354496, study PRJNA234377) | hydrothermal vent metagenome | biome: Deep sea; feature: Hydrothermal plumes at the Eastern Lau Spreading Center, Western Pacific Ocean; material: Seawater | place: Tonga | collected 2009 | depth 2000 m m
CTTCCAGAAACATTCTTGTCCTGGGATGAAGCGTGCGTGAACTCTGGAAATAGGAGCGCACGCGGTTTCTGAGAACTTTGGCCTTGCCTATATAAAGAATTTCCGACCGGGAATCCTTCATGATATAAATTCCGGGTAGCTTGGGAATGTTCTCAATGATATCTTTGATTTTCTTTTCCAAGGGGAGCCTCCCGTATGGCAACAACCAATTCTCTTAAAAATATACTCCGTTTTAGATGAAGACCAAAAACAATAATCGGCGCGGGTTCTGGAGCAGTCGCCTGGGGTTTATCCTGGCCGCTTCCGGTTCCGCAGTCGGACTCGGCAATGTCTGGAAGTTTCCTTATATAGTGGGGGAAAACGGCGGCGGCGCGTTTGTGCTCATTTATCTGGTTTGCATTTTCGTGATCGGCACGCCCATCATGCTGGCAGAATTTACACTGGGACGAAAAACCTACCTGAATCCAGTCGGCGCCTTCGACCAGCTCAGACCCAATTCGCCCTGGACCGGCATCGGCTATATGGGGGTGCTCGGCGGATTCCTCATCCTTTCCTTTTACGGGGTCGTTGGCGGCTGGACATACGCTTATGTCGTAAAATCCATAACCGGTTCGGTGTTGGCGTTTCCTTCACCCAAAGAAGCGGGAGCTTTTTTTGGAAGCTTTATAGGAAATACCGGGGAAGTTCTTTTCTACCACGCGCTGTTTATGGGAACCTGCATTGCCATCGTCTTAAGAGGCGTACATGGCGGCATCGAAAAAGCCTGCGACATTCTCATGCCGGCCCTGGTCGTCATTCTGCTTCTGCTGATGCTCCGCGCACTCACTCTCGATGGAGCCATGGAAGGGGTCGCCTTTTATTTAACACCAGACTTCAGCAAGATCAGCGGCAACGTGGTCCTCATTGCCTTGGGGCAGGCCTTCTTTTCACTCAGCTTAGGGATGGGGGCGATGATCACTTACGGCAGTTACCTGTCGGAAAAAGAAAACCTGACCTCCTGCACCCTTTACGTCGTAATGTTCGACACTCTCATCGCTCTTATGGTCGGCATGGTCATTTTCCCGGCGGTGTTCGCGATGGGGTTCGAACCTACCGAAGGACCGGGGCTGGTTTTCAGCGTTCTGCCCACCGTATTTGCCAGTATGCCCCTGGGTCATGGCGTAGCGGTTATCTTCTTCATCCTGCTGGCCATTGCTGCCATCACCTCAGGCATATCATTACTGGAGGTGGTCGTAGCCTATTTCATCGACCAGCGGGGATGGGGCCGGAAAAGAGCCGTGCTCATTGTCGGTCTAACCATATTCGCGCTAGGTATTCCCAGTGGTTTGTCCTTTGGTGTTTTGGCAGATGTGAAATTGTTAGACATGACCTTCTTCGACCATATCGACAACATCGCTTCCAATTACCTTTTACCGTTAGGCGGCATGTTGACCGCCATTTTCGTAGGCTGGGTCTGGGGAACCAAAAACGCACATATTGAAATCGAAAAACACGAAAACAAGTTCGGCTTCCCCTGGGCACAAAGTTGGGCGTTCCTCATTCGCTATATCACACCCGTCGCCGTCGGCATTGTTTTTATCGCCAAGGTTCTCCACTAGCCAACGTGACGCTGACCGGACCATGTTCAGAGGGAGCGGGGCAAGAACTCATCAAGCCTAGCTAACCTGTTTACTGCCCATCTACGTTATTACCCCTCCGGGGCACGAGTTCTGAGGAAGAATATCACGTACTCGCTGACCCACGCCTAGTGGTGGGGGTGAAATGGGCTGAAAAATGCCGGAGAAAAGGCGGCTGTTTGGTGATTTTATATATGGGTAAGTTCTCCCGATTTTCCCAAACCCGTTTCAGGACTTCGACCACATAGTCGAAATGGCTCTGGGTGTAAACCCGACGGGGAAAGGTGAGCCGGACCAACTCAAACGGCGCCGGGGTTTCCGCTCCGGTTTCGGGATCGCGTTTTCCAAACATGACCGAACCCATTTCAACGCCTCGGATACCCCCTTCCAAATACATAGCATTGACCAGGGATATGCCTGGAAAATCTGAGGAAGGTATTTGGGAAAGAAAATTCCTGGCGTCTATGTATATGGCATGGCCCCCGGCAGGAAGGATGAGGGGAATCCCAATTTCGGATAATTTGTTTTTCATGTATTCCACCGTGGCGTGCCGATAAACCTGATATTCCATTTCAAGGGCTTCTTTCAGGCCCACGGCGATCGCTTCCAGGTCTCTTCCCGCGAGTCCGCCATAAGTGGGGAAACCCTCTGTCAGGATCAACATGTTTTTAAAGTCCTCGGCCCATTGGTTGTTGTTGCAGGCGAAAAAACCCCCTGTATTGGAAAGCCCGTCCTTTTTTGCGCTCATGGTAGCGCCATCGGCCAGGGAAAATATTTCGCCAGCAATTTCCAGGAGAGATTTGGTGGACTGCCCCGCCTCTCGCTCGTGGATCAGGAAAGCGTTTTCGGCAAACCGGGCCGCATCAAGGATTAGCGGAATCTTATAGAGGGTTAAAATTTCCTTAACCGCTTTAATATTTTCCAAAGACACGGGCTGACCGCCGAAGGTGTTATTGGTAATGGTCATCATGACAAAAGGGATTTTCTCCGGACCTTTTGCTTCGATCAGGGACTTTAAACTTTCAACATCCATATTCCCTTTGAAAGGATGATCGCATGAAAGATCTTTTGCCTCTGGGATCACCAGGTCTACGGCTTCGGCCTTAACGAATTCGATGTTGGCCCGAGTTGTGTCGAAATGCCCGTTGTTGGGAATAATATCGCCTGGCTTCAGTCGAGTTTGGGACAGGATACGTTCCGCCGCCCGGCCTTGATGGACGGGGAAGATATGCTTGAATCCCGTGATTTCCTTTACCGTGGATTGGAAATTAAACCAGGATTGGCTGCCGGCGTAACTTTCGTCTCCCATCATCAAAGCCGCCCATTGTTTTGTGGACATGGCCCCTGTTCCGCTGTCGGTGAGCAGGTCGATGGTGATCCGATCTGCGGAGAGGAGAAAACTATTAAATTGGGCTTCTCTCAGCCATTGTTCGCGTTGGTCCCGGCTGGAAATAAGTAAAGGCTCCGTCATTTTGATCCGGAAAGGCTCGATGATGGTATGCATGGCGCCTCCAATATTGGGTAAGAATTAAAATTTTACAGGATCATTGAGAAAAAGGGGATCTCCCGGATGTAATAAATTTCTCATGAACATTTAAATAGGTTTCCCTTCTCAGACTGACCACGTCTTCATCTGACATGAAACTTTTGGAAAAATTTTTAATTTCCAGATCGATGAAAAGCGCGGCCGAATTTTTGAAATGAAAAATAAGATCCAGAACATTCTCCATTCCAACCGCGATCCTCAAAGTGGCAGGGGTGATGTCAGCTTCTTTCAGAGATTGTGGGCTCAATTCCGAATGGGTTGTTAACGCCGGACAGGAAATGATGGTATCGGTTTGGCCCAGGCTAACCATCCCGCCGAACATGGGGCACAAACTGTCGACGAACGCTTTAAATCGTGTGATGTCTTTAACACCCATATCCAAGGTCATCAAGGGGGCAGGTAGGGCGAGAAAAGTGATTTTTTCCAGAAGTTGTTTTTGTGAAACACTGGATTTCACCTGGATGAATTCATTGGATTTAAAATATTCATATAAAACGATGGTGTTGATGCATTTAGCGAGCATCCGGTGCTCCAGCGTTTTGATTCCTTCAATAATGTCAAAAGCCTTTTCAGAATCCAAAAACGCTCCTTTAATATAATAGACGTTCCAAAACATGGTGTCTTCCCAGCTTATTTCATTGTTTTGCTGGGAATTTTTGATCTCGGCTTTTTCTCCTTTGGGAAGAAATATGCGTTCATTTTTTCCAATTACACATCCCCCCATAGTAGTTCCATGGCCCTGCAGATCCTTAGTATATGAATGGATGAGAAAATCCGGTCTTTCGATCTCGTCAGAATTTCTCAACGGTTTGATCAGAAAAGGAGTGGCAACGGTTGAGTCAAGAATAACGGTCCAACCGTTTTGATGAGCGGTCCGGCAGATTCCAGGAACATCCAAAACGTAGCCGTGAGGATTGCAGGGGGATTCCAAATAGATATAAATTCTTTTGCCCGATTTCAAACGATCGGAATATTTTTTTTGTGTCGCCAACAGACAGGACTTGAAATCTGCCTCCTCGATCCCTGAAAAGGCTTCAAGGGCAATGTCAAGATTACTGCTTTTGCCAAACCAATCATAAATTAGCTGGTGGCTTCCCCCGTAGATATTTTTATTAAGGATCAATACGTCCTTATATCCAAGCAAATGGGACAGGGTGGCATCGATTGCCGACATACCAGAATTAAAGTTTAAGGCCATATATTTATCCGCTTCATGCCCGCATTCCAGTTCAACGATATAATTGGCCAAAGAAATGGAAGTTGGATTCAACAAGCGGGAATAAATGCTGTGCAAAAATTCTTTCCCCTGAAAAGCATCCCGAATCCAGTCAATACAGGAGTAAATATAGGTGGCGGTTTTTACGATAACCGGTTGAGAGGAAAAGATGGCGGGAATGTTGTCAAACATCGCGTAGGGCCCTTTTGCTAATTGGGTCGTTTCGCTGGCTCTCAATTCCCGAAATTCCTTCCGAAGCGGATTTTGCAGGGTGTCCAATAGCTTTGCGAGTTGGAAACAGATAAATCTCTTTGCGTTGAAAAGAGCGATCTTGTCTTTGTGATCCGCGTTCAACAAGTAATCTGTGGCAAAGGACCAAATATTTTCAATATGGGTTTGTGAGTTATATATATTCCCTAATAAGGGCCTGAATTGATCGTACAATTCCGTTCCCTTATCAATACCAAAATACTCCAGTTGCTCGCGGATAAGCTTCTCTGGGGCAGCATCTTGGGCTTTGTCAGTTCTTATGGGTGATAAAATTTCTTTGGACATAAGTGATTATCCGAGTCGTGGTTTTCCTTGCCGGGAAAAACAGAATTCCAGAGTTTCATTGCAATTTAGATCCCCAATAATATTTTAGCACTCTGAACAGATTGAGGGGCAAGAGAATGGATCTGCAAGGATATGTGATTTTTCTTTCTTTCTATTCATGCCCCAGCTATATCCTCTTCCTTTGCCTTCATGCCGTCGTTATATTCTCTTCATTAGCTTTCATGCCCCGCAGGGGTAGAATGGGGTAGCAGAGTTAGAGGGGTATAGTGGGTAAAACTGGACTCAAAATGCCGGAATATTAAATCCTTATCTTATTTCTCAACTCTAAACCTTAGAAAGCAGGATCAGGAATTTAATATAAAGGATTTGTAATGGGAAATTTCCAATTGATAGTTCGCGATATTTATGTATATACAAATCTGGAGGTGCGGTTGAAATCCAGAACTACCAAGGAAGAAGCCAACAAAGAGGTTGAAAGAATTATAGCTAAAAAAAAGTTATTTGAGAATTATGACTGGAAAATAGAAGGATGTGAACATGGGGGGATCAACAGCTTTGATAATAAGTTAGCAGACGACATCATAGAGCGGCTCGAACAGGATGAAACAGATGAAAATATCTTCTGGGATGGATTCACCGCCCATTATGATTTGAATGTCGCACACATTCCGGTTAATACCAACCTGGAAGTTAAATTGAAGTCGAACTCAAAGGAAGAGGCTTTCGCCGAAGTAAAAAAAATATGTGCTGAAAAAAGTTTATTCGAGGGTTATGAATGGAAAATCGAAAATTGCAATGAAGACGGAATTAATGATTTAAGCGAAACCTTGAAAAATAAAATTATCGAAATCATTGGCGAAGATTTAGAAGCTTGCATTGAAGAATGCGCTTAATCAACGTATCCGGTTCTAAATAAAATTTGCTCCACTAGCAGGGGTACTGTGATATCCCCATCATTACCTTCATGCCCCAACGGGGTAAACTGGGCAAAGACTTTTTGAGCCGAGAGCATCGTTGCTAGCCAAATAAAGCTATTGCACATTGCCCCCACGGCTAGTGGGCGGAGGCTTTTTTGTAAACTTTCTCTGACCATTCTTTGTCATCCAGGTTTTTACTCAGGCTCTCGGCCAGCCAACGGAACTCATAAAAGGCTTCCGCTTTCTCCTCGGCTTTCTTATATAATTTCTTAGCCCATTCTTTATCACCCAGTTTTTCGTACAGGCTATCAGCAAGCCAAAGGAATTCATAACTTTCTTCCCCTTTGCCTTCCGCTATCTTGTATAACCTGATTACCCATTCCTCATCGCCCAAATTTTTACAAAGGCTATCGGCAAGGCCACAGAAGTCACCACTGTCCTGGGCCAGGCTCTCAGCTTTGCGGTAAACTTTTTTGGCCCATTCCTTATCATCCAGTTTTCCACAAATGCACTCGACCAGACTATGCAGGTCGCTACTGTCCTGGGCCTTGTCCTCTGCTTTCTTATATAACTGCCTGGCCCATTCTTTATCGCCAAGTTTTATATAGATGCTGTCGGCAAGTTCATAGAAGTCGGAATGCTGTTCCGCTATTTCCTCGGCTTTTTTATAAACTTTTATTTCCCATTCCCTATCACCGAGTGTTTCGGCAATGCTGTCGGCAAGGTCACATAATTCACGGATGTTTTCCGGCGTGCTCTCTGCCTTCTGGAATAAAATTTTTGCCCAATCTTTATCGCCGAGTGTTTCAGAGATGCTGTACGCCAGCCAATTAAACTCCAGGCTGTTTTCCGCCTTGTCCTCGGCTTTTTTGTATAACTCCCTGGCCCATTCTTTATCGCCGAGCGCTACGGAAATGCTGTACGCAAGCCAATTTAGATCCAGACTGTCTTCTGCTTTGTCCTCGGCTTTCCGGTAAACTTTTTTGGCCCATTGTTTGTCTCCTGCATCGGCTAAATTATCAGCAACTTGTTTGAGGTCGCAGGCGTCTTTCGCCTTGGCTTCAGCATCTTTAAAATTTTTAGTTAGCCGTTCATCATTGTTTATCGCCTCAGCCTCTGCAAATGTTGAAGCCGCTTTCTCAGTGGGCTTTTCGACTTGTCCATCATCCACCAACCGGGAATATTCCAGATAATGGATTTTATCCCCCGCGTAAATAAAACTTTTTTCGTATTTTGTTTTAGGCAGGTGGTCACGGTCTGCGAAAAAACCCGACTCTGGATTCACATTTTGCAACAAGGGCTCCGCATTAAAATATTCGAGTATTTCCAAGGCATAGGGTTCGCTGTCAGTGGCCAGATAAACGTGGCCTGCTGGAGCCAGTTTCCTGGCAATCAACTTCACCAAAGCCGGTTTAATCAATCTTCGTTTAAAATGCCTTTTTCTGGGCCAGGGATCGGGGAAATTTATATAGACCGTATCCAATTCTCCATTCTCGAATAGGAGGGGGATTTTTTCCCGCACATCTCCATAAACAACGCGAATATTATTCAATTGCAGGTTTTTTATCCGAGCCATTATTTTTCTGATTCCATTTTGGGAAAAATCTATCCCGACAAAATTGCTATGAGGTTCTCGTGTCGCCATTTCAATTAAGAAATCTCCCATGCCAAAACCAATTTCCAGTTTAATCGGTTGGCTGTTTCCGAATTGGCTTTGCCATTCCGGGTATTCATCGACATCAAGAAAACAAGGGTCTTCTGCAGCGAATTTGGCGGAAGAGGGTCTGGCGGTCAATAAGCCCATTTTATCAAAGAAAAATTAGGGTCGGCCTTACTCAAAGAGCAGGAAAGGGTTAACGCAACCTTCCAAAAAACGTTAATCTGGCATTCTCGGACAATTCAAGGTTCTTTTCAAGATTGTAATTTAAGGTGGCGAGAACACGAGGCTTTTTTGAAGTGACAGGCGTAACACGATGAAGATAGTTGCGTCCATAAAAAAGAACAAGCGTACCTTCTTCGACCTGCAACTCTTCCACAGGATATTTGTTTTGTAGCACAGAATCTATGAGCGGAATATTGACCGTGTTCTTTTCTACATGGCGTGCATCCACGACAAATTGAAACTTGCCTCCTGATGTGGGGGATTGAATCATCAGAGAAAGTGCAAAGGAAGCGTTATCAAAATGCCATCCTAATTGTTGTTTCTCCTGGTAATAATTATAGTTGATGGAGGATAAAGGATCAGCGTAGGGGTAAATCTTTTCAATTGATAGCACGGATTGGATAAAATTTTGAAAAATTCCAGAGGTATAAATTTTTTTTAAATATGAATCGTGGGGAATCAAATCGTGTGGAATACAGCCCTTATCACTGATCACTTCAATATTACAGGGATGGTTATCATCTAGGTGCATATTTTTTTCAACAAGTAAAACATTATGATTCCGCGAACAATAAAATGCTTTATCGTGTAATGAACGGGCTTCGCGTTGCAGTTTAACCAAAGCATCGCTGGTCAGAAAGTTGTTTAAAATAAGTATGGAATTTTTTTGCAACTCACTCCTGCAACGCACTGCATAAGAATTGATATCATCAATGGGGTGGCGTTGCACATCGATAATATCCTGCCAATTATCCATACATGTTACCTGATCAACCATGCGAAGCTTACTTTATGCTCGGTTCAAATAATTTTTTTTAAACCTGTTGCCTTTGTCCAAATAAAATGACGACCGCGCCTGTTATGCAAATTACTGCACCCAAAATATCCCATTTATCCGGGCGTTGGCCCTCAATTACCCAAAGCCATAACAGAGAAGCTGCAATATAGACGCCGCCATAGGCCGCAAAAGTCCTACCAGAAAATAACGCCTCAATTCGAGTCAACAAAAGAGCAAAAACTGCGAGGGATACAATTCCTGGTAGAACCCAATACATACTTTTTCCTAATCGCAACCAAGCCCAGAAGGCAAAACAACCTGCTATTTCCGCAACCGCTGCAACCATATAAATAGCAAACGATGTCATGTTATCTAACCCGAGAAAAACTATCTGCTGATTAACGAGGCCGCCATTTCATCGAAGACATCGTCCAGTTCAGCTTTGGTTTTTTTTGCAACTGTACAGGTGAAAGCAATTTTCTTTTCATTTTAGACTTTGAAATAATAACTTTCCCTCCTGACACTTTTCCCTACCTTGTCAATAAAGCGTTCAATGATTTTTACTCCCTTTAAATTTTTCGCAGAAAAGGCCGATTCGCTGACTACCATGTATTCCTTGTACGATTCTTTTACCCAGGCTTGGAGATAATTTTTAAATTCTTCAAATGATCCCGATCTTTTAAATTCATCCAATGCGCAATCTGGCTCATATCCATCCCTTTTATCAGTAAAAACCAGTTTATATTGGAGACTGCCTCTTTTTGCAATTTTCCAATCTCCGAGAATTTCGAGGGGAAAACCCCCGCCAAGGGCTACTCTTTTTTTCTTTTTTGCCTGCTAGCGACTTTTTTTCTGGGCTCCGGTACTGCGGGGGAATATTCATGCGGTTATCCGTGAAATGCGTCTTTCCCTTTTCATCTACCCATTTATACATTTTTGCCAGGGCCGGGTTTGGTGACATCATCAAGGTGGCGAACAAGAAAAGGCAGATGTGCTTGATTCGTTTCATTTCATTCCGCTCCTCACAAATGCTCAGAAAAGGTGTATATTTTATTATAGTATAAATAGGTTGCGGAACGTTTTGGACGGAAATCAAAAAATGATGAAAGCATATCTTACGCGAAGCTACGGACCCGAAGCCCGCTTGGAAGAGGCGCAAATTCCCGTCCCGGAACCCAGCTCGGGACAGATTCTCATCGAGGTGAAAGCCTCGAGCCTGAATCCGGTCGACAATATGTTTCTCCGACATGATATTGGCATGAACCCCGAGCTTCCCGCCGTCCTTCACGGCGATGTTGCCGGCATTGTGTCTGCCGTTGGTAAAAGTGTCGATAGCTTCAAGAGTGGCGATGAGGTGTATGCCTGTGCGGGCGGCTTCAAAGGCCACGGAGGTGCCCTGGCGGAATACATGATTGCCGACGCTCTGTTGGTTGCGCACAAACCCCGCACGCTTGACTTTGCATCCTCCGCCGCGTTTCCTTTGGTTTCGATCACCGCCTGGGAAGGTCTCATGGACCGGGCTAACCTGCGGTCGGGTCAGCACGTGCTTATTCATGGTGGAACTGGCGGCGTCGGTCACATCGCTCTGCAATTGGCCAAGATTAAGGGTGCCCGGGTCGCAACCACGATCTCAAGCGAGGATAAGGCGAAAATAGCCTGCGATCTTGGGGCGGACAATATCATTTTCTATCGGCAACAAACCGTAGAACAGTATGTCGAAAGCCTGACCAATGGCAAAGGATTCGACATCGTTTTCGACACAGTCGGTGGCAAAAATCTTAATGGCTCTTTTGCGGCCACACGAAACAAAGGGCAGGTGATCAACATTATTGCCTTCAGTTCTCATGACCTTAGCCCCGCCTTTTCCCGCGGCCTTACTTTTCACCTTGAAAATATGGCGATTCCATTGCTCACGGGCGTTGGCCGAGAAAGACAAGGTGAGATTCTTCGAGAAGTCGCCAAGCATGTCGATGAAGGCAAGCTCAAGCCGCTTATTCACGAAAAGCGCTTCACATTTGACGAGGCAAACCAAGCTCACGAACTATACGAAGCAAAAAAGCATACAGGCAAGATAGTGCTCACCCGCTGACCAGCGGCAAGGCTCCCGCTGGCAGGCGGCAATATCTTGATCTTGTGGTGTTCATCCATTGCCTTCATACCCCGTGATACTCTTTCTCAGCTTTTGTGAAGCTGTGATATTTTCATTTGCCTTCACGCCCCGAAGTGTAGCAGGGGAATGCGGGCAAACGTGCTATCGGCATGTAGTGTTCCTTCCACTTACTTCCTGCCCCGCAGGGGTACAATGAGCCATTGCTCATCGCCCTGCGGTCCATCATCACCTCCTATTACTCCCCGCGCACTCTCGGCGAAATCGCCGTCGACCATGCACAGAACCTGATTTTTCATGTCGATTACCCAATGGAACGGTATTACTACATCGTATCCACGATGCCGCTGTTTTACGCGATCGATGTGAATGAAGACGGGGTGTGGGACATCTTATACAAAGACGTTTTGCGGGACGGGGTGAACGGCAACGAGGAATTCTACGACAGCCCCTCCGGCATGTTCGTGAATGGGATTTCAGCCACGGATTAGCACGGCAGACTGGGATCGGGAAGCGCAAAGAGGTGGAGTCCGTTACGCAGGTACCCGTGGTTCCGAGCGGGCGAAACCATCGACAAGGTGGAAGGCAAAAAAGCGAGTATACTTGTTCTGGGCTCGCTGGTACCCGACCAGGAAAAGTGGATCAGCTACACCCGCGACTACAGCCACAAAGTACAGATCAATCTTTCTCCGATCTTCTTCGACAACCCCTCCTGGGTGAACAAAACCCAACCCTCCGGCATGGCATTGCCCTGACACTTCTTTCCCGAAAACCGAAAAGGGCTGTCCATTACAAATTGCTTATTAAAAATGCGAACAAGTTTTTCAAATATCAAATTATTGAAAAAATAGTTTTATGAATAATAAAACCCACAATCAAAAATCCTATCCCTCCTAAGTAGCACTCAAGAAAAGATAGATTGAATTTTTCCGCTAGAAGAAACGGTACAAAAAATAATAGAGTTATAGGTACACCTACGAAAATACTTTTCGCAAACTTTAAACTAGCAACCGGATCCTGGTATTCAGCATATGCAAACCCCAAAGCAATTAGGCTAGCAATTGGAAGGGCAACAATAAAACCTGCCAAATCGGGTCGTCTTCCCGCCAACCAAGAACAAAAGCTGAGAATCAAAGCAGCAAGAACAGTTTTTAACCCAAAAAGTGTCAAGAAACATACCTAAAATAATTTGACTATTTCTACTCTTTATCCTATCCTAGGGGATAGGATAAATCTATATGAAACCACACCTATCACACCCAGAAATTGAAAAGCGCCTTTCTCGCGCTTCAGGCCATTTGCAAAAAGTAATTCAAATGATTCAAGGCGAGAACAGTTGTTTGGAGGTTGCTCAACAATTACAGGCTGTTACCAATGCTCTTGTAAAAGCAAAACAAATTTACGTCCAGGACCATATTGAGCATTGCATCCAATCTGCTCAAGGTGAAAATTCAATTGTCACTGCCCGCAAAATAAAGGAATTGAAAGAAATCACAAAGTATTTATGAATAAAATTCTTTTAAATCAAATATTATTCATTGCATTGTTTTTTTTCATGGCTTCATTTGCTTATGCCCATGGAATGTCTGAAGCGGAAAAGCAAACCATTCTTTATGGAGGAAATCTTCAATATCTGAAGATCGGTGCGACCCATATGTTGACCGGCTACGACCATCTTTTATTTGTCTTTGGGATTGTCTTTCTTCTAACAACCTTCATGGATGTGGTCAAATACGTTACCGCCTTTACAATAGGGCACAGCATAACCCTCATTACAGCAACCTTGATGGAGGTTACGGTAAACTATTTCTTGATTGATGCTGTGATTGCCTTAAGCGTTTGCTACATCGGTTATGAAAATTTGGGAGGATTTCGTAAAATTTTTGAAAAGTCACCTGATTTGATTTGGGCGGTTTTTATATTTGGTCTGATTCACGGATTAGGATTATCCACAAGGCTTCAACAATTACCTTTAGGAGATGAAGGGATTGTATGGCGAATTCTTTCTTTTAACCTGGGAATTGAGTTAGGGCAAATAGGCGCTTTATGTTTAATGGTGGCTCTGCTGTTCAAATGGCGGCGCACCCATTCGTTCCTGCAAATCAGTAACGTCTCAAATAACGGACTTATTGTTGCAGGCGTTTTTTTATTTTTAATGCAGATGCATGGATATTCACATAGCGTTGACCCCGATGAGTTTGCTTTCCCGGAAGACAATCATTTGCATGCCCATGAAAAGATGGAATCTCAAACTCCTCTACCGGGAAGTGAATATAGAACCCTTCCCGAGGCGGAAACCTCCCCCCTTAATAGATAACGAAAAATCAAAGGGTTTCGTAAATCTCTCGGTTTTGGAAAAATTTAAGATTCAAGATATAGGGATTCTGGCCGTCAAGTTAGGTATGGAAACTGTTAATCCTATATGCACTTGCCTGAATAACCTTACCCCGGAACAAAAGCAAAAGGCCGATGCGGTTGCCGGCGGAGACTTCTCGAAAATACTGATCGAACTACAAATCATTAGAGCCTCCTTCGGCGCTGAAAAATCGGACTCAAAAAAAGGGGGCCTGCCGGAATTTAAAAGGCCGCAGGATATTCTGAATGTTTTCTTTTCTGAAGAACTTCAAACACGACAGGCGGGTGCCGATCCTTATTTCCTTGAGAAAAAATTTTCCTTCCTCGGTCCCTCCGCCATCAAAACCATGATTTGAATAAATGGTTACGGCAAAATGTGGTGCCTGTTATTTTAGAGAGTATCGCTTATTGTCTTTCACCAGTTCACGGGCTTTGGCAAGTTCTTCGGTAGGATATTTACAAATATTGTTCTCGCAGACATATACGATGGTGCGGCCCTCTGCGGTGGTTTTGTTTTCAAAAACCAGGAAAGACGATTCGGCATCGGGTGGAATATAACCCACGGTTTTGTTGGGAAGGAATTCGCCGCGCAACATTTTCAGGATGGAATCTTTTTCACGGGATTGTTTCGGTCCCACCACCACCACCTCTTTCGATCGATCGAGATAAAAATCAAGTGCGATGAACATTTGTGCGAAAGCGTTGTGGGTGGTGTTCATCATGTCCCCCGCCAGGGTGAAAATGCTTTTTGCTTTCTCTCTGAATGGTTTGTGCAAGGTGAAATTATACAGTTTTAACAGGTTCAAAGCCGATACCGCGTTGCTGTTGGGTCTGGCATTGTCTTCGAACCTTTTGTTACGACCGGGCAGAAGACTCCCCTCTTCTTCGGAAAAGAAATAACCCCCCGCCTCTTTGTCCCAGAACAATTCGTCCTGTTTTTTCTGCAGTCGCTGAGCCCAGCCCAGCCATTGCTCATTGAAGTCGGCTTCGTAAAGGTCGATCAACCCCTGGATGAGGTAAGCGTAGTCATCGAGGCTGGCAGTGAACTTTGCCTCGCCGTTCCGGAACCTGCGGGCCAGGTTTTCCTTTTCATACATATGGGTTTTTATGAAGTGCGCCGACTTCTGTGCGGCAACTAAATAGTTGTGGTCTTGCAAAACCTGCGAAGCTTTCGCCATGGCACTTATCATTAATCCGTTCCAGGCGGTAAGGACTTTATCGTCTTTGAACGGCCGTTCCCGTTTTTCCCGGAACTGTAATAGTTTTTTCTTAAGGTTTTTAACTTCTAGACCCGCATTCTTTTGCCAAACCAAATCTTTATGGAGGTGAAGAATATTTTTTCCACTTTCTTCAAAGTTTCCGCCTGAGGTCACGCCAAATATTTTGTAGGCAAGTTGATATTCTTCCAGGGTCAGGATTTTTTTCAGTTCCGCATCCGACCATACATAAAAAGTTCCTTCTTCGCCTTCGCTGTCCGCATCTTCCGCAGAATAGAATCCCCCTTGGGAATCGGTCATATCGTTGAGCACATAATCCAAAATACCTCGTGCTACGGATTCAAGCATTGGTTTTTGCATGACCTGATATGCTTCCAGGTAGACAGTCGCCAAGGCAGCCTGATCGTAGAGCATCTTCTCAAAATGCGGCACCAGCCAAATGGGGTCGGTGGAATAGCGATGGAATCCGCCCCCAAGGTGATCGTAAATTCCCCCCCGCGCCATATGTTCTAAAGTGGACTCCACCATTTTTATCGCGTGTCGATCGCCGGTACGTTGGGCGATGCGCAACAATAGCCGCATTTTCATAGTCGGCGGGAATTTTGGGGCGAGGCCGAATCCACCATTTATTTCGTCATAACTGATGAGGAATTTTTTATAAAAATCTTTCAGCATCGTTTCATCGAGGG
>JYMV01023798.1_pt1 | contig 14876 bp, 12 predicted proteins | sample 338911 | NCBI WGS metagenome assembly JYMV01 (sample SAMN03354496, study PRJNA234377) | hydrothermal vent metagenome | biome: Deep sea; feature: Hydrothermal plumes at the Eastern Lau Spreading Center, Western Pacific Ocean; material: Seawater | place: Tonga | collected 2009 | depth 2000 m m
CGTCTCAATGTGAAGGAGGCAGTCGAGTAAATATAGGTTTAATAAGAAAAGAAGAATATGAAGAGGAGAAAAAAGGGTGCCAACAGGCTGCTGATACCCACCTGATTACCCCGTACGGGAGTTGAACCCGTGAAGATCGCTACGCTGTCTTGGCACCTGATCTTTTGCGCTGGAAAATTATCCGACGTAATGTATGTACCGCCGTGGCGTATTGCGACTGGTGGGAATAAGGGGAAGTCTCCGCTGGATCGTTTCACCTACAGGGTATTGGGGGATGCCGACTAATCCCCACTAGTTGATACTCTTTTTCCTAGTCTTTCCTCTCCTTTATGTGAGATGTACCATCATTTTTGTGCTATCGGCATCCAGTTGCGTATAATCTGGGATCTCAAAGCGGTTGCCGTCTACGTCAAGTATCAATACGCGCGTTTCACTCAACCAAATGAACTGATTAGGGTTCTCCTCGACTACGAATTCCCGAGAACCCCGATCTGTTTGTACATCCCAATACGAAACTCCAAATTCACTGCGAATCGAATAGATTTTATAAATCACGGCACCAAGATATCGTTTATTGAGTTCTTTTTGAATTACCTCACCTGAGTCAACATCAAGGTCATCAAGAGAAGGAATCATGCAAATTTCCTCGCCTTTGTCGTCAATCAGCGAAATATGTTCACTCGGATGCGACAGCGGGGCTGCATAGACGGCTTTCACAGATAGATAGCATTTTTCATCTTTGATGATCAACCTTGGCTTACCGTCAGGGTGATAGAAGAGACGTATGGATTTCAAATCAATCTGTTTTTTCATACCTGTCTTTGCCAATTACTCGTTGTTGTGTTTCAATTTGTTTTCACTCAGCATATGCAACTGCCTTTGAGATATCCTGATATGTCTGTACCAATTTATAAAATACTCCTTTCTTTTCCATCAATTCTGCATGGTTGCCAACTTCGACGATTTTACCTTCATCAAGCACAACCAGTCGATCGGCATTCCGCAAAGTTGAAAGCCGGTGAGCAATAGCAAAGGTTGTGCGTCCTTTTACGAGTCTGCTGATCGCTTCCTGAATTTGCTTTTCCGTTTCAATGTCTACTGAGGAAGTTGCTTCGTCCAAAATCAGGATTTTGGGATTGTGCAGAATTGCCCGCGCAATTGAAATACGCTGCTTTTCCCCGCCGGAAAGCTCATTACCACGCTCACCGACGATAGTATCGTAACCATCTGTCTTTGCCAAAATAAAGTGGTGTGCATTCGCAATTTTCGCCGCCTCAACGATTTCTTCAAATGTCGCATCTGGCTTGGCGTAGGCGATATTTTCCATGATGCTGCTGTTAAACAGAAAAGAATCCTGCAATACAATACCGATCTTTCCACGCAGGTCTTCCAACCGAATCTTTTTGAGGTCAATACTATCAATCTCCAGTAGGCCATTGTCCACTTCAAAAAAACGGCAAACCAGATTAATCATTGTCGTTTTGCCTGCACCTGACTTGCCAACCAATCCGATCATCTCACCTGGCTCAACTGTCAAGTTTACGCCTTTAAGGACTGGCTTACTTTTGTCATATCCAAATTCGACATCCTTGAATTCAACTTTCCCTTCCATTTCAGGCAGTGGGATGGCATTCTCCAGATCGTAAGATTCCGGAACAGTGTCCATGAGTTCAAAGATTCGCTCAGCACTGGTAAATGCCCGCGTCATCCACTGGTTGACCTGAGATAACCACTCAAGTGGCCCATATAACATCCACATATAACCTTGGAAAGCGATCAGGGTTCCGAGCGAAATTTCCTCCCGAATGACGTGTTTGCCGCCGATCAACCAAAGAAGAAGCATACCAATACTGCCAGCGAAGTTTATCGCAGCCCAGAAACCGGGTTCTATGCGGTCTGCTTGTATTCCCGCATTCATAGCAGCGTGGTTGTGGCGATTAAATTTGACAATTTCCCCATCCTCTTGGGCGAATGCTTTTACAACACGAATACCTGACAAATTCTCATTTATGTGCCCATACAATTTCTCAAACTTACTCCATGATCGTTTCCACATCGGTCGCATTTTCCTCCAGAACCAATGGCCCCCAACTACGAGGATCGGCGTTGGTATGAGTACCCAGAGGGTTAATTCCCAACTCATGTAAAATAGGAACGCTAAGATGCCTGTCATCGTCAGAATTTCAATAATAATATAGGGCAACCCCTCAATGAGGAAATCTTGCAACCTCTCAGTATCCCGAGTTAGACGCGAGAGGATCGCACCTGTTTCTCGTTTGCTATGAAACGCAAGGGACAATCGCTCAATGCACCGAAAGACAGCAGCTCGAATGTCCGCTGTTACCTGATTGCCAATCAAAGCAGCTAGTCTGCCATGACTAACCTCACTTAGTGAGGCCAGAACACGCACACCTAACAAGGCCACCACAAGCCAAACGAGCACTGTCAACCTTTGCGAAGTCGTAAGTATAACACCACCTATGGGAACAATCGCATCGTCCATAATATGTTTTGTTATGAAAGGTGGGAGGAGATTGACAAATGTGCCCACAAGCGTTACTGCAATCATCATGGCTACAGATTTCCAATAAGATTTAAGAAAAGACATAATGCGAATAAAAACGGTACTCTTTTTAATACACGCGGGGCAGATGCCATCTTTTTCTGGGAGTCGTTTCCTACATTTGTCACAATGGGTTTTAGGTCGGTCTGGTGAGAGTCGTAGCTTTTCCCCTTTGGAAAGTTGCTGAATCCCGCGCACAACTTCGGAAAACTTATCCACCAGCGAATTGGAAAAATGAAGAATTGAAATGGATTTCCTGTCTGTAGAAATCTCGATGTATCCTCCTCCGACAAGTACCTCTGTCTTTGCCTCTTTAATTTCTTTAAGAGGTAATTCTATCAATGGGTTTGAGCCATCCCGGTTCGGATAAAATGTCAAAATCCGCTGATTTGTCACCACAATCCATTGCTCATCAAATTTACCATCTTCTGTCAGATCAGAATTGGCAGTCAAAAGCATCTTCTCTTCTGGAGCCAGTAGCCTGACGATTTCAAGGTCTAAATGGGATGGCAGCGAATCAAAAATCATACCGATTACCTCTCTTCAGTGATCGTTCAAGATTGAATGCACTCACTGATACTAGATCTACGCAATTATTGTCACACCTTTAATAATCAAAGCACAATAAAAAAAGGTGTGTTTCAGCTGGCCAAATGTAAAAGATTTTCATTCTGAAATAACTCGGCTAATCTGATTTTCCTCCCTGCTATAAGTTTCAAACTCGTATCTGGAACATAATCATGTACAGGTTAATTAGGCAGGCGCATAATGAAAGACGAGTCGGCTGGTAACCGACCGTCTATCTCAGGCTACACCTTTCTAGATAAGGGGATGTAATGCGAAGTTACGCTGTTTTGGAAGCCGATCTTTTGCGCTGGTAAATTATCCGACGCACTGTATGTACCGTCGTCGTATCGTGACTCAACGGATTTATTGTGGCTATATGTGACTTTAACTTACCCTAACTGCCACCAGCGTGATATCGTCGTCTTGCTCATCATCCGCTGTGTAGGCCTCCACATCACTGATGATGGTATCCACCACCTCTTTTATCGACATCTCAGCTGGGATATTGGATAGCACCTCATTCAACCTTCCTGATTCTTCGTACATCACGCCGTCAGCGTTGCGTGGTTCGGTGATGCCATCGGTCATCAACAACAACAGATCTCCCGATTCCAAATCTACCACGGTTGATTTATACGGAATGGTGGGGATCATTCCTAATGCTAACCCTTTAGCCTTAACAGGTTCAACAGTACCATTACGAATTAATAAAGGATAGGCGTGCTGACCTGCGTTAGCAAGTGTCATTTGCTTCTTGGCGTGGTCAAATTGAGCCAAGACCATAGTCACATTCATATCCTGTTCCATACTTTGGCATAAGGCCTTGTTTATACTTGACATGACTGAGGATGTATTGTTTTCTTGCTCAGCGTAAATGCGCAGGATCCCACTAGCCATAACCGCGTTCATAGCACCTCGCAACCCCTTACCACTGACATCGCCTACTGCTATGCTGATTTGCCGATTATCTTCACTAATCAGGTAATCAAAGAAATCACCGCCCACTTCTTTGGTGGCAACACTACTACCTGTTATTTGCAGCCCTTCAATCTCCGGCGCGGATTTAGGTAGAAGCGACATTTGCATCTGGGTAGCATCTTGAAGTTCCTGCTCCATTTCTTTATTCGCTGTGACATCGGTGCCATAAATGTTGATGAAATCAAATTCAGGTACGGCAACCACATGAAAAGCATAAGTTTTATTGCCCACCTCCATTTCCAAAGGTAAACTTGAGGCAAGCTTTGATTGATCAACTACAGACGATGGAACATTATCACCAATGTCGATTTTCCATTCCTCTTTGATATATTGGCCTGCACTATTGGTGTATAACAATTTGCCATCCATGGTGATCTTCAATACTGGATTCGGATTCTGATCTGGAAATTTAAGCAGAGCCTGAAGTTGATTTTTGAGTTCATTGATTGATTGTGGTTCATGACTCATATAACATTCTCTCAATAAATCCTTCTTGGTTTTATTTATTGTTGAAAATTGTGTAAATATGTATGCAATAATTATAATCAAAGATTGAAATAGAAAAAAGTGGATTTGATTAAATACTTCACCCTTGCAACTTCCCCGAGCATTGTCAGACGAGCAATTAAGTATTCAATTGTAGTTGGCACAATTTTAATTTCCATTAATCATGGTGACTCGCTATTGAAAGCTGATGTAGATAAATTAAAAGTAATTAAGATCATCTTAACTTATTCCGTACCATATATCGTCTCTACACTTTCAAGCGTCCAAGCTATAATATTTAGTGAATCAAAAACAGAATAGAACAATATATCAATCGAGTAATTTAGAAGCACAAAAAATCCAAGTACCAGAAATAGAGGAAAACAAAACTAACTTAAACACTTGGCAAGACGAAGGAGTGTGTGATGCCTTTCATTCTAACTGGAAGCAGATCAGATGCTATTGTATAAAATTAAATACAGCCTAGCTGCTTCAAGACTTTGTCAGTAATATGGGGCGCTGGCTTGCTCGAGGGATAAACCGTCTACGAGTTAACCAGACAAACACACAATAACAACAGACGAGGCGACTAGAAACCATTCCGCCTATCTCAGCTATACCCTTTTTCATGGTGGAATGTAGTGCTACGCTATTTGGGGGACTGATCTTTTGCGCTGGAAAATTATCCGACGTAATGTATGTATCGCCGTGGGCATCAAATTGGGGCAAGTGGCCCAGGTTCGATTGGGCAAGTGTAGTTTATTTTTTGGATTGGCCTTAAGGCAAAGGCACGGCTTTGGAATCTTCAGTTTGGATGCTCCAATCGGCTAAACGCAGTTGCAGGTCGGTTAGAACGTCTGTGTGTTGGGGATCATCAATCACATTTTTCAACTCCCAGGAATCATTAACCAGATCATATAGCTCGTCCCGGTCACCCATGGGATCATGAACGTATTTCCACTGCTGGGTACGAACCATTTTCCGTCGCCCTTCGGCCTCCCGCCATTGTAGGGAGTCCATAATGGCTTTACGACCATAAGGTTGAGATAATTGAGCCAGGTTATTTAAGTGGAAAGCTGGCCCGCCAGCCCCATATTCAGAGAAGGCGACAGGACGAGGGGTAGCCTTAGTGATAGTGGGTAAAGGATCTCCCTGCATATCGTGGGGGATATTTAGCCCTTGTAAATGAAACAAAGTGGGGACAATATCAATCAGATTGACCATGCTTCCATCTCGCTGACCGGCCGGGATATGGCCCGGCCAGGAGACAATCAGGGGAACACGGGTCAAGCAATCGTAGAAAACACCTCCTTTGCCCTGCATTTGATGTTCACCCGCAAAATCACCATGATCGGAACAGAAAACGACGATAGTCTTTTCACGCAGGCCCAAACGCTCCAGCGCATCCAAAATTTGCCCTAACCCATCATCAATAAAGCGCACCATGCCATAATAGGCGGCCAGCACGCCATATACTTGCGCCAAAGGGATATCGCCATTATCAAAACCCAATATCTGGTGCACCACTCGATTACGTTCGGGAGCGTGATCATCAAATTCATTATCACGCCAGGGGGGCAGCTCTATTTTATCCGGAGGGAACATAGCCACATACTCCTCCGGAGCTTCATACGGGGCATGGGGGTCGGGAAAAGAGACCCATAAAGCGAAGGGCTCATGCTGATGTTGCTCCAAAAAATGGGCAGTTTGTCCGGCCACCAGGCCCGTTGAGTAGTCCTTGAGGGGGAAGTCTGAACTGGCGTAGTCAAAATAAGGGTTTTGGGAAGGCATATTGCGTCGTACAGTATGGGCGGCGTGAATATTCTCAAGGGGGCGAAACCAAGCTAGGCCTTTTGTGCCGGGGTCATCTGGTAGCCCCCGATGGCCGATTTCACACCAGGTATCAAAAAAGGCCAAATCAGCGGGTTGAAAACAGTGGTTTTTGCCGATAAGGCCCGTATGATAGCCTGCTTCTTGCCAAAGTTTGAAGGCGTGGTTGGTCTCTGGCGACATCCAGGTTTCATTACGCCGTCCGCCATGGGCGTGAGGGAATTGGGCCGTCCATAAGGAGATGCGGGCCGGCACACATAAGGGATGAGGGGTGAAGGCGTGTTCAAATAGCACACCGTCTTCGGCCAGACGGGCCATAGCGGGCGTTTCACAAAACGTATTCCCGTATAAATGGCTGGCCGTGGCCTTTTGTTGGTCGGTCATAATAACGATGATATTGGGGAAGCCAGACATATTGTGCCTCATAAACTGGGCATAATCCGTATTGCTTAGAAAGGTGATCTATTACAGACTACGCAATACGCACTTCGGAGCCAAACAAGATTACAAATTGTAAAGCAACACCATTAGCATATAAACCATATCGAAAAATTAAAGGACATCCACCTGCTTGGGTTTCATATTTTGCCCACCGCCGTGCAATCCGTAATCACCATTGCCGGGCCAACGCAGCCCATAATGCCTAGTCCGATTTTGTTTATAGCCGGCGTTGTAGTAGTTGCTGGCAGCTAACCAATCCAGTAATTTGAGGTGTAAGTTATTTTTCACGGCTTGATGTTCCGATTTATGCCAGAGATTATAGAGTTCGTGCGGATCGGTTTGCAAGTCGTAAAGTTCGCCCTCTTCTGGTTGACCGATGTAGTAGACCAGTTTGTGGGTCTGATTGCGCATCATAATCTGATAGTTATCTTCACAGAAAACAAACTCACGCGGCTTGATGGCTTCGCCTCGCAAGTAGGACAATAGGGATCGCCCTTCCATATAAGTGGGGATATCAATGCCGACTGCTTCCAAAATGGTTGGCCCAATATCCATCAACGAAACCAGGTCGTGAACTTCGCTTGGTTGCTCGATGGAGCCTGGGTAGCGAATAATCATAGGCACGTGAACGATGGGGTCATACATCAGCCATTTATAAGCCAAATTGTGGTCGCCCAAGAGTTCGCCGTGATCCGAACAGAAGATGAGTAAACTGTCTGCCAACCAACCTCGTTCTTCCAGCGCGGTCAGAACCTTGCCCAGCTCTTCATCCACGGTGGTGATTTTGGCGTGATAATGACGTTTCATCTCGGCAATGTCAGCTTCACTAGCTCCACGTAGATCAATCTGAGACTCATGTTTAGTGGCCGCATGAAATTCCTGATGAGCCTGATGTTGAGGCGGCTTTTCATCCAATTCACCTTCACGCATATAACGTGGGGGCATTAGTTTATCTTTATACCAGTCTAGATGACGCTGGAGCGGATCCCAAGGCTCGTGGGGGCCGGTGAATCCCACTTGCAGAAAAACAGGCTGATCGCCTTTATAGGCCTTTATCCAAGACTCGGCGGAGTTACCAATAAAGACATCACTATGAAAACGTTCTTCATAATGCCAGGGCACGCCTTGATATTTCTTGAGCCAATCCGGATCTGTTTGATTGCGATCGTTAGGGCGTTCCAAGCCATGAAAACTAAGATAACGGCCCCAATCATCGTCAACGCCACCGCTGGCCTGCGTTTTGTTGGTCGGATTTTCAACGATGACCCGTTCGTGAAATCCGCCCGATATATCGCGAGGGCTAAAGTGCATTTTGCCGATATTGACACAACGGTAGCCATGATCGGCCAAATCTTGCACCCAGGTCCGTTGATCGCCCCAATATTGAAAAGTATAGGTCCCAGTAGTATGAGGATACATGCCCGTAAACATCGCCGCCCGTGAGGCAATACAAGTCGCACCGGGGCAATAAGCCTGTCGAAACGAAAGCCCTTCTCGCACCAAGCGATCCTGATGAGGGGTAATGGCATGATCATAACCCCACTCAGCGATGGTATCAAAACGTTGCTGGTCGGTCATAATGAGGATGATATGGGGGTATTTGGGGAGCATAGGAAATTTTCCCTCCGAAAACTGTGCGATAACTGCTAACGCATCTACCAGGTGACAAACTAATTCAAGCTGTAAGTGAAAGTATAGATTCGCCTTTGCTTGAAAGAGGATGGCGGTTCATGTTTGCCATCATCCACAACCAATTTTTGGGCGATTGGGTCAATCGTTGTCCATCTTTCATTACGCCAAAATACTCTTTGACCCGTATCAACCCATTTATCAAGGGGAATCTCTATTGGCAGACATTTTGTTCTAGGCCATTGCTTGGCGAATGGCGGAAAACTCACGCCAAATATCGGTATATGCTTTGTATCCGTTTTCGCTGCATTCAACGTGCCGCAAGCGGGCAATAGCCGCGTAGCGGACATCACCCGTGGCCGCAGGTTCCACATCGAAGCCCGCCAGGAGATGTCGGTTTGTCGCCAATCACCCCTTAGGGAGACGGTGCGTTTTAGCAGTAACCCTTTTATCTCCTAAAACTAAATTGCCTTTAGCTAAAGCTTGAACAGGGTTAACTTCTGTTGTCGGCTAAGATGGTATACTTGATCATTTTCACCCACCAATTTGGTATTAGCCAATTTAACCTGAAAAATGTTATCAGACACATGTCGATGAACGATAATATAGCATCCTTAGATCGTAATTTCAAATGGATTACCGGGCCACCCATTCTTCGTGCTGGTTCATCGAAGGACCAACAGTGGTTGTCAGCCAAAGATCCGACTCTGGTCTCATACCAGGACAACTGGTACCTATTTTATACCGTTCGAGGGAAGTCACGCAGCCATGCGATCGCCTACCGTTCCAGTGGCACTTTGAATCGTATCGGAGAAGAGAAAGAGGTTATCCTAACGTGCCACGACGGCTTTTTTTGCGCCCCTCAAGTCTTTTATTTTAGACCGCATGGGCAATGGTATCTAATCTGTCAAGCGGCCAACAACTTGTGGTCGCCGCCGTATCAACCTGCCTTTTCTATCTCGACCGACATCTCCAGCCCTGATGTCTGGACAGAACTGAAGCCACTCGGCGGCAGCAAGCCAGAAAATGCACAGGCGTGGTTGGACTTCTGGGTCATTTGTGATCAAACCAACGCCTATCTGTTCTTCACCTCACTGGATGGCAAAATGTGGCGCGCCAGCACTCCACTCGCAGATTTTCCCCAGGGTTGGTCTCAACCCGTCATTGCCCTGGAAGCTGATATCTTTGAAGCCAGCCATACCTACCGACTTAAAGGTCAAAATATATATCTTACCTTAATTGAAGCCCAACATGGCCACGGTTGGCGATACTACAAAGCCTATGTGGCTGACCAACTGAACGGTAGTTGGCATCCATTGGCGGCTGAAAAGGACTGCTCTTTTGCCACGATGCAGAATGTAACCCAGACAGATGCACGATGGACCGACTCGATCAGTCATGGAGAATTGATTCGAGCCGGTTACGATGAACTGCTGGAGGTTGATGCTGACAATCCCAGATTTATATTCCAGGGCGTAACGGACGCAGAGCGGAAAGGGAAAAATTATGGTGAAATTCCCTGGCGTCTGGGACTGTTGAAGACTATAGGCTGAAGTGGCAGGTCAGCTTGCTTAGTAAGGTTTATCTCCTTGTCTGCCAAGTCTCCGCGGTATCGCCCGCATAATCGTAAACTAGATAACCACAAACAAAACACTCCTACACGCCCCCAAACCTTGCCTCTTAAAGTCCAAAGTGGCATGCCAGCATTCCAGATTAGCCACTTCAAGCTTTAAATGAACGAATTTACTCAAATTAACAATCAATAGTAGTATCTTCCTTCTCGAGATCTTTATGCAGCAACTGATGTTGCAAAACCAGGTGACCGGTCTGTTTCCGCTTACAACCAAGCAATCCATAGGTCAGCAGGAGAGTTTGCAGCACAATTCGTTCCCGTTAGCACAATCTTTCAACAAGCAGTTACTGATCGCCCAGGTTTTCTATAGACGACTATGAATAGCGTACATCCAAATGCGACTGGCCACACTTTGATGGCCATTGAATTTCTTAAGCATACATTGTGGTAGCCAAAGGCCAAATAACCCCATTGAATCGAATCCCCGTGCGTTTGGTGTTTTTGGCTTTTTAGTTATTCATGCCTGTCAACAGGTCAAAATGAGATTTAAATTTGAATCCACTGACTAGCAGAATACCTCTGTTTGTACGTGGCAATAGCGTACATTCTCATCGTATGCTCCTTTGTACTTGATAAAACCAAGGAGCCCATTGGTCCGTTACAACCAGTGAGGCTCTTTTTTGATTCTAAATTTGAATTCATTAGAATATTCTATATGCAACCTCTAAACACCGCCGCTTAATTTCGCTATCTCTTGCTTTGTTCAACAACCCATAAAATCCGTATGGGTATTTCAATTTGTGACCAAGGTGCAAATCCCCCCCGCGCTCCTTCCAGTAGCCTAACTGAAGCGGACGAAGATCGGTTGGCGAATGTTCATCATACTGTTTGTCAGTTTCCTTTGGCCCTATTCGGATACGACGGATATAAAGCCTAAAGCCATTCTGAGCCTGACTAGCCAAACCCGCATATCCTTGTTCACACAAATCCATGAGGGCCTGGCCGTATGTGAGAAGATGGCCGCTCCACCCTTGGCCACGACCTTGAAATCTCTCGGTACATTTGACAAATTCATCAAGAATAAACTCCGCAACGATTGCTTTTTCATCCATGCTTGGCAATTCAAAATCCTCATCCATCGGAACATCTTTTGCGGTAAAGGATTCAATTAAACGGCATATGCCCGTCACACGAGACGTTGTCACAGCCTGGGGCACATCACAAAAAGCTCTCAAGGCGAGTGATGGCAAAATGATATTGTGCCCGGCTTCTCGTAAACCTTCTATATTCTGGCTCATGCAGTCAACCACTTTGCGAAGAAGTTGGGGGTTCGAATCCTCATCAGGGAAGGGCGCACATAGTTCTGTGTTTACCCAACACTCATCAATGATAGCGGCAATTGTCTCCGCTACATCCGCTTCGATTTCGTTATCTCGGCACAGATAGACACCGGAAATAATGGCTGCCCCACGATGGCCGTCATCAAAGTATTTAAATTCGTGAGCGCGACACAGGGCATTGAGACCATGTAACAAATACTGATTATTGAGTACTGAAATCTATTCAATCCTTGGTGGTCATAGGTGATGAATCTAACCAGTGATTAATATGATACTTGTAAATAGACTAAGAACCTAGCAAATCAACGGCATCATCAGGAGACTGATATCGTGTCCAAGTTAGAATCTTACCTTGGGCTGTCTTGACAGTGTCACCTTCTTTGGGGGCAGCATTGGCTTCACCACCAACGCTTGCCAGATAGTCTTGATCGATGTTTCTGACAGAAAAGGGACCCAGTATCAACCAATCTTTGATGAAGTTATCGACGACTATTTGATTGACTTGTGCCGTTGAGTGACAAACGATAAGTAGACATAAGATTGAAATCAGGATCGGGTACGGGTTCATCGTATCGCTCTTTGGTTATACTGAGAATTCAGATGAAGCATTCTATCACGACTATTGTCTTAGGGTAAAGAGGTAGGTCGACCTGATCCTGTAACGCAGGTTGAAGTAAGACCACCCACACCGGCCTGAAGTCTAGTTCAAACCAGCATGGATGGGTTGTGTGACTTTGGTTTTAGACTCTAGCTGGAGAGTATTGCCATGTTTGAATATAGGAGTAAGCTGCAGATGCCGGGGTTTGGTCCGCCGTGGCGTACGCGTGACTCGTGGGGGTAAGAGACAACTCCCATTGGATTGTTCTGCGAAGGATTAGGTGGGTAGTGACCAATCCAAACTGGGTTATTAAACACGTGCTGATACCCGCCTGATTACCCCGTACACGAGTTATCTTTTGCGCGGGTTTCTGTGATCATTTAGTCGACGACTTCATAATGACCACCTTTCGTGTTTCAATATAATCTCCAGCCTCAATCTGATAGAAATATGTTCCTGAAGATAGTGTCAGAGCGACCAAGCTTCGGCATCGTGGTCAACGAGCAGACCGTGAAGAAACACAGCGTAAACGTGGAGTAGTCTCCATCGGAGAAACAGACTGACACAGGCTATGAAAGGGATAGGGAAATGGATTGACTCAATGGTCTATTTCGTTGTATTCTGAACTCGTGTGGTTGTGGATTAACAAGAACTTACAATACTTAGGACTGCAACGCCATGAACCAACTCCTCTTCTTCCTTCCCTTTCTGACTTGTCCTTTACTGTTCGGTTGCGCGGAAGAGTTTCCTGACAATCAGAAAGACAGGACCCGCATGCATGCGTTGGTCTTCAAGAAGCTCCACAAGGGCGTCAACATAGACACCTCCGTCCCGCAGAATGGCGTCTGGTTCAAGGTCCAACACGATGCCGCACACTTCCGGGCTGCGGCTGACGCCGGATTCCAGTCGGTTCGAGTCTTCATGCCTTACTATGGGGATATCAAGTCAAAGGAGGCACAGATCGTTGAAGCCCTGGACAACGACTTGGCCATCGTGGTCTGCATGTGGGGACTGAATTCGTGGTCCAAGAAGGATATTTCCGTCGGTATTGAGCAGATTGCGAAGAGGTGGAGACATCTGGCTAGACTCTGGAAGAAGTACCCTGGCGACTTGGTCTTTGAAGTATTGAATGAGCCCGAAGGAATCGGCTTCAAGGGAAAGCAGGCTCATAAGAAAGCGATGAAGCTATACAACGCCGCCGTACAGGCCATCCGCCAGGAAGACGCCAATCGTCCCATCTTGATTGGATGCCCGGGATACAATGATTCCATATACCTCGATCCCTATGTAACAGAAGAGTACCTCACCTATACCTTTGGCGACGGCAAAGGCTTTTATGATGATACAAGCACGGGAGTCGCCATCCATTTCTACAGGCCCAAGCACAAAGATGGTGTCAATTTCGCCATGTGGACTATGTCCTTGGAGGGGGAAATTTGGAAGCCCCCAATCCTGAGGGAAATCACCAATGCGTCCAAGTGGAGAGAGCGTATCGATGTCAACATTCCGATCATCACATCCGAATGGGGTTGCTGGCTGTTCCCGCGCCGTTCAGACAAAGATCTCAATGAATGGCTGGATTACCATATGTCCTTGTTCAAGTCCCACAGTATCGGAAACATGTGGTATACGGGCATCCTGAATAACCAGGCCTCTTTCGCCATCTATGACAGTGAGTTCGGCTGGAACCAGAAGGTACTCGACAAACTGACTGGAGTGAAGCCGACCTTGCTGCCCAAGACCTCCCAGGTCATCAACGGCGAGTTCTTTCGACCTGACTCGGCATGGTCTTTGACCACAGACAAGATCACCAAAGAATATATCCATGGCAGTGAGTCCCTGAACGGGACCAGCATGTTGAAGCTTTTGGTGCCCGAGGGGGTAGAAGGACAACTCTACCAGCAAACTGTTGTGGATGAGAAGCAGAAATCTCCGCCCGGTAGGACACTGCTTCACCTGCTGAATGGGCAAACCTACAGAATCAGTTTCATGGCGATGAGCGAAGGTGGTAAGGGTCGCATGAAGATCATGCTCAGGGATGCGAGAAGCATGAATCTGATCTACGATAGCAATGACACAGACAAGGGCTGGATTGAGATCGGCAGTGAACCAAGCACCATCACCAGACTCTATACGCACAATGCCGACGATGAAATGGATGTTCGGCTGGAACTCGATGTTGGTTCCCAAAAACAGGTTCTTTTTATCGACAAGGTCGAGTTTGTCAGGAACTAGTTGGCAGGTGTAGGCCACATGGACTTCGAAGACAAGGAAGTCTTGATCACGGGAGCCGGCTCTGGTATCGGCCAGGCAACTGCTTTGCTCTTCGCCGCGTCCAGGATGGATTGCCTCGACAGGTCGTCGACTATAGCTGCAGTCATCGAACCTGGTCAGGGCATGCCGTCATGCGAATCGCTCTCCGCAACAAATCGGAGCCGCAGGCCGCGTACCAGTGCTTCCTGAACGTTTAAGCCAGGCGTCCCGTCCGGATGCCACCCCAGCAGTGTGAGAACTCTCAGCAGAACATACGGCTGGCGAAGCCGGTCTTTCCGGACTCGTTTTCCTCTTTCACAAGCTCAGTCACAGCCAGAGAAATATTGCATTCCACTTGTAGATTGGCAGCGCCAAAATCCGGCAACGCTCAGTAGACCAGATGCGCTATGTAGGAGACACCACCATCCTCGCGAACGACGCAATAGAAAAGTAGGAATTAATTATAAGTAGAAAGTTTATAAGGAAAAAGACTACTGAAGAAGGGAAAAGGGTACCAACTGGCTGCTGATACCCGCTTGATTACCCCGTACGGGAGTTGAACCCGTGCAGATCTTTACGCTGTCTTGGTACCTGTTCTTTTGCGCGGGAAAATTATCC
>JYMV01043173.1_pt1 | contig 14874 bp, 9 predicted proteins | sample 338911 | NCBI WGS metagenome assembly JYMV01 (sample SAMN03354496, study PRJNA234377) | hydrothermal vent metagenome | biome: Deep sea; feature: Hydrothermal plumes at the Eastern Lau Spreading Center, Western Pacific Ocean; material: Seawater | place: Tonga | collected 2009 | depth 2000 m m
TCCGTACGCTGGCCGGATGGGATCTCCAGGCAGGTGCGGCATCTGAAATCGCTTATACGCCTGCCAGAGTATTGATGCAGGATTTAACCGGTGTGCCTTCAGTAGTAGACCTGGCTGCCATGCGTGAGGCTATGACAGAACTTGGCGGTGATCCTGATCGCATTAATCCATTGTCGCCGGCTGACATGGTAATAGATCACTCTGTCATGGTAGACCATTTCGGGTCAGCTCAATCCTTGGATCTCAATGCGGAGCTTGAATACAGTCGTAACCGCGAACGGTATTCTTTCTTGAGATGGGGTCAGCAAGCTTTCAGTAACTTCAGAGTCGTACCACCGGCAACAGGAATTGTTCACCAGGTTAACATCGAGTACTTGGCTCGCGTGGTATTCAGTCGAAAGGTGGACGGTGTGCTTCAGGCCTATCCCGACACGGTTGTGGGGACCGACTCGCATACCACCATGGTCAATGGGCTTGGTGTTCTGGGGTGGGGGGTCGGCGGTATTGAGGCTGAAGCGGCCATGTTGGGCCAGCCGATCAGTATGTTGATACCTCAAGTTGTGGGGTTTGAACTGCAAGGGGCACTGCCTGAAGGTGCTACGGCCACTGATCTGGTGCTGACAGTGGTGGAAATACTGCGCCAATATGGTGTGGTCGGGAAGTTTGTTGAATTCTACGGCTCCGGGCTCGATTATTTATCCCTGGCTGACCAGGCCACGATTGCGAACATGGCACCTGAATATGGGGCAACCTGCGGCATTTTCCCGATTGACTCTGGAACACTGAACTACCTGAGGTTGACAGGACGACCGGAGCCGGACGTTGCGCTGGTTGAAGCCTATGCTCGGCGGCAGGGTATGTTCAGAGACGAGAACATGCCTAGTGCACAATACACAGATAGCCTGTATCTTGAATTGTCTTCTGTTGTCCCCAGTATTGCTGGTCCTAAGCGGCCGCAGGATCGGATCAGCCTGTCAGAGGCAAAGAAGAGAGTCTCTGAAGCCTGTGCTGATGTCTCATCCGGTAAGTCTGGTGTTCCACAATCTGTCGTGTTAGCGGGGCAACAGGTCGACCTTAAAGACCAGCACATTGTTATCGCTGCGATCACCAGTTGTACAAACACCTCAAACCCAGGTGTTATGGTGAGTGCCGGGCTAGTAGCAAGAAATGCTTTGGCTCATGGTCTTGACGTCAAACCCTGGGTAAAGACATCGTTTGCACCCGGTTCAAAGGTAGTAACGGACTATTTGACCAAAGCCGGTCTGCTCGATGCGCTTTCTCAGATAGGGTTTGATGTGGTGGGTTACGGTTGTACCACGTGTATCGGGAATTCGGGTCCTTTGCCGGTCCCAGTGAGTGAAGCCATACAAGCGGGTGATCTTGTGGCCTGCTCCGTGCTTTCGGGAAATCGTAACTTTGAAGGCAGAGTGCACGCTGAGGTCAAAATGAACTTTTTAGCCTCTCCACCTTTGGTGGTCGCGTATGCCCTGGCAGGGACTATGGCTGTGGATTTTGAAACAGATCCACTCGGAACCACAGCCGATGGCCGTGACGTTTATCTGCGTGATATCTGGCCTGCCCAGGCAGAAATAGAACGGGTCATCAGCAGTAATGTGACCCGAGAACTCTTTGAGGCGCGTTATTCGGATGTATTCACTGGGGATGCCCGCTGGTCGGGGATTAAGGTTGATTCTTCAAGTCTGTTTAAGTGGGACACTGAGTCTACCTATGTACGGCATCCGCCGTATTTCGAGGGCATGACCCGGCAAGTGCCCGGCATCCAGGGCGTCCGTAGAGCTCGAGTTCTGGCCAAACTTGGAGACAGCATTACGACTGACCATATTTCTCCTGCCGGCGCTATCAGTCCAGACAGCCCGGCGGGTGATTATCTTCGATCACACGGTGTAGCCCAGGCCGACTTTAATTCGTACGGGTCACGTCGTGGAAATCACGAGGTGATGATGCGCGGTACATTCGCGAACATTCGTCTGCGTAACGAACTCGCTCCCGGTACGGAAGGCGGATGGACTTGCCATCAACCAAGTGGCGAGCAGGTGACGATTTATGATGCGGCGATGCGCTATAGGTCTGAAGGCACGCCGCTGATGGTCCTTGGCGGCAAAGAATACGGCACAGGGTCTTCGCGGGATTGGGCGGCCAAGGGTTCCTTGTTGTTAGGTGTGACAGCTGTCCTGGTTGAAAGCTTCGAAAGAATTCATCGTTCGAATCTGGTCGGTATGGGCGTACTTCCGTTGCAGTTTCAAGAAAGCGAGGGGAGTGAGGTTCTCGGACTATCCGGGCACGAACTATACGATCTGGATGATCTTGAGCCCGGTATGAGTGAAATCGGTGTAACAGCGACTGATTCGGAGGGTGGAACAAAGCGATTTTCGGCGATTGTTAGAATTGATACTCCCAAGGAATGGGAATATTTCGATCATGGCGGGATCCTGCAATATGTGATGCGCCAGTTGCTGGGCTGAACCAGGTTTTGATCAGGTTTCGACGTTCTGTGCTTTATTTTTGGCGGCCTGCTGACGATAAGAATTCCGCTGAGTACCAATACAAGTGCAGTCGGTATTCGCTAGCCAGGTATCTCGTTCAAGAATAATATCCCCCAGGCCGCACTGAAAAGTAGCGGCCCGTTGCCGTGATGGGTGGTTCCCAATGGCGTAAAGCCTGTTGTACTAATGTTCTGAATGTGATTGTTTTGAGGCAGTAGAAAATTGTTCCAGATTGTCCAGATACTGCCGAGTGCTTTTTGGCATCGGTACTCTTGCGCGAGCCATATAGGAGATTAGATCAACCCCTTCAGACAAAAGTCTTTTGCCCCAGCCATGCACTCCCTCAAGATTGGCTTTGTCAGAATTGATGGATGGTTCGTACTGTTTTATGCGTTCTGCCAGAGTGACGAATTCCGGCCAGCTATAAAAGAAATCTGGATCACTTTTCATGAGTTCGCTTTCTTGGCGTGCGGCCCGTGCGTAGTCGAGAATACTGTCTTCGGTTTTGTCGAACCCAGGAATAGCCTTGAAGGTGGACACCATGTGGTCGGCGACATTATCGATCGCTTCCATCGCCTGGGCGATCTTGACGTATCGACTTTCATAATACGCGGCGATTGACTGAGTGAAGACTTTTAACGGTTCACCCCAGAGCTCATCTATTCCCTCATGCCCACTTGAATGACGTACTTGTTTCCCCAGTTCCAGTGCTTCCTGAAAGCATTCACTGCACTGCGTCATCAACTCGTTGTCGGCCTCGACATGAATGCCGCGGTCTTCGAGATCGACAATACTGGTGAAAAGATCAGTCGCCCGATTAAATAGCGCGCCTGCAAGCATCGCCGCATTGACACGCTTCCGCTCGGAGTCACGTTCACTTTCGTAGGCCTGTCTGGCTGCCTCGACTCTGTTTCCAGGTGTATTAATTCCGGCTTCAGTATGGTGGAACGTACGTCGTGTCAGAACAAGAAGAAGGTCCCGTTTGGCCGACAGGGTTTCCGTGGGAGGAGGGTAATAACGGATCCAGTAGCCATCATAGAAGATGTGGGGTTTGCCGTTAATCTCCTTTCGGGATCCGTTTACGATACCTATATTCATATTTTGAAGTGCCAGCTGTGGTGCCTGTCCCAGTTAGACAAAGAAGGCGGTCAGAACGGCGTGGGTCTGTGGTCAGGTGCGTAACGGCGGGGTCGGTTGGGAAGAATCTGCTTCAATGGGGCGGGATTGTACGCTGACCGGTTTCAAAGGCAATAGCTGGCAGTCGTTTCATTAACCTACCACCGTCTACAACCGGAAAATAGAATGGCTAGCGCCTTTTCACTGGTGATATGCAGTTATTGATTCGCTGATCAGGGTGACTCCTGGTTGGCAATGGATGCGACCGGACGGCCGGTCGAGGTGGCTGTAACGCGGCCCTCAAAGAAGACATCATCGGTCAGGTCGTCGGGCGACACTGTGTTTTCAGAACGGCTCACAACAGTACCGATAGCGGTCGCACCAGCTTTGACAGCCTTGTTTTGAGCGCGCTCTGATGCGGTAGTCTCAGCCCATACAAAAGCGCTTGAGCGATCCGGGAAATCGACGGGACCTTCCAGGCTGTGGACTCGAAAAGTCCCCTGACTGGGTTGAGTAATCGTGATGTGTTCGCGTTGAACAACACTGCCCACAACGGCACCTACAGCATTTGCGACATCGCTGTGCTTTGGTATCTCTAAGGCGATGCCGAGCAGGCGGCCTGCTGTAGGGTAATAAAATGGGGCGGGGGCACCCACGGCCACCAGAGATCGGCCAGGGTCAAAATTCAAAGCAAACAGCCCACCGTCGATCGCCTCGTTGCCCATGATCCATTCAGTGAATAATCGGTTGATTTTGTCGAATAGCACAGTGTCACTTTGGGGGCCACCAGTCGCCATACAGGCTTTTATGATTGTTTCACAAATGGTGCTGACGACCCTGTCATGTACAACCTGGCTGACGGCGGAAGAATCATTGGGATCAAAGCTGCCCCAGCCGTATACGTGGCGCATCTGTTTTGCCCAGATGATTGCTGCAAGATGCGCCGCTTCGGTTGACCAGTGATCACTGAAACCGAGCACATGGGCTGCGTCCGAGGGGGTGAAACCACTGTATATCACCATCCCTTTACGCACCATGACAGCCGCAGCCTGGGCTTGTTCGCGTGCGCTGCGATACAGGGATTCGAGTTCGAGGGGGCGTTCAGCCAGACGCTCCCACACTTTCCTTTCAACAGGTGTGAGCTGAGTGATTTGACTACTATCGGCGAAAAGCGGAAGAAAAAATCGGTTACTTCGAGGCGTCGGTTCAGCATCACGCTGACGTTTAAGGCATCCAATCACCCAGTCATTGTCAAATGCAAGCAAGCTCATCGGTACCACCCGACGGGGTCCAATTCCCAGGCCTTCGCCGCCGCTGAACCGAGCTTCGCTGTCACCGCCGAGCCCTACCGAAAAAACCCGGATAGACTCAATCATCGGTCGCCACTCTCCAATCACAGTAGCGTCCGCACTGAAGGCGGGAAGGCCATCGGTTACGATGGCAATATCCGTTGTGGTCCCCCCCATGTCGGCAACAATGGAATTTTCAGTCTGGGCGAGGAATGCGGCGCCCACAATGCTTGCAGCCGGACCAGACAGCACGGTCTCTACCGGTCGTGTCAGAGCAACCGCTGCCGTTATCAGGGAGCCGTCGCCTTTGACCACCATGAGCGGTGCGCTGACGCCATAATCGGCCAGAAGCGCCTGTATCGTGCGAATCAGTCGGTCGATATAAGACACCAGAGACGCATTGAAGGCCACGGTGACTGCCCTGCGGGGCGCACCCAGAGATGAGGCGAGTTCATGGCCGCAGGTCACAGGCCTATCTGACAGAGAATGAATCAGTTCGCGTAGAACAATCTCATGGGCGGGATTGCGAACGCTGAACATACTCGAAACACCAAATGCCGATACCCGGTCCCGGTACTTCTCGATGGTGCAACCCGCCGCATCCAAGTCTAGTGGGCAGTTCTCTCGACCGCCGGCGTCGTGACCACCCTTGAGCGCAACGCAGGCTCCACCACGGACGATATGTTCGAGCCTCGCCCGCTCTATCTGGCTGGCGGTGTAACCCGGAAGCAGCAGACAAACCGGGGTACCACGGCCCTCAACAACAGCATTGGTTGCGAGCGTGGTCGACAGCGAGGACAGCGTAACATTTGAAAGAAGGTCTGAAGGAAGCTTTTTGAGTACAGCACTGATCCCGACTTCGAGCTGGCTGTGCGTGGTTAGGGATTTACCACTGGCTACGACCTGGTTCTTAGCATCGACAAGTGCGGCATCCGTATAGGTCCCGCCTGTATCAATGCCCAGACGGAGCTGCGTCTGTCCAGTGCCCTCTTCAGTCATGGGACTACTGGCCGTAGTCGAAGAATCCCTTACCACTCTTTCTGCCCAGATAACCGGCATCAACCATTTGTTTTAGGAGCGGGCATGGCCTGAATTTCGAATCTCCAAACTCCTTTAGAAGAATATTCATGACGTAGAGGCAAACATCGATACCGATCATGTCAGCGAGTGCCAGAGGCCCCATTGGATGGCCGGCACCCAGTTTCATTGCTGCGTCGATCTCATCTGCACTGGCAATACCCTCGTAAAGTATGAATACGGATTCATTTATCATAGGAACCAGCATGCGATTAACCACAAAACCTGGGCTGTCTTTTACGCTTACAGGTGTTTTGCCCAGTTCCCGGGTCAGTTCATCGACTCTAGTGAAGGTGTCATCTGAAGTCTGTAATGCTCTTATGATCTCTACCAACGCCATCATTGGCACTGGATTAAAGAAGTGCATGCCGATTACCTTGTCTGGCCTGCTGCTGACTGAAGCAAGTTTTGTCAGTGACAGCGATGAAGTGTTGGAGGCAATAATAGTCTCCGGACGAGAAACCTTGGCTATCTCCTCAAACAGGCTGAGTTTGAGGTCCATGTTTTCTGTAGCGGCTTCTATGACAAGATCGCAGTCAGCCAGGCCCGATAGATCGGTAGTGGTCCTGATCTTTCCAATTGCTGCGTCTTTCGCGTCAGCAGTAATCTTCTCTCGGTCTACTAGTCTCTGCAGGCTTTTATCAATTGCACCTATGCCTCGATTGGTTGCATCCTCTGACACATCCTGCATGACGATGTCATAGCCGGTGAGGGCAGCTACCTGAGATATTCCGCTGCCCATTGTGCCGGCGCCAATTATCCCGATGTTACTGATTTTCATTTGCACACTCCTGCTTTGGTCCACGGGTATATCTACAAGGGGGGCAAGGCTAACCTAAACCGGCGTCGAAACCAATGGCCGCTGCGTTCGGAGAATCGTCGGTATACACTGTCCATTAGACGGCAACTATGGGACTGATCATGAACAGTAAACAGATGATCGAGCAGCTGGTTGGATTCAACACAGTGTCTCGTGACAGTAATCTTTCTCTTATTGAGTTCGTTCAGAATTATCTGGATGACTACGGTGTCGCATCAACCCGTGTCGTCAGCGACGACGGTGAGAAATCGAATCTTTATGCCACTATCGGGCCGGTTGAGGAAGGTGGTGTGGTTCTATCCGGGCACACCGATGTTGTACCCGTAGATGGTCAAGACTGGCGCACAGACCCATTCCTGCTGACTGAAGACAACGGTAGGCTTTATGGTCGTGGAACTTGTGATATGAAAGGTTTCATCGGGATTGCCTTATCACTTGTACCGGAAATGGGATCACTGCGGCGTCCTATACACCTGGCGCTATCATATGATGAAGAAGTAGGGTGCCGTGGTGCACCAGCCATGATAGAGCGGATGGTGACCGATATACCCACACCTGAAGCTGTTATCGTTGGTGAACCTACGAGCATGGGCACAGTCACCGGGCATAAGGGAATTGTTGGCCTCAAGACAACCGTCCGCGGCTATGAGACACATTCCAGCCAGACCAACCGTGGTGTGAGCGCGGTAATGAACGCTGCCAGACTCGTCGGTTATCTCAGTGCAATGGCGGAGCGCCTCGAGCGTGATACGCCGTCGGACAACGGATTCAACCCTCATCATACCAGTATCCATGTGGGCGTCATTAAGGGCGGCACCGCGATGAATATCGTTTCACGCCACTGCGAGTTTGTTTGGGATGTCCGCAATATTCCTGGAGATGACCCGGATGTCCTGATTGGAGAGTTCGAAAAATTCTGTACGGAAGAGGTGTTGCCTGAGATGCGGCGACGATGGTCGGAGTGTTTTATTCAGACAGAGGTCATTGCACGAGCACCGGAATTGTCACCAAAGAAATCTGCAGCGCTTGAATTGGTGCGGGCCATTACCGGAACTCAGGATACCGGCCGAGGCGCCTATGTCGCTGAAGCTGGGCAGTTTCAGGCCGCGGGGTTCCCAACAGTAATGTGTGGGCCAGGCTCAATTGACCAGGCGCATCAACCTGATGAGTTCATTAGTCTCGAGCAGGTTGGACAGGGCGAGTTATTTCTACGTCGGCTTATTCGAGATCTATCGGCTTGAGTAGTATCGATTTAGGTCGACAGCTGTTCTGAAATCAGCTGAGCGACCTGTAAATTGCCGTTGACAGTCGGCTGCCGACAGAGAGGCTGGACAGCCAGCAAATTCTCCAGTTCACTGAGCCAGTCGCCGGACATGTAGTCTCGTGCTGACAACGAAAATCCGTCCGTGTTGTGCTGGAGAAAATTTACCAGTGCTTGCATTTCAGGATAATCCTCCCGCACGAAATAGCCAAATCGCACCTGGCTGTGGTAGATCTCAGCGATGGTGCTGTAACCTGCCTTGCCGATTACAGCATCGGCAGCATTGATCAGGTCGGGGTGATAGTGGTCGCTGTTTGCAGGAAGGAGAAGAATATTCGGTGCCATCCATTGTTTTTTTGCTCCAATGCCGGCAATCACGAAGTCTATCGCACCGAATTCTTGGTGGAGTCTACTCACGAACGGGTATTTCTGGGGTACACCGCCCATAGTCAGGAACACCATCGATCTTTGTTTTTGTAGTCCCAGTGCCTTTCGGGTACTGTCCTTGTTCTGTCGTGGGGAGCGGGCAATCGGGTTGACATGAATCGCGCCATTCGCCGGATTACACACGGGGACTGCTTGGATATGGACCTGGGCATTGGCAAAGACATGCTCTAGCGCATCAGCGTATGTCAGGAATGCCGGATACCTGTCTGCAAGTAACCTGTAGATCCAATCCCAGGTGAAATTCTCGATTAGAACACTGGGCAGGCCAGCCGCCCGAGCAACCGCTATACCAATCGGCGCAATGTCGCAGATAACGAGTTCACAGTGTGTATCGATTAGTTTGTTGGCCAGCGCTTTAATTTGCGTGGTCTTGAACGGTATCTCGTCGGCCAGTGCTCGCAGAGTACCGGGAATATCTGTACTCAGTGCATCATGTTGAACCAAACCGATATCGCAATTCAATTGATGAAATCGAAAGTCATCGAGGGTGCCGGAGAAGTACCACTGGGGGATTGCGGAGAAGATCTCAAACCGCACTTCGGGCCTCATATCGACCAGGGCTTTGGCTACTGCACAAGCACGGGAGGCATGACCAAACCCGTGAGAAGTCACAAACAAGGCGACTGAGCGAAAGCTGTATTCTTCTACCACGCCTCAAACCAGGTTTATCGACCAGTCGCTCTGTTATTGATTGAAATACCGCTCCAGGAACTCAGCAAATCCTATGCGATCTGTTTGTTCCATTGCCCGCTGGCGATCGATAGAGTCCATGGCATCCTGTGACATCTGGAGGAGTTGTTCCGCGGGAAGGTCCAGATTCTCAAAGTATTCTCCCGTCCTTACAGCCTGTGCCAGTGCAAAATTGAAGAAGTTATCGTCGTATTTCTGCATGGCTTCAAGAACCTGGGCTGAAGGAGTGAGGCTTGAGTCGTTGAACTTGTCCTGCTGTTTACGTACCGTACTGCTGTAATCCTTGCCGCCATGCTGATCGAGAAATTCAGCCAATATTTTAAAATGACTCATTATGCTGCTACTCAGTTTGGTCAGTTTTTGATTTCCGATGGTCAGGAAGAGATCGGGATCACGACCTCTTTCGACAACTTGTTTTAGTGTGGTATGGCAATTTTGCTGTTCAGCCTCAGACATTGGTGGGCTATCTAAGAGCAAACAATAAAGCAGAAAAATATCGAGGAAGAGAATTTGTGAGCGGTCAATGCCAATGGGCAAAAAAGGGTTTAGGTCTATACTTCGCAGTTCAACATATTCAACACCGCGCTTCCTGAGTGCATAAGTTGGTTTCTCACCAGTTTGAATGGTTCGTTTGGGGCGTATCGGTGCGTAATACTCGTTTTCAATCTGCAGCAGGCTGGTGTTCAGTTGCTTGTAGTCACCGTCAACCTGAAGACCGATCGCCTCATAAGGGGAGTAGGACTCAGTCGTCGCCCGAGTCAGTGACTCAATATAGGCATCCGTACTGTCCAGGTTAACTCTAATAGCCGCCTGAGCATCACTCTGATAGCCAAGATCACTCAAACGCAGACTGGTTGCGTAGGGGAGGTAATAACTGGACTCACCCAAGAGTTTCAGATGGTGGTCCCTGCCGTCAAGAAATGTTTGACAGACCGCGGGTGATGCACCGAACAGATAGGGTATGAGCCAACCATAGCGGTAGACGTTGCGTACAAGGCCGAAGTAGCCCTCGGACTTGAAATCCCGGAGCGGCACGGTTGAGCCACAGATTGTCCGCCAGCTGTGCCAGAAATCGTCGCCAATTGAGAAATTGAAATGAATACCAGCAATGGTCTGCATCAACTTGCCATAACGGTGGGCCAGACCAATTCGATAGATGGTTTTCATACGGCCGACGTTAGATGTTCCGTAGTTGGCGATGGAAATACTGTCTTCCCCATGCAGTATGCACGGCATGCTGTTAACCCATAACAATTCATCTCCAAGATTACGGTAGGTAAATTGGTGAATGTCGGTCATGTCCTGCAGTAGTGTTTCCGCGTCCAGATGTGGGGGGGTAATGAGTTCAATCAAAGCCTCTGAGTAATCTGTTGTAATGTAAGGATGGGTCAGGGTTGAGCCCAGATGAGAGGGGTGTGGCCGCTGAGAAATGATGCCTGCCTGATTTACGCGAAGGCTTTCTTTTTCTAGCCCTCGGCGAACGCTGAGGAGGCTGCTGGCAGCACCTGCCTGCTCGATCTTTCCCAGAGTCCGTGTTAGCGTTTGGGTCATGGAATCTTATCCGGGGTAGCGATTACAGTCGGGGTAGAAGCCTGGCGACTGGTATCAAGAGGCAGTCGAGGTCGATACTGTTGGTCGAGAGAGGCGTGACCTCACAGGTTTAATTGACTAGTCTGTCGCTCGATCAGATGTGCAGGCAGGGTTATGCCACATTTTGTTGCAGCACACCAGTGAATCTTTGCTGCTATCAGAAAATGCCGACCCAGCGGTATAGGTAGACTTGGAGCTTTTTATGCAACGTATCATTCCAGAGGGCGACCCGACGTAACAGCGAAGGACCTGATGACATGTCGATCCATCTTCGTTCGGTTTTGAGTGGAAGGTTCCTGACCTTGTCAGTGGTTGAATTCCGGCTGGAACTTGGTGTGTGGCAAGGTGTATATCTTTGGGAGCACCGATATCAAGGTCGTAAACGTCGCTTGGTCTTGAGCATACAGGGTGAGGTCGGAGTTTTATGAATCGAATGAGTTCAACTCCTGTCAGTCAGAACGTGGCCGCAGCCCACCGTTACAGTGTTGCACCGATGATGGATTGGACTGACCGCCATGAACGTTATTTTCTGCGCTTGATAACGCATCGAGCAATGTTGTATACGGAGATGATCTCTGCGGCAGCGCTGTTACATGGCGATCACAACCGTTTTCTTGTGCACAGCGCCGCCGAGTATCCGTTAGGGCTGCAACTGGGGGGTAGCAATCCCCGTGAGATGGCTCTTTGTGCCCGCTTCGGTGAAGCAGCAGGGTTCAATGAAATCAATATGAATGTGGGTTGTCCGAGTCCGCGCGTCCAGTCTGGCCGTTTCGGTGCATGCCTGATGGCGGAACCAGAATTGGTCAGTGACTGTTTCAACGCCATGGCATCAACAGTCCACATTCCTGTCACCATCAAATGTCGCATAGGCATTGATGACCGAGACAGCTACGAAGATCTCGAATCGTTTGTTACTACACTGGTAGATGGTGGTTGTCGCACATTCATTATTCATGCCCGCAAGGCCTGGCTGACCGGCCTGAACCCCAAACAGAACCGCGAAGTTCCCCCGCTGCACTACAACATAGTATATCGACTGAAGCAAAACTACTCTGATCTTGAGATTATTCTCAATGGCGGAATCTGTAGCATTGAAGCTGCTCACTCTCATCTAGAGCACGTCGATGGCGTAATGGTTGGACGAGAGGCCTATCAAAATCCTTTTTCACTTGCCGATGTCGATGGAGAACTGTTCGGTATAACAACTTCGCCACCAACGCGCTGGCAGATACTGGACCAGTACAAATCCTATATAGCTTGTGAAATTGAGGCTGGTACTCAGCTTAAACATATGTCCCGACATCTCCTGGGCCTTTTTGCGGGGCAGGTGGGCGCCCGGGCTTGGCGCCGGTATTTGAGCGAGCATGCAGTTCGACACGGTGCCGGACTAGAAGTTATCGAGGCAGCTGAACGTATCGTTCAGCAGAAAATGCAGTACGCGGCATAGATGCGTTGAGTTCTGTGCAGGCTGGATCATGATGCAAAAGAAAATCCCCGTATTAGGTGTATCGGCTTTGTTGGTGCTTTTGGCCCTTACCATAGTGTTGACAGCGTTGGTGCTGAATACCCGCTATCTGCGCAGCAGCTTTGCCGAATACATCACTCAACAGACTGGAAGAAATGTCACTATTGGGGGTGATGTCGAGATAGGTCTTGGATTCAGTGGGTCCGGTTCGTTGTTACTGACCCTCAAGACAGCGGACGTGGTGGTCTATAACAATCCCGGTTTCAGTGCTGAGCCTGTGCTCCATGTACCATGGATTGAACTTGAATTCGGGCTGTTGTCAATACTGTCAGGAGGGTTCGATGTTCAGGGTTTTCTGATCGAGCGTCCTAGGTTCGATCTTGTCCAGTTAACTGACGGGCGTTCAAACTGGCAAGATATTGGGATTCTTGCTGTTGTACCCGCTAGACAAGTGAACGTATACGCGGGCGTGGTTCATTGGCACGATCGTATGACTCAGCAGACCGTGACGTTAGCCGACCTGTCTTGGCGTTCGAATCGAGACGAGACTGGCTCGACAATCCGATGGGAGTCCTCATTTCAACTCTTGTCGGAAGTGTTGCGCTCGCCATTAGCTGTGCGTCTATCGGCAAATTCTCCGCTTGAACCCGTTCAATCGAGAAGCGTGGTATTGAATGAGGTTGTTGGCAATGTGGCAGCACCTGGATTGGTGTTGAGTATGAGGCTGCCAGAGATTAGCGTGGACATAGACAGTGGCAGGATTCATGTGCCGGAGTCGGCAGTGACTATCGGTGCCGCTGGTGCTGAAGTCGCTGCGAAAATCGTCGATCTGAACATCGACACCAGCACCCGACAGATTGGGATCGCACTGCTCGACGCAGACTGTTTTATCGGTCGATTCGCGCCTGGTATTACTGCTGATGCAATTGCAATCGATCTATCCAACCAGCGTATCGTTGTGCCGAGGGTGGTCGTGACTTGGCTGGGTACAGAACTCTTCGGAGATTTGTCGGCTATCTGGGCAGCAGGAGAGCCAGAGCTTATGGCTAACTTCGATATACCGTCGGTAAATATTCAGACAGTTCTGCGCAATGCCGGCATTACGCTGAAGGGTCTTGCGTCGAACAAACTCCGTCCGATATCTCTTAATGGAAAGTTGCTTGTGCAACAGGATCAACTGGCTTTAGAGGATCTCAATGTGAAGGCGGACGATACCATCGTCACGGGATGGGTCAGGCACCACAGAGGAGGCTCAGCAGCCTGGAAATTTGCTCTGAAGTCAGACGACTTATTCCTGGCTGATAAGGCAGAAGATGGTTCCCGCTATATCACTTCTGCAGGTGTGCTTGTCGGTTTGCTGGCGGACCAACTTTCAGATCTTCAAACAGACGTGACGGCTACGGGAAGTATCGTTGTTAAGCGCCTGTGGGCTGATCGGATACTGGCCCAACATGTGACCGCAACGATTCGCTCCAAAGGCAAAATAATGTCGATCGCTCCATTGTCGGGTGAGCTTTACAGCGGCACTGGCAAGCTCTTTTTGTGGCTGGATCGTCGTGCCGAGGTGCCCCTTATCCTTATTCGGCAAGCAGTAAGTGATTTCGATTTGGGAAAACTCCTGCGCGATGCGGACGACATAGCTGGCATCGAGGCATCAGCTGATCTTAATTTAGTCCTGGCGCTGCAGGGGCGGACTGGCGCTGAACTACTTAAGAACGCCCGTGGGATTGCCACGGTCAGCCTGCGTAACGGGGAACTTTCGGTAGAGTTGTTCAACCGAGTTTTAGGAGATTTCGATACCCAACTGGTCAGGGCGATCAGCGCGCGGTTACCTGAACTTAAATTCGAGCAAGCTGCGACAACCGTTCGAATCGACCGCGGTGTTATTCATAACCAGGATTTCCGTTTTACTGGTCGAGGATTCTGGATGGAAGGCAAGGGTTCACTGTCCCTGCCTGCCGGTGCTATGGATTATAGAATCCTGCTTGCTCTTGAGAATGATCTGAGCAGGGATTTAGGGACTGTTCCGGTAATTCCGTTCCAGATCACAGGATCAGTAGGTGATCCCAAGATTACTCTAGATGTTCAGGAACTGGTGCGATACAAAATTGAACAGGAACTCACCGGCGTGTCACCGCGGCCATCCAGCGTGTTACCCGATCAGGCCGCGACCATGCTGATCCAGCAACTCGAACTGCAGATTGCAAAACTTCAACAGGCGCTGGACTCGGAATGAAATCTGCAGTCGCAGTTCTATAATTAGGTTAGCGTGGGTGTTGTTTCTGTTATGCTTTACTGTAACTCTCAGTAGATACCTCAACGGCCACCGATTTCCTCGGTCTTAAAATGGAGAACGCTATGAGCGGTGAAAAGCTCAATAAAGTCAGTGCTCGGATCACGCAACGGCCTTCCCAGGGAGCTTCCCAGGCGATGCTCTATGCCACAGGCTTGTCACGCGAAGACATGGACAAGGCCCAGGTCGGTATTGCCAGCGTTTGGTGGGAGGGCAATCCCTGCAATATGCACTTGAATGATCTCTCTGCGGAGATTAAACGTGGTGTTGAAGAAGCGGACCTCATTGGTATGCGTTTCAATACCATCGGTGTCAGCGATGG
>JYMV01040277.1_pt1 | contig 14871 bp, 9 predicted proteins | sample 338911 | NCBI WGS metagenome assembly JYMV01 (sample SAMN03354496, study PRJNA234377) | hydrothermal vent metagenome | biome: Deep sea; feature: Hydrothermal plumes at the Eastern Lau Spreading Center, Western Pacific Ocean; material: Seawater | place: Tonga | collected 2009 | depth 2000 m m
TAGGCAACATGGACTTAGATGGAGATGCTATATACATAGGTAGCGATAGCTCTACTGGTAATCCTACACATCTAAAAGTAGATGAATTAAGGATAGAGACTTCCGCAGCTAGTCTATCTACTTATGCACAATCCGCCGGTATAGTAGATCCATTCTTCAGAAATATATACGAGATACCAGCGTATACTGGAGCAGGGGCTGCTAGCGACTGGAAGACACAAACACTCCTTCACTTCAATGAAGCAGCTGGTCCTATTGTAGATGATGTGGAGTTCTGGGGCGGAACTAACAACGAAGCAATAATACCTCACGCAAAAAGAAGGATTACTATTAGAGGTGAATCTGGCGTCATAGGGTCAGCTACTCACTTTGCTAGATCGTTCTTAAATAATGGGTCAGAGATCTATGGCGGAATGCTTGTCCCATTTTCTACTGGAATGTCTACAGCAACAGAGCAACCCATGTCTGTGTTCTTTAAATTTGGGGGCTATAGAAACCCAAGTCAAAAATCTAGTATAATCAAGTATATTTCGACAGGTGCTTCTATTAAAGGCTATGACATAGGTATTGATACCAGTGGTTACCTATATGTAGACGTGTATAACGGTAATGCTACACCTAACTTATCTTACTCTCATACTTCTGCATATGCAGGAACCAATACATATAGATCTTGTGGTATCGCAATAGATTCTGAGAACAGGAGAGTCAGGACTTGGGTCGCAGGAACTTATGAAGAATTCACTGGCAGTTCGAGCATTGCTAACTATATGAATACCGGATCGGCAGCTAAACCGGGAATAGAGATAGCTGCTAGCTGTGTCGGATCAATAGATGAACTAACTGTGATAGAAGGACTAGTAGATAGCTCTACCTTCTCTGATTGGAGCGAGACAGATACTATTAAATCAGGGGATCCAAATTAAACACAGGAAGAGTGTTAGCGACTAGTCCTCGAGTGGCCTACGCTGTCATGCCTGAGGGAACCGCGGGGGATACTCACCTATATGTAGACTTTGGTTCATATAAGATATCCAGCGATAGGCCATACAAGTATACAAATTCATTTGACAGAACTATTATATCTAGCGGTATAGCAGCTGTCGTATGTGAGACCAAGTCTCCATTCAGGATAGCTCCTACAGTTCCTGATGGTAGCGTGAACTTAGCAAAGATAAACACACCTAATCTGGATGCAGACAATAATATATCAATAATAGATCTTTCAGATATGGAGTTAGCTAATATCTCTAATCATCTGCGTGGTAAGTTTTCACTCCAGGATAAAACTGTAGTTGGAGGACAACTATGCTATCCCAACCAGATAGATACTAAAGATATAGTAATATCTAATAGGTCTGCTGTCGGAAGAGACCTGGAAGCGCCATACCCCTTATTCTATAAATACCTCGTAGGTAGAGGTAGATATTACCTCAGCAAACCCGGGATCTTAATATCAGATCTAGATGTGCTGAAGCCTCAGATAAAAATAGTAACAGAAAATGGCTCTGAGCTATCTATGGCTCAGTATCCATATAATGTAGAACTATCTTCAAAGGACTTCTACAATAATGATCTTCCTATAGGCAATTTCGCAGTTGTTATATATAGCCACTTTTTATCTTTATTAGAGCAGTCTGTATTTGTAGAATATAATGCATCAGATAGTGCAAATTCATACAAACTTGTGCCTGGGAAAAGAGAAGTGATTAATCCTGAACCAATAATACAGAAAAGTACTAACCGTGGCCAAGATACGTATTCTGCCCAGATCAATTCAAATGGTCTTTACGATTTGTACATAGATATAGGAGATCATATTCCCCAGGTGGGAATTGGAACAGTTATTGGACAATCTGTTATATCCTCAAAGTATAGTGGAGGATCTCTTGATCTTTATATAACAGTTATTGGACAATCTGTTATATCCTCGGATGTGGAGGTAATTCTGGAATGACTAGATTTTCAGATCCGCATCAAAAGATACCAATCCACTATGTGGAGAAGAGAGATAAGTCCAGAGGGCTTATCCTCTACCATTCTAATTCTGGTACGTTTGGTACAGATTTTAGTATATCTGGGACCGACACCAGTGTTGTCTTAGAGCAGATGTCTCCCCCTAAGACCATAGAGATATCATACGTAAATAAAAATATAAGGGATTTCCAAAAAGATATCAATGTCTCTAACCTTCCGTTTAAAGCAGTAGCTTTAAACGAGGCTTTGAATCTAGATACTGGTGAACTGGTGACCAACACTTCTACTCCCAACTATGAGGGTGGTTACTTTATAGATCTAAAAAGACATATAGTTAGGTATGAGGAAGAAACTAGAATAAGAATAAACGGAGTAAGTGACAGTATCAGGACCGCGCCATGGTACCCAAGAATAGATATAGGAACAGTATCTAAGCCTCACGGTGGTAAGAACTATATATTTAGTATACCAGAGTATGAAAATCAGCTCTGGCATCCTATTTATGGCCGTCCATACAAGCTAGGTTCGGATAAAGGGTTATTCTCAGATAGAAAAAAAATAATTCTGAACGATAAGCCATTATACTACAGAGATAATAATATAGATATATCTGTGGATGGCGGTATACCTTTGTACAATATAATAGAAGATGTAGATGAACAAAATGGCTTTATCTACCTCAAAGAAGAATTACCACAGAACTCTGATATTTTTATAGAGTACACATACAAAGATCTCTTGTATGTATATGACAAGATAAATCTGAACCCGGCGATAGAACAAAACCCAGGCATGGCTGGCAGATATGCACTCATATATCTGAAACCAACAGAGATTCTGCAGGACGGTATATCTAGGGGTAGGTCTATATATCATAAGATAGCTAATAATTTATTGGATGCGATAGTATCTTTACCTGCTGAAAACGAGCCCATACTAATTCTTGGTGGATATCATGTTAGGCAAACTAACACTGTCAAAGATACAAATATACTAGACACGCGCACCAGAGGCGGTGGGATAAAAGATGCAGAGTATAGTAACAGCTTAGAAAAGAATAAGAATACATACTCCGTTACAGACGTGGGGTTCGCGGATGGAGTACCTTACCCGGGATCATCTGTAATCATTGCAGAGATACCAGATCAAGCGTCGAATATCCAAACATGTAACACTAGGTGTTGATACCTTATTGGAGTTCGAATGAAACTGCTACAACAAATATCATCTGTTCTATCTGCAGGTAGACGTGCAGCTTTAAGCTCTCTCATCAAGTCAGAGATCAAGGCCGGCATGGTAAGTAACTCTGATGAGGCCAAGGATATACTAGCTATCTTAATTAAAAGGATAGCTAAGTCAACTCTTGAACCTATAACTAAGTTCAGAGAAGCAATACCTGGTGAAAGGATTAGCTCAGAAGACTGGAATGATACACAAAAAGAGCTCTATGTAGACATGTTTGCACTCTATTCTGAGTTAAATCAGATAGATAAAGTAGCCAACACCTCATTTGCATCTAACTTAGCAGACTTCACGCAGTCAAAAGCAGCGATCATCAAGTCCCTAAACGAAATAGAGCAATATCAGTTTTTAAAAGACAACCCTAAGTATCAGGATCTCAAATACATAGACTTTTCTGACGCTAGAAACTCAACTAAAAGACAACCAAAAGCTATCGTTGATACTAACGTAAGAAAATTGGAACTAGGTGAGCGCAATAGGACTAGAGTCCAGGATAAGCAAACTGGTGAATCTGAAACTGTAGTAACTATCAAAAATCTTGGCGGAGGCATAACAAATAATCTAGATCAATCATTTGATACTGACAATATGCTAGATAGTGACCCAAGAACTTTTTGGGCTCAACTAGTTCTTACAGATGAAGTTGTTAAACATACTTATCAAACTACTTCAGATGCTGGTCTAGGCACAAGCTACATATCTAATGGCGCGATAGGTGAGATAGAGATTCAGTTCCCAAAAACAAATAAAGTGAATAATATATCTATTCTCCCATTTGCTCCTTATCCACTAAGAATAGTTGATCTTGCCTATAAGCAAAATCCTTCCGAAAGCACATATAGAACTGTACCCGGATTTACCGTAAAGGAGCCTACACTCGATTGGTACGAGATATCATTCAGGCCAATTGCTATGTCTAATCTTATTATAGTACTTGAACAGGAAAACTATGATAAGAACATATATCATCTACCAGCGAATATAGTCCATAACCAAATGATATGGAGCCAGATAGCTCAATCAGAATATGATGACTCGATATTTGATTTTAAATTAGATGATATGAATTATGGAATTATAAAAGCTGAACCAGAGAAATTAGCATTTCTGAATGCGGTTCATATGGTGTCTGAAGAAATAAGATATATGCACTTTCAAGACGTCAGACAAAAAGATCAGTATAAGAATATACAAAACTTCACTGAGGCTATGACTAGCATATTGCATAGAATAGCTCTTCCTAAGAGCAATTCTATCGCATCACTGATGGGATCCGAACAATCAGATAGGCCTAATACTCCAGATACTATAGAGGTAAAGAAGTTTGAGTATATCTATGGAATACGATCGATAGATATCTCATACGTAAGATACCAACCGGTATCCTATTATGAGTCACCGCAATTTAACTCAAATGCTACTATCACTGAAATTCAGCTAGAAACCACAGAGATTCATCCTGAATTTAATGATGGATATGCTAAATTTAATAGAACTTCTATAGAATATGAACTTGAGTTTGCAGATAACACAAGAATTCCCATACTGCCAGATAGCACACCTAGGATTAGTACCGCTCAAGGTATCTCTGGCTATACGGTTAGAAATGAATACCTGAGAATTCCTAGGGCAGACAAGTATGGATATACTAGATTTAAGCCGCTAGAAGGCTCTACTCTTCTTGTCAGGAAAAATGGTATACGTATCCCACAATCAGATCACACCTTCGATACATCGGGTAGTTTTGGCAAACTTACTATTGTGAGTAATTTTGATTCAAATGCTATATATACTATCGACTACGCGGTCTTACCGTCTGCAGTTACAGTCAATGCGCTGAAAGTGTTTGACTCGAAAGAGTTTAGTGATGGTGAAACATTTACGGAGACTAACTCTAACAACGCTATAAGGCTTTCGTACTATCCATATAGTGAATATGAGATAATAAATAATACATCATCTTGGACTAAATTAGATGGAGAATCAGACAAATGGGTATTCGAGCCAACAAGACCAAACTATATGGCTGGAACAATAGCTCTCACTAATGGTGATACTGCAATAACTGGGTATCTAACAAATTTTACATCTAACATAGATACATCTATCGGAATTAGTAACTATTTCCGTGTTAAAAATGAAGCTGAGACATACCAAATATCGTCTATAATCGATGCTACAAGTATGACTCTAGCCAGCAATTACGCAGGATCTACCAATAGTTCTACTGAGTACCAAGTCGGCCAATCTTACTATGTGGATGGTAGAAGGTTCTATTTTCAAGATAATACCTACGAGCCCACACGAGTATTTGTCAATGATGTTAAAGCATTTAATCTCACTGACTTTGAAAAACTAGAGAATCCGGCATTTGTAGATGATAATACTGTTGGACTAGAATATCAGTATATACAAGCAGGCCCATTTATATATTTTAGCAAGCCAATCAAGCAAAGTAATATAAAAGTATTTTATAGGTGGCTTACACAGTACATAAGAGTCAACATAACTATGAGATGTAACGTCGCTATCGTTACAGACATAACTCCTAAAGTAGATAACATCAAAATAAAGATAAAGAATACGAGATTATGAGATTCAAGAACCCAAACCGCTCCAGGCTAACTAAGAACAAGATCGCAGCACTATTCGATCGCATTATCAGGAGAAACTCCGAAAGAGATCGGAGTAGCATATTCGACATATTAACAGATCTATTCATAGAGTTCAAAAGGTTCTTTACAAAGGCCATATCTCCTAGATTCCAGTTCTCTCCCTTGATCAAGGGAGATGTTGTAGTGGCTGAAAAATATAATGACACAATACTAGACGCAATGGAAGATATATACGTATGTACGGACGAGACTGACGCCATTAAACCAATTGTGATAGGATCTTATAACGCTGCAAGGCAGATGGGTAAAGAACTAGAGAATCGTAGTGAAGTTGCTTTGTCTAAAATAACTGATGTTAGATTATTCCAGGGTCAGCTTGGTCAAGAGATACTTGTCGTCGGTGACGACTTTCAAAACATGAAGAAAGTAGATGCGACTTTCACCATATCTGCCCCAAGTGCAGATGTCAGGACATCAGATGGTCTCGTCACACTCAATAGAATCGAATCTATCAATCTAGTTGATGGTGGAACTCAAGTTACCTGTCAACCTCTTGCCCCTTCAAGCATATTAACTGAGGGTTCCGCTGAAGATGTTACTGAAGATGTTACTGCACCTACTATTGGAGGCCTAGCAGGTACTTCAACTGCACTTCCACACAAACGAGGCCTCTGGTATGGTAGGAACAGAAGAAAAAAAGGTATCTTAGGGACGCAATGGCATCCAGGACTGCTTGGTTCGCTTCCAATGCCTGCATGGTTTAAAAAGTTCAAGGGAAATCGTGGACTTTTAGGGGGATTTGGAGGTTGGTACGGTCGCAGACGCGGACGCGGGCACAAGCCTATGCCTGCAGCTCCTGCAGTTAAAAGAGCCGGAAGCACTACAAGAACAGATAATACTAACAGATACTACGAGGGTAACTTTTACAATTTCATGGGTCAGGCTAGACCAGAAGGTGGCCAATGGCATATTGAAGACAGCCCATTCAAAGTGACTGATGAAGAATTAACTTATACCATAACGACCGACACAACGAATGCATCATCTAATCCTACAGAACAAAAGGGTCCACAATTACTTTTGTTTGATAGGGGAGCTAGCGAAGAAGAAAAGGATGCAGCAAGAGGGAAAATGTTTGATGAGAACAGTGCATCATTTTGGGAGGCTGAGTATGTCAAAAGGTTGGGCTCACCTGGGAGACACAAGCGCTGGTTCGGTGGCTTAGCCGGCCACCGAAAGACTTTCTATGGCAAAAGAATTGCACCATCCCCCTCCAAACAATTTTCCTTAGATGAACTCAGGGAACTAGCGATTCAAATAGACACTGAAGATTTTGAGATACAAATTACAGTAGATCTAGGTCAGGTAAAGCCAGTTAGCTGGGTAAGTCTTGAGCCCATCAATTTTGGCGAGACAACCTGGATGGAAATAACAGATGTAGCTACTGCAGGTGCAGAATCTGAAGGATTTAGAACTATTCCAGGTATGTATAAGCATAGATTCGCTAATGTTTTAACAGATGAGGCTAACGAAGAGCTACAGGCGGATATTGCTGTACAGATACTAGCACCCGATAGATACTCTTTTCGTGGTAAAGGTGTATTTAGCTTTCCAATGACATTTTCTAGATATGTACGACTCAAAATAATGCAAAAAGTGCCTGTGCCAGCGCTATACCAGCGACTTTCTGTTCAAATGGTAAGAGAAGTTAATACTAAAGTACATGTAAGAACTCGGAAAAAAACGTGGTACGGAAAATCGAAGGATAAGAACAAGACAACTACAAGTAAAACGCTTATGTCTAGAGTTGTTAAGCTTACCTACCTGCAAACTGTTTCTATATATAATCAATCTAATGCAATAGATGATTTTAGCGGGGAATCATCTGGAGGCGCTAATACTGCCAGTGGTTCCAGCGATAGGCGAGGAGGAGCAGGATTATTGGGATCCGCTCTAGCAGGAGGGATCGCTGGTGGCGGAACCGTTGCACTTGCTATACCATTCGTAGCTCTTGCTCCTATCGCCATTCCAGTCGCTCTAATCGCCGGTTTTATTTCTGCCCTCTTTGGTTCAAAAACAAGCGTAAAAACAACAACTTCGACTCAAGACAGCGGTTGGAGCATTAAAAAACAATGGCTAGAAGTTAACTATGACAAAATGAGATACGCTATAGGTATTAGAGAGCTATCTATATTCAATTATAGATTTTCTTCAACTTCTGAACTGGTAAGCAAAAGATTTTCTACTCCCAAAGAGATAATAAAGGCTCAACTTGAAGTAGTCGAAGAGATTCCAGCTGAATTTAGTCCTGAAACGAGATATATAGAATATTATATCTCTTTCAATGACGGAGATTGGCATCGTATAAATCCAACAGGGCATCCAACTCTGTATTCTGATGAAGGTAACGTAGTCCCAGAAATACTCACTGTAAATTTTGAAACTTCAGGACCTGGAGGATCTACTACCATAAAAGCTATTACAACAGAGATGCCTGCTAAACAGGTCAGGCTAAGAGCTGTAATGAAAAACGACCCCTCCTTAGATAATGCCGAGTATTATACACCTGTGCTCAAAAAATACCGTGTAAAACTATTCCCTAAAACTAGTCTCTCTAGGGATTAATTATGTCACTATCCAAAAAACAAGTGGATAAGATAATAGCCGACTTATCTCTCATACAGCTACAGGACGGTAAGCTACTAGATACTAGTGTTATACAGGATAAGATAACAGAGATACTTGGCGATAATTTAGGCCTACCTACACTAAAGTATAAGCCTCAAAAGAGAAAACGAGTATTTAATATAGACCATTATAATAATTTCTTTGAAAGGTTTGAATTTGACATAGATATTGCCTACGACGAGATAACGGATATAGTAGCAAGCACGTTAATGAAGCTAAATACATTCGATCTATCATATAGAGCTCAATCTCAGCAGATGAATGAGATAATTGATTACTTAGATAACTTGTTATTTGTGATAGATAATGCAAATGGCAACTTTTTCGGAGTTTTCGATAATTTTCAGTCCACAGTCAAGACAGATCTAAATCTCAGCACAAAAAGTATAGTAGATGTTCGTGAAGGATGCCTATCTCTACCATATAACAATCTTGCTGGATCAAAGATAAAGCTAAGTCATTTATATGAAAAAGACTCTTGGCCCGTAATTGTATCTAGAGATACTATTTCATCTAATCATGGGGCTGCTGCTGGATTTGGTAATGCATTTTCTGACATCTATGCTCCATGGAGATATGACATAGTTACTGATACCCCAGGTCCAGTAGCAATACAATTTGATATTCCATTATCTGCTATTTCAGATAGTGTCTTTAGTATAACAAGAGTTCAACTGATACCACATTCTGGTAAACCTATGCAGGTTCAAATGCAATACACAGTTGATGATATCAATTATATAGTATTCCCTCAGACACCAGAGTCTGTATCAATTGAACAAGAATCTAAGACATATAATATGGACTTTCCTGATACTCAAGTAGAAAAAGTTAGATTTATTATAACCAAACAAGAATATGATGAAGAGGATCAAAATGGTAACTTTATCTACATGTTTGGGCTTAAGCATATAGGATTCTATTCATTAGGTACTGCTGTTCAAGGACAGTATATTTCTAAGGCTTTAAAGCCCAAAGGGTTAGCTAGAAATATCAATAGAGTGTCTCTTACTTCATCAGAAGTTATACCCACTGCATGTAGCGTAGATTACTATATCTGTTTGGCTGATTCTTCTGATGAGAAGATAGGCGATTGGCAACCCGTAGTACCTTCTAACAAGTCAGAAGACATACCTGGGAAGCGAGTTATAGAATTCAGAAATGCAGCCTATAAGTCAAGGGACGTGCATGCTCCATCTGGTCTTATCTCAACCGAAACACATAAAGGAATAGATTTTTATCAGCTACCAATAGGGATAGATAGCGGAGATTCAAATATATTCGCTTCTGCTCAACTCTTCAGAGGATTTGGTGCGTGGAACAGAAATATAAATGAAGATGTAATACTTAGACAAGTAAAAAATTCTTATATATCCTTCAATGGAGGAGATTTTCAGAATATATACACTGTATTAAGTGAAACTGCTGCCATCGATTCAGGATATCAGGTATTTCCTGGCGGTGGTATAGCTACTGAAATTTCTACGAAACTAACAGTTGCCAACCAAATAGATTATAAGCCTCAATCTATGGGACTATTTCCGGACCCAGATATAACTAGCCCTATATCTGATCCAAGACCCGACTATGCAATCTATAAATTAAGTCGATATGGTAGTCAGATGAATATAACTGAGGAGCAGATAACGCTTAGCGGACTTAACGTTACCGCTCTGTCTGATTTTCCTCTAGTCTCACAACTCCCCGCTAATGAACCTGTTGTAAAAGAAACTGGAGTACAGCCCAGCGGTCCTTATTCTGGGGAAAGTCTAGTGTATCAACGCGATACAGACTATATCTTGACTACAGATCTCGAAGGGTTATTCGATGGTGGTATAAGAATAACTGATAGCGGTAGTAGCATTGATATTAACGGCCAGACTGTATCTGTAGATTATAGTATAGACCCAGATATAACCAGAAGGGTCGCTGGAATAAGAGATAATAATATATATATGAAATCTCTTATGAATATAAGGTCAGATGAACAAGTAGAGGCTGTGTATAGGTTTATCCCTAGAGGTAAAAATGCTGTAATCAGGCCAACAATAAAGGTTACCAGTAAATTTGGTGATCCAGATAATGAAGAAGTCTATACACAGGGTCCTGATTATAGTATAAATATTAACCAGGGCTCTATTACAAGGATTCCTTCGGGTGGTATACTCCCAAATCAGGGAGATTTAGCAGTATATATAGATTTTTATTATAAAGAGACTCCAACCGATCTTCATACGTATTCTGTCTGGATATACCAGCCCTCTCTTGAGCCAGTAAAGATAGAATACAACCCTATAGCCCTAGATTTAGTTGTTGGAGAGAAATTCATAATAAATTCCCCACAATTTACTACTGATCTATCTAACTCGACTGAGACTCCATTTATACCTAGAGGATGGCACCAAATTATTGTAAAATCTAAAGATCCTGCAGTCTTCCCAGCTGCTGCAATAAAGAAGATAATAGAGTTAAAGGATATAGCTGGAGATTACATATTTGTAAGAGGAGGAAAGTACTTCGTTGACCTGCAATCGACACGCATAGCAATGAGCGAGGTGACCTATGATTTTCTTAAGAATTCTATTCTTAGGACTAACCATGATCACTTTGCAATAGCAAATGACAAGATTGTGCTCAATTTCCAGCCCGGGTCAACATCAGAATTATATAATTATCAAGCAGTAACAGACGTTAGTGGACTTGTAACTGGTTTTGCAGAGCAGGCTTCAGAAGATTTTCTTCTGAAGTATCAGTACGAGATACCTGGTCAAGTGGAAGCAAAAAGAATCATGGTTAAAATTACTATGCTAAAAGACAGAATAGCAGACGGTGGAGTCACGCCTAAAGTCTTTAGGTATAATGCTAGAATAGGCTAAAATGTCAGTACATTTAACAACAGAGCGAATGAGAATACCTAAATAAGTTTGTAGATTCTACAATCGCAGATCTTCAAAATACTGTGAACCAAGTAAATGTCAATGAGAGTTCCACTCTTGACGTATTAAACACAGCTATAAGGGAAATTTCTAACTTAAAGAAGAGAGTAGCTCAGCTCGAGGATCAGGAGTCCTTTGATAGAGCTATTAGAGCTGCACAAAACTTACGCATAAAAGCATTCAAATCTATGACAGATTTGACTGGTATTACTTTCCCGGGTACCAGCCAGGCGACAAAACCTCGTATTAATACGTTATTCGATCAGGCGACTGTACCTATAAATGCAATAGAAAACAAGTTTTATACAAATAGTATAATTTCTGGCAGCATTGTACCTATATCTCAGTCTATCCAGATAGATGTAACGTCTGTTATAGAGCTTACAGACTATGAGACAGGCTATGTGAAACTATCTCAAGGTAATCCAGAGAATGCGTTCAATGGAGACAACCAGAGCTACTGGCAAAGAAAAGTAGAGTTCGATTTAGATAGCGATGTTGAAGAAGTACAGGTAGAGCTCACTGTTAGGATCCCTGACCAGGCTAATACTGAGGCAAATATCCTATATATCAGGCCATATCCTGTATCACAGGTAGATATATTCGACTTGGGTATAAGCGCAGATTTATCTAGCGCTTTTAGTAAACCAGACAATTCGTATCCTCGCTTAGATACTGCTTTCCCATTAGACAATGCTCGGGATACCAGATTCTTCTTCTCTACCCAATCTGTACAAAGGATAAGGATAAGACTTAGACAAAGAAATTGGTATGAAGAGAACGGCCGAAAGGTCTTTAGCTATGGCCTGCAAGAGCTGGGTCTCCAGCTCTCAGAGTTCGATAAGACATACTCTGCTACAGCCTCTCTTGGCGACAATCATACGTTTATAACAAAGTTTACTTGTCCTGCCAATAAGAAGTTTAAGGGCCTGCATCTCTTCGAAACTACTCCTGACTATACTCGAGATATAGATAGCATGCGATTTAAAATTGCGACAAATATAAATGGAACCGACGTCAAGTGGGATTCTTATATAAATTCTAGTCCACAAAGTCTTGTACAACCGATTGATTTAGGTGGATTAGATTCTGAGATATATGTAATTACTACACTTAACTATATAGAAGCTGCAGACATCACTAGCAGTAATTTCTTTGCAGGAACTACTCCTGTACTTAGCTCTATAGGAATTCAATACAGTGTGTCGTAGAAATAGGAGGTAAAGATGCCTTGGGGTCCAGGTTCATACTCTAGTCAAAAGACAAAGTCTTCTAGGATAAAGAAATCTTCTGGCAAAGGAAAAGGTAAGCAAAAAAGGGGGAAGAAGAAGAATGGCAAATCCGGTTAGATCGATTTTCTCAGCGTTACATGCATTGATAAGAAAGGTGCTGGGACTTTCTAAAAAGAAAAAGATTAAAGTTGTAATTAAAAAGTATGAGACAGACATAGAACATGATGATCTACCTATTATTCATAAGAAAAAGACTTGTAGTAAGTCAGCCCTAGAAAAAGCTGCAGAAAGAAAAAGGAAAAGAAAGAGAAAAGGCAGAGACCATGATGATAAGGACTAAAAGTGGCAGATCCATACACTAATCCTGATATAGACAGCTTACTGGCTGCTAAGCAAAAACAGATAGATCTCAAGTCTGCTAAGTCTGAGCTACTAGCGGTTACTAAGCTACAAGAGACTCGCATACAAACAAATGAGAATTCTATTACTGCTGTTCAAACAGATATATCTGATCTAGAGTCAGATAATGCCAGTCTTAACTCAAGGATACTTACTCATAATGTTTCAAATATATTTAGTAGTTCAACTAATATAGAAACAGGACAGTTCTACTTACTCAGACCTGGGGTAGATGTGACTATAGGTGAGGTAAAGATAATATACGCCGGAACAAGTCTTACAGCTAACTTTCTTAATGATACAACAGAGATACTGACAGCTGATCTCACAGGAGCAGCAGGTACATGGCAATTGAAGGGCCCTGATACCGGTGCTCCACTTTCTAACACCAGTTCTCTGATACTGGACGTCAAGGCGGCGAGTAATGTCACTAAGCTGACTGTGCAGGTTGATTTTGCGGTTGGCTAGATATGCCTATAAAGGAATATAACTATAGCTATGATCCAGGTGGCTCAGGTTTAGGTAGGATTAATGCTGAGCTACGTCAGTTCACAGCCAGAGCTGATGATCCGTTCACCCTTGAAAAATTTGTTGGTTTTCAAGCCCAAGCACATAGCAAAACAAGGTCTATAGTATTCCGAATATCTATTCAAGAGAATGAGTTCTTTGCTAGAACTTCATCTCCTTTAAACGGAGCTGCGTTTTCTACAAATGCAGCTCCATCAGTTATATCAATAGTATTTAATAATAAGATAAGTCCAGCTTCATTAACTGGTAACTCCGTAAGATATAATGGAGTTAATTTACTTACAAGTAAATTAACCATTGAAAATGACTATATACTTAATATTGATATATCAAGTGATGGATTTGCTGCTAAACAAACCCATACTGTTGAAATAATATCCCTATCTGACAGTAGGAATAATAGTCTCACAAGACAAGAGATATCTTCATGGTCTGTGGGGGAGAACTCTTTCCCCGACAGAGGTAATCCTGAGCCATATCAAGCTAATTTAAAACAAGGTGAACTAAGAATAGGCGAAGTACTTCTTGTCAGACAAGGAGATATAGAAGCTAGGCTCGCTGCCTTTCTAAATGATAGAGGTGTAGATAGAGACAGTGTTATAGCTGAAGCTATGGTAGGTACTAATGAAGGGTATCTTACTTTATACATATTATACTTTGACGAACTTTTCCCAAGGCTAGTAAAATCATACCCACAAGAAGGATCTCTGGGATCTTCTGATTCGCTTCCTACTCAAATTGTACTCACGTATTCTGATCCAGTTAATCATAATTGTATGATTCAAAACAATAATATAACATATGAAGGAACCGATGTAGGATCTGCTACTACAATATCCGAAGATGGTCTAAGTCTATTTATAGATATATCTGATGCCGTTGTTGCTGCTCCCACAGGCGTAAAATTCTTAAAAGTCAAAAGAACCTATAACCAGTTTTGTAGAGATATTCCTGGTGCACCAACAATGCTCCAGTTTAGTTTTGATAAAGTCGGTGATAGTGGAGTAGCAGGTGTCGGTGATGGTAGTGTTGGCATTACCGGTATCTCCACAGACGGTGGTATCAATGTAGATGGTGTAACTAATCCTTTAATATATATAGATGGTGGAGATGCACTTATATCTACGACAGGTACTGCATCCGGGGTAAGTATATATTTTGATGATCCCGGATTTATTACTACTGATGATCTACCTCCTGTAGTAACCGGTGTATCTCCAGACGTTGGTACAGATATAACAGCAGACACAACTC
>JYMV01014649.1_pt1 | contig 14869 bp, 8 predicted proteins | sample 338911 | NCBI WGS metagenome assembly JYMV01 (sample SAMN03354496, study PRJNA234377) | hydrothermal vent metagenome | biome: Deep sea; feature: Hydrothermal plumes at the Eastern Lau Spreading Center, Western Pacific Ocean; material: Seawater | place: Tonga | collected 2009 | depth 2000 m m
ATTGAATATGGGATTTTTCATATTTCTCATTTGAAATTGGAGGTGGGGTTGTAGAAGTACTTAAGAATCGTATCATAGTTCTCGCGGAGTAGGAAACACAGGAAGTAGGTGAAAAGGGAGTGCAGAGATGCCCTCCCTTTTTTTGTGTTTAATTATTTAACTTGCATATTCTAAATTCCAAATGAGAAATATGAAAAATCCCATATTCAATTTTACGCTACTACTGGTAATTTGCGGCATTTCTCTAGCTCCAAATGATCGTTTCAATAGCTCCACGGAAGCCAAGAAGGAGATTCAGCCAACAATCGGAGCATTTAGAACAATTACCTATGCATCGCAGGATGGTATTAAAATTACGGCGGACCTCTACGAAGTTTCGAAGGAGAAAACGTATATTTTGTTGTGTCATCAGGCCGGATACAGCAGGGGGGAGTACAGGCAAACGGCGATTATGCTGAACCGATTGGGCTATAATTGCCTGGCCATTGACCAAAGATCGGGAGACAGGGTAAATGGGGTAATCAATGTGACGGCAAAAGAAGCCACAGCGAAAGCCCTTCCTACAAAATATCTCGATGCGCAAAAGGATATAATGGCTTCGATCAACTTTTTGGATAAGTTTACCACTAAGCCCATCATTCTTTTGGGGAGCAGCTATTCGGCCTCGCTGGTGCTGATGATAGCAGCAAAACACAAAAAAATAGGTGCAGTGATTTCATACAGTCCTGGAGAATATTTTAAGGGGGTAAAAGTTGCCCTTGCAATAGAGAAATTAAACAAGCCGGTTTATGTTACCTCATCAAAAGCCGAGGCGGAAGATGTAGCCATGCTATTCGGCAAGGTAAATCCTGAATTCAAAACGCAATTTGTTCCAAAGAGGGAAGGAGACCATGGCTCGAAAGTGCTGTGGCAGCAATATCATGGGCAAAAGGAATATTGGGATTCGTTAAAAGAATTTTTAAAACAGCTGCAGGATAGCTAGCTCAAATAATTTTCACTTCAAATTAAGCGAGTAACGAAGTTTTTTCCGCCCACTGTTTCCAATGGAAAAGCCCTGGGCCAGAAACCTGGGCATTCCCGGCGACACCTGCTTATTGGGTCCAAGCACCTTGGCCAATTACCACCTGAAATGTGAAAGGTAGAATGAAAAATGTTGTGGCCAATGCAGCGTATAGAATCGATTTGGATAAGGTTCTTGTCATAATACGCAGTTCACTCGGCAGTATGAAGAATTTGAAATTAACACCCCACCTTATTTTTCATAATTTAGCACGGATGTCCATAAGCAAATTACAAAATAATCTGATCAGTTCCAGATTTTGAATAACTATGTCATTTCAAGATTCAGAAAAAGATTTATAGACCGACTACGGAGCAAATTGTATTATGGCCAAGTTTAAGAAAGGGGAAAAACACACGTATGAACAACAGCGGGTGGAGAATGATGCTGTTCACCAAACTGGGCATAATCAAAGTCTCTATGCTTACCTGGCAGTTTTTGCCTTCGCATTCCTACTTTATAGTAATACTCTCAATCACGATGTAGCTCTTGATGATGATGTGATAACCAAGGCCAACCGGTATGTTCAGCAAGGTTTAGAGGGCATCCCAAGCATCTTTTCCAAAGGATTTTATCACGGGTTTAACAATGTGAATGAGGGCTCATACAGACCGCTAGTTCTGCTCAATATGGCTATTGAAAAGGAATATTGGGATAATGACCCGCATGTGGGTCATATATTCAATGTTCTGTTCTATGCACTGTCTTGTATATTGGTTCTGGCCTTTCTGAAAGCGTTGTTTAAAGGGCAAGGGTCTTACATTCCAATGGCTATAACATTACTATATGTTGCCCATCCAATTCATACCGAGGTAGTTGCAAATGTAAAGAGTCGTGACGAAATCTTGTGTTTCCTGTTTATTATTTTGGCATTGTATCTTCTATTGCAGTATATCAACTCTAGCAAAAAGTGGATTTTGGGGCTTGGAATGCTAGCATATTTTTTAAGCTTACTTACCAAGGAATATGGAATTACAATGCTAGCGGTGATTCCAATTATGCTACACGTTTATGGTTCTGATGAAGTGAGTGGAAAACGTAATCTTTCACTCACCGTGCTTTTTGGCTTGGTAGCGGGCTTGTACTTAATCATTCGATCCTCGGTAATGGATAATCTAGCGTTCGACCAAGAGATGGATATTATAAATAACAGCTTGGCCGGTGCAAGTTCATTTTCTGAGAGAATTGCAACGGCGATTCTTATTTTAGGGAAATATATTGGCTTGCTGATCTTTCCTCACCCCCTATCCTTCGACTATTCTTACAATCAGATACCGATTGTCACCTGGACCAACCCAGGAGCAATATTGTCATTCCTGCTATATGCGGTTTTAGGTGTTGCGGGAATTCTAGCGGCAAAGAAAAGGGAGATACTTGCTTTTGGAATCGCATTTTATTTATTCTCATTGGTCATAGTTTCGAACTTGTTTGTGGAGATAGGAGTAACTCTGGCGGAGAGAGTTATTTTTATGCCTTCACTAGGGTTTTGCGTTGTGGTAACCTTGTTGTTAGCTAAAGTTACTCGCTTTAGTGAATTGACTGTTAAGGGCAGAATTCCGTTTTACAGTATTATTGTCATCACATTGATTTTGTATTCATTTAAAACTTATTCCAGGAACAAAGAATGGGAGAATAATTTTACCTTATTCACTGCCGACATAACTGCTTCTCCCAACAGTGCAAGAACCCATTTTTCCTTGGGATCAATGTTGAATACCAATTCTGAATTCGAGACGAATCCTGAGAAAAAGAAGGCTATGTTGTTGAAGGCGATCGAGAGTTTGGGTAGGTGTCTTGAAATATATCCTGAGTTTAGCGCTGCATGGTACAACATGGGCGTGGCGTACTATTCCTTAGGTGACGAGAAGAACGCGCTCATTTCTTACGATAACTGTCTTAAAATCGCGCCAAATGATAAACAGGCGCTTAACAATTCGGGAGTTATATATTTTAATAATAAGGAGTATGATACAGCGATGGGTTATTTTTTAAAAACCGTTAAAGCCTATCCTAATTTCCCGGATCCATATGCTAACATAGGAGCTGTATATCACAACCAGGGCAATTACCAGGAAGCCCTTAAATATTATAATAAAGCACTTGAATTTAATCCGAACAATAGGATGGTAATTGGTAATCTTGCTAAATTGTATAATAGTTTGGGTGATGTAGAGAAATCTAATTATTATTCAAGTCGATCACAGTGAGAGAAATGAAAAACAGCATAAATTCGATAATCCTATTATTCATTTATTCTCAAACATTCGCAATTCGTAGATAAATCGGTATCATCTCTGGGTTATGATTATATAAATTTCATAAATTTGTGTTCCACTCTATATGAGCGGACTTTATTATAGTTCAATATGCCTACACTTTTAGATTTTGAAGAGCCCATTGTGCATTTGCTAGCGCAGCTTGAGAAAGCTGAAAAGATTGCAGGAAACGGAGATGTCGACATTTCAAAAACTGTCCAAGAACTCAAGATGAAGATCAAAGAGCAGCGCAAGGAGACTTGTCTTTGTCCAGTCTGTTCGGAGGACGATTTCACAGAGAAGTATGTGATTAAAGGATTTCATATAGTAAAATGCAACAAATGCACCATGGTATATGTAAATCCCAGATTTCCTGATGCTGCCATATACAGGATTTATGAACAGGATTATTTTATCAAATCGGGGTATACGTTTGAAGACCTTGGATATGGCGATTATGACCTTACTGCCAATCTGCGCGACATGACATTCACTCGGTGGTATGGTGTAATTGAACCACATCTACGCAAAAAGTCGGGAATCGCGCTGGATGTCGGCTGCGCGAGCGGTATATTACTCGATATAATGAAAAAGAGAAACTGGCAAGTAAAGGGTATTGAACTTGACCGGGCAATGTGTGAAAAGTTAAAGACAAGAGGATTTGATGTTGTGGATAACCCGCTGGAACAATACGAATCCTCTGAAAAGCTTCAATTGATTACCATTTTTGATGTATTTGAGCACTTGCCACATCCTCATCTCGATTTTAAAAAACTGCATGAAATTCTGGATGATGAGGGTTCTATCGTTCTTGTAACTCCAAATATCAACAGTACGCAAAAGAAATTATTTGGGAAAAGATGGTTTCAATTTAAACCGAGGGAACACATCAGTTATTTTTCTCCTCGAACTCTTGCTATACTAGCCGAAAAAAACGGATTCAAAATAGTAAAGACCTTTTCATCTGGCCAATATGCGGATCTCGGATTCATCAACCACAGATTGCGTCGCTATCAATTCACTAGATTAGCCTCTGTATTCGAAAAATTTATGCGGGTATCGGGATTAAAGAACGCGGCTTGGTATATCAATACAGGCAGTATCTTGGTAGTTCTTCAGAAAGCATAATAACAATATTTTGCGACCTCAAACAATCAAATCTATAGATCAAGTAATTGGTCAGCCCATATGCTTTCTGCTTACGTTGCTGAAGGCAATCTCTCCTTCATTCGGAAACAAGGCGCCTAAGTCTATTTTGTTCATCAAACTCATTGAACAGGGTGCTACCGTTCTCGCCTATTCGGCAATAAAAAGGGCTGTTGAAATGGTGGGAAGGGAAAAAGTGTTTTTCTGTGTGTTCGAAGAGAACCGACCCATTCTAGACTTCATGAAAATTATTCCAGAGGAGAATATTATAGTTGTCCGGCAGAGCAATCTGTTCATTTTTCTGCTGGATATAGTGGGATTGCTAATTAAATCGAGGAGAAAAGGAATTGACGCTACCATCGATATGGAATTTTTCTCGAGGGCCTCTGCAATTCTTGCCTATTTATCTGGAGCGAAATTAAGAGTTGGATTGCATCGATTTAAGAGTGAGCTGCCATACAGGGGTAATCTGATGACGCACCGCATACAGCATAATCCGTATTTACATATTTCCAAGGCTTACCTACAAATGGTTTTGGCGCTGGAAGCTGACCCGCAAGAGGTACCCATGCTGAAGGTAGATGCACAGACGCTTTCGGTAGATGTGCCAAAGATCGTCGTCAATGCTGAGCAGATTAAATCTGCAGAACAAATAATTGCAAACATTGCAGGTGGTGAGGCCAGCAAACCATGGGTTCTGCTCAATCCGAATGCCAGTGATATGCTGCCCTTAAGAAAGTGGCCCACGGAGAGATTCATGGAATTGGGTAAGAAGTTTCTCGGAGAAAATTCCACCTGTACACTTATACTAACAGGAGCGCCTTCCGAAAAGGACTCCTGTGAGCAAATACAAAAGGAATTTAGCTCGTCACGTGTTATATCCCTCGCAGGACACACCACCTTGGAAGAGCTAATGGTTATCTATTCGCTATCCGACCTGCTCATTACAAACGACAGCGGACCCGGGCATTTTGCATCAATGACAAATCTGAAAACCATTGTGATGTTCGGCCCTGAAATTCCTCAGCTATTTGGGCCATTGGGCGAAAACGTACATGCTATCTGGAAAAACCTCATTTGCAGCCCCTGCGTAAACGCGTTCAACCATCGATTTTCGCCGTGTACCAACAATGTGTGTATGCAAGAAATTTCTGTCGAGGAAGTTTATACAAAGGCCAGCAGCTTATTGACCGGATAGCTTGGGGTTGTTCTTGTGTCTCTCTTGGTCTCTCTTAGCTTTTCTCTCAAGACTCTTAGCAAATGCCACTTCCAAATCAACTCCTGTTTGATTGGCTAAACAGATCAATACAAAGAGAACATCTGCCAGCTCGTCACCCAGCTCTTTGTCTTTATCTGATTCTTTATAAGACTGCTCACCGTATTTTCTCGATATAATCCTGGCCACCTCCCCAACTTCTTCGGTGAGGATAGCCATGTTGGTGAGTTCATCGAAGTATCGCACACCATACTCTTCAATCCACTTGTCAACTTTCTCCTGAGCTTCTGTGATAGTCATGGTTACAGCATTGACCTTCCGGCTTTAACCTTCCCTCCAATATAATAAGCGAGAAAGATTTCGTGGGATCCGGTAGAGTATTTTTTAATCGAGGTTAATGTAATGTCATATGAATATCCAAAGCCAAACCCACTCTTCTTAAGCCCTAACAAAGCTACAACTGATTCTTGAGATCGATATGAGACTCCTATCCAAATCATTTCGCGATAAATTCCTCTTGCATTGATATCAATTTGAATGGGTGCGGCGGCAGTTATTTTTAGTAAGAATGAAGGCTCTAATTCAAAATCATTTGAAAGTTTGAATTTGTACGCAGCATCCGCAAAAAAGTGCCTTGTCATTATATTTTCAGTGCCCGAGGACCCAACATCCACTTTCATTTCAATGAGTTGGGGAATTGAGAGACCTATATGAAATTTATCTCCGTAGTACAGGATGCCAAAATTGGCTTCAGGAACTACCTTTTTTTCAACTGCTCCATCAATTGCGTTATCGCCGGGTGCATCAGTGGTTAACTCACTCTTGTCCATAACATATTGAAACACCATAGCCGAGAGTCCAAAAGCGAGCTTGGTCTTATCCATGGGAACATGAAACGCATAGGACGCCATGGCACCTGTTCTTCCTGTTGGGCCAGTTTGATCATGAAAAAGAGCACCCCCTATTCCCATTTTCTCTTTCAAATTTCCGTGTGCGCTCAAGGTCATGGTTAGCGGAGCACCTGTAAATCCCGTCCATTGGTTTCTGAATGTCAGCATGATCGGCAATTCCTTCGTGCTACCGGCAACAGCCGGGTTTAGCAGATAGCCATTGAACATGTACTGGCTATGATAGGGAAGCTGTTGGCCAAACGCCGCCACAGACAACAAAGAAATTAATGCTATAATCCAGGCTCTTCTCATGCTATATTTTTCGTTCTCATCTTACAATTGTTACATTTCCGGTTATCGGGTCTGTCCCATCACCGAGCATAATGATAAAATAATAAGTTCCCATGGCCACGTCCTTGCCTTTATATTTGCCATCCCACATAAGCCCATCTTTTTCGGAAGAATGTACCAACGACCCCCAGCGATTGAATATTTCTATTAAAATATTGGGATAATTAACCGCATCCCTGAACCATGTATCATTGGTCCCATCACTGTTGGGTGAAAACGACGTCGGAATAATTAACGAAGTAGTGCAATTCACATCAATTACAGATAGAATTGCCGAGTCAGTTACTGCACAACCCGCAGAGTCAATGACCACTACCACATACACTCCCGAGTTTAACCCAGCTAAATCCTGTGTGGAAGAGGATGGATTCGTATTCCAGTTATAAATATACGGTGGACTGCCGCCTGATACATCCATATCAATGGATCCATCCGCGTCACCTGAGCATGTTTCGTCCATTGTGCTTAGGCTGTTAATTAAAGGGCTGGCTGTTGTCGATATTATTACAGTGTCATTCGCCTGGCAGTTCGCGGAGTCAGTTACCGTAACAGTATAATTGCCAGCATTCAAGTTGTTCGCCACAGCATTCGTTTGCGCCAATGGATCATCCCACAGATAACTTAGGGGTGAAGTTCCACCGGTGCCTATGGCTAAAGCTGATCCATTGGATGCTCCGCATGACGCGTTGGTTGAATTGGTGCTGATACCCAAAAGCATAGGCTCGGTAACCACAAAGGAATCCGTAATACTACAGCTATTGGCATCAGAAATTGTGATTAAATACGTTCCTGCACAAAGGCTATTGCAGCTTGAGTCGGTGGAGCAACCAGGGTCGTTCCAGATATAAGTGTACGGGTTAATGCCTCCGCCCCCTGTAATCGTTCCGCTACCGTCACACATTCCGTTGCACGAAACATTGGTTGATACAATAGAACCAGTTAAGGCAGCTGGCTCCGTTATTGTGAAGCCCTGGGTAATGACACACCCGTTAGCATCTGTTACTGTTATGGTGACTGAACCTGCGTCCAATCCCGGATGAAATGGGTCGGGGGGACAACCTATGGTACTCCATGAGTAGGTGTATGGCGTAACTCCACCTGTTACTACGGCAGTAGCGGTGCCCGTACTTTCACCATTACACAACACATCTGTGGTCGATATTGTTACTGCCAATTCCGCGGGTTCAGTTACAACTGTGCTCGCAGTCTCAGAACATGAGTTGCTGTCAGTTACAATAACTGTATAAGTCCCTGCAGGTAATCCTGTAGCATTCGCATTTGTTTGCGCATTCAAATCATCCCATAAATAAGTATAAGGTGCCGCGCCTCCGGAAACACTGACTATTGCTGCACCTGTAGAACCTCCATTACACATAACCATTACCGAGCTCGTGGTAAGAACCATCGCTGCCGCTTCAGTCAGGGTTACACTGGTGATAGAGATGCAACCCAAATTGTCTGTGACGGTAACCGTAAAAGTACCCGCCAACAATCCCGTAGCTATAGAATCAGTTTGGGCAGAAGGGTCATCCCATAAATAAGTCAGGGGTGGCGACCCGCCGTTGGCAGATACTGTTGCAGAGCCCGTAGAATCTCCGTTGCAGGTGATATTTACACTATCCGAAATAGATATTGTAGGACCCCCAATATTGCTAATATTTGCTACGGCAGAATCGGTACAGTTGTTACCATCAATAATGTTAAATGTATAAGATCCTGCGGCTAGTCCGGTTGCAGTGGTATCCGACTGAGTAGGAGATGTATTCCAAGCGTATGTATAAGGGGTTGAACCACCGGCAACAGAGGCATTGGCCGACCCGTCAGACAGGCCGCAGCTGGCATCCACTGTTGTAATAGATATTGCGATTGCTGATGGCTGTGTAATGGTTGAATTATCTGATCCTGTGCAACCCAAGCTATCCGTCACCAGAACTGAATAGGTGCCCGCTGTTAATCCAATAGCTGTGGAATCAGTCTGAGCATTGGGATCATCCCACAGATAAGTATGGGGTGAAGTCCCGCCTGAGGAGGAAACGTTTATCATTCCCGTCGAATCTCCATTACATAAGATATTAGTCGTGGATGAAATACCAACCAAAAGAGCACTGGGTTGCGTAATAGATACAGTGATTGAATCTACACAGCCATTACTGCCAGTAACTACAAGGGTATAGGTTCCGGCTGTTAGCCCGGTAGCGAGAGAGTCTGCCTGAGCTGAGGGGTCATTCCACAGGAAGGTATAGGGGGAAACACCTCCAGATACGGATGTAGTAATCGAACCAGTGGAATCCCCATTGCACAGCACATTGACGCTATCCACAAGTGCTAGTACAGGCAGGGGAGAAGCTGTCAGCGTGGCACTTACTGAATCAGAGCAATTTCCGGCATCAGTCACGACCACTGTATATGTACCCCCACCTAATCCTGTCGCGATGGTGTCAGTTTGAGTGGGCAAAGTGTTCCAGGAATATGTATAGGGCGTGATCCCATTAACAACGGATATACTTGCTGTTCCATCGGATAGTCCACAACCAGGGTTCGTTATGGTTGGAGTGAGCACCATGGCAATGGGCTCCGTAATTGATACATTACCAGTAGTTGTACACCCATTCACATCTGTAACTGTAACGTTATAAGTACCTGCTGGTAATCCAGTAGCCGCTGAGTCAGTTTGGGTGTTAAAGTCATCCCATAAATAAGTATAGGGTTCCGTTCCACCGCCTGCATTGGCTGCTGCTGTACCCGTTGAATCGCCGTTGCAGGCCACCTCGATTGACGTCATAACATTAATTCCCGGTCCGGTTATATTGTTAAGCACCAATGTCAGAGAATCAGTGCATCCGGCCCCATCGGTAACCACTACTTTATAAGTTCCCGCTCCCAAACCTGTGGCGGTAGTATCGGTTTGCGAGGAGGGATCATCCCATTGATAAGTATGTGGCAATGTGCCACCGCTTGAGCTTGCCGTGACAGAACCATCTGACTGTCCGCAGTTGGCATCGACAACATCCACGGAGAAAATTAAAAATGGAGGAGGTTCGGTAATGGTTACCGAAGCCGAATCAATGCAGCCATTAGCATCTGTTACAATTACAAAATAGGGTCCTGCAGATAGCGAAGTTGCAGTGGTATTGGTTTGGCTACTTGGGTCACTCCATGAATATGTATAGGAAGTGGTTCCGCCTGCAGTGGCAACTGTAGCAGAACCAGTTGAAGCGCCAAAACAAATAATATTGGTGGAGCCAGATATTGAGGCTACTAACGCTGCTGCGGGTTGTGTAATTGTTATTTGCGCCGTATCAATGCATCCATTATTATCGGTAACTGTAGTAACATAATTGCCGGCTGGAAGACCCGTTGCCGTCGAATCCGATTGAGAAGAAGGATCATCCCATGCATAAGCATAGGGAGGTGTTCCACCACTACCATCAGCATTAGCTGATCCGGTAGAATCACCGAAACAGTTGATGTTAATCGAAGAAGTAACAGATGCAACCACAGCACTGCCAGGCTGGGATATTGTGACACTCATTGGTGGAGATGATAGTACAACAGGTGGTGAACATCCGATGTTTTGATAGGTTGGATTGCCGGCATCGTCGAACTCTACTTCGTCTCCATTACCATTTCCACTGTTAGTTGTGAGCAAATCAGGTTCATAAATAACCGTGTCTGTACAACCTCCACCAAAATCGATAATTAAGGTTCTTGTACCACAAGGAATAGTACAATAATTTTTAAAGTGACCGTTGAAATTGTCATCACATTGAAAAAGCAGATAAAGTGTGTAATCCAAAGCGGACCAATCATGACTTTGCCAATCAAAAGCATCACTGGTAATAAGCATAACTTGTGCTCCTGCTGGCAAAACACCCCCCACCGGTTCAACAACTATTCCGCCTGCAACTATGTTCGCATTGATACTGTCAATAATATCTGATGTTGCCGCATTTTGACACAGACCATCCCAATTATTAAAAGGCCAATCAACAAATAAAGTTCCGGTATTCAAATCTGATGAGCCAACCTCAAATCGCACCATTTCATTATCAGATTCGGGGCCGGAAGGGTTGCATGCATCAACCAATATACTTCGGATTTCAAAACATTTTGTAAGACCAGTACCCCCATTGGCATTGCATCCGTTAGCATCTACTATCGTAACAGTGTAATTGCCAGCAGCAAGAGAGTCAGCTATTGAATCGGTATCTCCATTTGACCAGGTATAGGTATAGGGTTGAACGCCTCCAACCGGAGTTACGGTTGCTGTCCCTGTACTATCACCAAAACAAAGAACATCCAGACTATCGGTCAAAGTAGCCGTAAAAACTGGAGGCTCGGTGATCGTAACAGATATAACACTGGTACATGGCGCATTATCTATAACAGTTACTGTATAAACCCCCGCAGTTAAAAAGTTCGCTGCTGTATCAGCTCCTCCAAAAGGCGACCAAGAGTAGGTGTACGGAGCAGATCCGCCCGTGGCACTTACGGTGGCAGAGCCGGTAGCAGACCCAAAGCAAGCGATGTTGGTTGAATCCGTTATTGTAAGGGTTGGTCCTGAAAAATCCACAAGATTTGCCTGTGCGGAATCTACGCAGCCTACAGAATCCGTTACAATTACAACATAAGATCCCGCTGCTAGTGCTGTAGCTGTGTCTGTAGTCTGTGTAGCAGGGTCACTCCACAAGTAAGTGTATGAACCTAAACCTCCGGAAACCACTACCGCAGCGTAGGCATCTGTAGCTCCACAGCTTGCTGTTGCTGAATCTATGATGGTCAAAACCAGGTTTGCTGTCTGAGTAATGGTAACAGCATCAGAGCCTGGGCAACCCGCTGAGTCCGTAACCGCAACAATATATGTTCCAGCCAGCAAGCCGGTGGCCATTGAATCTGTTTGAGAACTGGGATCATCCCATGTAAAGGTGTAGGGTGTAGTTCCTCCAGATGTGGTGACCGTTGCGGCGCCACTGGAGTTGCCATTGCACAAAATATTTGTAGATGCAGATATATTCACTGAAAGTGGGGTAGAGGCAACCTGGATTATAGTAATTGAGGCCGAAGCCGTACAAGTCCGATCATCCGTAACAACAACGGTATAGGTACCTGCAGGTAAACCAGTTGCACTCGCTGTAGTTTGTGTACCCGAATCATCCCATAAATAAGAATAGCCAGGAATGCCTCCTGATGTGCTTGCAGTCGCAAATCCGGAAGAATCCCCGCTACATGATATGATTGAAGAATCGGAAAAGGAAGCAGAAAGCACCGGTGGATCGGTTAACACGATGCTGTCCACCAAAGACAACCCTGTACTATCGGTAAATGTAAATCTATATGTGCCTGGACATAACCCTGTTGCCGTTAGTGTTGTTTGGTTTCCGGGGTCATCCCACTGGTAGGTATAAGGAGGAGAGCCACCTGCAACCGTGGCAATCCCAGTTCCATTACAATCTCCATTACATGTTATTTCTGTTGGCGCTATGGAGAGTAGCATAACGTTGGGATATGTGATGAGCAGATCCATCACAACAGGTAGATGATCAGACATGTAATAGAGAGCATTGATCACGCTATCGGGCAAAGATGTATTGGCAGGGCTTATTAAGGATTGGTTGAAACGATTACCATCATTGCCCAGGGCGGCATAAGTACCACTTATGTATTGAACTCGGTCTCCTCCATTTACAATGCTATCTGATATGAGTATGAAGTCAAACCTATCATCCATGCCTCCTGGAGCTCCGCATTCAATACTTTGAGAGCTCCTGGTGCTTTGTGTATGGATCCCAGTAAAAGATGAATTATTATTCCAGTTTCCAGGACTGTTTATAGGATCATTTAGTTTATTAACGCCGCCTGTTGTGAGTATTTGGTACCCTGGTTCAGAGCTTGTGTAGAAATTAAAGTCTCCACCAAAAACAAAATTTCCCGTTGATGAGATACCATCTATATAAGTTCGTAATGAAGTAGCTTCAGATGCCCTTCGATTTTCTTCAATCGGAGGATTACTGTTGCCTGCCTTCAAGTGGCTTACATAAAACCTGATAAAACTTGTGTCGTTGTAGAAACTCAAATTTGGGTCATTTGCATAAACCACATACTCACCAACATCTCTTAAATCTGTTAGTATTTCAGACTGACTGTATAAGGTTACTTTATTTGTGTTGTAGAAAAACATATTATTCAGCCCATTAAATCCGGATTGGTTTACCACGAAATTTGCTCTTGCATAGTAGTTAATGCTACCAGTATTTAACGCCTGATTGAGGATGCTGTCGGCGCCTGCTTCAGTTTGCAATTCGCAAACCATTAGAATATCGGGTTTCTGAAACTGAACTATCTTACGAAGGGTATCCCATCTGGAAAGGACACTGAGATTACTGCCACAGTCGTTTCTTCCATTTGGAAAATTCAACAAATTGTATGACATAACATGCAGTGTATCCTGTGCCACTAAGGCGGAACAGAAGAGGAGTGTACTTATCAGAAATACTGTAATAATTCGCACACGACAAAATACACAATATATTTCTGCATGGAATACTTTCAGGGCTAGAACATAGCCCCACCTTTTCCGTGGGTAGCGTTGGCGCCTTTTATATACCGGAGAGAAATTTCAAATCCTCCTTTACCTGAAGAAAGAGATTTAACACCGGAGATATTGATATCATAGTTGAATCCAACGGCGAAATCGGCCAGCTCGAACATCACTGTGGGAATGAAAGAGTCTCCAAATCTAAAAAACCCTCCCAAATAGATCGCAGAACTCTTTACCAACCCCGTGTACTTAGATTCTTCTTTCAGGCCATAGCGAATGAGTCCTCCTACATTTATTTCTTGTGCAGAGCTCTGCTTCATATACAAGAAGCTGGGGATGACAGCTAAGGTCGTCCTTGGTATGCCAAGATAAATGTTTCCATGAGCTATCAATTTCGCATACAGGCTTTGAACATTATCGGTATAGAATTTTTGTTTGGGCTGGTTTAAATGAAAAACGGCAACGCCCAGGTTAACGGTTATCTTGTCATTTGATGCCATATTCTTCGGATTGCTAATAAAGTCCCAGTTTAACCCTGCACCAAAATCCCCATAAATAAATGAGCTTGTGTTTAAAGTTCCCTCTTCCCCTGAAAGCTGATTCGGATCATAGGTATTTCCATCAAACTGATTTCCCCATTTGAGATCGGTGTTTTTTACGCCTTTTTGAGCAAATCCGCCCTGCAAACCCAAAGAGAACTTATTTTTTTCATTAGCTGCTAATATTGCTGAAAGTGAAAGATTCACCTGAGTAGTTCCGAATTTGGATTTGCCAGCCTGATCGTTATACACCAGTAATCCCGTTCCCAGATAGACATTGTTCCACTTTTTCTTGAATAGGCCCATATCGAAGGAAAACATAAAGGTCCTATATGGTTCAGCAATGCTGTTCCATTGATCCTTATAATTGAGGAATCCCCTCATTTCACCTCTAAAGGCACCTGTTTTAGCCGGATTGATCAGCAAAGGCGTTTCATTGAACTGAGAAAAGTGAACATCTTGCGCATGCACCCAAGAACCCAATACCAGGCCGCTAACTATAAATGATATTTTTATTGTGTTTTTCATAACTCTATTTCATTAATGTTATGTCACCTTGTTCCGTGTAGGTTTCTCCATTTGAATAAACCGCTTCAACATAATAAACAAACACTGCAGGATTCATCAATTTTCCCCTGTATAGTCCGTCCCATCCCGCAGTAGGGTCATTTACCTGGAAATTCGTGTTTTCAAATACTTTTTCTCCCCAGCGGTCATAGATGACAAATGTCAAGACCTCTTTAACCCCTCTGCCCTGAATATAGGCAATCGTGTTCTTCACTTCCAGGGAGGTGGTGGAAAAGATTTCGGGTATATAAATGTAGTAGCCTATATCGACTTCAATGCTGACCGTATCGCTACAACCATTTGCATC
>JYMV01052519.1_pt1 | contig 14866 bp, 12 predicted proteins | sample 338911 | NCBI WGS metagenome assembly JYMV01 (sample SAMN03354496, study PRJNA234377) | hydrothermal vent metagenome | biome: Deep sea; feature: Hydrothermal plumes at the Eastern Lau Spreading Center, Western Pacific Ocean; material: Seawater | place: Tonga | collected 2009 | depth 2000 m m
TTTCGAAACCGTCTCGAGGCCTGCTTCAGCCAGGTCGAACGCGCTCCGCTCGCCTGGCGCAACCTTCCCCCGGCCTTTGCTTACCACTGCAAGAGATGATCTCCGGTGAGTGAAGTTGAAAAGATCACAACTCTCTCGCTCGGCCTCGTCGGCGTGATCTTGTTCGTGTGGTGGCTGGTCAGGCACCAGAAAAAGACAGAAAAAATGCGCTCTGCTAGAATTGGTATCGAGGTAGAGCGTCTCGGACTGTCGTTTCAGGGCGGCTCTGACCCTTCTGCAGGCGAGTTGCTGGCACCACACCCTCTGGGAAAATGGGGATCTGCCAAGGGCGCCCGAAGCGTGGCTCGTGGGTCATTTCGAGGCCACCCACTGGTCGCCTTCGAATTCAGTTATGTCGTCAGCACCGGCAAATCTTCACACACCGTGCGCCAGACCGTGGTGATCCTCCAAAACAGCAAGCGCCTTCCCGATCTGGAACTGTGTGCAGAGGGTGTGCTCGATCGTTTCAAGGAGTACTTCGGTGCTCAGGACTTTGACTTCAGTGCGCATCCGGCCTTCAGCAAGAAGTACCGTCTCAGGGGAACCGATGAAGATTTCGAAACCGTCTCGAGGCCTGCTTCAGCCAGGTCGAACGCGCTCCGCTCGCCTGGCGCAACCTTCCCCCGGCCTTTGCTTACCACTGCAGAAGTACGCCAAGGAGCAGGGCCAGTTCGAGGAGTTTCTGCAGCGAGCCGTGGAAATCCTGGAACTCCTCAGCAGATAGTCGTCATTCCTTGGCCGCATCCAACCTGGCATCGAGTTGTGCCATGGTGAAGCGTCGACAGGCGATCCAGGGTAGTTCTCCCGCTGTCCAGTGACCGTATGTGATGGCGATGATGGTGCCATCCTTCTGCTGCAACACGGCGGGGTAGGCGCAATCTCCTCTGACATGGTTGTCCATCAACCGAACCCGATACTGGCCCTCTGTTCCATCCACGATGTCTTGCCACTGACCGACCCAACCGACCCAATCCCCCTTGGTTTCACTCTCTCTCGTCGTATCCCTAAACGAGATGAAGAGACGCCCATCGCTGGTGTGTGTGGCCGTGTGACGATCGCCCGTGAGAGCAGCGGGAAGTTCTTTCGGATCGGACCAGTTGCTTCCTTCATCATCACTGAAGATGACAAAAGAGTTTCGGGTGCGGCTGTTCTCTCGCATCAACAAGGCGATGGTCTTGCCATCCGGGGATCGGATGAATCCAGGCTCGCAGAGGTGGACATCCGGGCGATGAGCTATCGAGACCGGTTCCGACCAGTTCAATCCTCCATCGATGGAAAGGGTCTGAAATACATCGAAGCGGGCGGTCCCGCGCTTGGATCTGAAAAAACGACCATCGTCATGGAACCAGGCCGCGTACCGACCATCGGAGAGTCTCGCCACCGACCCCATGACGACGATGCCCCCCCACTGTCCCGCTGGCTTCAGCGGGCTCCAGGATTTGCCATCATCATCACTGACGGCGATCCGCGCTGGATACAGACCGGACCAGACGATCAACCTCTTGTCTCCATCTCCATCGACGACACGATGAATCGTCGGAACCTCCTTTGAAGATGCCCAGTTTTCAGGTGTCGGTAGCCGACCACTCCATGTCTTGCCACCATCGGTGCTCTTCTTGTAGACGATCGCTCCACGGCCGTGCCCCTTCGGGTACACACACAAGATGGTGCGATCATCCTCGAGCAATACCGCGCTCGGATGGCCGAGATATTGACCCTTCTCTCGATCGATGGTGATCACTGCATCGACATCATCTGTGAGGTCGACGATCGGGATGGAGTAGCCAGGCGGCAGTGGCTTGTCGGTCGTGGACGGTAGTTTCGGGACATCCTGGGCCGGGATCAGCGCGACAGCCCAGAACCCGGTGACGATCAGAAGAACCAGCCGAGAAGTCTTCATACGGATCCCTTCTCACTGGCCAGCATCGATCTGGATGCACCGTAGACCACTGCGATGGCAAGCCCCACGACGATGGCCAGACGTCCTGATTCCGTGGTGCCGGCGCCACTGGAAGCGAGCGCGAACCCGTGGCTGAGAGCGCCGCCGACCAGAATGCCCGCAACCGCCATCGCTGCATCGGCGTTTCCTTCACCGGTCATCACCAGTTGACGCACGGGACAGCCGCCAGCGAGGCAGCCGCAGAGTCCGACCAGGGCCAGTGCCAGCGCCGACCACAGGTGGTCCGTGTGCGCCGCAGGTTGGCCCTCAATTCCAGGAACGGATTTGCCGGTCGTCAGAACCACGAGTCCGACTCCGATCAGCATCGCCAGCGAAGCCAGCAGCATTCGACGATCTTTCAGGAATACCTGTCGCCCGGCAGTGACGGCGCAAAAACGGGTTGCCGAGAGGAGTATTCCAGCCACCAGCGCGATGCCCAGTGAGTACAACCAGGGCGCATGAGGAGGGGAAGCACCCCCATCTGGCCCCGGTCCCGCCAGCAGTCCCTGGAACCAGAGTACCCCCGCCAGCAGCATCAACCCCGGAAACAGCAAGCCCACCGGGGCAGGTGCTGCTTGCGTTTTTCCAACATTGTAGCCACGCTTCTCGAAGAACAGTCCCACTCCGACACCGGCGATGAATCCGGGCAGGGCGATCCAGGCGGTCAGATCGAGACCTCCGAGGCGCTGCAGCATACGAAATGGGCAGCCGAGAAAGACCAGTGATCCGATTCCCATCCAGACACCAAAGAAGAACCTGGTCGCGGCATGGCTTCCCGATCTCGCCTGCCACTTGCCCCGGACGAGCATCCACAACATGGCTCCGAAGAGCACGCCGAAGATCTCCGGGCGAAGGTAGGGAAGAGACGCAGGCTCGTCGAAGAGATGCAAGGCACCTGCAGAATCGCGCAGAAAACAGGCACCGCAGATTCCCATGTTTCCGGGATTTCCCAGGTAGATCAGAGTGCCACAACCCGCTCCCACCAGCAGCATGGCGAGGATTCCATACCGGGTCCCCTTGCCCTCGGGATCGCACTTCGGATCTGCTCTGAGCATCGGGACCTCCTCTTCCTCCGCAGAGAATACGCCTTGGTGGCAGCGAGACAACATGCAAGGAATCAACGGCCGAAGATCACCTCGGTCACCAGCAACAGGGAGACTTCACTGCCATCGAAGGACTTTTGAGGCCAGAACACACTAGGAGCGATCTCTCCGAAGAGCCAGTCGCTGTAGAGCCTTCGGCGAAACCCGACTCCCACTCCAACGCCGGTACGCGCCGGCGCATCTCCGAGGTCTGCGGTCATGTGCCCGCTCAGGCGAATCACACTGCGTGAATCGAAGGGAACGAAAAAACTGGTGGTCAGCAGTGCCTTGAAATCCTGCTCTTCGAACCAGACGCCTTCGATTCCGAATCTGAGCAATTTCTCCTCGATGGCTCTTTCGAAACGCAACTGGGTGCGCTCGCCGTATCCTTCCTCACCTCGATACTCGAGACTCTGGATCAGCCTGAGGCTCCACAGATTTTCCAGTTCGTGATCCTCTTGCCATCGTAGTTTGACCCGGGCCTGTGGACTCTTCGACAGTTTCACTCCACCGTCGAGGGACAATCTTCCACGCGTATTGGAGAAGAGTGCTGCCCGCAATCCCGAGACGTCCTCGGCTGCAGTCAATGAATCGGTGTCATCAGCGGGATCGCCGAGTAGATCGTCGAGATCTGTCAGCACATCGTCTCGAAACGACTCCAGAAAGAAGCCGAGTCGTTGTCGGGTCCGTGGAAGTACCGCATGTCCACGAACCTTGACGCCAAAGGTCGATTCTCCCTCCTCTTCGATTCTCCACTCGGAACGAACCCTGTAACGAGTCTTGCCAGCCTCTGTTTCCAGCCGGGGGTCGCCAAAAAAGTCATCGATCCGATCACTGAACTCAAGAACTCGATCGCCGATCTCCTGATGCATGACGGAAAGCCTTCTCGGCAATTCGATGTCCTCATCGAGTGCATTTATTATCGTCTGGACGGGATCATCTTGTTCCACTTCGGGATCCTGGAGTCTCAGCGGTGCGATTGTTACCGGGTCCGCTGCGACCAGCAGGCCATGAGATGAGAGCAATAGCAGCAACAGAACTCGCAGATGTGACGTTGAGATGGAACTCCCCCTCCAGATCCTGGCTTCGGCCGTGACGATGGCAACACGCGATGGCCATCGAATCCAGTGCGGAAGTCGAATCATCCAGGGCCCTGTTGCGTGTATCCTGGAGCAGTGGGAGGCACTCCATGTCATCGAATTCTATTCGTATCTTGACTCGCCTGCAGTGGGTCACCGTGGTCCTGGTGAGCAGCTGGGCACTGCCGGCTCTCGCGCTGTGCCAGATTTCCGAACCACCGACCGGAACACCAGAAGCGGCTCCTGCAGAGGCACCCGAGCCAGGGAGGCAGGAATCAGAATCACATGAAGGTGGATTTCTGTTGCTGGCACCCCTGGGAAGCACCGACGTGCAGATCATCGACAGAACAGGTGCGCCGATCCATGTCTGGCGCGGAGAAAGGCGGCCCGGGCACTCGGTCTACCTCCTCGATGACGGTTCTTTGCTCAGAACCGGTGCCATCGGACGACGAGGCGCGTTTGGATTTCAGGGCGGAGGTGCCGGTGGCGTCATCGAGAGAGTGACCTGGGATGGCGAGGTCACCTGGAAACTGGACTGGGCCAGTGATGCTCACCTTCAACACCATGACATCGAACCGCTCCCCGATGGCAATTTTCTGCTGGTCTGCTGGGAGCGAAAAGGCAAACAAGAGTGCCTTGCGGCGGGTCGTCATCCCGCCCTGCTTCCCGCCGACGAGTTGTGGGTCGATGCTGTCGTCGAGATCAAGCCGACCGGAGAGTCTGGCGGAGAGGTGGTCTGGCGCTGGAGTCCGTGGGATCACTTGATCCAGGATATCGATGCAGAACTTCCAAATTACGGAAGGGCATCGGATCACCCGGAGAAGATCGACGTCAATTATGTTGCATTTCAGAGCCGGGAACTGGGGCAGCCGGACTGGATGCACACCAACTCTGTCGACTACAACCCCGAACTCGACCAGATCATTCTGAGCGTTCACGGTTTCGACGAAGTTTGGGTCATCGATCACTCCACTTCAGGCACCGATAACCCAGGAATCCTGTGGCGCTGGGGAAACCCGCAAACATATGGCAGAGGCAGTGACTCGCACCGAGAACTCTTCAAGCAACACGATGCGCAATGGATCTCACCGGACCTACCAGGTCAAGGCAACATCATGATCTTCAACAACGGCCAGGGTCGTCGAGGCAACTACTCGACTGTGCTGGAACTGGCCCCTCCGATCTCCTCGGATGGGAAGTACCTGCGCCAGACGGACGGCGCTTTCTCGCCTCCAGAGCCGATCTGGAAGTATGAGGATCCGGGAAATTTCTTCTCCTCTAACATCTCAGGCGCCGAACGATTGCCTGGCGGCAACACGCTGATCTGCAGCGGGTCCACGGGTCGAATCTTCGAGGTGACCCGCAGCGGAAACATCGTCTGGGAGCACATCAACAAGAGCGGTTTTGGCGAGCAAGGCGCAGGAGTTCGTGGCGCCGGTGCCCGCGGCGGGGCGATATTCCGCGCTCCCTGGATCTCCCCTGATCATCTCGGATTGCGCCCGATCGAACCAGCCAAGAAGAAGTCAGCGCGCGGCACCGCACTTTGACGGATCTCGGGTGGTAGTCACCTGGCTGACAGCTACTTCTCGAGATGGAGCACCATGATGTGCTCGCTGGTAGCATGCTCACCATCGACGATGGCGCGCGCTACGATTCCGCAACTGACGAATCCCAGCGATTGGTACAAACCGATCGCCTCCTTGGATCCTGAAGTAACACCCACATCGATAGATTCACAGTTCCACGATCGCGCTCGATCGACAACTGCCTCCATCAACTGACGACCCACTCCATGGCCCCGCTCGGAGGCCCTCAGATAAGCACCCCACACATCGCAGCGGTGGCTCAACTTTCTCTGGGGCTGCACGAAGGCGCCCACCATTCCCACGATGTTCTCGCCATGGACTGCACAGAAAATGACCTGCCTATCCTCTGAAATGATTTTCTGTAGATACTCCAGGTCGAGGCGATCGTCATCGGGAGAAGAGGAAAATGCGAGAGGATGTTGCTGCAGTGCCTCCAGGCGCAGGGCAAGCAACTGCTGGATGTCCCGTGCCCTCGCTTCACGAATTTCGGGCAATCGAGACACCTCTATCTCAAAGACATGGTGGCTGGAACAAGCAATCGAGAGTATCCAGCGTCGGGTCCGCTCCGCAGGAGGGAAATGGGGCCGGGGGTGGGCTTCCTCCGCTGAAGAGATACAACAGCAGGTAGATCGGATCGGAGATGTCATTGGAGCCATCATCGTTGGAATCGAGTACATCGGGACAGGAGCAGACTGCCGTACAACCGAACAGAACCCCCAATTGCATGACCACATCTCCGATGTCGACGACGCCATCCCAGTTCGCATCTGCCCGGATGAACTGCGGAGGTGGCACACCCTCCTGCTTGTAGATGATCACAACATCGGCGAGTTCGTCGATGAGAACCAGATCGAGATCGAGGTCGTTGTCGATATCCATCATGACGGCACAACTGGCGGCAATGGGTGCGAGTATCTCCAGAAAAAACGTGAAGTTACCATCACCATCATTGAGGTAGATGTACCAATCGCCAAGGTAGCTGGAGATGACCCAGTCGAGATCGCCATCTCCATCGAGATCACCCACATCCGTGGATAGAGGATAATTATCTGTCGGATATGCAATGGCTGGAGTGATGGTGCCATCTCCGTTGCCAAAGTTGGTGGTGCAATTGTCCTGGCTGGCATTGACGCTGGTCACATCGAGATGACCATCGCCATTGAGATCGCCCAGTGCCAGCATCCAGGTGCCACTCACCGCCGGTTCAGATCCGGATTCGGTGAAGGTTCCGTCACCATTGTTCAGGTTCACGACGATCTCACCGCTGTTGAGCATGCCGATCACCAGATCGAGCAGACCATCCCCGTTCATGTCTCCCGTTGCCAGGGAACGCTCTCCAGCACCGCCCCCCTCGAAAAATGTCGGCGCCCCAAATACTCCGGTGCCATTGTTGAGCAAGATCGACAGGTTTCCGCTGCCGTAGTTGGTATTGACCACATCCATGTCGCCATCGCCATCGACATCGAGCACGGCGACTCCTCTGGGAGCGAATCCAACATTGATCTGCTGCTGAGGAGCGAAGGTGCCATCGCCATTACCCAGCAGCACCGAAACGGTATCGGTGGCGATGTTGCAGACCACCAGATCGACAAATCCATCTCGGTTGAAGTCTGCTGGCTCATTGGGACTCGCCTGCAGATTCACAGAACTCGGGGGATTGACCATCGGGCCAAATTCTCCGCTGTCATTGCCTTGATTGAGGTAGCAACGCACATCAGCGGTGTCTTCGTTGATGACCGTGATGTCGAGGTTGCCATCATTGTTGAGGTCAGAACCGACTCCCCCGTAACTGCGCGTCGATACATTGGGATTGGAACGGGTCGACCAGTTGGCTGTTTGATCCAGTTGCAATGTTGTAGAAGCAGATGCTGTCCAGAACAGAAAGCTGTACCCCCCCTGCTGGATCGACGCTCCGCTGATGGCAGCGATCTGCTCGGAAACGATCACCATCACCTGCTCACCTGCAGAGAAGGGATTGTCGGGAGTGAGTCGAATCGAGGATCCGCCACCGACCACCTCCAGTGTCCCCTCTGCCGGACCACTCCAGCGTCCAAAGGCCCAGAACGACCCGTTGCTGACGCTGGCTGGATCGATCGGTTCAAGGAAATTGATCCAGATCGAGGTTGCGATCGGCGCAGACAGTTCGTTGCTACTGGGATAAACATTGGCTACTACAAGATCCCCCGGCTGAGCCTCAACAACGACTGTTCCCGAAAACAGTACAGCCAACGAAAACAAAACCATCGCCAGGTAGGATCCTGCTCGAAACTTGAACATCTTCACTCCTTGATTTGTTGAAACTGAAGAGCCCCTCCATCATACAGCAGCGCACCCAGGAATCTAAGGGAGGGATATCCCACCTGAGAGATACCACCGAGGAATCGACAGGTTTGCGGGTTTTCGAGCAGGTTTCTCCATCAAGGCTGGTCGAGGTGCCCCACATCGCTATCACCCATCTCGACTCCTCCAGCGGGGAAATACTCGCTCCATCGGCCCTCGACCAGGGAAGCCGTTTCCGGGTCGCAGAAAAGCTCATCGGGGTAGCCCGCCTTCATCCTCGCATCGATGACCACGGGCGGATGATGAGCGAGGTGGTTCCTGACCACCTCACTTGCGCTCGAGTGGATATCTGCAGCGGGCTCGAAGCGAGTGAAGGTGGTCCACAAGAACCTCGCATCGGATCGAGTGGCAGCCACTGCATCATCGACCAGAACCACCAGCGGCCACTCCTCAAGAGCCGATCCCTCGAGCAACCCCTGTGCCGCTTGAGGTTGATCTGCATGGGGTGGCCCCTCGATCACCAGGCAACCGGGGCAATACACCTTGGCTTGAGGGAACCCTGCGGGAAGTTGGCCCTCAAACTCCCGGGGAAGTTCCCGGATGGGATCGCCGAGACCGAGCAGAAATCCCTTCGATCCCTCATTCACGCTGGGCCCGGAGTAGTCGAGGGTATCCATGCTGGTGCATGCGATGATATGCAGATCGCTGCGGAAATCTGCTCGCGCCAGGATGTACTCGAGCGTTGCAGGGAAGTCGTGAAGGTCGACAGCTCCATCTGTGAGCAACAGAAACTTCGTCAGTGACAGTTGACCCTCTCCGAGAATCCTGAATGCAGACACCATCGCTTCACGAGGGTACCGATCTGTCACCGTGGCCGCTGCCAGCGAATGGTACCCGGTCTCCCCGTAGGACCAGAGTTTCCGGACCGTTGGCATCACGAGCGGGAACAGCGGCGAGAGAAGTTCTTGAAGAAAGTCTCCGAGGAAGAAATCTTCCTGGCGCGGTTTGCCCACCACTGTCGCAGGATAGATCGCACCACGACGGTGGGTGATCCCGTCGACCTTCATCACGGGGTAATCATGCTGCAGGGAGTAGTAGCCGTAGTGGTCACCGAATGGACCTTCTGGCCATCTCACACCCGGGATCGCACTGCCGTGGATGGCAAACTCGCACTCGGCGACAAAGGGGTGAGCGACACCATCTGCTTGCGCCATTCGCAGCGGAGCTCCTTGCAACAGCGATGCGAGTAATAGCTCCCCGACATTTTCAGGAAGTGGAGCCACTGCGCTTGCGATCAGAGCAGGAGGGCCGCCGAGCAGACAGGTGACAGGGAAGGGACGCTGCAGTCGTTCCGCCTCCATCAGGTGATAACCAGACCCCTTATGTATCTGGAAGTGAAGCCCCAGATGTTCGGAATCGTGGCGCTGCAGCCTGTAGATGCCGAGATTGTGGCGTCCATCGACGGGGTGCTCGGTATAGACCTGGCCAGCAGGTGATGATGGGCAAGGCATCCAGATCGAGTTGAGGATCCTGCACCTCCAGGACCGCACCGGCACGCCTTTTTCTCATGCCAACCTTGAGCAAGGTCCCGGCGACATCTCGCGCTCCCCACATCTTGGGGAGACTCGGAGGAACCATCGTCTCGGCGAGGTGTACGAGCCTGCTGAGGAACTTTTGACCGTGGTCACCAAAGCCGATCTGAACCCGTCGCTGGGTTCCGAACAGATTGGTCACGATGGGAAAACTGGAACCTATCGGATTGTGAAAGAGGAGTGCAGGTCCGCCGCCTGCGATGACTCGGCGATGGATCTCCGCAACCTCGAGTCGCGGATCGACGCGGGCATCGACCTCGACCAGATCTCCCGATCGGCGCAGCGCTTCGAGAAAACATCGGGTCCTCCTGGCCAGAGAGTTGGCCTGACCACGATGCTGCGATGTCACCGGTCCCCTGTCCAGTGCTTCAGATCGCATCCCTGGCGCTGAAGGGGATTCCCACGATGCTCTTGAGTTCGACCTGATCACCCTCTACCAGTTCGATGCTGACCTCGCATCGATCGAGCAGATCCCCCTGACATCGCTCCTTCAGTGCCGCACAGATCGCCTCGGGAACCACATCGCTATCGCTCCCGACTCGCATCTCGATGCGAGTGATCTGGATCAGTCCCCCGAGCAGGGCCTGGATGCGGGCAGTTTCGAGGATGCGGGCGAGCAACGGCACCGATCTGGGTCCTTCCAGGCCTGACTGGGTCCTCTGTCTCCGGCGGGTCACCGGTTCATGATCTCTCTTCGGACCATGCCAGCGATGTATGAAGGGCTTTTCCAGATTGCCCGGATGCTGCCGGGTATCACACCAGATCTGGACAGGCCGTGGAGGCACACGATGCGGTTCCAGTCGCGGATGTGGTCGCTGGAATCGATGGTTATCCGGCCCCCAGGGCCAGCGCGATCCAGGTCCTGACGCCGATCGGCATCGCCTCGTCATCGACCTGGAAACGAGGGTGGTGACAGAAGTGAACGATCCCCTTCGATTCATCCCGGTTGCCGAGAAACAAAAACGCTGCAGGAACCTGCTGGCCGTAATATGCGAAATCCTCGCCACCGAGACACGGCCCTCCCTCATCGGAAAGCGGCACCTCGACAGAGACGGAACGACGCGCCTCCTGACAGGTGGTCGGGTCATTGAAGGTCACCGGGTAACCGAGCGTGATCTCCATCTCCACGGTACATCCATGCGCTCTGGCCACCCCCTCGGCAATCTCGGACAGCCTCTCGCGAGCTGTTTCTCCAACCTCTTGCTTGAAGGAACGGATGGTCCCCCTCAACTCGATGCTCCCGGGTATGACATTATCTGCACTACCTCCATGAAATTGCGTGAAGGTGACCACACAGGATTCGATGGGATCGATGTTTCGCGACACGATCTGCTGTGCCGAGTTGATGATTTGACTGCCACAGACGATGGGGTCGATACAGGCATAGGGAGCAGCAGCATGTCCTCCCATGCCATTGACGCGAAAGGTATCTGGTTGAGCCATCGTCGGCCCATCCACGATACCGATCTTGCCGGTGTCGAATGCGGGCCAGACATGCATGCCAAAGATCGTGTCCACTCCTTCGAGACAGCCATCGGCGATCATCGCGGGCGCTCCACCTGGCAGCGCTTCCTCATTGGGTTGGAAGATGAAACGAACGGAACAAGGTAGGCGATCACGGATGCCGGAGAGTGCCTTCGCTGCCCCGACGAGCATCGACGTGTGAGCATCGTGCCCGCACATATGCGCGGCTCCTGGAATCGTGCTGCGATGGGGAAGTTCTGACTCCTCGTCCATCGGCAGAGCATCCATATCAGCGCGAAATGCAACACAACGGCTTGCTCCTGGAACCACGATGTCACCGACAACTCCGGTCTTACCGATTTTCTCTCTCGTCTCGATGCCGGCTTCTCGCAGATTTTCTGCTACCAGTGCAGCGGTCCGGACGGTATCGAATCCGATCTCCGGGTGCGAGTGAATGTCGCGCTGGAGGCTGATCACCTGCTCCATCACGCTGTCTGTGAGTTGCTGAACATCCAGATCTCGAATCGTAGCCATCTGCCCTCCTGTTCCCGGTCGACCCTCGATTCTGGACCATAGATGGCTTCCGGGGAAGGCGGTCAAGTTGCCGACATCGAAGTGGTCGGCTACCCTCGGCCTGTGTCTGGTGGCGGTGGAGAGTCGATATCGACTCGACCCAGGAGGATCCGATGGTCGAAAAGTTGACGAGTCAGAGTGTCGATTACCCGCGTTGGTATCAAGAAGTGGTGCAGCGAGCGGACCTCGCCGAGAACGCACCCGTGCGTGGGGCGATGATCATCAAGCCTTACGGCTACGGTCTCTGGGAGCAGATGCAGTCGGTTCTCGACCGAATGTTCAAGGAAACCGGCCATCAAAACGCATACTTTCCGCTGCTGATCCCCGAGAGTTTTCTCAAGAAGGAAGCCGAGCATGTCGAGGGTTTCTCCCCAGAACTGGCGGTGGTCACTCATGCAGGAGGAAAGCGCCTGGAAGAACCCTATGTGATCCGACCGACATCGGAGACGATCATCTGGGATACCTTTCGCAACTGGATCCAGTCCTACCGAGATCTACCGCTTCTGATCAATCAGTGGGCAAATGTGGTTCGCTGGGAGATGCGCCCTCGACTGTTTCTACGCACCACCGAATTCTTGTGGCAAGAGGGTCACACCGCTCACGCTTCGGAGGAAGAAGCCCATGAGGAAACGATCCGGATGCTCGGTGTCTACGCGACGTTCGCCGAGGAGTACATGGCGATGCCGGTGATACAAGGCATGAAGACAGATCGGGAGAAGTTTGCAGGTGCCGTGAAGACCTATTCCATCGAGGCGATGATGGGAGACGGCAAGGCGCTCCAGGCTGGGACCAGTCACGACCTCGGACAAAATTTTGCCCGGGCATTTGATGTCAAGTACCAGACAGCTGAGGGGAAAGAGGAGTATGTCTGGGCCACCTCATGGGGAGTTTCGACCAGGCTCGTCGGCGCACTGGTGATGGCCCATGGTGATGATCAGGGCCTGGTTCTGCCACCTCGACTCGCTCCCATCCAGACCGTTATCGTGCCCATCTACAAGGGCAGCGAACAGCGGTCCACCGTGATCGAGGCCTGTTCCGTCATGGAAAAGGCTCTCCAGGCAGCAGGGGCCAGAACCCATCTCGACGATCGGGAGCAGTTCAGACCGGGATTCAAGTTCAATGAGTGGGAACTGAAGGGTGTACCGGTTCGCATCGAGGTCGGTCCGCGGGATCTGGAGAGAGGTGAGGTCGTGCTCGCCTTCCGCCATAGCGGTGACAAGAAATCGCTGCCGATCGAGGCGGTCGCGACAGAGGTGATGAATGTGCTCGAGGAAGCGCAGCGAGGCCTCTTCGAGAAAGCGCTGGCGGCTCGTGAAGCCAATACGCACTCCATCGACAGTTTCGATGAGTTCAAGGAGCGTATCGATGGCGGCGGTTTCTTCCTGTGCCACTGGGACGGGACCACCGAGACGGAGGAGTTGATCCAGCAGCAAACGAAGGCAACCATCAGAAATCTGCCCCTCGATGCACCGGATGATCCGGGACGTTGCATGGTCACGGGTAACCCGAGCCCCCACCGCGTCATCATCTCGAAGGCTTATTGAAGATGTGGATACTGCTGACACTGACGCTGGTGCTTCCTCCTGTACAGGAGCAGGCTGCTGCAAGTTACACCATCCACCTGGAATCCAGCGCCCAGCACAGGGTCGAGGTCGAGGCTCGGTTTCCCGCATCGGATGGCCCTGCTCTTGAACTGTGGATGCCGGTGTGGACCCCAGGCTCATACAAGATCCGAGATTATGCCCGGCACATCGAAAATCTCGCTGCTTTTGATGGGGATGGAAATCCCCTGAGCGTAGATCGCCCGACCAAGAACAGTTGGGTCATCGCTACGCCACATCGGACCGACGTAACGGTCAGATATCGCCTCTATTGCAGGAAATTGTCGGTGCGAAACAACTTCGTCGAAGCCGGCTCTGGCTTCCTCAACGGCGCTGCCACCTTTCTGCTCCCCAGGGGCAAGGATGGCCCTTTCGATGTCTCGATCGAACTGGCTCCCGACATGGCTCAAGTCGTCTCCGTGATTCCCTCGGCCACCCCTGGTCACTGGCGTGCGATGAATGTCGATGAGTTGTGCGATTCCCCCATCCTGTTCGGCGACCCTGAAATCCGCGAGTTCGAGGTCGATTCGGTCGCGCATCGCCTGGTCCATCTGGGAGGATCCGAGTTGTGGGATATGGACGCCTGCGCTGAAGATGTGCAGAAGATCAGCGAAGAACTGGTCCAGTTCTGGGGGCAGATCCCCTACCAGCAGTATCACTACCTGAATGTCATCGCCGAGGGTGGAGGCGGTCTCGAGCACAAGAACTGCGCACTGATGTTGTCGGGAAGGTGGACATGGGGAGACAAGGATCGCCGCAAGGGCTGGTACGGCCTGGTGAGTCACGAGCAATTCCATGCCTGGAATGGCAAACGACTCCGCCCGGAGGCTCTCGGCCCCTTCGACTACGAGCAGGAGGTCTTCACTCGGGACCTCTGGTTCGTCGAAGGATTCACCAGTTACTACGATGACCTGCTGGTCGCTCGTGCCGGATTGATCGATCAGAACAAGTACATCGAAAGTCTCGGAAAACAGATCAAGGAAATCCAGCGCACCCCCGGCAGACTGGTCCTGCCCCTCTCTCGCGCGAGCACTGACGCATGGATTCGCTACTACCAGCGCGACGAAAATTCCATCAACAGCCAGATCTCCTATTACTCGAAGGGGGCGATGGTCGCATGGCTGCTCGACGCCAGGATCCGAACCGAAAGTGGGCACCAACGCTCGCTCGATGATGCGATGCGTCTCGCCTTCGAGCAATACTCGGGCGAACGAGGATACAGCCACGACCAGCTGCGAGAAGTCTTCGAGGAAGTTGCAGGTTGCGATCTCACCGGATGGTTCAACCGATTCATCGATGGGACCGATGAACTGGAATACGAGGAAGCACTGGCGGTATTCGGCTTACGGTTTCAACCCGAGAGTACCGAAGAACCGGAAGAGCCACCTGAAGGTTGGCTCGGAATCGAGGCCAGTGAGTCGGGGGGGCGCTGGTCAGTGACTCGCGTTCGTCGCGGAACCCCTGCCTATGAGGCCGGCATCAATCCAGGAGATGAGATCATCGCACTGGGGCAGTATCGGATGAGCGCGAGCAGCTGGAAACAGGTCCGTCGACAGCATGCTCCTGGAAGCGAGGCGACTCCGCTCGTGTCTCGCCGGGGCACACTGATCTCCATCGCCGTCACCTTCGGC
>JYMV01008558.1_pt1 | contig 14863 bp, 12 predicted proteins | sample 338911 | NCBI WGS metagenome assembly JYMV01 (sample SAMN03354496, study PRJNA234377) | hydrothermal vent metagenome | biome: Deep sea; feature: Hydrothermal plumes at the Eastern Lau Spreading Center, Western Pacific Ocean; material: Seawater | place: Tonga | collected 2009 | depth 2000 m m
AGACGAATCTCATAATCCATTGAATTATATGGAGCCAATGGGCGGAATTGAACTGTCGACCTAATGATTAAGAATCAGCGAGTTCTAATTTCTTTCTTTCAAGTTACCTCAGTGTTTCGACAGATATCCCTGGGACAGGTTTTGGAGATTCAGGCTTAGATTCTTTTTTATTGCCATTGGATCCCGTTTCTTTGAAGCGAATGGTTTTGCCTAATCCGTATTTCACCTTTAGTGCATTGTAGTCAATCTTTGCACGGGTCAAATATCTATTTATTAAAGTAATTCGTGTTTTGTCTGCAGGGTGGGTCGAAAGAAACGCTGGGATTTCCTGGCCCCCTTTAACGTTTGCAAAGCGTTTCCAGAAACGAACAGCTTCATTTGGGTTGTATCCAGCTCTCGCCATGTATGTGAGTCCTATTTGGTCTGCTTCGGCTTCGTTGGTTCGGCTGAAGGGGAGGGTGAGTCCGTAGACGATACCTACACCCAGTGCTGCCATGATTATCTTTTTCTGTTTACTGTTATTAAGGCTAATGGATGTTGCCATTAGTCCCGCCGTAAGGATTAGTTGCCGAGTCATTCTCTGTGCCCCGTGCCTGGCAATAACATGGGCAATTTCGTGACTCATCACGGTAGCGAGACCCGCTTCGTTCATCGCGACAGGCAGGAGACCCGTATATACGGCAACCTTACCGCCCGGTAGAGCGAACGCATTTTGCTGTTCTGATTCAATAAGATGAAACTCCCAGTCTAAGTTCGGCATGGCACTTACTTTTGCGAGGCGGAGGCCGATTTGTTTAACCAGGGCGGTAGTTTTTTTATCATCAGAATCTTTTTCCTCTTTGAGAATCTGGTTGTATGCTTGTTTACCTAAGGCGATTTCCTGCCTGATGGGTATCATGATAAAAGCTGATTTATTAGAAATTGGCGTGGTCACGCAGGCCGCGATTATTCCGACAAAAAAAACTGTGAGAAACTTTTGATAGGAGTGCATAGTTTAATTATAAGTTTGATTGGGGGTTTTTTGCAACGTTAGTTAGGGATGTATGAAAAATTTTTTCCCAACACATAATTCAGTTGCTCCCGTTACATCTAATGACATATTATTCTGGCAAAGGGATAATCTATGCTTGCATACGAAGCCACCGCTAGAACCAAGGGATATTCCATTATTGCTGGTGTCGATGAAGCAGGGCGCGGCCCCCTAGCTGGACCTGTAGTGGCTGCTGCTGTTCTGCTTGCTCCCGGCTCTCAGCTTGACGGTCTTGATGATTCTAAGAAACTTTCTCCTAAAATAAGAGAAAAGTTTTTCCTGATTATTAAGGAGCAGGCGTTAAGTTACGGCATCGGAATTGTTGGTGTTGAAGAAATTGACAAGATCAATATTCTTCAGGCTTCTTTGCTGGCTATGAAGTTCGCTGTGGAAGATTTATCCGACAAACCTAACCTTTTACTCATTGATGGGAACCAACGTATTGATACAGAGATTAACCAGTGGACTATTGTAAAGGGAGATTCTCTCAGCCAGTCTATTGCTGCTGCGTCAGTCTTGGCAAAAGTTACCCGCGACAAGCTTATGGAGCAGTATCACGAACAATTTCCTCAATATGCGTTTGATAAACATAAGGGTTATGGTACACGTCTTCACCGTGATCTGATTAGGAAACATGGCCCCTGCCCAATTCATCGTCGCACCTTCAAAGGAGTTAGTGAATTTGTTTGAGAATCATATATAAAGCAACAAGCAAGCACAAAACTCTCTAGGTTTTTTCGTGTCACCTAGGTTTATTCATCTCAGGGTTTATTTTAGGAACAAAAATATCTTTAAAATTTTATGCGTTCTCTTTTAAATAAGCAATGGATACTGCGTGACCCGACCTTAGAGACGGCGGATCAAATAGCTTCCTCTCTTGACCTTTTGCCAGTCGTTGCGCGTTTATTGGTTAACCGAAAAGTTGAAGGGGTGGATGAAGCAGAGATATTTGTGAGAGCAGAACTGTCATCTTTGCACGACCCTTTCCTTATGAGCGGAATGGAGCTTGCGGTTGATAGAATATTAGTGGCGATTGAAAATAAAGAATCGATTCGGTTGTTTTGTGATTATGACGTTGATGGTGTGACTTCGGCAGCATTTCTCACCCATTTTTTTCGTGATATAGGCGTTACCGTTGGATACTACCTACCAGAGCGCATGAAAGAAGGATATGGATTAAATGAAGATGCAGTCAGATTGATAAGAAAACAAGGCGCCTCGCTTATGATTACAGCAGACTGTGGGATAACAGCAGTCCGCGAGGTTGAACTAGCTCTTTCTTTGGGATTGGATGTAATCATAACTGATCACCATCAGGTGGGAAGTGAGGGGTTACCAAAGGCCGTGGCTGTACTTAATCCACACCGGTCAAATTGTGAGTATCCATACAGATTCCTTAGTGGAGTAGGTTTGGCTTTTAAGCTAGCTTTAGCTGTACGAACAGCGTTGCATAATAAGATGGGCTGGAGCAAAGATCGTTTGCCAAATATGAAGCGTCACTTAGATTTAGTTGCTTTGGGTACGATTGCGGATGTTGCTCCACTTACAGGAGAAAATCATATTTTGGTGCGCCATGGGCTCGACGTTTTAGCGACGACTGATAAAGCAGGATTAGTTGCACTAAAAGCGGTATCCGATGTAGATGGTCGGGTCAACGCGCGTTCGGTTGGATTTGCTCTTGGCCCACGACTCAATGCAGCCGGGCGACTGGGTAAAGCGGATAATGGATTTCATTTGTTAACATCAATAGATTTAAAAGATGCAAAGAAATTGGCGCAAGAACTTAACGTTATAAATCAAGAACGAAAGGATATTCAGGAATTGGTTCAGGATGAAGCGGAGTATCTGATCGACCGCGAAGTGAACTTGGAGGAGGATCTAGTAATTGTTCTGGCCTCAGAAAATTTTCATAGCGGTGTGGTTGGGATTGTCGCATCACGGATTGTAGAAAAATACTTTCGACCAGTTGTTTTAATTGCGTTAGAAAATGGTATTGGCAAGGGTTCCGGACGAAGTATCCCTCATTTTAATCTTCACCGTGCGTTCACCGAGTGTGCCAGTCATTTAGTTCAATTTGGTGGTCATGCCTATGCTGCAGGGCTCACCATAAATGAAAATAGTTTAGATTCGTTTCGAAGCGCAATAAACGAGGTTGGGCGGAGAATTTTGAGCGATGAAAACTTAGTGCCAGAATTATTTTTAGATGGGTCTCTAAAGATTTCTGAAATTAACGTAACACTGCATGAGCAGATTGGCCTCTTAGAACCTTTTGGCGCTGAAAACCCGCCACCTATTTTTCTTGTTCAGGGCGTCAGTGTTTATGAGTTAAAGAGGATGGGACGTGAAGAATCCCATGTACGTTTTCAGGCGGTTCAGGGTGACGCAAGGATTGATGCGGTTGGGTTCAACCTTGCGAAAGAATTTTCTTCTATTGCAGAGAAATCAGATAAGGTAGATCTTGCATGCGAACTCCAGGTTAACGATTGGGGTGGTAGAAGCAAGTTAGAACTAAAAGTTCTTGATTTACGCTACTCGGTGGGAGGTGATGTGTTGGTAGTTTAAAAACTACTTTGTATAGAATTTGTTTTGATTGATTTCCCCAAAAATAAAACATTAAGGGCGAAGCTATTTATTCAAACGTTAAACCGAAAATGGATGATATCGCCATCCTGAACGATATATTCCTTTCCCTCTAGGCGAAGTTTGCCTGCTTCTTTCACTGCGTTTTCGTTTTTGTATTTTACTAGGTCATCGAAGCTGTAGACGACAGCGCGGATAAATCCCCTCTCGAAATCAGAATGGATTGTACCTGCGGCCTGCGGTGCCCGCGAGTTCTGATGGATGGTCCAAGCCCTATTTTCAGCACCTCCTACGGTGAAGAAGGTGACAAGGCTAAGCAAATCATATCCCGTTTGGATCATATAGTTGAGACCAGGTTCGTTAAGTCCCATCTCTTTCATGAAAGTCTTACGTTCCTCTAGGTCGTCGATGTCCATGATTTCACTTTCGAGTTTTCCTGATAAAATGACCACTGGTATTTTCTCTGCTGCGGCATACTCTTTAACAGTTTGAACGTGGCTATTATTGTTTTCTGAAGGATCCTGGATGTTGCAGACGAAAAGCACGGGGATAGAGGTCAGCAGGTTGTATTCTTTAATAAGCTTTTTTTCTATATCGTTATGAATCTTCACGACGCGGGCTGGCCGATTATTGTCAAGGGTTTCGGTGATACGAGCGATAAGATCGAGTTGGAGTTTAGCGTCTTTGTCACCACTCTTGGCGGTTTTCTGTAGTTTGGTTTTACGCTTTTCCAGTGTTTCGAGATCAGCGATAATTAGTTCGGTATCTATGGCTTCGATATCAGATTTAGGCTCGATAATTTCGCTGATGTGGGGGATGTTGGCATCCTCGAAACATCTAACAATATGCGCGATGGCGTCCACTTCCCGGATCCGACCTAGGAATTGGTTTCCCAATCCTTCTCCTTGCGAGGCCCCCTTTGCGAGTCCTGCTAGGTCGACAAATTCAAGGGAGGTGTAGACAGTTTTTTTCGCTTTGACTAGTTGAGAAATGGTATCGAGCCGTGGATCGGGAACATTCACTATCCCGGTGTTTGGCTGGGCCGATGTAAAGGCGTAATTTGTGGCCTCTACATTTGCGCCGGTCAAGGCGTTGAAGATGGTGGATTTGCCCACATTGGGTAGCCCAATAAGGGCGCAAGTGAATCCCATAGTCTTAGTTTGTTTGAAATGATTTGTGAAGATTATTAAATGAGTTGAGAAAAATAAGGGCGATTAAAACAATTGCCGCATAAAAAGCTGAGATACTAAAAAATTTTTCAGGGCTAGTAAAGCTAAATACTGTGAGAAACATAACAGCGCCCACGTTACCATACGCCCCTGCTAGGCCAGCCAACTTTCCTGTCAGGTCTTTGCGGATGAGTGGAATCGCTGAGAAACAGGCACCAGTTCCTGCCTGTAAAAACATGGAACAGCCGAATGCCAGTAAGAGCACGCTCCAAAGAGGCCAAGAGGAATTTATTTGACTCATTATTATGTAGCCAATCATTGAACCGATTACGAATAATATCAAGGCACGTTTTTTCTCAATTAGGTCGGAAATCCAGCCCCCGGCTGGGCGACTTATCAGGTTCATAAAAGCAAAACTCGACCCTACCATGCCCGCTGTTGCCACTGAAAGTTCAAATGTGGATTCTAAAAACTGTGGAAACATTGAAATAACAGCAAGTTGAGAGCCGAAAGCCAACGCATAAACCATGCTTAGAATAACTATTTGTTTAAATTCGTATTTTTTTTCCGGTGAAACTTTTTCATCAAATTTTGGTAGATTTGAGCGGACGGATTGTATCACGTTAAAAATATAAAGGATGAGTATTCCTATGATCAGTATTTTAAAAGTAGCAGAAGATAAGAGCTCCAAAGGGTGTCCTGCAAGTTTCCAAACAAGAGTAGCCATTGCTCCATAAATAGGTATCAAGAATAGTATTTGGAGAAAAATATCCTTTTTTGTTGTTACCTCTATGTTGTGCTCAAATCCGGTCCGAAAAGCATTACTTTTTTCTGAGAGTTCTTTCGCAAAAATAAAATAAACAATACCCCAAATGCCACAAAGAATACCGCTGAAAACCACAGCATATCGCCAGCCTATTTCTTCCGGAAAGAATGAAGCTACAATCGGAAGGGTAAATACCGCTGCCGCTGCCCCAAAATTACCCCACCCAGCATATACCCCTTGGGCTAGTCCCATTTTTTCAGGAGGAAACCATTCGGAGATCATTTTAATTCCGACAACAAACCCCGCTCCAACGATTCCCATGAGCAGGCGAGCAATCAGGAAATTTTCAAAACTTTCTGCTGATGCAAAATAAAAACAAACTCCTGCGGAGAATATTAGTAAATAACTGAAAACCTTTCTTGGCCCAAAGTGATCGACTAGTATTCCGATTAGAATTCGAGCTGGAATAGTCAGAGATACATTGCATAGCATTAATATGTTTATTTGTTCCTGGCTGAGGCCGACTGTTCTAATGAGCGTTGTGTTAAATGGCGCCATATTAAACCAGGCGACAAAGGAGAAGAAAAATGCGAGCCAAGATAAGTGCAGGATATGGTTCTGCCGAGTGCCAAAGTTAAGCATTAAATTCTAATTATCGGGATTGATTCATGAAGCTGGTTTGCTAGACATAAACTGATGGGATTGCACTACTCCATTCGGGCCAAAAATAATAATTAGATCTTTAGATAAGTCGTTACTGATTATGGAGTAGTGGTGATCTTCATAAACCCAGATAGGCTGGCCATTCTGAATGCCGGTTTTAAAAGGTTCCCCGAATATTTTTTTTATATCTGATCGGGTAGAGGTTCCATTTACAATACTCTCAACTTTAGATGTATCGAAACTTTTTCCAGCAGTACCACATCCGCCCGGTAGTAAAATTATTCCTACAAGAATAATTATTCCAATGTAGTTCATAATGAGCCTTCTTTCTCTATGTTCGTGGTTTAATCAACAGCTATATCATATTTTTCCTGGTGAAGTTCATGATTTGCCAGAAATTTAATATCAAGACCGTACTCTTGTTCAGCTTGTTCCAAGAAAGAACTTTCTTCTTCAAAAAAGACGTCATAAATACAGGGGTGCACTTCTATTTTAACGTTTTTTCGTTTTAAATAGTTTCTCGTGCTAAGTCGCTGAACGGATCTTATAATTTCGTTGCATATAGTTGTAGGCGATTTATTGTGCCCTTTGCCATCACAATAGGAGCAAGTGTTGCATAAAGTTTGTGCTAGACTTTCGCGGGCACGTTTCCGTGTCATTTCAACAAGCCCCAGTTCTGAGATTTTTAAAATCTTTGTTCGTGACCGGTCACCTTTCAGGGATTGAGTAAGGACATTCCATACAGTTTCTTTATTTTCTTCCTTAAGCATGTCAATGAAATCGACAATAATAATTCCCCCTATATTGCGCAAGCGCAACTGCCAGACAACTTCTTTTACTGCTTCTAAGTTAGTTTTAAGAATAGTTTCTTCTGGGTCGCTATGCCCGACATATTTCCCGGTATTCACATCGATTGCTACGAGAGCTTCTGTTTCATCGATTAAAATATATCCACCTGACTTGAGCCAGACTTTTCGATCCAATGCCCGATTGATTTCGGTTTCTATTCCAAAGTGATCGAAGATAGGCGCGGACTTTTGGTGCAATTCGATTTTGTCGTAAATATGGGGTAGATAATTTTCACAAAACTCGAGACAGTTTTGGTACTCTGATTTGGAATCCACCACCATACGGCTCACATCACTCGTGAATAAATCACGCATTGAACGAAAGGTTAAGTTGAGATCTTCGTATAAAAGATTACAAGGAGACGTTTCTATAGCTTTTCGTTGTAGGCTATCCCAAAGACGATGCAGAAAAGAAAGGTCTAATGCAAAGTCGCTTTTTTCACAATATTGCCCAGCGGTGCGAATGATATAGCCTCCCCCTGGCTTTCCGATTTCTTGAAGAATGGTTTTTAATCGTTCCCTTTCTGCCTCATCCTCAATGCGTCGTGAAACAAAGGTATCGCTTGCATCGGGCAGGTAGACTAGATAACGACCAGGAAGGCCTATATAGTTTGTGATACGAGCACCTTTTGTACCAAGGGGATTTTTTGTAACCTGAACTATGATTTCCTGTCTTTCTTCCAAGAGATCCTGAATTGGAATCTTGTGGTTTATCTGTCCAATAATAGAATCTTCGTTAGACGAACTACTCTCTTCTTCCGCGTCAGAGGTGGTGTTTTTATCTTGACCGATTTCCCAACCTTTTTTATTCAAGTCAACTATTTTTGTAATATCGACATTGTTTGCACAAAGAAATCCAGCCTTATCCAATCCCATATCAACAAAAGCGACTTGCATCCCTGGTAAAACCTTAGTTACTACCCCTTTATAGATGTTGCCCACTATGCCCTTGTTCGTTTGATGTTCTATGAACAGTTCGGCAAGTTGATTGTTTTCTGTCAACGCGACTCGAATTTCTCGCATATTTGAATTAACTAATATTTCGGACGACATACAAAAGCCATTTTATAGTTAATAAAATAAAAGCTGTATATGATTTGATGTGAAAGCGATGTATTACAGTTTGTTGTCACTATGTTACAATGGATTTGGCCTTAAACCAAAGCATATCCCTTTTAAGGATAACATCAAAGAATTGTACGTCTCATTCCTATATTGAGCAATAGTCCGAAGGCGAAGAAATTGGTTACAAGTGATGATCCTCCGTAGCTCACTAGAGGGAGGGGAAGTCCGGTTACTGGGAATAAACCAACAGCCATTCCCAGGTTAAATAGAGCATAGAAGGAAATTGAACTAACGATTCCCAATGCCAGAAAGAGGCCGAACCGGTCCCTCGCGTGAAATGCAATGTTCAATCCCTTGAGAATAATAAAAAGATAAATCGATAATAGTAGTACTACTCCAATGAATCCTGTTTCTTCCGCGAATACTGAAAAGATGAAGTCGGTGTGTTTTTCAGGAAGAAAATTAAGACGACTTTGGGTTCCCATGAAAAGGCCTTTACCCAAAAACCCTCCAGAGCCAACGGCTATTTTCGATTGTATCGAATGATAACCAGCACCGAGCGGGTCTATTTCAGGATTGAACAAGGTCATTACTCGCTGCTTTTGGTAGTCTCTTAAAAAAAACCAGAGCGAAGGAATTAAAAAAATACCGGTACCGAATAATTTTGTCAGAAACGCTCCGTCGATTTCTATGGCGGTGATAAAAACTAGAAAGATCAAGAAAACCATAATGGCTGTTCCTAGATCAGGTTGAATGGCTATCAACATGACAATAACACCTGTTAATAGGGTGGGTATCCATAGGTTTTTAAAAAAATATTGGCCTTGAATTTTTCCAGATTCGAAATATTTTGCGAGAGCAAGAATTAATGCTATTTTTGCAAACTCTGAAACCTGTAAACTCAATGATCCGATGTGGATCCAGCGTTTAGCTCCAGAAGCGGTGTCGCCATTTACTGCTACGTAAATGAGAACTAAGACGGTTATGCCGTAGATAGCATAAGCGTGCCGCCTGAGTTCACGATAATCAATTACTAGAGCGATGAACATAGCTACTAGTCCAAAGAGAATCCAGTAAATTTGTTTGATGTAAAGGTCACGGAAGAATAGCTCCGTTCGACCATGGTTCGCACTATTTATAGTTATCACGCCGATAATAGAGACGGCAAGAATAGCTACGAACAAGGACCAGTTAAATTTAGATGCGAGTGTACGATCGATCATAATCTATTCCCATCCTAGCATATTTGTTTTATTGATAATTAAACTTTGGTACTAAGAAACATAAGATTATAAACCTGCTAGTGATTTAAAAACGGGTAGTAGGTCGTTCGGAAAGCCGATAGTTTCTGGCTAAATTTTACGAAGATACGAGGGACCTCATATTTCCCTTATCGAATTATTATTCTAAAAACATTGACACGCTTCTAAACAATTAATAAATAAAATATTATCTCGTGTTTTTTAAATCGGTAGGTGTCAGCACTGCATTTTTTGGCCGCTAGAGTATTCAACCACAGACTTTTAAATCATTTACTAACAGGTTTGTGAAAAACTTGTTTTTTATAGACACAAAGCACGTTTATGCTCTTAATAATAGGCTGTTTTAAGGCCATATGCTTTTATATCCCCTGGTAAATTAGCCTATTCTACGGATATAGGGTAAAAGTCCTTACAGTTATTAAGAAAATAGTTATTCCCAGATTTAAGAATCTATTTTGCTTTATCAGGACTGGAGAAATTAGTTGTCAAAAAATTGTCGTCTGTTGGCCTTTGTGGGTAGCTATGGAGTAAGGTGTTGCTTTTTCATTTTGGGGCAAAGCCTGTAAATTAGGGATAATTATATCAACCTTTTGCATTCTGCCATCTGAGCCTTTTGGGATGGGCACTTCACGGTTTGGTTGCTAATACGGTCAGCTTTGTGAAAAACGTATAACCGTTCAAGAAAGCTTTTTTATGGCGATACCCAGGTTCCGGTGGATTTTTTTTTGTAGTTGAAAATAAATACTTTATCTCGTTTCTTTTGACGAAGCTCACAGGTAAACAGAACTACCGAAAACCCTTTTGTTTCAGCCCAAAACCAATTTTGTCCACATTTTTTTCACAGTTATGATGACACTTTCGAAAACGCTATTTTTGATAGTTTGGACTAATCAGAAGACTAAAGGGAGCTAATGTGTTTATGTTTGTTATGAACTATAGGATTTTCCCAACGGCCAGAAAGAACTTTGTTTAGTTGGGGTTTTGACGATATTTTGCTAGATAGTTGTTTATATCTGGAGGAACTGGGGCTTCAAAAACTAAGGGTTGTTTGTTGAGAGGGTGATTAATTCCTACTCTATGGGCATGCAGAGCCTGCCGAGGGATCTTTAGGTACGGTTCGGCAATATTACCGCCATACAAGCTATCTCCAAGAACGGGATGGTGAATTGATGCTAAATGAACTCTGATTTGATGAGTTCGTCCTGTTTTTGGAAATAGACGGAGGTAAGAAAAATGTCCAAGGGTTTCTATTACTTCGTAGCGGGTTTCTGCCTGGCGGCCTTGGTCCATGGTGGTAGTCATTTTTTTTCGATTGGTTTTGTGCCTTCCTATTGAAGTTTCGATAACTCCAGAAGCAGACTTTACTATGCCTCGCACAAGGGCGAGGTAAGTTTTTTTTACCTTTCGGTTTTTAAATTGATTGGCTAGAATACGGTGAGCGATCTCATTTTTGGCAATGAGTACAACGCCTGAGGTGTCCTTGTCGAGACGGTGTACAATGCCCGGTCGTTCGATTCCGCCAATTCCAGATAAATCGGAACAGTGATTTAATAGCGCATTAACCAGAGTGCCTTTTACATGTCCCGGTGCGGGGTGTACCACCATGCCGGCAGGTTTATTTACCACGAGCATTGCCTCATCTTCGTATATGATTGTAAGGGGTATGGACTCAGCTTCTATTCCTGAAGAGGATGGTGGATAAATATTAAGAATTATTTTGTCACCAGTTTTGATTCTGTATTTTGCTTGTGCCGGGGAATTGTTAACAGAAGCATGACCTTTTTCGATTAGCTTTTTAAGGTGAGACCGACTAAATTCGTTTTGGTTTTTAGAAAGAAAAACATCCAACCTCAGCGCCTGGTGATTGGAGTCGACTAAAAACTCTAACCTTCTCATAGGAAAAATATATTTGTAATTAGCGTGGACCTACTTTTCCATCAACCGAGGCATTAATTCCACCAAGTTGCAAGGTTTATGGGTACTGTCCAATTGGTGTACGATAATCATGTCCCACGCATCTTTACACGCGCCAGTGGAACCGGGTAAGGCGAATAGAAAAGTTCCGTTTGCAACACCTGCAGTCGCTCGAGATTGCATAGTAGAAGTCTTGATGTTCTGGTAGCTCAACCACCGGAACAGCTCTCCGAAACCTGGAATAGGCTTTTCGTATAAGGATTCGAAAGCCTCGGGTGTCACATCTCTTCCCGTAACACCAGTGCCTCCGGTTGCTATAATTACATCCACTTCAGACGAGTTGATCCATTCTTTAAGTACATTTTTTAGTAAAGATAGCTCGTCTTTGACGATTCGTTTCTCTACAAGGTGGTGCCCGGCTTCGGTTAGCCGTGTTACCAGCGTATCACCTGATTTGTCATTTTGGTCCGTCCGCGTATCGCTTACAGTAAGAACCGTAATGTTTACGGATTTTCTTTTGGTCGTATCGCTCATGGGTTGGTTGTGGCGGAAATAGATAAATTGCGCTATGTATTCATTTACACAGAGCCTGAAACTGGCACTTGGCGTAGAAGTTTTAAACTGTTAATTTAAATTTGTTTTAAATAACAGCGTCCAGTTTAATATAAAAGAACAAGAATTAATAACCCATCATACCATATAAAGAAAAGAGAAAAGTGGTTATGCCAACAGCTTTAGTGACAGGAGGTGCTATTAGACTGGGTCGCTCTGTAGCGCTTCATTTGGCAGGCCGCGGATATAATATCGCTCTCCAATATTGTAGCTCAAGGGAATCCGCCGAGCAAACTGCCAAAGAAGCAAGAAACTTTGATGTCCAATGCAAAACTTACTGTGCTGACTTCACGGATTTCAACTCTGCTCCCTTACTGATGGGTCAAGTTTTAGCAGACTTCAACTCCGTGGACCTTCTTGTTAATTCAGCAGCAAACTTTATCCAAAAAAAAATTGAAGAAACATCTAACTCAGAGCTTCTTGATACAATTAATATTAATTTAATAGCTCCATTTATTTTGATGAGAGAGTTTAAAAAAAAGGTTAATAATGGGTTGATTATAAATATTCTGGACGAGCGCATTCTAAGAAGAGTCTCCACTTTTGGTGCCTACTCGGTTAGTAAATCAGCATTAGCTCACCTCACTGAACTTTCTGCTGTGAGCTGGGGCGAAACAGTTCGTGTTAATGGTATCGCACCCGGCCTAATCCTTCCCCCAGCCGGAAGTTCCGGCGAATATCTTCTAGAGAAAGCACCAAATATTCCTACTAAAACGCATGGAAATGCGTCAGATATCCTCAGCGGAGTCGATTATCTATTAGATAGTCCTTTCGTCAATGGAGAAATCCTGTTTATCGATGGCGGAGAATCGAAAAAACGGTGATTTAGGCCTCGGCCAAACAGTTGACTTTGCAACTTTTGAGGTGATAGGTTAGTCCGCTATGAGTCTAATAATTTTCAATACTTTATCTGGGAAGAAGGAAGTATTTGAGCCTTTGCGTGAGCACATGGTAGGAATGTATGTTTGCGGAGTAACGGTCTATGATTATTGCCATGTTGGCCATGCCAGATCAGGGGTTGTTTTTGATACGATTTTTCGTTACTTGAAGCATTGTGGATACGATGTCACATACGTAAGAAACTTCACAGATATAGATGACAAGATTATCAACCGTTCCAATGAGCAAAATACTCCTTGGCAGGATTTGACCAAAAAGTTTATTCAAGCGTTTTACGAGGATATGGGGAAACTCCACATTCAATCTCCAACGGAAGAACCTAAGGCCACAGACCACATTCAAGAAATGCTTGATATGATTTCCTTATTGGTGGAACGGGGGAAAGCTTATGAATCAGGAGGAGATGTTTTTTATTCGGTAAATTCTTTTGATGGATATGGGCAGCTTTCAGGAAAAAACATAGAAGACCTTCAGGCGGGCGCACGAGTAGATGTCAACGAAAAGAAGAGAGACGCACTAGACTTTGTTTTGTGGAAAAAAAGTAAGCCTAATGAACCTAAATGGGGTAGTCCATGGGGTGAGGGTAGACCTGGGTGGCATATCGAGTGCTCTGCCATGGCGCGAAAATACTTTGGAGACAATTTTGACATACACGGGGGTGGGAAGGACTTAGTTTTTCCGCATCATGAAAATGAAATCGCACAATCGTGTGGTGTAACAGATTGCTCGCCTGCTAGACTTTGGGTGCACAATGGATTCGTGAATATTGATAAAGAGAAAATGTCAAAATCGTTAGGTAATTTTTTTACCTTGCGAGATATTTATAAAAAATTTCATCCGGAGGCCTTACGTTTATTTTTGATTAGCAGTCACTATAGGAGTCCTATAGATTTTAGTATGAGGAACTTGGAGGATGCCGAAAAGGTGATTTTGCGTTTCTATGAGTCTTTAGATAATGCAGGATCCGTTGTAGGCGAGCAAAATATTTCTTTAGAAGAGATTAAAAACTATGCTTTTTTAGCTAAATGTGAAAAGGCAATGAATGACGACTTTAATACTGCTGTGGTGGTTGCTCACTTGAATGAAGAATCACGCGGTATCAATTCTGAGTGCAGTCGTATTGGTAATGGAGATGGAGATAAGAAAAACCTGGCTCTTCGCTTGGCAGCCTTTAAATTTGCAGCTGGGCTACTGGGTTTACTTACCAGCTCGCCAGAAAAAATAAGGCAAGAAATATTTAATTTAAGAAAAACAGAACTTGAACTGGATGTTAAAAAAATTGAATGTCTCATCAATGATCGTAATAGAGCTCGAAAGAACAAGGACTGGGGTCGAGCAGATCAGTGTCGAGATGAGTTAACGCAAATGGGGGTTGTCTTGGAGGACACGCCCAAAGGAACCGAGTGGAAAATAAAATGATCTAAAACAGAAAGTTAAGAGTTTTCTAATTGTCAGCGTTGAATTAATTCAGCAATGTTCTAATTCTTGATACTAAATATTCTCACGATTATTGTACAGAAAGAAATAATATTGACGCTGGTGATAATTTATCTCATACTTTCCTCCTTTCTATTTTAAAAACACCAAGTATTTTTTACGGCTAACCCTGATAAGCACTTGATTCCACTTGATGAACGGGATAGAGTGTCCCTTATCCCTAATTTTTTTGCTTTAAAATATCATGGTCATAATATGGATCATTTAGATGAATTAGAAAACCAGAGTATTTTTATAATGCGTGAGGCTTATAAGAATTTTAAAAACCTTGCAATGCTTTGGTCTATTGGCAAGGATTCCACTGTGCTCGTGTGGCTTGCACGAAAAGCATTTTTCGGTCATTGCCCTATCCCGCTGGTACATATTGATACTACCTATAAAATTCCATCGATGATTAAATATCGGGATGAATTCGCGAAGAAATGGGGTCTCAAATTGGTAGTAGGGAAAAATGAGAAGGCGCTTGCTGAGGGGATGAACCACGAAAAAGGTCGGCTTGTTTGTTGCGAAGCACTAAAGACAATGGGTTTGCACGCAGTAATGGAACAGGAGGGATA
>JYMV01010925.1_pt1 | contig 14863 bp, 11 predicted proteins | sample 338911 | NCBI WGS metagenome assembly JYMV01 (sample SAMN03354496, study PRJNA234377) | hydrothermal vent metagenome | biome: Deep sea; feature: Hydrothermal plumes at the Eastern Lau Spreading Center, Western Pacific Ocean; material: Seawater | place: Tonga | collected 2009 | depth 2000 m m
AGTTTCTGATACTATTTTACAAAAAGGCTTAAATAAGGTTTTCAAAAATATTTTTCCTATTGAAGAATTGTCTGATAAAGCGACTTTGGAATATTTGTCTTTTCGTTTAGAAAAATCAAAATTTTCTGTTGAAGAATGTCGACAAAGAGATTTAACCTATTCCTCAGCTTTAAAACCAACCTTGCGTTTAGTTATATACGATATAGATCAAGAAAATAATACAAAACAAGTTCTTTCAGCAAAAGAACAGGAAGTTTACATGGGAGATATACCATTAATGACTCCTAGCGGAACTTTTGTAATTAATGGTATTGAAAGAGTTGTTGTAAATCAAATGCATAGAAGTCCTGGAGTATTTTTTGATCATGATAAAGGAAAAACACATGCCAGCGGTAAATTGCTATTTAATTGTAGAGTGATACCAAATAGAGGGTCTTGGCTAGACTTTGAGTACGATGTTAAGGATATACTATATTTTAGAATAGATAGAAAAAGAAAACTACCAGTCACAACTTTACTCTATGCCTTGGGATATAAAAAGACAGAAATATTAGATTTATTTTATGATTTCAAAACTTTTAATTTTGATCAAAAAACAAAAAAATGGAAAACAAAATTTAATCCAGATGATTATAAACGTCCGATTAAATTAAGAAACGATCTTATAAATTCTACCAATGGAAAGAAAGTATTAAAAATAGGATCTAAAATTAATTTTGTTATAGCCAAAAAAATTTATGATGAAGGTTTGAAAAATATTTTGGTTTCGTCTGATTATTTTTTAGACAAATATATAAAAAATAATTTGTCAAATCCATTAACTGATGAAATTTTTTTAAAAACTGGCTCATCGATTTCAAAAGAAAATTTAGATAATATATTAGAACTAAATATTAATACACTTACAATAGCTGATGTAGATCCCATAAATAAAGGGTCATACTTACTTGATACTTTAAATATTGAAAAAAATAATTCTAAAGAAGAAGCAATCAATGATATTTACAAAGTTTTGAGACCGGGAGAACCGCCATCTTTTGAAGTTGCTAACGAAATCTTTAATAAGTTGTTTTTTACTTCGGAGCGCTATGATCTTTCGGATGTTGGTAGAGTTAAAATAAATAGCAAACTACACCTTCAATGTAGTGATACAATAACAATTCTACGAAACGAGGACATTGTAGCAATCATTAAACATATGCTTGATTTAAGAGACGGCAAAGGTGAAGTAGATGATATAGATCATTTAGGAAATCGTAGAGTAAGATCGGTAGGTGAATTAGTAGAAAATCAGTTTAGAATTGGCATTCTAAGGATGGAAAGAGTCATAAAAGAAAAAATGTCAACTCTGTTAGAGGTAGAATCTGCCATGCCTCAAGATTTAATAAATCCTAGACCAATATCTGCAGCTATGAAAGATTTTTTTGCAACATCACAATTATCTCAATTTATGGATCAGACAAATCCACTATCTGAAATAACACACAAGCGAAGAGTTTCTGCACTAGGCCCCGGAGGCCTTACAAGAGAAAGAGCTGGATTTGAAGTTAGAGATGTTCATCCGACTCATTATGGACGTATATGTCCTATAGAAACGCCAGAAGGTCCTAATATTGGATTAATAAACAGTTTAGCGACATACTCTAGAATCAATAAATACGGATTTATTGAAAGCCCTTATAGAAAAGTAGTAGATGGGAAAGTTACAGATAAAATAGAATATTTGTCTGCCGTAGAAGAAGAAAAGTATACTATAGCTCAAGCTAATTCACCTATAAACGAAAATGGGAATTTTGTAGAAGAACTTTTGTCATGTAGAAAATCACCTAATTTTATTCTTGCTAAGCCAGACGCAATTGAATATGTGGATGTGTCTCCAAAACAACTTGTTTCGGTAGCTGCGTCACTGATCCCTTTTTTAGAAAACGATGATGCAAATAGAGCTTTAATGGGATCAAACATGATGCGCCAAGCTGTTCCTTTGATAAAACCGGAGTCACCATTGGTTGGAACTGGAATCGAACAAGATGTGGCTCTTGATTCGGGAGTAACAATTATAGCTAAAAGAGATGGCATTGTTGATAAAATTGATGGAAAAAGAATAGTTGTTAAAGCTACTGAAAAAGATCTTTCAAAATCAGGAGTAGATATTTACAATTTACTTAAATTTCAAAAATCAAACCAAAATACATGCATTAATCAAAGTCCTCTAGTGAAAATTGGTGACCTTATTAAAAAAGGAGACATTATTGCAGATGGTCCTGCAACTAAATTGGGAGAGTTAGCTTTAGGCAAAAATATTACAGCGGCATTTATGCCATGGCTTGGTTACAATTTTGAAGACTCAATTTTAATTTCCGAAAGATGTGTAACAGACGGCGTTTTTACTTCAATTCATATTGTAGAATATGAATTAATGGCTAGAGATACAAAATTAGGAACCGAAGATATAACAAGAGACATACCAAATGTCAGTGAAGAATCTTTAAGAAATTTAGACGAATCAGGTATAGTTTATATTGGAGCGGAGGTAAAACCAGGCGATATATTAATTGGTAAAGTTACACCTAAAGGTGACACAATATCCAATCCTGAAGAAAAATTATTAAGATCTATTTTTGGTGAAAAGGCAACTGATGTTAGAGACTCATCCTTAAAAATGTCACCAGGAGGTAACGGAATAGTAGTTGATGTAAGAGTTTTTAATAGACATGGAATAGAAAAAGACGAGCGATCCACAACAATTGAAAGAGCAGAAATAGAGTCGGTTCAGGAAGATAAAGGTGTGGAAGAGGAAATTCTCGAAAGAAATATTAAAGTAAGAGCTCAGGAAATTATAAATAACAGCAAGCTAAGTAATGACTTTAAAAATCTTGAACCCGGTACCAAAATTACTTCACAAGATTTAGAAAAATTAAATTTAAACGATTATTGGAAAATGGCTTTTGAAGAAGAACAAACAAATAAGGATCTACAAATTCTTAAACATCAATACACTAAAGTAAACCAGGACATAAAGGAACGATTTGAGGATAAAGTTGAAAAAATTCAACAAGGAGACGAACTTTTACCAAACGTATTAAAAATGGTAAAGGTTTATGTTGCTGTTAAAAGAAGTCTTAAACCTGGAGATAAAATGGCTGGAAGACATGGCAATAAAGGAGTTATAAGTAAAATCGTTCCTATTGAAGATATGCCTTATATGGAAAATGGCAAACCTGTTGATGTAGTTCTAAATCCATTAGGTGTTCCAAGTAGAATGAATGTTGGTCAAATTTTAGAAACTCACCTTGGTTGGGCTTGTTCTGAGTTAGGAGAAAAAATTAATCGAATTATAAAGCTTAAGACAGATATAGACAAAAGAAACAGTTCAATTCGTGAAGTTCTTAAAAAAATATATGGTAAAGATGTATATGATACAAATATTCAATCATTAAATAAAAAAGAATTTGAAGAATTATCTTCAAATTTATCATTAGGAATACCTATAGCTACGCCTGTTTTTGATGGAGCGTCCGTTGATGATGTTGCTGAACTACTTAAATTAGCTGATTTGCCTTCGTCTGGCCAAACTACATTATGGGATGGCCGAACAGGAGAAAAATTTGATCGAAAAGTTACTGTGGGAACGGTTTATATGCTTAAACTTCATCATTTAGTTGAGGATAAAATTCACGCAAGATCAACCGGTCCTTACAGTTTGGTTACTCAACAACCTTTAGGGGGGAAAGCTCAACTTGGTGGTCAAAGATTTGGAGAAATGGAAGTTTGGGCATTAGAAGCATATGGAGCTTCATATACTTTACAAGAAATTTTAACAGTAAAATCTGATGATGTTGCAGGAAGAACAAAAGTTTACGAAACCATTGTTAAAGGTGGCGATAAATTTGAATCTGGTATTCCAGAATCATTTAATGTTTTAATCAAGGAAATTAGGTCATTAGCTTTAAATATTGAAATAAATTAATTTTTTATGGAAAAAGATATAACTAAATTATTTAAGCGCGATCCAATCGAAGAACGTTTTGATAAAATAAAAATTTCTTTAGCAAGTCCTGAAAAAATTAAATCATGGTCATTCGGAGAAATAAAAAAACCCGAAACAATTAATTACAGAACTTTTAAACCAGAAAAAGATGGCCTATTCTGTGCAAGAATTTTTGGTCCAATTAAAGATTATGAATGTCTATGTGGAAAATACAAAAGGATGAAATTTAGAGGGATAATTTGTGAAAAATGTGGAGTTGAAGTTACAAAATCAAATGTAAGAAGAGATAGAATGGGTAATATAGAATTAGCCTGCCCTGTTGCTCATATATGGTTCTTAAAATCTCTCCCAAGTAGAATATCATTGGCTGTGGATATGAAGTTTAAAGAAGTGGAAAAAGTTTTATATTTTGAAAGTTTTATGGTTATAGAGCCAGGACTTACAAAACTTAAAAAAAAGCAACTTCTTTCAGAAGACGAATATCTAAAAGCTCAAGAAGAATACGGAGAAGATGCTTTTGAAGCAGCTATTGGAGCTGAAGCTATAAGGGAATTATTAGTAAATATTGATCTAAAGGCTGAAAAAGATAGATTAAGAGAAATATTAATTGATGTTAAATCAAAAGTAACTGAAGAAAGAACTGTTAAGAGATTAAAATTAATAGAATCGTTTCTAGAATCGGGCAATAAACCTGAATGGATGATTTTAACAACTATTCCAGTTATTCCTCCAGAACTTAGGCCTTTGGTTCCTCTAGATGGAGGAAGATTTGCCACCTCAGATTTAAATGATTTGTATCGAAGGGTAATTAATAGAAATAATAGATTAAAAAGATTAATTGACTTAAAAGCGCCAGATATAATTATAAGAAATGAAAAAAGAATGCTTCAAGAGTCTGTCGATGCACTATTTGACAATGGACGAAGAGGCAGAGTTATGACAGGTAGTGGCAAGCATCCACTTAAATCTTTATCTGAAATGTTAAAAGGTAAACAAGGCAGATTCAGACAAAATTTGTTAGGTAAAAGAGTAGACTATTCTGGAAGATCTGTAATTGTAGCCGGTCCTGAATTGAAACTTCATCAATGTGGACTTCCTAAAAAAATGGCCGTAGAACTGTTTAAACCTTTTTTATATGCAAGATTAGATAAATTAGGATTTGCAACAACTATTAAGCAAGCAAAGAAGCTAGTTGAAAAAGAAAAAAGCGAAGTTTGGGATGCTTTAGAAACGATTGTTAGAGAACATCCAGTTTTATTAAACAGAGCACCAACTTTGCATAGGCTTGGTATACAAGCTTTTGAAGCAAAATTGATTGAAGGTAATGCTATAGAATTACATCCTTTAGTTTGCGCTGCTTTCAATGCTGATTTTGATGGTGATCAAATGGCAGTTCATATTCCATTGAGCTTAGAAGCACAATTAGAAGCTCGTGTATTAATGATGTCTACAAATAATATATTAAGCCCATCAAATGGCAAACCTATAATTGTGCCAAGCCAGGATATGGTTTTAGGAATTTATTATTTATCTCAATCAACTGAAAATCAAGAAAAAGATAAACCTAACGGATATTTTATTAATGTTGCGGAAATAGAGCAAGCATTAGAAGCTAAAAGTATTAGTTTACACTCTAATATAATATGTAGGTTTGAAACTGTTGACGAAAAAGGTAACAAAATTATAGAAAAATATAAAAGTACCGCAGGAAGATTTATTTTATCTAGTATTTTACCAAAACATCATAAAATTAAATTTTCATTAATTGACAGAATTTTATCAAAAAAACATGTTTCCGAAATTATTGATCTTGTTTTTCGTTACTGTGGACAAAAGGAAACGGTAATTTTTTGCGATAAAATTAAAACATTAGGATTTAAACATGCATTTAAATCAGCAATTTCTTTTGGAAAAGATGATTTAATTATTCCAAAAACAAAACAAAAATTTATAAATAATGCGAAAAAAGAAATAAAAGATTACGAAAGTCAATATTCTGAAGGCTTAATTACAAGAGGAGAAAAATATAATAAAACAATTGACATTTGGTCGAAATGTACAGATTTAGTTGCTAATGCAATGATGAAAGAAATTTCTTCAGCAACGAAGGTTATGTCAGATGGAAGAATTGAAACAAATTCAGTTTATATGATGGCTAATTCTGGTGCTAGAGGTTCTGCTGCGCAAATGAAACAATTAGCAGGAATGCGTGGACTTATTGCAAAACCATCGGGAGAAATTATAGAAACTCCAATAACAGCAAATTTTAAAGAAGGATTAACAGCATTAGAGTATTTTAACTCGACCCATGGTGCTAGAAAAGGATTAGCAGATACCGCTTTAAAAACGGCTAATGCAGGTTATTTAACGAGAAGACTTTGTGACGTTTCTCAAGACATTTCAATTACAAAAACGGATTGCGGTTGCAAATCAAAAGATTCTATTACTTTGTCAGAAATTATTGAGGGCGGTAATATTATAATGAGTTTATCCGACCGTGTTTTAGGAAGATCTGCTGCTGAAGATGTTAAACACCCAATAAATGGTGAAGTTTTAATAAAGAAAAAGGAATTAATCGATGAGGAAGCATGCGAAAATATAGATACTGCCGGAGTTAAGTCTATTAAAGTTCATTCAGTAATGACCTGCATTTCACAAGAAGGTGTTTGTGCTATGTGTTATGGAAGAGATTTATCAAGAGGCAAATTAGTGAGCATAGGTGAGGCAATTGGAATGATTGCAGCACAATCAATTGGAGAACCAGGAACTCAGCTTACCATGAGAACTTTTCACGTGGGTGGTACTGCGCAAATTAAGGAAGAGTCGTCAGTAATTGCGCATTCAACTGGTATAATAAAAATTATTAATAGAAATCTAATTGAAGACTCTAAAAAAAATAAAATCATAATGGGAAGAAATACCCAGATATCTATAGAAGATGAAAATGGCCGGCAACTTGCAATTTATAAAATTCCTTATGGAGCTAAGCTTTTTTGCGATAATAATGAAAAAGTAAAAAAAGATACAAAAATCTGTGAATGGGATCCATATACTTTACCTGTAATCGCAGAAAAAAGTGGTGTCGCAAACTATATGGATTTAGTTGAAGGCGTTTCATTAGCTGAAATAGTAGATGATGCTACAGGTATATCTTCAAAATCTGTTTTAGATTGGAGATCTCAATCAAAGAATACAGAACTAAAACCAAGGATAACTCTAAGAGACGAGAAGGGTAATGTTATTAAAAAAGCTGACGATAACGAAGCTAGATATTATTTAGTGCCAGATTCAATTTTATCTGTAAAGGATGGACAACAAGTTTTTGCAGGAGACGTATTAGCAAGATTGCCGAAGGCGACTTCTAAAACTAAAGATATTACCGGAGGATTGCCTAGAGTAGCAGAATTATTTGAAGCAAGAAAACCTAAAGATAGTGCAATCATAGCGGAAAATGATGGTTCAATCGAATTTGGAAAAGAATTAAGGGGAAAACTTAAAGTCTCTATTGTAACTCCCGAAGGAACATCATCAAATTATTTAATTCCGAAAGGAAAGCACATAAATTTTAATCAGGGTGAAAAAATAAAGAAAGGTGAATATCTTTTAGATGGAAGTCCAGCGCCTCATGATATCTTAAGAATATTAGGAGTTGAGGCTTTAACAGAGTATTATGTTCATGAAGTGCAAGAAGTTTATCGTTTGCAAGGTGTTGTTATTAATGACAAACATATAGAGACTATATTAAGACAAATGTTAAAAAAGGTAGAAATTAAAAAACCGGGCGACTCAAAATATTTAATAGGAGAAACAATTGATAAAATTGATTTAGATATAATAAATGAGGATTTAAAAAAAGAAGGAAAAAAACCTGTCATAGCAGAAAGAATTTTATTAGGTATAACCAAAGCATCGCTACAAACCAATTCATTTATTTCTGCAGCGTCATTTCAAGAAACTACAAGAGTGCTTACCGATGCAGCAATAAGAGGTAAAGTTGACAAACTCAAAGGATTAAAAGAGAATGTTATAGTTGGACGGCTTATTCCTGCTGGTACTGGACATACTAAAATCAAATGGCAAAAGGAGGCAGCGTACAGGGATGCAATTTTAACTAAAGAGTCAGCGGACAAGGATGCAGCTTTAGCTAAAGAAATATCTGAGAAATCTGAAGAAAAACAACTTCCTGCTACATAAAAAAGCTTCATTATTTAGTTGTTTTTCCACTTTTAAATGTACATTTTTAAACAATTGTGTGTTGACTTTTAACTTTTCAATTAGTAGTTTAGCGCAATTTTGATGGTTAGAAGTGAGGTGGTATTTACCTTAAACACTAACTGAAAAGTTTGATTTAATTCACACAATTACTACTTTTATTCCCATCATTATAAGAAAAATAAAGTTATGCCAACTGTCAATCAGTTAATTAAAAGACCGAGGGTTAAACCTAAGTTTAGAAGTAAAGTTCCTGCCTTAGAACGCTCTCCTCAAAAGAGAGGTGTTTGTCTAAAAGTGTATACAACAACACCCAAAAAGCCAAATTCAGCGCTTAGAAAAGTTGCAAGAGTTAGGTTGTCTAATGGTCACGAAGTTACTTGTTATATTCCAGGTGAGGGCCACAATTTACAAGAGCACTCTGTAGTTTTAATAAGAGGTGGTCGAGTAAAAGATTTGCCAGGTGTACGATATCATATCTTGAGAGGAAATTTAGATACACAAGGAGTAGCTGCAAGAAAACAGCAAAGATCTAAATACGGAGCTAAAAAACCAAAATAGACTTATGTCAAGAAAGAGTAGTGCACCCAAAAGAACTATTTATCCTGATGCGAAATATGGGTCACTAATTTTAGCAAAATTTATTAATTTTATTATGTATGCTGGAAAAAAAACAGCTGCTGAAAAAATAATTTACACAGCTTTTAAACAAATTAAGGATAAGACCAAAGAAGATCCAATTAAAGTTTTTAATGATGCAATAAATAATATTCGTCCTAACCTTGAAGTTAGATCTAGAAGAGTCGGTGGAGCAACATACCAAGTTCCTGTTGAAGTAAAAACAAAAAGATCAAATACTCTAGCTTTAAGATGGTTATTAGCAGCTACAAGAAAAAGAAAAAATAAAACGATGTCTGATAAATTATTTAATGAACTTATGGATGCTTCACAAAGAAAAGGAGCTGCTATGAAAAAAAGAGAAGATACTCATAGAATGGCCGAGTCAAATAAAGCTTTTGCTCACTATAGGTGGTAATGATGTCCAGAACTCACAAATTAGAAAAATATAGAAATATTGGTATCATGGCGCACATTGATGCTGGAAAAACAACCACAACTGAAAGAATATTATATTACACGGGTAAGAGTCACAAAATAGGTGAGGTTCATGATGGTGCAGCTACTATGGATTGGATGGAACAAGAACAGGAAAGAGGAATTACAATTACATCAGCAGCTACCACATGTTATTGGAGAGAACATAGAATTAATATTATTGATACACCGGGACATATCGATTTTACTATTGAAGTAGAAAGATCATTGAAGGTCTTGGATGGTGCCGTTGCTATTTTTGATGGTGTTGCTGGAGTAGAACCTCAATCGGAAGCTGTTTGGAGACAAGCTGATAAATATAAAGTTCCACGTATCTGTTTCGTTAATAAATTGGATAGAACTGGAGCAGATTTTTTTAGATGTGTTGATATGATAAAAGATCGTCTCGGATCTAAACCATTGGTTATGCAAATACCAGTAGGAATAGAGGCTTCATTCAAGGGTGTGGTAGATTTAGTAAAGATGAAAGCAGTTTTATGGAAAGAAGAAAAACTAGGTGCCGAATTTGAATATGTAGAAATACCAAATGAGTTACAAGAGCAAGCAAAAAAATATAGAAAAGAATTAGTAGAAACTGCCGTAGAACAAGACGAAAAATTAATGGCCAATTATCTCGATGGTAAGGAAATATCGGAAGCTGATTTGATATCTTGTATTAGGAAAGGTAATTTAAAATTTGATTTTGTACCAGTGTTTACTGGGTCAGCATTTAAAAATAAAGGCGTACAACTTTTATTAGATGCTGTAGTAGATTTTTTACCTAGTCCAAAGGACCTAGGATCAATTAAGGGCACAAAGCCTAATTCAAAAGATGAAATTGAAAGAAAATTTGATGATAATGAACCATTATCAGCTCTAGCATTTAAAGTTGCAACCGATCCTTTTGTAGGAACGTTGACCTTTATAAGAATATATTCAGGTACATTAAAATCTGGAACTGGAATTTATAACACCAATAGAGATAAAGAAGAGAGAGTCGGCAGAATGTTATTAATGCATGCTAATAGTAGAGAAGATGTCAAGGAAGCTAATACTGGAGATATAGTGGCTTTAGCAGGATTAAAATACACCGTTACCGGACATACTCTATCAGATGAGGCAAAACCTATAGTATTGGAACCAATGGATTTTCCAGATCCAGTAATCGAAATTGCTGTTGAGCCTAAAACTAAAGCAGACCAAGAAAAAATGGGAGAAGCTTTAGGAAGGCTAGCCAAGGAAGATCCATCTTTTAGAGTCACGTCAGATGAAGAATCTGGTCAAACAATAATAAAGGGTATGGGAGAATTACACTTAGATATTATTGTAGATAGAATGAAAAGAGAGTTTAAAGTTGAAGCGAATATAGGAGCTCCTCAAGTAGCGTATAGAGAAACTATATTAAAGGAAGTGACACATACATATATACACAAAAAACAAAGTGGTGGAGCAGGGCAATTTGCAAAGGTTGAATTAAGTGTTGAGCCTTTATCTCCTGGCAAAGGAAGAGAAGTAGAAAATAAAATAAAGGGAGGATCTATTCCTAAGGAATTTATTCCTGGAGTAGAAAAAGGTATAGAAAGTGTTGCCGATAGCGGCATTCTTGCTGGATTTCCTATTATTGACTACAAAGTTACTATTTTGGATGGTTTACACCACGATGTTGATTCAAGTGTTTTAGCATTTGAAATTGCATCAAGATATTGTTTTAAAGAAGCTTGCATCAAAGCTGCTCTTAAACTTCTCGAACCAGTCATGAGAGTAGAAGTTGTTACACCCGAAGATTATATGGGTGACGTGATTGGTGATTTGAATAGTAGAAGAGGGCAAGTTGCAACCACTGACAAAAGAGGAAATGCTACAATTATTAGTGCAATGGTACCTTTAGCAAATATGTTTGGTTATATAAATAATCTTAGATCAATGTCTCAAGGCAGAGCCTCATATTCAATGTTCTTTGGTCATTATGAAAAAGTTCCTCAAAATGTTCAAGATGAAGTAACTAAAAAATTAGCTTAAAATTATGGACAAACAAAATATAAGAATATATTTAAGAGCGTATGATAATAAAATTCTCGACTTATCAACAATTGAAATTATTAACACTGCTAAGAGAACTGGAGCGCAAGTTAAAGGACCAATTCCTTTGCCAACAAAAAAAGAAATTTTCACGGTATTACGATCACCACATATTGATAAGAAAAGCAGAGAGCAATTTGAAACTAGAACACACAAAAGATTAATAGATATTTTAGAACCAACTCCTCAAACAGTCGAAGCGCTTATGAAGTTAGATTTGGCTTCAGGAGTTGATATAGAAATTAAATTGTAGGTAATGTTATGACGATTGGATTAATTGGAAAAAAAATTGGAATGACAAGAGAATTTTTTGATTCAGGTATTTCGGTGCCAGTTACGGTTTTGTCTGTAGAAAAAGGAAGAATTTTGGATGTAATTACAAAAGAAAAAAGAGGTTATGATGCTATAAAAGTTGGTTTTGGCAAAATTAAAAATTCAAAACTAACAAAACAAATGAAAGGTGTTTTTACAAAGAAAGCAACTGAACCAAAGAAAATTTTGAAAGAGTTTAGAGTGAATAATATTTCTGAATTCAAAGAAGGTCATGAAATAGGATTGGAGCTTTTTAAGGATCAGAAATATGTTGATATCACTGCAAAAACTATAGGAAAGGGTTTTGCCGGTGTTATGAAAAGGCATAATTTTTCAGGAAATAAAGCTTCACATGGAGTTTCTGTAACTCATAGATCTCATGGATCTACTGGACAAAATCAAGATCCAGGTAAAGTGTTTAAAGGAAAAAAAATGGCTGGGCACATGGGCAATAAAGTTAGAACTATTCAAAATCTTGAAATAATTAAATCAGATCTAGAAAACAACCTTATTTTTGTTAAGGGTTCTGTGCCTGGTTCAAAAAATTCCTTAGTTTTGATACAAAAAAATGTAAAAAATATTATTAGGACTACTACCTTAGAAAAAAATAGTAAAATTCAAACAGAGGTGCTTAAAAAAACTGAAAAAAAATTAGATACAATAAAAACAAGTAATCAGCAAAAAAACCTCACCAAAACAGAAAATAAAAAAACTACAGAAAAAAAAGAAGAGAAAAAATAAGAAATGAAACTACAAGTAATTAATATAGATGGAAAAAAAACAGAGAATATAGAATTATCTGACAAAATTTTTTCAGTTAAACCAAATAAAAATTTAATCCAATCTATAGTAGAGTGGCAATTAAATCATTTTAAACCAAGAACTGCAAAAACAAAGCAAAGAAATGAAGTTAAGGGTTCAACTGCAAAGATATATGCTCAAAAAGGTACTGGAGGAGCAAGGCATTCGAGTAGAAAAGCGCCAATATTTGTTGGTGGTGGAGTTGCTCATGGTCCAAAAGGATCAGTTTACAAAGTTAAAAAAATTAATAAAAAAATTAGAAAACTTGGTTTGCTGTATTTGTTAACACAAAAAAATAAAGTAAATTCACTTTTTGTTGTTGAAGACTTTAAAACAGAAATAACAAAGACTAAGTTATTTAGTAAGTTTTTAGAAAAAAATAAACTACAAAATTCACTTATAATTTCGGACGAAAATTCTAGATCAAAAATAATAAAGTCAGCAAGAAATATTCCTAATTTAAAAATTATTAAACAAGAAGGTACTAATGTCTACGATCTATTAAAATATAAAAATGTTGTATTTACAATTACTTCAATAAAATCATTACAAGATAGACTCTCAAAATGAAAAAATTCAATTTATTAGATACAATTGTTTCACCAGTTATAACTGAGAAAGCGACTACTTTATCAGAATTTAATAAAATGGTTTTCAGAGTGCATAAAGGTGCTAGCAAAAATTCAATTAAAAAAAGTATAGAAAAAATATTTAAGGTAAATGTTATCAAAATAAATACAATTAATTTAAAAGGAAAAACCAAGCTTGTTAAAGGTAAAAAATCAAGTAGACCTGGTTATAAGAAAGCAATTGTAACGCTTAAAAAGGGCCAAAGCATTGATTTGGCAACAGGAATTTAATTTTATGTCATTAAAAACTTTTAAACCATATACGAAATCAACAAGAGGCACTGTCTTAGTTGATCGAAAAGATTTATGGAAAGGCAAGCCTCTAAAATCGTTATCATTTGGCAAAACTTCTACCGGGGGAAGAAATAATTTAGGAAGAATTACTTCAAGAAGTAAAGGAGCAGGACACAAAAATAAGTATAGATTAGTCGATTTTTACAGAAAAAAAGATGATCTTAAAGCGAAAGTAGAAAGAATTGAATATGATCCTAATAGATCATCTTATCTTGCTTTAATAAAATATGAAGACGGAACCAATAATTATATACTTGCGCCAAATCAAATCAAAATTGGAGATGAAATTATTTCAGGAAGAAATAAAGAAATTAAAATTGGAAATTGTATGCCATTATCTGATATTCCAGTGGGCACCGATATCCATAATGTTGAGTTAAAACCTAACAGCGGTGGAAAGTTTGCTCGTTCTGCAGGATCCTCAGCTCAAATATCAGGTACAGATGAAAATTATTGTGTAATCAAACTTGCTTCTGGAGAAATACGAAAGGTAATTAATTCAGCGAGAGCAACAATTGGAACTGTATCAAATAGTGATCATCAAAATATTGTAATTGGTAAAGCTGGAAGAAACAGATGGAAAGGTAAGAGACCTTCTGTAAGAGGAGTAGCTATGAATCCGGTAGACCATCCACATGGAGGTGGAGAAGGAAAAACATCTGGAGGCAGAAGTCCCGTATCTCCTTGGGGTCAATCAGCAAAAGGATTAAAAACCCGAAAAAACAAGACAACAAACAAATATATAATTTTAAGAAGGAAAAAAAGGAGATAATTGATGTCTAGATCTATTTGGAAAGGACCTTTTGTAGACCCAAGTTTACTTAAAAAAGTAGAAAAATTAAAAGATCAATCTAATAAGCCACCAATTAAAACTTGGTCAAGAAAATCAACAATTATTCCGGAATTTGTTGGTTATAGTTTTTTAATACATAATGGTAAGAAATTTATACCTATTAAAATATCTGAAGAAATGGTTGGTCATAAGTTAGGTGAATTTTCACCTACAAGACAATTTTCAGGTCATACATCAGCAGATAAAAAGGCTGCTCAATCAGCTGCACAAGGGACTTCTGCAGCTTCTACTACCACTACTCCAAGTGCAACAAAAGCGAAAGAAGGACCTAGTGGCGCAAAAAAATAAAAATATTGTAAAAGCGATAAATAAGAACGTGAGATCAAGCCCAAGAAAAATAAATCTTTTACTTAAAAATATTCGTGGAAAAAAAGCAGATATAGCTGTTAGAGATTTATCTTTTGCTAGACAAAGAATTGCTTTTGATATTAAAAAGACGGTACAAGCTGCAATAGCTAATGCGGAAAATAATAATCAATATGATAGTGATAGTTTATATATAGCAGAGGCTTATGTTGGCAAAAGATAAATCTCTAACAGCTATATCTGCTTTTTTTCCACGAATATTTTTAAGTAAAAGATTTATTTTTCTTGGGCTTG
>JYMV01012245.1_pt1 | contig 14857 bp, 15 predicted proteins | sample 338911 | NCBI WGS metagenome assembly JYMV01 (sample SAMN03354496, study PRJNA234377) | hydrothermal vent metagenome | biome: Deep sea; feature: Hydrothermal plumes at the Eastern Lau Spreading Center, Western Pacific Ocean; material: Seawater | place: Tonga | collected 2009 | depth 2000 m m
ATCACTTTGTCTGCTTGGTATTCATCTCCATTTTCAAGCACAACACCGATGGCACGACCATTCTTAACGATGACTTTTTCCACCGGTGCTTCGGTTAGGATATCTGCGCCGAAATGTTCAGCCGATCGGGCAATGGCCATGCTGACGGCACCTGTTCCGCCGCGCTGAAATCCCCAAGCACGAAATGAACCATCAATGTCGCCCATATAATGGTGTAGCATCACATAGGCGGAACCTGGCGAACGGGGGCCCATAAAGGTACCGATGATACCGCTGGCAGACATGGTGGCCTTTAAGGGCTCAAATTCAAACCATTCATCCAAAAAGTCCGCCGAACTCATAGTCATGAGTTTGGTCAAGTATTCGAATTGTTCATCGCTCAATGTTTTGAAATGATTCAAAAGTTTTTTCATAGCGCCCAAATCTGATAGACTTGGACTAATTGCATTGGGCGCGATCGTTTCCAGAATAGGACGAACCGCCATACCGATCTGGCCCATAAGAGGACCGAAACGCATATACGTTTCTGCGTCCCGTGGGGAGTGGCGGGAAATTTCTCGATATGTTTGATCTCCATCAGCGGTACGTAACAGATAATCATTGTCCAACGGCGTAAAGGTGCTTTCCAGCGGAAGAAGTTCAAGGCCGAATTTCGGCAGCATCAGTTCGCGAATGATATTGGGCTTTAACAGACTCACCACGTAGGAACAGACAGAAAATTTGAATCCGGGAAACACTTCTTCGGTGACAGCCGCACCACCGAGTACATAGCGCCGTTCTAAAACCAGCACCTTCTTTCCGGCGCGGCCAAGGTAGGCAGCAGCAGTTAATCCGTTATGCCCACCACCGATAACAATGGCATCATATTTGTTTACTACGGACACGAGCGTTTCCTTTCGGGATCAAAAAATGGTGTTTTGACTACGATTGCAGGTGTGATTTTTCGATAGTGTTCAACTTTTAATTCAAAATCCAACGTTGAACCTGATTGCGCATAGTCTGATTTAACATGAGCCAAGGCGATGTATCGCTTCAGGATAGGAGACCAGCAACCACTGGTGGCATAACCCACTTGTTCGTTGCCTTTGTATAATGGTGTACTGGTTCTCCAGGCTGTGCCAGGAAGTTCCGGTGCAAGACCAACCTTGCGGTAATGGTCTTCCAATGCAGTCCACTGAATGTCAATACCGACAAAATCCCATTCCGATCCACGAGCCAATTCAGCTTCCAAAGTTCTTTTACCGATAAAATCTTTTTTCTTCATTTTTACGGCCCATCCAAGTCCCAGTTCATAGGGAGAAGATTTCCTGGATTCAACAATGGCGTGCCGTGATGAAATATAATCCACGTCCAACAGGATCAGTCCCGCTTCGATGCGTGCTATATCTAGGGCTTGCAGTCCAGTGGGTGTAATTCCAAAAGGCTTGCCCTTATCCATGAGCAAATCCCAGACATACAATGCATCCTTCGTATCCATCCAGATTTCATACCCTAAATCGCCCGTGTACCCGGTACGGGAAATTGAGACAGGTATATCGCCGAATTGGGTTTCCATCATCCAGAAAAAACTGAGATTGTTCAAGGAATCGCTGGTAACAGCATTCAAAATAGTCCGGGAGTTTGGGCCTTGAATAGCCAGGGCCGCGGTTGTATATGAATCATCCAAAATAGATAAGTCCATACCAGCGGCGTTGTATTCAATCCATTCTAAATTGGGTTCAGCGCTGGTAATACGAAATTTTTGATCAGATAAGCGCTGGACCGTTCCATCATCAATCTGTTTACCGTCTTCGTCGCACCAAGGAGTGTACATGACCTGACCTGTCTTGCAGATACCTATATTCCGCGTTACCATGCGATCTAAAAAGCGCTGAGCATCGGGGCCTTCAATGATATATTTGTATAAAGGTGTGATGTCTAATAGAGCGGCCTTGGTTCGAATGGCGAAATATTCATTCTCGTGGGTCAGTTCATAATTGGTGGCTGCAAGATAACCGGACCATCGGCGCCACTCCTGAGATTCATTCAGCCTGGAAGTTCGTTCGAAAAAGGGAGACAGTTTGAGCTGGGTATGGGCCTTGAACTGGTTTCCGTAACTCATGATGCTGATCTTAAAAAGAGTCGTATTAAACAGGTTGGGCCGCCGGCACCCTTCAATGAAATCTCCGATCCACCATTACTTCTGTTTTTTTACATCACCATTGCGATCATAGGCATTTATAATTTTTCGGACGAGATGATGTCGAACAACATCAGATTCAGTTAAATACACAAATCCAATCCCATCTACACCTTTCAATATTTTAATGATTTGAATCATCCCAGAGTCTGATTTTTTTGGTAAGTCGATTTGGGTAATGTCGCCGGCAACAATAGTACGGGAATTCACTCCAAGCCGGGTGAGAAACATTTTCATTTGCATAGCAGACGCATTTTGTGCTTCGTCCAGAATCATAAAAGCATTGTTCAGAGTTCTGCCCCGCATATAAGCTAGTGGGACAATCTCAATGATTTTCTTATCCAAAAATGGCTTCAACCGGTTTCGTGGTAGCATAATACCCAAAGAATCATAAAGAGGTGTAAGATAGGGATCTACTTTTTCTTTCAAGTCCCCAGGCAGGAACCCGAGGTTTTCTCCAGCTTCCACTGCTGGCCGGCAAAGAACAATCTTTTCCACATCATGGTTTTCTAGGGCCGCCACTGCAAATGCCACTGCAATAAATGTTTTCCCTGTTCCTGCGGGTCCAACGGAAAAGACGATGTCATTTTTTTGAACGGTTTGCACATATGTTTCCTGTCCCTTTGTTCTAGGGGAAATATTTCCTTTCCTGCTGTAGTGAATGACCATGTTAGAGACTTCAATGGCCTTGCCATTTTCTGCATGGATGATTTTGATTAGTTGTTGTACATCAGTTTTCGTCAAGCTTCCTTTTCGGGCTAGTGTTTGTGCCATTTCGTGAAAAACTTCTTGCACTTGGCTTATTTCATTTTCTTCTCCTTCCACATGAATTTCTTGTCCCCTTACTACAATTTTTGGAGAAAAAGAGTCTTCAATAAGACGAAGGTGAGTATCTGAAACTCCAAGAAGGCTCTGGAGATCAACAGCTTTTAATTCAATAGTCTTTTTCATTATTACAATAACTTAATTACTTTCTACAAGTGAATATACGGTATGCAATTATTTAACGCACAAATTATCCATTCATGAAAAACTTAAGAAGTCAAATCCCCTTCATACTGATTTTTAATTTTTTCTCCTCTGGGTGTCATACTTTACTTGATACAGATAGAAATTTATTAATTCAACAAGCAGACCATCTGGAGAAAAAGGGGCGGTATCACTGGGAGAGACGTATAAATCCGGACCATGCAAAAAAAGCTCAAATTTTCCTTTCTATAGCTTATGAATTAAAACCAGAGGCAGATAATTTAGCTATTCTGTATAGTCAAGCTTGTTATTTTAATGGGCTTTATATTGAACAAATCCCTGAAAAAAAAGACAGTCTTTTTCTGGAAGGATATCACATCGCAAAGGGAATAGTTTATCATTCAAAATCGTTTCAAAAAGGGTTTAATGCAGTGGAAGATAACAACTTAATACGAGAACTCAGAGGGATTGAAGCATTAGAAAAATCATTTGTTCCCGCTCTTTATTGGTGGGTTGCTAATCTTGGTAGATATCTAATTAATAAACCCGTTGTTGAAAGATTAAACTATAGGGATCTACAGGAAACAATAATTCATAAAATATTAACACTTGATCCAACGTATCATTATGGCGGAGGATATCGCATGTTGGGAATGGTTTACATTCGTTTACCTGGAATAGAATTGTCCAAATCAAAACAATATTTTGATCAAGCCATATTAACCTTCCCTAATTATTTAGGGACAAAAGTATTGTTAGCTCAATACTATTACACCAAGGCCGAAGACAGAGAGCACTTCCATAGAGAACTTCAGGAAGTACTTTCAGCTGATCCAGCACAGATTCCGGAAATTATGCCGGAAAATCTATTCGAACAGGGAGTTGCACAACAACTATTGGAACAGGAGTCTTCTCTATTTGAATAATTGTTTCGATTTAACATTGATGCACTTATTATCTGAATTTTATATGTTTAAAAGATTTTATGAAAGTAAATGGATTTAATCAGGAATGTATTAGTCTTCGATTTTTCTTTTTTTTAGCTGAATTCCCAATTCATACAACTGATCAGTTGAAACCGGGGATGGTGAATCTTCCATTAGGGATGATGCGGAGGTGGTTTTGGGGAAGGCAATCACATCACGAATGTTCTCGGTTCCCGCCAACAACATAACCAGTCGGTCAAAACCAAAAGCAATGCCACCATGGGGAGGAGTGCCATATTTTAGAGCCTCAAGTAAAAACCCAAATTTTTCTAGTGCTTCCTTATGACTCAATCCAAGAAGTGAAAAGATCTTTACCTGAATATCTGGTTGATGGATTCGTATGGATCCGCCTGCAATTTCGTGTCCGTTTATGGTGAGATCATACCCGCGGCTACGGGTATTTAAAGGATTACTATCCAGTTTTTTAAAATCCGCTTTCTTTGGTGCGGTAAAGGGATGATGCATTGCAGTATAACGGTTAGTTTCTTCATCAAATTCGAACATGGGGAATTCCGTGACCCAAAGGGGGACAAAACTATTTGCATTAGACAGCTTCTCTTGTTTTGCAATTTCTGCCCGAAGGGAACCCAAGGCATTTAAGGTGATCATTTTTTTATCACCGATAAGAAATATAATATCGTTATCATTAATTTTAAGAGCACTGCGCATTTCCACCTGGAGATCATTTGAAAAAAATTTTGAGATCCCGCCCGTAAGTACACCGTTTTCGCCTTTCATCCATGCCAGGCCTTTTGCCTTATATTTTTTGACAAATTCAGTCAATTCATCGATGATCTTACGGGAATATTTTGATCCGCCTTCAATAACCAATCCCTTTACTACTTCTGCAGATTTGAATGCATTGAAATCAGAGGCATCTGTGAATTCTTTCACATCCTTAAGAGTTATTTCATAGCGGAGATCCGGTTTATCTGAGCCATAAATATTCATGGCTTCATCATAGGTCATCCGCAGAAAGGGATCAGGCAAATCAATCCCCCGAACTGTTTTAAAAATGTAGCGAGTCAATCCTTCCATAGTTGTATAGATATCTTCTTCGTCTATAAAGGACATCTCCAGATCAATCTGTGTGAACTCCGGTTGTCGGTCTGCCCTTAGATCTTCATCTCTGAAGCACTTCACAATCTGGAAATAGCGGTCAAACCCGCTGATCATGAGGATTTGTTTATAAATCTGAGGAGATTGGGGAAGAGCATAAAATTTTCCATGATGAATTCTGCTTGGGACAAGATAATCCCGGGCACCTTCCGGTGTAGATTTCATTAACGTTGGGGTTTCCATTTCAATAAAATTCTGCTCAGACAGATAGTGCCGGGTTGCCTGATAGGTCTCATGACGAATCATCAAGTTTCGTTGAAGCTCATCCATTCGAAGTTCTAAATAACGGTATTTTAGACGGAGGTCTTCTTCTGAGCTTTCTCTGTCAGAAAGAACAAAGGGAAGCGGGGCCGCCTCATTTAGCATTTCCATCTCAGAAACAATTACTTCTATCTCGCCGGTGAACATGTCCGGATTCACAGCCCCTTCATTTCTCGCCTGCACTTTTCCAGAAACGCTTAGAACGTCTTCCATTGAAAGCTTTTTGGCCCCTTCGAAATCACCGGAATAGTCCTCCGAATTAAATACGATCTGAGTTTTTCCGTAGCGGTCGCGCAGGTCCACAAAGATCACTTTCCCGTGGAGGCGGACAGTATTCACCCAGCCATTTAAAATGACAGATTCACCTGTATCATCTTTGCAGAGTTCACCGCAGGTATGTGTTCTTTTTAACATCTTTTAATTAGTATTAGTTAGAAAAAAACCGCTCAAAGTTACGAGCGGTTGTATAATAAAAATATTGGAAATTAACGTTTTAAAATTTTTAATCGATTCAGTGCTCGAAGCAGTGATGCCTCATTTCTTGCAGTATCAATTTCTTTTACTTCTTTCCGGTCTTGTGCTCTTTGCCGTGATGATTTTGCTCGTGCAGAATCTATTTCTTCTACCCGCTCAAAAGTTTCCAGTAACAGTTCTACTGTTCCTTTAGTGATTTCAGCAAAACCACCACTAACTGCAAGATAGTGATCCTTTTTATTTTGAGTTACTTTTACTTCGCCGATTCCAAGGGCAATAATCGCATCCCGATGATTGGCCATTACACCAAAGTATCCATCTAATCCCGGGCAGCGGATATGCTCTACCTGTCCTTCATCAAGAACTTTTGTCGGTGTAACTAATTCCAAGCTGAATGTACTCATCAGGCAGTAGCCTTTTTTGCATTATCAAATGCTTCATCAAGAGAACCGACATAGGAAAACATATTTTCATGAAGCTCATCAGCATCGCCATTTAAAATTGCTTCAAAACCGGTAACTGTATCCTCTAAACTCACATAACGTCCTTTTGTGCCAGTAAACTGTTCTGCCACAAAAAAAGGCTGACTCATAAACTTCTGCATCTTCCGAGCTCGAGCCACGGTCAATTTATCTTCATCAGCTAGTTCATCCATACCTAGGATGGCAATAATGTCTTGTAGGTCTTTGTATTTCTGCAATACTATTTGGACATTTCGTGCTACATTATAGTGACGATCACCAATCACACGAGGGTCAAGAATTCTGGAAGTTGAAGCCAGAGGATCTACTGCTGGGTAAATGCCTAACTCTGCAATTTTTCGTTCCAAAACTGATGTCGCATCCAAATGAGCAAAGGCCGTTGCAGGAGCAGGGTCTGTCAAGTCATCCGCCGGGACATAAATTGCCTGTACAGATGTAATTGAACCTTTCTTTGTTGATGTGATCCGTTCTTGTAAATCTCCCATTTCTGTAGAAAGTGTAGGTTGATATCCAACAGCAGAAGGCATACGACCTAAAAGAGCTGATACTTCTGAACCGGCTTGAGTGAACCGAAAAATATTATCAATAAACAGCAATACATCCCGCCCTTCTTCATCACGGAAATATTCAGCTATGGTCAGGCCGGTCAAACCTACTCGTAAACGAGCACCGGGTGGTTCATTCATTTGCCCAAAGACCATGGACGTTTTTTTAATTACTCCGGACTCGCTCATTTCCAGATAGAGGTCGTTTCCTTCACGGGTACGTTCACCGACACCTGCAAAAACGGAATAACCACCATGTTCTGTTGCAATATTGCGAATCAATTCCTGAATTAATACAGTTTTACCTACACCGGCTCCGCCGAAGAGCCCTGTTTTTCCACCTTTGGTATATGGCTCCATCAGGTCGACGACTTTTATTCCGGTCACCAGTATTTCAGTTGATGTCGACAAATCTTCATGTTTAGGTGCTGGACGATGAATAGGGTATTTTTCTTTGGTGGTTATTTCACCTTTTCCATCAATTGGATTCCCATTCACATCTAAAAGACGCCCCAATGTTTCCGGTCCAACAGGTACCGAAATAGGCTCTCCTGTATCAAGTACTTTTTGTCCTCGTTTCAGACCGTCAGTAGAATCCATAGCCACTGTTCGTACGACACTATCCCCTAAATGCTGGGCTGTCTCTAGAACCAGAGTGCCGTTTTCACCACGGTCTATTTCAAGGGCATTCATTATCTTTGGAAGTTGTCCATCCTCGAAAACGACGTCTACAACTGCGCCCATTATTTGTGATGTTTTTCCATAAACTGACATATCAATTCCTTATTTAGTTTTGTAAAGCTTCGGCACCGCTAACAATCTCCAGCATTTCTTTTGTAATAGCGGCCTGGCGAGCTTTATTGAATTTCAATGTTAATTCTTTAATCATATCTTCTGCATTTCCTGTAGCATTTTCCATGGCCAGCATACGAGCTGCCTGTTCGCTTACATAAGATTCCAAAAGATATTTCCACATCTGTATATTAAGGTGCCTCGGGATCAGGTTTTTGACCAGGTCATCTTTATTTGGTTCATACAATCGATCAATGATTGGTTTTTTGTCACTTTCGAAAACCAAAGGTAATAATCTTTCCGAAACCACATGTTGCGAAGCCACGTTAACAAATTCATTGTAAACAACATGAATTTCATCGACGTATTTTTGTGTGAAATGGCTGATAATCCCGGTGCCAATAGCAAGGGCATTCCCAAATTTCAGTTCATTCCAAAATTCAATATGACTTTCGATAATATTATAATTGCGCCTTTTGAAATGATCTCTGGCTTTTTTACCAATGCAGAACACATCCACATTTTTTTTACCAATGGTTTCTATTTCTGCCTGCGCAGTTTTCAGAACGTTCGTATTAAATGATCCTGCCAAGCCCCGATCGGATGATACAACAACATATCCAACACGTTTAATCTTACGAATATCCAGTAGCGGCAGCAAATTCTGATTCACATCAGGCAAAAGATGGTTAATTACTTCTGCCAGGCGTTTGGCATAAGGGCGAGCCTCCTCAGTTCGTTCCTGGGCTCGCCGCATTTTTGAAGCTGCCACCATTTTCATGGCTTTGGTGACTTTCTGGATACTTTTGACGGATTTAATCCGGTTACGAATGTCCTTGAGGTTGGCCATGGTTTATGCCGCGAATCCTCCTTGAAATGCTGTCATGGCTTTGTCCAATTTGGCTCCGACATCATCGCTAATGATGCCTTCATCCCGTATTGCTTTTAATTCAGCAGCATTATTTGCATCCAGGTAATCAAAAAGGCCAGCTTCAAATTCGATGACTTTGTTGGCAGTGATTCCATCCAAATAGCCTTTTGTCCCGGCGAAAATAATAGCAATTTGTTTTTCTACATCCATTGGCGTATACTGGTTTTGCTTCAGAATTTCTACCATACGTTCACCGCGAGTAAGCTGAGCTTGGGTTGCTTTATCTAAGTCTGATCCAAATTTAGCAAACGCTTCCAGCTCCCGGTATTGAGCCAAGTCCAAGCGAAGAGTTCCGGCAACACTTTTCATGGCCTTAACCTGTGCATTGCCCCCCACGCGGGAAACGGAGAGTCCCACATCAATTGCCGGACGCACCCCAGAATTGAACAGGTTTGTTTCCAGATAAATCTGACCATCTGTAATGGAAATCACATTTGTGGGAATATATGCCGCTACATCACCTTCTTGCGTTTCGATGATTGGCAATGCAGTTAATGATCCGCCACCTAAATCATCAGAAAGTTTGGAAGCACGCTCCAGCAAACGACTGTGCAGATAGAATACATCACCAGGATACGCTTCACGGCCGGGAGGACGGCGCAAAACCAAGGACATTTGTCGATATGCTACAGCCTGCTTAGATAAATCATCGTAAATAATTAAAGCATGTTTGCCGTTATCACGAAAATGCTCACCCATGGCACACCCGGAATAAGGAGCAATATACTGCATCGGAGCCGGGTCAGATGCATTAGCCGTCACAACGGTGGTGTATTCCATAGCACCGTTGGCTTCTAATTCAGCGACAATAGTAGCTACAGTAGATGCTTTTTGACCGATAGCCACATAAATACAATAAACCGGTTGATCTGTTTGATGGGTAGATTTCTGATTAATAATTGTATCAACGGCAATGGCCGTCTTACCTGTTTGCCGGTCACCAATGATCAATTCACGCTGTCCCCGGCCAATGGGAATCATAGAATCAATAGCTTTTATTCCGGTCTGCAAAGGCTGTTTTACGGGTTGGCGCTGCATTACCCCCAATGCTTTACGTTCTATGGGTAAGAAATCCTTAGAGTCAATCGAACCTTTTCCATCCAAAGGTTGTCCCAAAGGATTCACCACCCGGCCCAACATACTTTTGCCCACAGGGACTTCCACTAGCCGCTCTGTACGTTTTGCCAGGTCTCCTTCTTTCACCTTGCTGTTTTCGCCAAAAAGAACCAGACCAACATTATCATCCTCAAGATTCAGGGCCATGCCAAATACACCATTCGGAAGCTCGACTAATTCGGAGCTCATGACGTTTTCCAACCCGCTCGCACGGGCAACACCATCACCGATCTCGATCACTTCACCCACTTCAGATACATCGATTGAAACATCAAATTGTTCAATCTGTTGTCGCAATAATTCTGATATACTATCCGTTTTTATTTCCATGTTGTTTCCTTGAGATTAGGATTGCAATAATTTTTCCCGCAAACGAATCATCTGGTTCTGTAAAGAGGCATCCAGGAATGTGTTTTCAATACGCAGTTTAATTCCTCCTAAAAGTTCATGGTTAACCTCAACATTCAAGTCTGCTTTTTTATTCAAGGCAGATTCAAGGTTAGTACGCAAATTGTCAATTTTACTATCGTCTAATGTGTGTGAAATGTGAGCAGAAACGAACACGACACCTTCCTCTTTCTTGTAAAGTTCATCATACACCTTTACAACTCGACGAAATAAATCATTAGAGAATTCTTTAGAAATTATTCCTAGGAATTCAATGACCAATTGATGTGCATAATCCGCCAGTACATTCCTTAAAATATTAACTTTTTTTTCTGTTGCAATTCGCTTTGATAATAATAAAGTACGAAACTGTACATCTTTGTTTAATAAGGCAACTATCTTTCTTAAAGATAATTGTACCTCATGCGCGTTTCCGCTTTTTTGCGCTGATTTAAGCAGAATGACTGCCAGTTGTTTTGCCCGGGAATTAAGACTCATATTCCTTTATATTAGATAATGATTCGTCTATCAACGCTTTGTTGTCTTCCGGGGATATGTTCTTATTGATCAGTTTTTCAGCGATGCTCATAGATAAGTTCACCACTTCACTTTTTATTTCAGCTATGGCTTTATCTTTCTCAATGTTAATCTGTTTTTCAGCTTCACTGGCAATTTTCTTGGCTTGTTCTTTAGCAACATCCAGAGTTTCATCCTTCAGCTTCGCTGCTGCCGTTTTACCTTCTGACAAAATCGATTGGGCTTCTGAACGGGCTTGATTAATAATCGCCTCACCTTCTGCGTTTAACCTTTCCAGTTTTTCCTTTGCTTTTTCAGCATCTTCCAGAGAAGACCGGATTAATTCTTCTCTGTCTTTTAACATTTTCAGCAATGGTTTCCAGGCAAATTTTGCTAATACTGTCAGCAGCAATAAAAATGTTAGAATGGTCCAGACAAATAGTCCCGGGTCTAGCTGGACTAAAGGGTTATTCATTATATTTCTTTATAGATTGTTATTTCATCAATACAATCAACAGGGCAAACACTTCACCCAAAATTGCCACACCTTCGAGCAGGAATAGGGGCAAGTTAACAGCGGCTGTGATCTTATCGGATGCTTCCGGCTGACGGGCAATGCCTTCAGCTGCACTTGCTGCTAAGCGGCCAATGCCAATACCTGCCCCGATCACGATGAGCCCCAGACCAATCCCTACACCAAACAAATGTAGATTTTCCATCTTACGTTTCTCCTTTTTATTATTGATTAATGATGCACATTAATTGCCATACCGATAAACACAGCGGACAATAGTGTGAAAACATATGTCTGTACCAAAACGACAATTATTTCTAAACCTGAAATAGCTGCGGCCAAAGGTACTGAAAAAAGGGCTACCCCCATACCTGCCATTGTACTGTGAAACATTTCTGCAAAAATAGCCATGAATGATAAAATGGCTAAAATTGCTATGTGACCTCCAGTCATGTTGGCCGCCAATCGCATGGTTAATGCAAAAGGCTTTACAAACATTCCGATAATCTCTATTGGGATCAGGATGATATATACTGGCCAAGCTAGTCCGTGTGGTGCTAAATTTTTCCAATGATTAATAAATCCATGAGCGCGGGATCCAGCTACCATTATTGCAAAGAATGTGATCATTGCCAGGGCAGCGGTTACATTAAAATTTCCTGTCACGGTTGCACCTCCATGTAACAGGCTATTAATAAAGTTGTGGTCTTCAACTCCAGGAGGTGCCGCAGGGATATCTAAAATAAATCTATTAAACACTCCTAAAATATCAAAAATGGGCAATAGTCCTATGCCATTTGCAAAGAGGATAAAGAAAAAGAATGTCAGTATCATGGGTGCCCATGTGTCAGTAAACTTGGGACCTATATTTGGTTTAACAATTGAATCACGAATGAACTTTACAACTGCCTCTATTACATTCATCCACCCCTTTGGTTGAGGTTTATCTTGTTGTAAATATTTTCTAATAGGTATTATAACTGAACAAGCAACTAAAACAGCAACGATCCATAGCATGAGCACATGCTTGGACACCGACAGATCAATGCCCCAAATATTTGGTAATTGTATGAGTGGATGATCTAATGAACTGTTAGAAACATGGCGGATAATATTGTCGCCAACTTGATCTAATACACTTCCATCAGCGGGGTGGCTCTGCTCAGAAGCTGTACTCATTTGATGATGTAATTTTTACCTACTTAAAAATGGATTTAAAAAATAATGCCTCACTCATGTGAAGCGTTATAAAATAGCAAACAAAACTAATTACAAAAGGCACTGGATTAAAAGTGTAAAAAGTAAAAATATATATAAAATATATCCCATAAAATATTATTTTGACCATAAAAGCTTTTGTCATAGCATTAGTCGTCCTTTCAGGTGTTTTTGTATATATAGATGTAATATAGATAATTGTACATACACCAACTGCTAATGGTGCGATCATCCCCAGAAACATTTCCCAACGAAAATCTGGGAAGAAAAATCCTGCAGCGAGTCCCCAAGATCCTAAGGAAAAAAAGGACAGATAAATGATAAACTTCATTTCTTTGGAGAGCCAAAAACTACCTTTATTAATTCGTAAAATCCCACTGCAAGACCCAGGAAAAGTCCTACCAAAAGTAACCACGGTCTGGTATTCAGATATTTATCCAAGAAATATCCAAGACCCCCTAATAATAAAATTGCTCCTATCAGAGAATAGGAAGCAGCGGCTGCAGGACCGCTTTCCCTAAGGATTTTTTGCATATAACGGAAAGAATTGCTCCAAGAATTATTCTGATCAGATTTCATCGAATTATTATGGTTTCTTTCAGTAGAGTCAATGGCAAGAGAGGGGAAATAAAGATGCGATATTATTCCTAATCCTTTCTCCTAATCCTAATCTTCTATACTATCACTCACTGAACTAACTAATTCGCATTTTCCCTTAAACTGTGCCCCTTCCTCGATCAAAAGGTGTTTATAAGTCAAATCTCCAAACAGAGTTGAGAGACCTCCAAGAACAGCTCTGTCTTTAACAATCACATTTCCTTCTACCTTTCCTCCGATATAAATATCACTAGCAATGATGTCGCCCAATACGCTTCCATTTTTTGCTACACGAATTGGTCCTTCTGTTGTAATGGTTCCAAAAATCTTTCCGTAAACAATCAACCCGCCGCTTAGTTCTATATTCCCATGAATAATTGCATCAGCACCAATCATGGAATGGATATTTTTAAAGTTAATTTTGTTCATGGTACTGAGGACTTACGTCAGTTTTAGTGTAACCCGGAAAAAATTCCAGAGGATCCAAGACTTTTCCTTCTTTCCAAATCTCAAAATGCAGGTGAGGTCCAGTCGTGATTCCTGTACTGCCAACCAGAGCAATAACATCTCCCCGTTTCACAAAATCCCTTTGTTTTTTTATATTATTTTGGTGATGGCCATAGTGGGTAAAATAACCATCTCCGTGGTAAAGAATTACTACATTCCCCAAGTCGTAGGTCCAGTCTGAAAATACAACAAATCCGGAAGCTGAAGCTAAGACTGGTTCCCCCTCCACTGCAGCTATGTCAATTCCATAATGATTTTGATCTAGGGAAAATGCTGACGTATTCATTCGTTGAGTGACAAAACCTTCGACTGGTATCTGGGAGGGAACATTTTCCACATAACTAAAAGGAAGGTTTTCGCTGTTATCCAGATGGATATTTTGAGACATTTCTTCAGTATCTGTTGTTTTTTGATTCAAAGCAAGATCAGTGCCCAGGGATTTGCGGATTTGTCTATCCATATATTTTATTCGTTGAAGATCATCCACGAGATTCATTACAGTTACCCGTTCTGTCACTGTTTTATCATATTTTTCTTGCATGGCTTGATAATCTTTTAGTTTTGGCACTGAATAAATTCCAAATCCAATCACTCCAATGATGATTAATACAACCAAGAGAACCAAAGACCAAAGCCAAACATATCGGACAGAAAACTGCCGATTCCGATCATCACTATCCGGGATAAGAATGACTGTAAATTTCGATGGACTCATCTATTCGAGGGAACGAATCATTTCAGTGATCCTTTCCAGATCATCATCTGAAAAATAGCTGACCTCAATGGAACCGCTTCCTTTCTTGTAAATTATTCGAACCTTGGTACCCAAAATTGATATCAACTCATCCTCAAGTCTTTTGATTTGAGGACTTACTTTTCTAATAACCTTTTTTTTCAACTCTAGTTTTTTTAAAGTTCTCTCTTTAGCCCAATCTTCTGCAGCGCGTACGCTCATTTTCCCCTTGATAATTTTCTTCCAAAGTCCAATCATTGAATTATGTGTTTTCATCATTAAAATTGCACGGCCATGTCCGGCAGACAGTCTCCCATTTCGAATGCTCTCTTTGATCTCTCTAGGGAGGGTTAAGAGCCGTAAGGAATTGGAAATGGTCACTCGTTTCTTTCCTACCGATTTTGCAATTTTCTCCTGGGAAAATTTGAACCTATTGTTTAAATAGATGTATGCTTCTGCTTCTTCAATTGGGTTAAGGTTTTCTCTTTGAATATTTTCAATCAGTGCCATCTCGACCATCTCTGCATCATC
>JYMV01043067.1_pt1 | contig 14852 bp, 19 predicted proteins | sample 338911 | NCBI WGS metagenome assembly JYMV01 (sample SAMN03354496, study PRJNA234377) | hydrothermal vent metagenome | biome: Deep sea; feature: Hydrothermal plumes at the Eastern Lau Spreading Center, Western Pacific Ocean; material: Seawater | place: Tonga | collected 2009 | depth 2000 m m
TCCCTGATACAGTCAATTGGCCTTTAAGTAGCTCAATTGTAATATCAGTCTCATCGAATCCTGCTACAGCAATCTCAATTACGTAGTTATTGTCATTTAGTTTAACCACATTATATGGGGGGTAGGACTGTTGTTTTTGTTGGGGTTGATTTAAAGAATTAAATAAATCGTCAAAGCCTAGAAATAGGTCTCTTTGAAAGTGTGTCATGTGTTTCTCCTGTTAAGCGAGGTATAATTATAGTGCCACTCTTGTGACACTTTCTATATAGGACCCGAAGCATCCTATGTTATATTTATATCATCTTCAAATTCTTTTAAACGAATTATCACTGATCTAAGTTCTGTTACTGTCATCCAATTATCTGTGAAGAAGCTCATGGATTCATGTATCTTATCAAAGGCATTACCGATTTGTACTAAGGTACCTAAGGTGATTAGTCCTGCGAAGTACTGAGGACTTGCAATTAAGTAAGGAATTACCACCCCCGCTTGAAAGTACAGGTTTTCCCATAGGGAATAGTACTTATAGTTGTCATACAACCTATAGTAATTCACTTTCATCTCAGCGAACACCTCTAATATATGTTTATTGGTATGGGCATCTTTATTATCTTCACATCGTACTAATGCTTTTCTAAGTCTTGCTTCAACAACCTGATTATTATATTCAAGTTTGGGTAGTTTACGTCCAACGATAGTTGATATGCCAAGGCCACCAACAGATACTCCTAGGGCAATCCAAATAAGATATCCAGGTATATCAAATCCTTCACTTAGTGTCCATAAGACTGGGAGGAAGAATACTAAGATCATAATGGCTTTAATAAAGCCTTCGCCTAGGATCCAAATGTACCATGCAAATTTCCTAGTATCTTCTTGGATACGTTGACTTGCCCCTTCTGTATGGTTATCCATCATCTTCCATCTAGGCAAGTACTCTTTAGTCATAGCTTCACGCCATCTAAAACTGAATCGATTGCCTATGAATTGGGTATATGCAAACAATAGAATTGCCAATAGGGCTAGGGGAATAAATCCCCATGTGGTGACATCATATAATAGAAAATCGCCTCGATTAATAAAGCTTTCTAAGAATGCTGCTTGGTCTTTGTCTTCTAATGCATCATAAAAGACTTTATACCAATCATTGAATTGACGTGTGAGGTAAGCTTGAAACCCGACTATTAAAGCCAGGAATGTTAGAGTCGACCAGGCATAGACTCGATCATAACCCTGGAAAAAGGCCTTAATCATTTAATACCAATATTATATTTTGGGCACAACTCCCAATTATCTTTATCCTTATGGGAAATTATCTTAATTTGATTTAAAGGGGCAGTCTCCCCAATTACATCTACTACCTCTAATAACCCCCAATCTGACATAAGCTGCACTATAGTATTTCTACGGCCTAAATCATTCATACTAAGATTAGAAGGTTTCCCATCTAATAAAAATAGTTCTTTGAAGTGGGTTATGAAGTATCGCCCCTGTTTGTGGAGGATATGGCAAGATTGATATAGTTTTGAATCTTTCTTAGATGCTACCCCCATTCGTGTTAGGGTTTCTCTGATCTTTAAAAAGTCGTCCGGTTGGGCTAATGTAACTTCTAACATCATATCAGGAGTCCAATTAACCAACTCATCGCTGTATTCCACCATGATTTATTCTTTCCTTTATTTCTTTCAATTCATTATTAGTAAGAAGTGGAAGAACATCACGGGCTTTTTCATTAGAGTAATTATAATATACTTTAATGGCCTTTATATCAGCTGACTCAGTAGCCTTATTCCACTTAGAAAACCTTTTACGTTTCCTAACAATATTTATAAGAAAGTCAAACTGTAGTCTGGCGTCGAGATGAGAAGCCATATTCATCTCATTAGCTAAAAGGACAGTATCAGGGAAATAAGAAAGACCTCGATTAACCATAAAGGCTGGATAATCTTTCTCATTTTCTAATATATCCTTCTTGTTAGTATTAATAGCATTTAAGTAGTCAAAGGGATTCTTTGTACTCATTTGAATTGACCCTGGGCCATGATTTCTGTGAGGCAAGCAACGGTATTTAGTTCTTGATCACTAGCAAATGCTGATTTATATTGATAGTCAGCAAGGGTCATCACCAACTGTGGAATATAAGCACCATCAATATACGTCAACATATTGTCGTATACCATCCGGAAGATCTTAGCTGATTCTAAATCAATGTTATCAACTACCCACTTGCGCATACCTTTGAAGTTCTTTGCTTTAAGATCTGCCATAAGGCCTTTAATAGAGGACTCAGATAAGGAGACTAGAATACCTGAGTCAATAGAACCTGACATGCCATAACGTTGGCATTCATTTATAACCCTTCGCCAATCGGGAAGGTATTTCATAATAAGCTCAGCAACCACTGGGGCTTCTGCTGTTACATTCTCTGCTTGAAGTATGTCAGTTAGCCTTGCCATAAATTGGCCAGCCATTACTTGCTTATCACCTACATTGAATTCATATACACTACATCTTGAGTGCAATGGTTCAATGATACGGTTCTTGAAATTACAGGTTAGAATAAACCGGCAATTGTTTGAAAACTCTTCGATAAAACCACGAAGGGCTGGTTGAGTAGATTGGGGATTAAGGTAGTCAGCCTCATCTAATATGACTACCTTATATCCGCCTTGCAATGAAACAGTCGAAGCGAACTGTTTAATTTTACCACGGAGAGTATCAATGTTACCGTCTTCCGAGCCATTAATGATAATGTGGTCGAGTCCTAATTCATTGCAAAGTGCTCTAGCTACAGTCGTCTTGCCAACGCCTGCTGTGCCAGTAAACATCATATTAGGTAACTCTCCACCTTTAATCATTTGGTTGAAAGTTGATTTTAAGGAGCTATCCAAAATACATTCATCAATCTTGGCCGGTCGGTATTTTTCAACCCATAAAAAGTCATTTCTCATAATAAAGTCTCCTGTGGTATAATATAGTATGGTACCATTATATCATGGTACCGATCAAATGTAAACGGTTAAGCCGTTAAGTCTTCATACAAATCTTGCACGTCACTATTACTAGCATTAACCTCCGCGATGTTTTGTTTGTATAAGATCGCTGCTACTTTCTTAAGAAGCTTCTTATCGATCTCGTACTTCTCTGACATTGCCATAATAGATTCTTTAACAAACTCCTTTTCAGATGATATACGAATCATAGAATCTAATACATCTTGCATAACACGTTTAATATCTTTCTTATCACTTTCTAACATAATAATGTCTCCATAATATAATTAATTTGGAGCGGATAGTCAGAATCGAACTGACCTTCATGGGTTGGAAACCCATTGTATTACCGATATACGATACCCGCCACTGACTTGAACAGTGGACCTGCCGATTATGAGTCGGATGCTCTGACCAACTGAGCTAAAGGGGCGGGTTACTACTCGGTGGCTTCTTCTTCTTCTGCTTCAGCTTCTGCTGGCTTATTAGCTTCTAAGAAAGCTGCTAGGCGGTTACGAACAGTACCAACTTCAGCTAATTCAGCCCCTTCAAAAGCCCCACGTTTTGTTACAATATCGATAATCTGCACACATGCTGCAATATCACCCATACCAATACCTGGTGCCTCTGCTTCTACTTCTACTTCTTCTACTTGATTTTCTTCACTCATCTTAATCTCCTGTTATACTTTAGATGTTTTTTCTAGGGCAACCCAATAATTGGTATTGCCTGCTTGTACTGATGAAATAAGCTTTGAGCTTATGCCAAATACATATTCATCAGCGTTATTGAACTTGAAATTGTTGATATTAAATACAAACTCAAAGTCACTATCAATATTAATACTGCAGTTAGCAATGTTAATATCAAATTCGTTGGAGGTTGGGTTTTCCTTATCGGTAACGGTTAACTTAATCCAAACACCGCCATCAGTATTCTTAGTGGCTACTAGATCAGTAGCTTTTAAGGCCGCTGAGGCTTTACGGATAGATGCCATTTGATCAGCGGTTACCGTGAAGGTAACATCATCAGTGGCCATATCGATATCTCTTTCAGTAAGCGTAAGGTTCTCTACATCAGAGAAGAAATACTTAATTGAAGAGACACCATCGGTGATAGTTGTAAACTTTCCAGAGGCATCAAAGGCTAAGGTAGGATCATCGAACATATTCACACATGATAGAAATTCATTAAGGTCGTAGATACCGACCTTAGTTGGGAACTTCTCGGGGATAAGGGCTTTGCCCATTAGGTTTTTGGAGATAGCTACTGTACGTAGAACTCCGGTGGCATCAAGGGCAATATTGCTATTGATATTTGCAAATGTCTTTAAGACATCTTTTGTTTCATTACATAGTTTCATTCACTAACTCCTTCATTATATATTTGCATTATTATTTATAAGACTTATGGTAACATCTCTGTACCATCCTCAAAGTATTTTGTTGAGGTATCATTTGGGTATTCGCCCACACCACTGACAGTGGCATCACATTTTGTGTAAAGGTCAAGGAAAGCTTCTTTAGTATCATCGTCAAAACGATTAACACAAAGTTCAATGGCCTGGCCTTATCACGTTTTCCAAAGATTGAGAAGGTTTGGACAATGTGACACAAACGACGAGTTGAAATAACCTCATCAATACCTTCATCTTCATAGGTTTTACGGATGGTATCAGCCCAACCAACTAACAAATCGTTGAACTCTTCATCAACACACTCAAACTTCTCCATGTGCTTAGTTAAGATCTTCTTTTCGATAGAGGCTGCAGGGTATTTTTGCTCAACAGTAATGGTGAAACGTTCTAAGAATGCTTCGTCAAGGATGGTAGCCGCAGAGAAGCGACCGTCATCAGAACCTTTACCTTTCGTATTTGCTGTTGCAATAGCATTGAAACCTTTAGCTGGGGTAATTACCTCACCAGTTTTCTTAATTAGAACAGGCTTACCTTCTAAAACACCCTGAAGACACATGATCTTATTAGTACCACGATCGATCTCGTCAATAAGAAGGATTGCACCTTGCTCCATTGCTTTGATCACTGGACCTTTTTGGAAAACTGTTTCGCCCTTTAACAAGCGGAAACCCCCGATTAAATCATCTTCATCAGTCTCAGGCGAGATCTGAACACGTACATATTCACGATTGGCTTTAGCACAGGCTTGTTCAATCATGAATGTCTTACCGTTACCAGATAAACCTGTAACGAACGTAGGGTAAAACATCTCAGATTTAATGATAGATAAGATGTCTTTGAAGTTGCCCCATTCAACAAACGTTTTATCCTTGGTAGGTATAAACACTTCGTTGTTTGAGACAGAAGAGACGCCGATATTACCGACTTCTTTCTTAGTAGATTTGAAAGGAATCAAAGCTGCTTCTAAGTTGAAGACTGCGCCTTCTTTAGGAAAATCTGCTTTGATCTTGTTTAACGTTTTTGAAACTACCAGACCAGCTTCTTTAGCGGCAAGCTTAAGCTGTTTAGTTGTAAATGTTGTAGTATCAGGGTAGTTATTAGTTAGTACTTTTATTAGTTTTTTCATATTTTTAGCTCCTGTTTTCATTTGTTTATGGTACCATTATATCATGAAATGTATGCTTTGTACAATTTATTTGCAACTGATTTGGTATACGGTTGCAAGGGGTACGAATTAAATGGCCGATTTAGCGTCTGGCCAGGACGATAACCACGGTCCTAAACGTGCTATGCCGCTATGGCAATGGCATCAGTAATCTTGTCGACTAATACCTTACCTTGTTTCTTTTTCTGATTGAACTTACGGAATTGACGCTTAACGTCTTTGATCTGTGTATCTTTACCATTCTTATTAGCAGTGACTTCAAACTCTTCGAAGTTAGATTTAGCATTTGTTTTAACGATAAAGAAGTCGTCCATGCCTTGGATATTCTTAAGGGTGGCTAAGCCAACCTTTTTCCAAGAGCTAAAGGCCTTTGTGTATATATCACCATAGCTTGGTTGGGCTGCAAAGTATGTCCATCCAGAGAAGAAAGAGTGTTTGTTATTTTCTGAAATAAAGAAGCCAGTGACCTTAGCCCCTGTTAGTTTTTTAAGGGCTTTAATTGTAGCGGCTACAACCTCCTCGCGGGTATCTCCAGTAACTAATTGGTTACGGAATTTGAAAGAGATATTGTGGTTAGTTGGCACTTGATTATCATTCTCATTATAAGAGTAACGGTAAGTATTTTCAACGCTAACGCTATCAGCCATTCCATCAGTTAAAAGCATAAGGTTAATATTTTGAACTGGGTTTCTACGCTTAAAGTCTTGGATAACTGTTTCCATAGCAATTAAAGATTGAACCGTTGGAGTACCACCCATTGAATCATAATCAATAAGGCCATTACGCGCCACGGTATTTCTCCAAGCGAAGGCCATAGCCACAACATATAGGTGGCGGGCGGCCATCAAGAATTCTTTCTTTTTAAGATTAGAATTAAGAACATTCACTAGCTTAATACGATCAGTATCAGCAATCTTATTTGTATTACGATCAGTTGGAGCGTTATAATCTTCAACGTGAAGATTTCTACCAGTGGTGTATGTCCAAGCTTCAAAAGGAATATTAACTCTCTTACAGAATAAGGCAATAGTTAATGTTTGCTTAACCACATCAGCAAAGGTTGATGACATTGAACCAGATTGGTCGATCATCATGATAATACCATGGGATTGAGCTTGGGCTAACTGTTGAACCGTCAAGAAGATATCTTCAGAGTATTGATATTGGTGTAGCTTATTAACGTTTAAAGAACCTTTTTTAGCCTCTGAACTTCTTGAATATTCAAAAGCAGCTTTCTTACGTTCAAAGTCTTTAGCCATTAAGCTAACAGTGGCCTTACTGTCTTTAAGGAATTTAGTAAATTCTGCAGTGGCCTCTACATTCTCATAGGTGTCTGCTAACATATAACCACGGTTGCCCGTCATACGTTCTTTTAAAAGTGTTGGGTAATCAATGATCATTGCTTTAATATCAGCATTACTAATACCACATGAATAAACGTTTTGCTTACCTTGGTCATCAGTGTCTAATAGATCACCTTCATTTTCACGTTGGGCATCATCAGTTAACGTATCACTCGAATCTGCATCTCCTTCAGTCTCTTCCGACTCTCCGTCAGTTGCTTCGCCGCTACCATCAGTTGATTCCATTTCCTGTCCGTCTTCACTTGATTTATCACCAATCTCACTTGTTGTTTCTGTGTCATCATCTTCGTAGTCCTCTTCGTTTTTAACAAAATCATTAATCTCTAAACAAGCTTTAAGGACATCATCCCAAGTCTCAACAGCCATAGCCATATCAACAAAGCGTTGCTCAATATCAGTAAATTGTACATCAACATATCCACGGCCTTTAGAATGAACGTTAAGGCGATCCATGAATGACATTTTATTAATGTCTTTGTCTTCAGTACCAAATAGGTTATCGTCAAACAAACGTTTATAACCTATCTTGAACGAACGAGTGATGCCAGGGTAAGTTCGTTGGATCTTCTTCTCAATACGAATATCTTCGATGATATTGATATAAGCTCTAGGAACTCCTGGGATTTCTTTCTCAGAATCGTGCCAGCCATCAGCTGGGGTATATAAGGCATGACCAACTTCATGGCCAACAAGCAAGTCATAAACTGCTTTACCTTTATCAGCCCACAATGGTAAGTTAAGAATTCTATCAACGACATTGAATGACGCTGTAGAATAATTACCATGCTGGACTGTTAAGTTTTCTTTTGCTAATAACTTAGCTAGATAATCTTGTGCATTTAAATTCATAATATTAGGACCGTGTTTTATTGTTTATGGTACCATTATATCATGAAATGATACGAATGTACAATTTATTTGTATCATTTATATCAAGGGCTAGCAAGGATGTTAAATTATTTTGCTAAAATTGTTAGTTTTTTTGAACTCAAGCTTGTGATCTAAGCGGGATTCTAGTAGATCTGGCTTGTGGGAGATGATAAAGGTATTAGTATTTTTGTCTAAACTAAATAGGATCTTCATTAGATTATCCACGCCATCGTTATCTAAAGAACTATCAAAGGTCTCATCAAGGATTAATAGATTAGTATTAGTTGAATTCTTCATCTTAGCAATCTGACGCCATGCAAATAGTAAGGCAAGATCAATACGCATCTTCTCGCCCTCAGAGAAGTTAGCATAGACAAAGGTATCACGATGTCTACTTCTAATAGTTTCATCAAAGTTCTCATCCAACTGGAAGTGTACAAAGAAGTCTAAGGTTTGAAGATACTGATTAATCAATAGGTTCATGGCTGGTAGATATTCTCTAACAACCTTCGTACGAATACCTGTATCTTTAAGCATCTCCTTAGCGGAATCAGCATATAATAACTTATCATAGTATTCATCGAATAACTCTTGGTATTCCTCTGTAGACGTCTTAAGGGCTTTAAGCTCGGCATAGTCATCAGCAAGATCAGTGGCCTGTACTGGTTTTTGTTTAGAGGCCTTAAGCTGTTCGATCTTAGTTCATCTTGGTATTGATAGAAGCTATATACTCTAACTCCTTTTGAATAACCCCTAAGGCTTCATTATTAACTACTTGGGAGGCTATCGCTGTTTCCCTTGTGGTTAGTAAATCTCTGGCCCCTGACTTAAGGGTGGATACCCTATCATCTTTAAGGTGTTGGGTAATAGTTTGGGAGCAGGTCGGACATGAATCATTATTCATATAGAACAAATGCTCCTCAGTGCACTGCTCGATTGATCCCTTAATACCTGCTAACTCCCCAATTAGTTCTGAGGCAGTAGCGTTAAGGCCTAATAGCTTAGAGGTGGGATCATCAATTAAGGAATTCGTTAAGTTAATACCATATTGAATATGGCCAGAGATCTCTGTATCAATCTTAGTATTCTTAGCTTCTACATCTTCTTCAGCCTGGCGGTTTAAACCTTCCATTTGGGTAATATACTTATCTTGGTATTCCAACTTACCCTTGTCTATATCTAATAGGGCCTTGGTATCATGCATCTTACCTTTAAGGGTGGCGGTACGTTCTTTTAAAATACCTTTCATACTAGAGAAGATTGAGACATCTAATAGATCCTCAATAACCTCTCGGCGGTGCTTAGGTTTAAGCTGCATAAAGGGTACAAATGACGAAGCGCCAAGTACTACTATTTGATGGAAGGACTTATGGTTAAGCTTAAGGATATTCTGCTCTAAGAACTTCTGATAATCACGTGAATTAGCAGATTGGTCTACGATATAACCATCTTGCCAGATCTCAAACTTATTAGGTTTAATCCCGCGGATGATTAAAAAGGTGTGGCCATTACTCTCAAACTCTACGGTAACCACCGAGTTTTTACCATTAACAGAATTGATTAAACCTTTCTTGTTAACTGCCCGGTGGGGTTTACCAAATAATCCAAAGGATAGGGCATCTAGTAAAGTTGATTTACCCGCACCATTGTGGCCTACAATCAAGGTCGACTTGTGTTGATTTAAATCAATTCTAACTTCGGTGGTGCCAGCAGATAGAAAGTTCTGCCACGCCACAAAGTTAAATTTAATCATCGAATCATAGCTCCAAGGCCTGCGTCAGTAATTGCAAATCTAAGCTTACCACATGTTGGGTAACTCTCGGCGGTCTTATATCCAACCTTAAAGTCTTTATTTTCCTCTACAGTATTAAAGTTAATCTTATGTAGTTTAGCGGCTTTATTCAAATACATCTGGCCTCTACTAGTTAATCCTGCACAGAATTGTGAATAGTATACCGCGGCCCCTAATGACATTAATACTATCTCTTTATTATTCATTGCATCTTCAATATTAAATTGATGTTGACTTGCTAAATGTCGTTCGTGATGGGATGCGTCTGCCATCCCCATTAATGCTACTGTTGTTGCTACTGCTGCTGTTATCATTTTCATTATTGTATTTCCTCATTTATTGCTTCATTATATAGTGAATTAAGTAAGATCTTAAGTTTATCTCGATCTAACATAGTATGGGCCGACTCTATATAGTCGTCCATTAATTGTTGAGTATTCTCAACATCTTCCAGTGATGTAGCTACATTCTCCCCCAAGAACTCTTGGAAGTTCTCTACTATCTTAAGTTCATGGGTGTTTATTTCTGACAATTGATCGATAAGTTTATCGAACTTAGCTACATCAGATTTCTTCTCAACTATTACCTTAACAAACTTGTCAACGTAATTATCCATATCAAATACCTGGTCTTTACTATCATCATAATATAGCTTCTCAAAGAGGGTTATTGGATTTAATATAGCGGTTACTGATTTATCTTCGGTATCGTATATATGGAACCATTTAGGATCATGGGCATCATTCCATGTAAACTCCATTTGTGATCCTAAATATCTTACTGTACCATTATTAGATTGGGTATGATAGTGGCCAGATAGAACCTTGTCATAATGATCAAAGTATTTAGCGGACATACCATGGGGACTCTTAAATCCTTTAAGGACATCAAACCCTTCTAACTCTAAATGGGCCATTAGTACCCCATCATTATTACGAATATAGTTTAGATATTCTGATCGATTCTCATCGTTGATCCAAGGGATAAGATGGACACCATTTACCTTAGTGGGCTTGGTGATAATAGTTACATTAGCGGTATAATATCCTAATAGCTCTTTCAAAGAGGTAAGATCATTTGTATTCTTATAGAAGGTATCATGGTTACCTGGGATAATATCCATGTGGATACCCATCTCAGTTAATGGTTCTAAGAAGATCTTACGGTTGTGGTGGAGCGCCTTAAAGTTAATATTCTTTCGATGGTCATAGTAATCACCAAGGTGGAATATATTCTTAATATCCATAGCCTTAAGATATGGAAAGAATACGTCACGATAGAACCTCTCTTGATAATCCATAAAGATTTCAGAGGAGTTCCTAACGCCACAATGGGTATCATTAAGTATGGCTATACGCAAAACAACTCCAAACCCTTCTTAACCTTTTCCTTTTCTTCTTTAGCAAACTCTTTAATAGCAGTATCTCTCTCTTGTACCTTACTAATCTTTTCCCTTAAGGTTTCAATGAACTTCTGATCGATAGGGGAACTAGGATCAATTGAAGTAACGAATGATTCAACATCAGCTTGTTCCATGAATTTAAACTTGATATCCGCTTGCTTCTTCTCTTTAACAATTCTACGGATAAAGGCAAAGTAAGCTATCTGAGTAAAGTATGCAAAGGCATTAGGTTTACCAGTTCTAGTAGCAGCATCAATATTATAGTTATGGATAGCCTTAAGGCAGTTCTCTACCCCATCCATAACCATCTCATCACGATAAGTATATCGTACAAAGTTAGGTTTATGTGATAGGCCATTACAAATCTTCATGAAACAAGTAGCAATATAATCTGTTACTATTGGGTGTTTAACCCCGGCTTCATCAGCAGCTATAGAATCTTTCACATAGTCTACTACTGCATAGGAAAAGTCTCTATTATTAACATAATGAGGTTTATCTCTTGGTTTGATCTTTACTTCTTCAGGCATACTTTGTGTCCTCGGTTTATTAAACATGGTACCATTATATCATGTTTTTAGCCGTTTGTAAACGTTTATTCACCATTTAATTTATTTGTGGGAGACCGTGTACAAACGGTAGGGGGTATGGTATAATGGTACTGAGTACCAGCCGCCATTAAGTACCAGTACAAATTAACTATCAATTAGGCCAGGTTTAACACCACTAGGCCTATACATATACTACGTATATTCACTAAGCCCCATAGCTCCGGGCCATAGAGTACCAGTTACACCTAATGTACAACTGTACTACCATCAGGTAACTCATGGGTTAATACATCAATATCATCATCAGTATCAATACCATTAAGTACCATCTTCATATAGTAAGCCTTCATGTGGGTATCAACACTAGACTCAGCAATGATATTATAAGAGTCTAACATATGAACCTTACCAGTGGTGAATGGGAACCAAGGGGTAAACTGATAGTCTTTAACACCTTTAACTAATACTGCCATTGGTTCTTCTAAGCCTACCATAGCCCCATGCTCAGTATCAACATCATGGACGTATGCTATAATAGACTCACCATTCATTAGTTTAAAGTATTTAATGTTTAGTTCTTCTATAGTACTTGGTAGTTTATCATTCATAATGCTATTTATATGTTTAATTCATGTATTTTAAATTTGAAATGTTGTTGGGCATATATTCGAATACGTTCAGCGGAATGTTTAAGGGTATAATTTTTATGGGATCTCCAATGAAGATCATCAGCAATATCATATATCTTAGCGGCTTGATCATTATCAGCTTTACGTAGGGCCCTACCAATTGATTGAAGTATCTTAATTTGAGACTTAGAGGGGGATGCAAAGATAATATTATGTAGATTCCTAATATTAATACCAGTAGAGAATGTACCAAGGGAAGCTACAATAATAGCATTTGATTCTGTTTCAGTTATCTTTCTAATATCCTCACGAGTTTCTGCATCGGTATTACCACTTACAAAGAATACCTTCCTTCTAACATGGGCCCCTTCGCTAATCATCTTATGGAGGGGTACCCCATGCTTCTCAACGAATTGGAATAATACTAAGGTATTACCATCTTGATCTAGCGCTAAGTTTTTAATAAACTTATTGCGGGGGGCATAACTAACTATATGTTGCATCTCCTCGTGATATTTAGCCTTACTTAGGGATTTACACATTTCTTGGGGATGCTTTAAAAGGATGATATCGATTTCAACATCAGATAGATTACCTTTGTCAATTAACTCTTTGGTGGTGGTAATATTCTTAACTGGCCCAAACAAACCTTCAAGGACTAGCTTATGGGTTTGAGTACCATCAAGGGTCCCAGTTAAACCAAATCTATAAGAAGCCTCTGTACATTTAGATAGGATAGAGGTTAAAGACTTAGCCTTAAAGTTATGGGCTTCATCACCTATAACCATACCAAATTGTTGGAAGTAATCCGTTGGCATCTTATAGATCGACTGCCAAGTGCTAATGTATATCTCCTTTGATCTATCATTCTTATCACACCCTGCCATAATCTGATGGCATTGATTTACATCAAAGGTTTCATCAAATTGGGAGTAGTCTTCAAAGTCACCATACATTTGTTTAACCAAGGAGGTGGTAGGTACAATTAATAATACCTTCTTCTTGTTGTATTCTAAAAAATATCTAATTAGTAAGTATATAACTAAAGACTTACCAGAGGCAGTAGGAGATATTAATAACCCACGGCGATGCTTCAGGCCATAGGCCACAGCATCTTTTTGGTATTCCCTTGGGGTAATTTTCTTACCATTAGATGATAAAGGTAAAGCATCGATCCAATCTACATTGTCATCATGATAGATGTCGGGTCGATCGTAGTAATGGGAATTAGAATCATCGATAGTAATATAATAATCTCGCTCATCGGCAAACTCCTTAACATAACGATATAAACCCACGGGTAAAGTCTGGGCGCGCATATCTAATAAACGTACTTTACCATCCCACATTTTATTTCTAAAGGCTGGCATATATTTGTAGCCAGGTACAAAGAACGTAAAGTACTCAGCTAATTCATGTAGTATTCCTTTATCATCAGAATCTACTATTAAGTAAGTATTGTTCTTAACTGATATCTTTATTTCCATTATACACCTGCTTCAAAAGATCTCCATTTGATAATATTACCTATCGTCTGGTGACGCCACCTGATAGTATCTAATATTTCCTTTAAAGTATCTATAAGGACTTTATGGTATTCTAATTCCGCTTGGGCCTTCTGGATATCCTCATCAGCATCATAATAATAATTCATTTCCCCTTTAAGAGGTTTATGTAAGCCATTGAAGGGATCATATTCCCACCCGAATAGATCTATTTGTGGTTGGGATAGTTTGCCATTATAATAAAGCCACTTGTTCTTAAGTAGGGTATTATAATTTAACTCTTTCTGTTTCTTTTTGAGTTTGGCTACGGTAATTAAGGATAGGTACTTCGAGTGTAACGAAGCATTCTTAATTGTAGTATCATCTAATTTGAATTGATCGATCTGGCCATCTTCGGCCCACATGTCAAGTACTTCTTGTATATCCATAATATAACTTCCTTCATAATATAATTATATTTATACAGTAAAGGATTCACCACATCCACACTTTGCCTTAGTTAAGGGGTTATTAAATTCAAAGCCTTCGTTTAGGCCATTAATAACATAGTCTATTTCTGTTCCATCAATGAATGTTAATGATTTCTCATCAACTATTATTTTGGTGCCATTAGAATAAAACTCTTTATCATCAAGGTTAATAGTATCAGCAAACTCTAGATTATATGCGTATCCAGAACACCCTGTAGTTTTAATTAATACTCTTAAGCCAAAGCCAGAACCCCTCTTCTCTAAGAACTCTTCTACTCGTTTAGCACCTATTTCTGTTATTGTTATCATACGGAAAAACTGGATCCACATCCACATGTTGTCTTGGCATTAGGATTACTTATAATAAATCTAGCCCCCTGTAGATCTTCTATGTAGTCCACGGTTGAACCAATTAGATATTGATAGCTCATTGGATCCACCACAAGGGTAACATCCTCATTGATTACTATTGAGTCTCCCTCTTTATCTTTATCATCAAACATAAAGCCATAGGAGAAGCCTGAGCAGCCTCCGCCCATTATATAGACACGTAGTTTTAAGTTGGGATTACCTTCAGCTTCAATCATTGTTGAAACTTTACGGGCGGCGCCGTCGTTAAAGTCTATTTCTGCTAATAGACTCATTCATTATTAGACCGGTAATCTGCTATAGCTGACTTAATACAATCCTCAGC
>JYMV01012197.1_pt1 | contig 14847 bp, 18 predicted proteins | sample 338911 | NCBI WGS metagenome assembly JYMV01 (sample SAMN03354496, study PRJNA234377) | hydrothermal vent metagenome | biome: Deep sea; feature: Hydrothermal plumes at the Eastern Lau Spreading Center, Western Pacific Ocean; material: Seawater | place: Tonga | collected 2009 | depth 2000 m m
ATCACAAACACCTAGAGGGACGGTTGGTCTGCTCCGATGAGACCTTCTTTGGGCGTCAGGTGGGCACCCTGAGCTACACGTTCAGCGACGGGCGAATAACCAGTGTAGAGTCCCAGCACCATAGCGATTACGTCCAGGCGGTTTGGGGGATTCAGAGTGGAGACAACGACCGCATCGGGGAGTTCAACCTGGGGGTGAGCCCGGCCCTGACGCTACTGCCGGACTACCCTAAGACCGTCCCTTATTTCGGCTACGGGGACGGCGTGGTCCGAATCAGTTTGGGGGATAACCAGGAATCTGGGGGAGACGTCATCTCCAGCTACCACCATTGATTGTTCTTGACCGACGCCACCGTAAAAGCGGACGGCGTTACGTTGGTGGAGCATGGGAGCTCGACCGGCTAGTTACGGATCAGCAGGCCCGGCTGGCAGTGGCGGCAGTAGCTGGTGATGCGTTGGTTGGCGGTTAACTGGGTGATGTTTCCGCCACACTTGGGGCAGGGCTGGCCGCCCTTGTTGTGAACGGCTAAGAAGTCGCGCACTTTCTTGTGGATGTCGCCGCCCATGCGCTCTCTGAGGGTTTCGGTGGCTTCTTCCAGCACCCGGCGGCACTGCGTGTGAAGGGTTTGAAGTTCGTCAGGTTTCAGCGCCCGGCACTTCTTGAAGGGCGATATTCCGGCGGCGAATAGGATCTCGTCCGAGTAGGCGTTGCCGATGCCGGATATGAACGACCCGCGGGTTAGGACACCCTTGATCTCGCCGTTGAATTTCTTCAGCCGGGCTTGGAATTCCTCAAAGCTGATTCCGGATAGAACGTCCGGGCCGAGCCCGGTGTATTGGGGGACCAAGTCGTCCTGGGCGTCGCCACCGTCTTCTCCGTTGTCCATCCAGTAGACCTTACCCATCTGCCGGTCGTCCAGGTAGCGCAGATCCATATCGCCGCCGACGCCCATCGTGACGCAGGTCTTCTTCTGGAACCTGACGCTCCCCTGGCAATGCTGCAGAGCACCGGTGAGCATGGGGTTGATCACTAGGCTGCGTCCACCAGAGAACCGAAGGGTCAGGAACTTGCCCCTCCGCTGGACGTCCAATAGGGTCCGGCCAGGAAGGTCTTTTGTGACTTCAGGGGCCAATGACCGCACCACCGTGGGCCGCAGGACCTTGCAGGACTCGACGCGCGTGCGCTTGAGGTTGGCGTTCAGATAATCTTTGATGACTTCCAGATCAGGCGCTTCTGGCATGGCATTAATATACCCCACCGATACAATCGGCGTTTGTTTTATAGTGTTAGCGCTTCAGTTTTTAGTCCACACTTTGGGAGACTCAAACCAGATTCGAGGGCGTCATGTTGATCGGAGTTGTATCCGACACCCACGGCTTCTATGACCCGCGCGTTTCCCCGCTGCTTGAAGGGGCAGGGCACATCCTGCATGCGGGCGACATCGGCACGGGCCAGATAATAGAACAGTTGTCCAAGATCGCGCCGGTTACGGCGGTGCGGGGCAACAACGACCGTGAAGGCCCGGAGTCGGAGTTCCCGGAGGTGGAGGCCATTGAGCTAGGCGGTTGCCGCATCTATCTGACACACATCGTAAAGGTGCCCAAGGAAGGCGATGAGGCCGGCCTGGCGGCTTATCTTAAGCATGGGGCCGATGCGGTGGTCTTTGGCCATAGCCACATGGCGTTCCACGAGGAACGGGGCGGGCTGACGTTCTTCAATCCGGGCGCGGCAGGCAAGCGGCGGTTCAAGGTTGTGCCGTCCATCGGGTTGTTGGAGTTGGAGCCGGGGCGAGTTGAAGGGCGCATACTAGTTCTTTGAGGGTGGGTGATTCTACAGCGTATAGCCCCCATCCTAACCCTCCCCCGGTGCGCGGGGCTTTGCCAGACTAAGCGCAGCGATGAAGGAGACGACTGCCGTTGTGGAAGTGACGCCGAATTCTGTTTCGGCCAAGCAGGATGGTGCGCTCCATGCCAATCATCCAGCCAACGAACATGTTGGCGGCCACCAGCAAGGCGATCTGACGCCAGTTTTCCGACAGGCCCAGGTTGACCTTGCTTTGGTTGGGTGCGAAGGCTGGTAATCGCCGGATGACGTTCATAGCGGTGGAGTACGCTCATCTCCGACTAGGTCGGGAGTCTCGACCTAGTCGGACCTAACATTCTCCCGTCGATGGAGAAGGGACTTTTTCGGCGCTGCTACTGGTTGAGGCGTATGGCCTGGGCTCCTAGTTGGGGCCATGCGGCCGGAGCGGCGGCTTTTTCTAGGCGTTCCTCCAAGGGCAGGTCTTCGTCCCAGTAGTAGCCGATGAACCGCTGGCCGTTGATGCCGTCGGATGCGTCTGAAGCCAGCCAGACCACCGGCGCTTGCATCACTTGGGGATCAATCATGTTCTCGCGTTGGTGAGCGGCGTCGTCGGGAATCAGGTCTGTGCTCGCCATTCCGCCCGGAACCAGGACGTTCACGGTGACTCCGGTGCCTTCCAACTCCCGGGAGGCCATGGCGACTAACGCCTCATGGGCTGCTTTGGATGGCCCGTAGGGCGCGCCGCCTTCGCGGTACATGGTGTTCATACTGGTTGTGACGCCGATGATCCGGCCCCATCCCTGGGCCAGCATGTGGGGCACCACGGTCCGGGTCATGTAAAAGGGGCCGCTGCTGTTCACCGCCACGACCCGGTCCCACTCTTCGGCGGGCACCTCCCAGAAGTTGTTCTTTGTCTCGCCGCCCATCAACATATTTCGGGGCGCGATGCCAGCGTTGTTGACTAGGATGTGCAGCCCGCCCAGTTCCTGGATGGTGCGTTCAATGGAATGTTCGGCTTCTCCGATGGAGGTAACGTCAACCACCTGCGCCATGACGCAATCGTCGCCGCCGATCTCCCTCATGTAGTTGGAAGTCTCGTCCAGCCATTGCTGGTTGATGTCCATCATGGACACCCTGGCCCCGGCCCTGACCAAAGCCTCTGTCATGGACCGGCCTAAACCTCTAGGACTGGCTGCCCCAGTAACGATAGCAATCTTCCCCTCAAGCGGTTTCTCTTGCATCAGATATCTCTCCGAAATATATATACTACTCAGTACAAAACCCGGCTGTGCCGGCGGCAGCCACCGTCTATGACAAGTTCGCTGCCGGTTACGAAGGATGACTCGTCCGACGCCAGGTAAAGCACCCCGTAGGCGACATCGTCCGGTACGCCGCTCCGGCCCAATGGAACACGGGCGTTGGATTCCGCTTGCGCCGCCGGGTCGCCTTTCCGTTCGGCGGTCATCGGGGTGTCGATGGGGCCGGGGTGGACCGAGTTCACCCGGATGCCCTCAGATGCGTACTGAATTGCGGTCGATTTGGTGAAGATTCGCACCGCGCCTTTAGACGCGTTGTAAACGGCTGCGACATAGGCCTGACCAGTGATGCCCGAGATGGAGGAAATATTGACGATGGAGCCGCCGCCAACCTTGCGCATCTCCGGGATGGCCGCCTTGGTGCCAAGGAACACGCCTTTGGCGTTGACGTCCATCACCCGGTCCCACTCGGCCACGGTGATGTCCTCCAGGCCGAGCCTGGAGACCACACCGGCGTTGTTGACCAGGATATCCAGCTTCCCGAACTTGTTTACGGTCTCGGCCACCGCCGAAGCCCAGCTTTCTTCGCTGGTCACGTCCAGATGGATGTATAGGCACTCGCCGCCCAGTTCATTGATCTCGGCCTCTGTCTGCTTTCCGTCTTCGTCAAGCACATCGCCAATTACGACCTTGGCGCCCTCCCGGGCAAACAATTTTGCCTCGGCGGCGCCCATTCCCCGGGCCCCGCCGCTCACGAAGGCGACCTTATTCTCTAAGCGCATGACTTCCCCCTCCCGCTGTTTTTGTTGTGCCGATGGGAACCTAAACAGTTGGCAAGATTCTAACCGCTGGGCGCGGTTAGTCAATGGTCGATGGGTTGGGAACGGCCGGTAGAGAGGGAAGTTGATCGCCGGAGCTAATTGCCGGAGCTAATTGATCGAGCAGACGGTGACAGTTCCGCCGCAAAGATTATTCATCCTGCCGGCGTTCACAAGGTTCCGGTCGTTGATGGTCGAGCCGTAGTTGTTGATGGTGCTGCTGTTGAGGTTGGTCACCGTGCCGGCGATCACCAAAGCACCGCCGGTCTTGTTTTCCAACTTCCCAGCCAGGCTCTGGTAGGCGCCGAAGTGGAATATCTCTATGGTCCCTGTGTTCTCTATGGTCCCCCGGTTGTCCAGCAGGCTGACGAACATGTTGATTCGGCCCGAGTTAATGATCTTGCCGCCGGTCAGATCTGCAAAAACACCCTCGCCGTCCTGATTGAAGGTTCCGCTATTAACCAAGGCCCCGCCCTTCTGGTTGACGATGCCGCCGCTCGTTCCTAAGTCCAGTTCTTCAGCGCTAAGGTCTGCCGGCCACGGCACAAACAGGAATAGACCGAGCGCAAGCCCGGCCAACGCAAACATGGCTAAAAACAGCAGCAATTTCCCTGTCGCTACCATCACATTCAGGTTTTCACAGGGGTCGTGCTAAGTCGAGCCTGAGGGGGCAGCGTGATCAGACGCCACAAACGCCACTTTGTGGTCTAGGGGTTGTTCTTGAAAAATTCCCGGTTTGTTCGAAGGAATTCCCGTTGGTCCGATGGCATCTTGTATTCATCGAATATGGCGTTGACCGGGCAAACGGGCTCGCAGTAGCTGCAGTTGATACAAACCTCGGCATCGATGTGATACATCTCTTCTGAATCGTTGGTGGCGATGCAACGCACCGGACATACCTCTACGCAAGACGCATCTTTAACGCCGATGCAGGGCTTGGTGATAACGAAAGTCAAAATATCCTCTTGATTGAGCTAACGGGCCGCACAATTGATGCGCCCGATGATGTTCCGGAAGCTTTTAAGGATCGGAAGGGGCTTGGTCCCGGTTGATTATACGGGTAATTATATAGGGCCGGGCGCATGGCCTGAGCGGTCGTTGGCCCCGAATAGGTTGATGAATTGCCCGGTCATGTCGGCTGGAGCATGGGCGGCCAGGAATAGAGCCGCCCGGGCTATATCCTCGGGTTGTGTCCATTCTGGCCCGGCGTCTGTGGGTTTTTGGCCGGCGGTCATGCCGGTCTCGACCCAGCCGGGGTTGAGTCCGTTGACCCGCACGCCGTGGGGACGGACCGACCTCGCAAGTGAAGTTGTGTAGCCGATGACGCCCCATTTGGTGGCGCCGTAGGCGCCGAACTCGGATTCCGGGATGGTCCCAGACGACGATCCGATGTTGATCACGATTCCCTCTTGCCGTTCAACCATCTGGGGCAATACGTAGTGGCAACAGAGGAACGTTCCCCGAAGGTTGATGACCATCTCCTCGTCCCATTCTTCGATGGGGGTGCTCCACACCGGGGTGTCGTGGTGGATGATGGCGGCGTTGTTGACCAGAATATCGATTTTGCCCCAAAGCCCTGAGATCTTCCGGACCACATCCTCTACTTGGTTCTCGCTAGACACATCCAACTGCCAGGATGTTGCATCTCCCCCGGCTTGTTGTATCTCGTCCGCGACTTGGTCCAGAGGTTGGATGTTTCTACCCGTCAGCGCCACCTTCGCGCCTTCACCGGCCATAGCAATGGCGATGGCCCGACCGATGCCCCTCCCGGCGCCGGTCACCAAAGCAACTTTGTCAGCTAGCAGATTGCCCAAGGTAAGTTCCTATTTGGAGTGATAGTGGGGAATAGAAAAGGGTGAATGGTCGGGGTGGGGAGAATCGAACTCCCGACCTCCTGCTCCCAAAGCAGAATATGGCAAGCCTAGCAGGCTCAATCCATAACTGTCCACTTTCCGTGGGTGTTAGTGGATGACCTGACCAGCTCCAGGGGAAGTGGGGAAATAAGTGGGGAAATCTTTCGGCCTGCACCAAGTGTGTGGGCCATTTCTATTTCTAGGAGGTTCAATATGCCAATCGACAAGACAATCAATCAGCCTGACGGCGCCGATAGCCTAGGGCCGAAACCGCCAACCAATCCTGTGGAGTTCGCCAGATGGGTGCAACGGCCCAGGGTGAATCCTAAGAAACCCAAGGTACGGCCAGATGACTCGGCCTTACTGCCAGAACCGCTGGAGAAGCCAGAGGTGAATCGTTCCATTGGGACTGCCAAGCCCAAGCTCCCGAATCGGAAAACCCGAATAATACCCGTCTACCAAGTATCTTCGGCCAAACGATGGCCTTAAATCGGCTCCTGTGGCCAAGGATGCAGGGAGCCTGAGGGATTTCCTGCACTGGTCCGATGTGACTATTGGAGATAGCCTAGACCTTCGGAAGATGAGTCCAGCAACACTCGCCGCCTTCGGACTTGGTTGGTACGTCTCCGATACTCTCACCAGGGACGAGAAGCAGAAATGGCAACGACAGATGGAAGAGGAATTTAACCGTTCCATTAAGAACCAGGACGATGATAGGAAGGCCAGGGAGCTGGAATGCTCTGGGCGTAGGCTCAGGAAGTCAGCCTTCGATGAGTTGCAGGAACATTACCAGGGCCATATCAGCTAGTAATCGGTTGACTCTGGTGGATTTATGACCGTGCTAGGTCAACCGACTACACCTATCCTCGTTGGTCAACCAAACCATGATTAGATTTCTGCCAGAGTCAACGGTTCCATGCTCGGTGGGTGCCCGTAGAAGCCCGTGGAAGTCCAAAGGCTCCACCACGTTATAGGTAAATAATCCCCCAGACGGTCAACGGCTATGCCTATAAGGCCCATTTTTTGAAAATTTTCCTCCGTAGGAAAGGGCCTACTTTACAGCTAGGAGTCCCATGGTTGATTCGCATAACGGGGGTAGGTGTAAGGGTGCTCACCATACGGAGGGATGGCTGAGTGGATGAAAGAGACGGTCTTGAAAACCGTTATGGGGGCAACCTCATCGTGGGTTCGAATCCCACTCCCTCCGCCAGTTTCAGGCGTAAAAGTGACCACCAGATCTATAGTTTGGGGGTCTGCTTTTTTCTTTAGATCCAATTGCAAAGATCGGCCCCCGGATAACTCCGGAGACCGATCGGTTTTCCAAAATCTTAGACGGCGGCTGAACTGCCGGTCGCCGTGTTACGCCTTATTTCGTCTTGGTCACCGAACCGTCGGCTTCGATTTTTAGGCCGACGAGCGGGCCGAGGTGGGGATTGAATATGTCGGTGATTACCGGGTGGGTGCCGCTACCGACGCGCTTCACCCAATTCGGCAAGACACGTTCCATGACGGCACCGTTCAAGCTTCGTTCCTGCATCGCTTCTGAGAACGGTATGAATTCCAAGCCTTCCGCCTCGTTCTTGATGAGCCCCATCTCGTTTTGGATCGACCCGATCCGGAGCGCCTCCAATTCGGACTTGGCGGCTTCTTCGATCAGGATATTCTGGAGGTCTGCGGGGATGGAATTCCATTTGTCGGCGTTGATCACGTTGTTGACAAAGGGCCAGCTGATCAACGGCCCGATCATGTAATCGGTTACCTCATACCAGCGCTGGCCGTGTGAAGCGTCAGCACCAGTCACACCACAGTCCAGGATGCCCCGTTCCAAGGCTGTGTAGACCTCGGAGAAAGCTATGAATTGAGCCGAGGCGCCCATCCCTTCGATCCAGTCCGACAATGCCGCGCTGTGGCTACGGGTCTTCTTCCCTTTGAAGTCGTCAAGGGTCGTAACCTTGTCTCTGCAGAAGAAGTATTGGTCGTTGCCCGAGAAGAGGTGGTGGTTCATGACCACCCCACCGGTCTCGGCCAGTACCAATGCCTCGATATCTTCGATGATCGCCTGATTGGCTTGGAACTCTTGTTCCATGCTTGAGTAGAGCCCCCAGAGGTTCTGGACCTCGACGGCAGGCAACTCGCCCCCCACGTAGCCGCCGTAGATGGTGGCCGAGGCCAGTACACCACTTGCGACTAGGTTGAGGGTGTCTGGACCAGCCAGTCCCAACTCCGGGAAGGAACTGACGACGAATTTCAACTGCCCGTTGGTCCGAGCCTCAAGCCAAGGCACGAGTGTCGACTCCAGTACTTTACAGGGCCCCAAAGCCCGGTTGATGCAGGCGTGCTGAATTTCGATGGAAACGCCTTCGCTTATCAGAGGTTGTGGGTTGGTGAGATTGGCCTTCGCCAAAATCTTCTGGTAGAAATCGCTTTCGTAGACGTAAGCGTGGTTCTCGAGGGCAGACAGCGGGACGTTACCGTCGAAGTCTCCCTGGTCCACCGATGCTGCAGGGCCAACCAGCTGGTTCAGGTCTCCTACGTATATCGCACCGACCCCGCCGGCATGCTCGGCGGCGTATTGTTCAAGTGTTGGACCGGTGGCAGCCGCAGGGGCTGCGGTCGCTGCGGGGGCTGCGGGGGCTGCGGCCGGATCCGAACCGCAACCGACCAGCATAATTGAAACCACGACCAGCAACATGGCAGTTAATCTGAATCCTAGCATTTCTGAACTCCTTGCGATATTCAATTCGGTTCTAACACGGGGTCGAAGCTCTTCTCAATCGTCCCGGGAATCGAGCTTTGACCGTTACCGCGCACCTTTGACCAGATCAGGCAGCCATAGCGCGATCTGCGGGAAAAGCATAACTAGTACAACGGTGATTCCCATACAAGCCATAAACGGTAGTACGCCTATCCATACGTCGGCGATAGTGCTCTCTTGCACAACCTCATTTGCGAGTCGCGCTTGCTCGCGGTCGACATCCTGCCGTACTCCGTGGAGCACATAAAGGTTAATCCCCTCCGGAGGACTAATCAAGGCAGCTTCAACCAATATCACCATGATGATGCCGAACCAAACCAGATCAACACCAGCCTGCTCCAAGGTAGGTACCAGGATGGGCACGGTCGTGACCATCATCGCGAAGCTTTCCATGAAAGTGCCAAGTACTAGGTAGAACACGATCAGCACGAGTACCAGCATAGTTGGAGACAGATCCCAACTGGTGATCTGATCCGCGATCTGCGCAGAAATTCCCAACCGGGCGAATGCAAAACTCAAGGTAAAGGCGGCGAGGATTATCAGGAAGATCATTCCAGTGGTACGCATAGTAGATATCATTGCGCTTACAACGATATCGTAGTTAGTTTTTACCGTTGCCCTCCACACCGCCCCATCTGGCATCCTTTGAGATCTCATTTCTTCTTTGAAGCTATCAGAGACTAGATTGATCAATCCGGTCAACATTAGGAATTTAGCAAGAATTGGTGCGGTTATGCGCTGAGAATTCATGAGAACTGCCAAGGAGAAAGCACCAGAGACACCGAACGCGGCTGCCTCACTGGGGGTCGCGATACCCGCATAAATGCTGCCTAAGACGATGAGTATCAGCACGATCATTGGGATTAGGCCTACTAGACTGACTATCCTGTCCACCCAGCCGGCCACTGAACTGAAGCTCGCCCCTTCTTCTCGCGGCGCCATACCCTTCCACACGATGGCCAGCCCCGCAATCATTAACATGAAGATGCCAGCGAGCATGAACCCGGGAACGAATCCGGCGAGATACAGTCTCCCAATTGATTCTTCTACTAGAACACCATAGATGATCAAGCTGATACTGGGAGGAATCAAGATTCCCAAGGTCCCACCTGCAGCTAAGGATCCAATCACCATCCGCTCGGAGTAACCGCGTTGCCGGAACGACGGGAGCGATACACGACTGATCGTTGCCGATGTTGCAACACTAGATCCGGAGCAAGCTGCAAAGATGGCGCAAGATACAATGTTGGTGTGGATCAGGCCTCCCGGAAGAAAGAATATCCATTTGGATATTGCGCCATACATTTTCTCGCCCATTCCGCTGCGGTTCATCAACTCGCCCATTAAGATGAACAGAGGGACAGCCACGAGGATGAAGCTCGTGTTTGATTCCCATGCTTTGTTCGCCATGATGTTCCAGAGGGGAGCATCGGAGAAGAACCACATAATGATTAGAGAGAGGCATCCCAGAGCGGCGGCGACATACAGTCCCGCCATGAAAAATGCCCCCATTAAGCCAAACGCTACACCTAACGCCACTTTTAATACCCTCTCAATCCCCAGTTACCGAGGATTTTACTAAATCAGATATCCTTTTGGAACCTAGGCCGGGCCCAAGCTACGCTGCGCCCGCCGCTTCTTCTTGGCCCATTACGTCTAAGGATTGGATCTCGTCGCCTCCCAGTTTCTTGTGCAACCTGGGCAGCCATGCCTCAGTGATCAGAGATAGCATCATCTGCACTGCGGTAATGACTAGAAGTGTGAAGCCCAGAGCAACAACTATTTTAGGTATAAAAAGCGGCGTGAGGGGGTAGTCATTGGTAACGACACCCCGGTTGTAGTTGTCCACAACATTCCCCCACATCTTCCACGCTGTGATGTACGCGAAGAACGCAACGGCGAATACGGCCACCCAGTCAGCAATCGCTCGGATGTTTTTACTCATGTAAGGAAGCAACACATCTATCCGAACGTGAGATCCAGATCTGAGGGAATACGAAAAGGCCCATGTGGCAGCCATCGCTAATACATATCCACTCATAACATCGGTCGCGGGCGCCATTACCCAAAGGAGTTTACGTGCGATAACTTGATAAGTGATGAAAAACCCGAGCAGCAACAGTTCCAGGCCGCAAACCCAGGCCATCAAGAAATAAATTTTGTCCGTAACTCGTGTGACGGCCCGAATCCCATACAGAAGGTTCGAGGCCACGGTCGCTTTTGCTTGGTAGCCAGCTTGGGCTTCTGATGCCATATCTATACTCCAGTTGGTGGTGCTCCATTTGGCGGCGGCTGACGGAGTCTAACATTATTTCTGAAATATTTCTGCGTTTATCTATACCGTGCGTCTCGAAATCAATCTGTTTGCTATCGTGGCATTGGGTATTTCATTACTGTGCGTCACGATCTAGGCCCTTTCACCATATCTGGTAACCATAGTGCAATCTCCGGAAACACCATAAGTATCCCGATGACTATTGCCATACACGCCATGAACGGTAAAACCCCTATGTAGACATCATTTATAGTTTTGGGTTGTTCTGAGCCGTCACTAAATATTTTTCGAGTTTCAATTTGAGCGCCATGAAGGGCAAATAAGCTAAGCCCCTGTGGTGGGCTGATTTGAGCAGCCTCTAGTAAGATGATCATGATTACGCCGAACCAGAGTAGATCGATTCCGCTTGCCTGAAGCGTCGGAACGATTAACGGCAACGTGGTCAACATCATTGAATAGCTTTCCATGAAAGTTCCGAGTACTAAATAAAACACCACCACTATCAAAATTAGCTGGACCGATGAGAGATCGAGGCTCACGACCCATAGCGCCATATCTGAGGAAATTTGAAGGTATGCGAAAGCAAACTGGAGGGTAAAAGCAGCCATCAGGATGAACATGATCATGCCTGTGGTTTTAATACATCCCATGAATGCCTCAGTGAGCATATTGAAGACGGATAAGAGGGTTTGTTTGATTATCTGATTGTCATATCCTGCTGCCGTTTCGGCAGCTCTTTCGATCGGAACACGTAATCCTCTAGGCAGTATTACCAGGAGCTTCGCCTTGCGGCAGGCTAATGCGCATACGTTAAACACCACTTCGTAGGTCTGGTTGAGGACTGCTATGATGAATGCTCCACTGACTCCAGCTGCCGCCGCTTCGGTAGGCGTGGCCCATCCTCCGTATATGCTGCCGAGCACAAGAACTATTAAGACAGCTACCGGGACAATTGAGAGGGTCCCGAGTAAACGGTCACGCCATCCTTTGATGCTCATGTAACTATCATCGGAAGTCCTCGGAGCGATCCCTGGCCAAATGATTGCCGCAATAAAAATCATTAACATGAACGTTCCGGCTAGTAATGCACCGGGGAAGAAGCCAGCTAGGAACAAGCGGCCTATCGATGTACCTGTGGTCAATCCGTAAAGTACGAGGAGGACGCTTGGAGGAATCAAAATACCCAAAGTTCCACCAGCTGCCAGTGAACCTACCACCAAACGCTCGTTGTACCCTCTCGCCCGAAAAGCGGGTAGCGCTACCCTGCTGACGGTCGCCGCGGTAGCGATGCTAGATCCGGAGCAGGCGGCGAATACAGCGCAAGAGGCGATATTCGTATGGAGAAGCCCTCCGGGGATAGGCCCAACCCAACGGTCTAGCGCTTTGTACATTCGGTCGGCGACTCCGCTTCGGAGTAGTAGCTCACCCATAAGTATGAAAAGCGGAATCGCGACGAGTAGGAATCTTGTGTAGGTCTCCCAGACGCGATTAGGCATGATATTCCACAAAGGCGCATCGGAGAAAAACTTCATCATTATCAGCGCCAATGACCCTATGGCGCCGGCTACATACAAGCCGGCGAGAAAAAACACGGCCATGAGTGCAAACGCGACTGTTATTGCCAACACAACCGCCAGAGCGAAGGAATTGGGGCTATTGAAATGTTTTTGGCAAGGACTCCTGATTTAACTGCATGCGAGAAGGCCTCCCATGACACACGGTGATGATCTTTCAGGGTCCTTGCGAAAAGACCTCCTTTCCCGTCGCATCTCCCGGTAGACAGGGTATTAGCGTAGTACTCCTGAAAGTTTGCAGGTTGTAATTTATTCAGCAGGACGTTACCTCAAAAACCTCAAGTCAGGCTGGTCGATACTAGCTCATGTTAAAGGTTTTTTCTAGCTACGGCCTGAATGCTGGGACAGAACATCCCGTAACGCAGTATCACTACGGTGACGTATTAGCAAATACTAACGGGACCAATATACGAAAAGACTCTAATTCGAGGGGGCTTTCGGTATTTTAGAGACGGGGATTAGACAACTCTCACACTGTGGGCGTTCACCGATAATGGGACACGTTTAAGGGGAGAAAAACCTGAGGGTGGTGGTGGGTTTGGACTCGATGCTGACTCACGACTTGAGGAAGGCATTTGGTTCGGTGCTACTGACCAGGGGAGTGGACATCATGACCGTTTCTCACTGGATGGGCCATTCTAGCCCAGCGATGACGATGGGAATCTATGCCAAGGTTCTTCCCGAAGAGGAGAAGTACCACAGCAAGACGATAGGCGAGGCCCTGTTCAAATAGGGCCAATTTAATGTGCCAGAGCGGTGCCACCTTCGATTGACGGTGGCTCATTTGGAAATCTGAAGCCCCTACATGGGGCTATTTTTATTTTTGGAGGGTATCAATATGGTTACAAAACTCAAAAAGCACAGACAGGCAGAAGCAACGGATTTACTGGAGAAGGCCCAGAAGGATGATGACATCTTTGGCAAGACTGCCAGAAGCATCAGCCATTGGGTGGATAAGTATGGCGACTATCAGATGGCTTGGCATCACGGGATTCTCTACCATCTGGAAAGCTGGGTGGAGTTAGCCGAGGTGTCCACTGTCGTCAGGACTCACAGTCCAGAGATGGCCACTGCCATCGGTGAGTTCATCGATTACCATCTGGACAGGTAGCCCAGCGGTAGGTTTCGTAATTTGGCCGATTTACTGGCCTAAGTAGGGAAAAAAGTGGGGAAATGCCAACTGACAGATTACGGAGCAGGCGGAAATCGCTCAGAAAGGCCATTCTAGGCACGGAATAAATGGTCGGGGTGGGGAGAATCGAACTCCCGACCTCCTGCTCCCAAAGCAGGCGCCCTACCGCTGGGCTACACCCCGATATAACTGAGTTTAACACGCGTGTGCACGCCGGTTGGGCCTGACGGCTAACGACGTGATCGCTCGATTTCTAAACATCAATCAATCGGGTAATCGGGAAGTTTCCCACACCACACCTGATGGCTAGATGCGATAGGGTCGATGACCACAAGCTGTTGGTTATGTAAAGTAAGCCAATAAGCGATTTCCTCTTTTCGGTTGGTATACATAGTGAAATGCGGTAGGGGATGCAGGTGACGCTACACGTCTACCAAGCGAGCGATTTTATTCGTGTCAAAATGAAGGATGGTAACCGCATCGGCCAGCCCTCAGACCAAGCTAAAGGAAAATTCGGAAAAATATTGCGGCGGTATACTGCAGCAACTCAAATTCTACCCACTATCTGGTGGGTTAGATTCGACTAGGGAGAGACTGAACCTATTGCGGAAGATTGGCTGGAACCCGAAACGAACGGATAAGCTGCGCTGGAATCGATGGCTGGAACGGATCATCGTGTTTGTATTGCGGCATTCATACACGGCGGCTTGATAGTTGAGGACTACGGCCGGTTTTCAGCGGGCTGGTTCAACTCGATGGGATTACCCGACGGGTCTTCTACCAAGACCTGAAGTCCGCCTACTCCGCTGATGATCTCGTTCCGGAAGGTTGTTCCTGTTGCTTTCAGTTCCTCGACTAAGCTGGCGAGGTCGTCTACTTTAATCACCAGACGATTCCAGCCGCCTGGCTCGGGCACCCGCCCGTCCGGCATCGGCTGCGGCGTTTAGGTCCTAGGGTCGGCTATCCAGAGGGTTAGGTCATCCTTGGAAACCATGGCGAAGGGCCCGAAATTTTTATCCAGGGAGAAGCCCAGGCTTCTTTCGGCAGCAGTGAATATTCCAATGTGCCCGCCATGCTGAGGAATGCTATGGAGAATCCCAACACGACTCCGCTGATGGTCAGTATCGTGTCGTTCAATTGCTGTGCCGATGCGAAATTTATCCGGTTCTCTTGGCTCATGCCTTTGCCCTCCGCTAATCACTATGCAAATCAATCGTATCGGGCCCTTTGGCTACGTTCAAACACAATTTTCAAACTCGGCGTGACCGGGCGTCGGAAGGGAATAGATAGGGGGGAGTAGATGGGAGGGCGGGAGGCGTGCAAGCAATCGGGGTTGGTGTGATGTAAAAAAGGGGGAATATGGTACCCCCGGAGAGGGTCG
>JYMV01050661.1_pt1 | contig 14846 bp, 11 predicted proteins | sample 338911 | NCBI WGS metagenome assembly JYMV01 (sample SAMN03354496, study PRJNA234377) | hydrothermal vent metagenome | biome: Deep sea; feature: Hydrothermal plumes at the Eastern Lau Spreading Center, Western Pacific Ocean; material: Seawater | place: Tonga | collected 2009 | depth 2000 m m
TTCTTTCCTGGAACTTACAGTACGGATAGCCGCAATTCTTTCTGCCGCACCATGACCCAAATAGGCTTCAATTACAGCAGGATTGCTCGTAACTTCTCGTGGTTCACCATCAGCAATCATGACGCCTTGATTGAGAACATAGGTATAATCAGAAAGGCTCATTACTGCTTGCATTACATGTTCAATCAAAAAAATGGTCACTCCTGAATCTCTAATTCCATTAATAATATTAACTATTTCTTGGATCTCTGTTGCATTTAAACCGGCCATTACCTCATCCAGCAGCAAAAGTTTAGGTTCTGTAGACAGAGCACGAGCAAGTTCCAAACACTTGCGACCGGCTATGGTCAAAGATCCAGCTGATTGCTGAAGCATTTTTTCCATACCGACAAGCCTTGCAACTTCAGTTGCTTTAGCCAGCGCATCTGCACGTTTGGCTAGCCGTGTATGTGCACCGACAGCAATGTTTTCCTTTACGCTTAAATTTGCAAAAGGTTGAACGACTTGAAATGTCCTGACCAGCCCTTGCCGGCAAATACTGTGTGGACGTTCATTTGTAATATCCTTTCCATCAAAGTAAACCCTACCGCTATCAGGTTTTAAAAAACCTGAAATCAAAGCAAATAAAGTTGTTTTTCCTGCACCGTTAGGGCCGATTAGTGAAACAATTTTGCCTTTCGGGACAACAAGACTTGTTGCAGAAACAGCATTCAAACCACCGAATTTTTTGCAAACAGCATTAACTTCAAGCATTACGCCCTCTGAAAATTCGCTTCCATAGATCTTCGACCAAACCAGCTAAACCTCGTGGTAAAAATGCGAGTACAAGAACTAGGATCACTCCGAATAAAATTAGATCAACACCTGGACGGTTACCCAAAACATGGCCAATCATTTCCTTTGTTATTTCACCAACTCCGTGAATGAAGAAAGAACCAAGCAAAGGACCAATAACCGTACCAAGTCCACCGACGATTGGTGCAAACAGAGCTTCAACCGATTTGGCAGGACCATAAGCTATCCCGGGTTCGATGAAAAGAAATTTCTGAGTGTAATAAACTCCGGCCATTGCTGTGATTGATGCCGAAAAGCAAATTGCTCCCATCTTTACTCGGAAGGTATTGATACCTAAAGCCTCCGCCGAATCCTCGTTTTCGCGAACAGCAACCAACTGTGCACCGAAGCGCGAACGCTCCATCAGCCAGACTGCACAAAATGCAATGAGCATGATAGAAAATATGGTGTAGTAAAAACCGTATGCTTTGAGAAAGTCTCCCGCAAAATTAAACTGGAAAGTAGAAATCGCCTGATCTGGATTTTGATTGAGTGTCAATTGTACACCATGACCACCTTCGGTAATAGCAGTCAATGAACGTGATAAGACGTGAAAAGCCTCCGCGAATGCCAAGGTTATCAAGGCAAAGTATGAACCACGGAGTCCATAACGAAAGCTTAGGTAACCTACCATGGCCCCAACCAGAGCTGTACCGGCCAGGGCAAACCACAAGGAAAACCAGGGGCTCAAACCAAATTTGAACTGTAATAAGGCTTGAATGTAGGCTCCTGTACCAAAAAATAAAGCATTGCCAAATGAGTATTGTCCACCATATCCACCAAGAATGTTCCAGCCTTGACCGAGTACCGCAACAAACATGGTCATTTCAAGAAAGTCAATCCAGCGACCAGAAGTGATGAACAAAGGAATAAGGGACAACATCACTAAAAACGTACACCAACCAATGAGACGAACACGATTACTCATTTCCCTCTCCTAACTCGATTTACTACCGAACAATCCCGTCGGACGAAATAAGAGGACGATTATAAAAATCACGGAAATTGTTATCAATCCAAGACTCTCACCCAAATAAAGCCGCCCTAACTGTTCTGTAACTCCGATTATCAAACCACCGGCTAAGGCCCCTACAAAACTACCCATGCCTCCCAGCACGACCACCGTAAAAGCAATCAGCACAAACAGATAGCCGATTTGTGGATGTACCGCATAAGTTGGCACCAGCAGAGCGGCAGCAGCCGCAACACAGGCTGTACCGATCCCGAAACTGACAGCAAATATATGTTCCACATTAATTCCAACCAGACGTGCTCCTTGTCGCTCCTTTGAAACCGCTCTGATTGCTTTACCGGTGTCGGTATATGACATGAAAAACCATAGAACTAAAGTGATCAGGAGAGAGCCAAGGAGCGCTGCTATTTCAGGATAAACGACGTAAGTGACACCAAGATCGAAACCATCGAGGTCGTAGGGAACTCTGACAGAACGGTCAGTAGCTGTGAAGAAGAACAAGGCAGTGTTTTCCATAACAATTGAAACACCCAGCATGACCAGCAGGGTTATTTCATCTTTTCCGTGACTGGCCTTGCCAATAATAGTGCGTTGTAATGTATAGCCAAATAGATATCCACCTGGAACAACGATCAGCATGGACAAGTAAGGATCTAGACCTAAAATATTCCAAAGAAAAAAAACTGCATACATGGCCAGCATGAGCAGGCTTCCATGTGCGAAATTAATGATGTGCAACACACCGTAGATCAGTGTTAAACCTAAGGCCACTAATGCGTAAATTGAACCCAGGAAAACACCGCTAATAGAAGAACCTAAAACGGTCTGCCAGCTATATGACTGGAGGGAGATACCTAGAAAGTCAATTGTCACAGCTATGCTTATTGTTTATTAAGGAATGGTATAAAAACGACTGAGGGAATGTACCCCAGTCGATTTTATGTCGCATAAAAGGCTTATGCCGGTCGCGGGAAGAGTGCTTTTGCAGTAGCATATTTTGATGGGGCTATCACCTCAATTTCCTTACCCAGTACTTGAGTGGCAAGAGGTTGGGCTCCCATATTTTGTCCATTTACCATTTTTGTTTGGCCGTATGGCATAAAATGTCCGGACCAATTACTCGAAGCCATTGCCTCAGTTATCTTCTCCCGATCACTGGAACCGGCACGTTCGATTGCATCAGCTGTGAATTTCATTGCTGTATAGGCTAGAAAGACCTCATAATTGAAGTGTTTACCAGCTGCTTCTGTCTTCTTGCGTGCAGCCATTGAAGCTGAATTATTAGGATCAAACCAATGGTTACAGTCCATTACATATTGTGCTGCATTTGGAAACTCACTCAGGAAGCGATACTGCGACGAAGCCCCACCGAGAACCGAGTAAATACCTTTAGGCTGCAGCTTTTGACGTTGAAGAGTGCGTAGAAACAAAACACCTTCTCCATAATAATGAGATGGAATAATCACATCTGCGTCAACTTCTTTGAGTTTAAGAACAATATTGCGGAAGTCTTTATTTGGAGTGGGATGTGACTGTACATCAACAACTTCAATGCCTTCCGGCTTCAGGCCTTTAGTCATTATTCCGGCGATACCTGCACCAAAACCGGTAGTATTCTCATGCACAATGGCGACACTTTTTGTTGGACTCCCTGCCGCCCTGTTTATCTCGATAAAACTTTCGACTCCAACCCGAGTAATAATACCAAATCCTGGACCAAATCGAAACGTATTGCTTAGTCCTCGTGAGACAACTTTATCACTAACACCAACATCAACAACATGTGGGATACCATGTTTTGCTGCAGCTTGTGTTGTAGCAAGGCAGATATTAGAAGCATAAGCACCGACAATGGAAGAGACTCCAGCGCCGTTCATTTTTTCTACTTCTGCAGCTCCAATCTCGGCTTTTGATTGGGCATCACCCAAGACTGCTTCCAGCTTAGCACCTCCCATGGACTTGATACCTCCGGCAGAATTAATTTCTTCAAGTGCCATCAAAGCGCCAAAGCGGCACTGGCTACCTGAGTACTGTGCCCAGCCTGTTACAGGATGCACGACCCCGATCTTCACAGATTTGGCTGCTTTCACAATGTATGGAAAACTCAAATTTCCTGCTGCAACTACAACCGTTCCTGCAGCTGCAGTTTTGATGAATTCGCGACGTGTTTTTCTGTTAACTCCTTTTGACATTTTAATCCTCCTCATTAGAAATTATTTTTATTTAACAAGTCTCAAACTGTAGAATAGCCTGAGTACTTTCATCACTAAACCTTAATACTGCAATCTCATGCAGCCAAATAGGTCAGCCATTACATGTTTCCAATATTTTGTTCTTATTTCATCGAAGTATATTTCAATACCCAACAAGATGATATTTAATCAATTGTACTAGTACAAACAACACAAATAGACACTATCACAAGTTTTGGAAACAGCTAAAAATACTATTTAAAAAGATGGTAGTCAAGCAGAATTATTTATTTATTTAATTACTACTAAAAAATATTTACATTCTTCAGAATTTTCATCAAAAGCATAAATAGCGATTCTCTTGTTGGAATATAATCAATCTATGAATGTTTCATATTAAGTCCATGTGAATCCCCCCACTAATTCTTCACAGTCAGACACCCTCCAAGTAAAATCCCACTTTAGATACTGATATTATTGTCTACGACTTATCATCTCGACCGAAGGGAGAGATCTGAAAAACCAAACACCGTAAAATCAAATCCGTCAACCCTCCGCCAGATGCCATTGGAGCCGTGAAATTTGTTTAGTAATACGGTAATCTCAGACAATATCATCGAAACTAAAAATTTTTATTATGTCATGATATTTTTATCTTTTTGATTTTATTATATAAAAAAAATGTATTTATTTGTTCAACAATGAAAAAAAATTTTGACATTGCAGACAATTTGTAAGAGTTATATGCTGTAGACGTTTTTATATTTTGCTGTAAACGTTTACATTATAGTTTAATCGGTTCTGCGGGAACACTTTAGAATGGTTCCGTGTGCCTAAACAAAAATCTTCTCATGGAGAAAATTATGTTACGTAATATGTTACTCAGTGCAATCACAGGGTTCGCCATTCTTTTCAGCAGTTCTAGTGTCGGTGCCGTCGAAATAGAGTATTGGCAATACACTTACAAAACAAGAGTCGAGGCGATCGACAAACTAATAATCAGCTTTGAGGCAAAAAATCCCGGCATCAAAGTTAAGCACACGAATTTTCCCTATGCCGATTATCGCAAAAAAGTGGCAATAGCAGTCTCCGCTGGAGATGGCCCCGATCTCGTGCAACTATATTATGGTTGGTTGAATGACTATCGTGAATCTGGATTGATTAAACCATTACCCAAAAGTGCGTTCCCACATTCCAAGATAGAAAATGAGTTTTTTGGAATGGTCAAATCAATGAAGGCCGATGGAGAATATTGGGGGCTTCCTACAGCAGTTCGATCACTTGCCCTTTTCTATAATAAAGACCTTTTTGCCGAAGCAGGAATTTCAGGACCTCCCGAAACTCTGGATGATTTTATTGATGCAGCAAAGAAAATGACTAAGAAGGACAGTTCTGGCAATTATCTTCAGATAGGTTTCGCAGTTGATACAGATGGCCAGGACCATCACTGGTGGCGTGAGGTTTTGACGAGACTCTACGGAGGACAGCCATATTCAAATGACGGTAAAAAAATTGCCTACAATTCTGATGCAGGAATCAAGGCACTCAAATTTATCACTGATTTGGAAAAAACTCACAAAGTGAGTTCCAATGGTTTCATGAACCGCGGGCAGGATGCCTTTAAAGCAGGCCGGGCCGGAATGGAAATTGATGGATCCTTCAGAATATCAACCTTCAACAAAGCTAAGGGCCTTAATTTCGGTATTGCAGAGTTGCCAGGTTACAGAGGTAAAAGATACAATTTTTCGTCTTACTGGGTTAATGGAATTACAAGGAAAGCAAAAGGTGAGAAATATGAAGCTGCCATCAAGTTTCTCAAACATATCACTTCTGAAGATGCAATGCAACTTTGGCTCGACACTGTAGGTGAACTTCCGGCAAAACCAAGGATCGCACTTGTTGAACAGAACAAACAACATCCTCTGTATGGACCATTCATAAAGGGGCTCAGTTATGCTAACGCAACTAGTTTTGTCTCAGAAAAACCGCAAAGACAATCTTTAATAGATGCATATGACATGGTTATTTTGAAAGGAATGTCTCCTGCTGATGCTATTTCAATAGTTGCAAAGAAAGAACAGAGAGTTTTAGACGAATTCTATAATAATTAACCTTTCTATTTTCCCGGTGGATATTAAGATCCTGCCGGGATTACCTGCTTTGCTATTACATGGTTTTGCGTTTTTGGGACAGTCTGACAATAAGCCAGAAACAAGCTTTTGTTGCGTGGCTGTTTCTTTCTATTCCTATTCTCTTCTATTTGATAATACGTTTTTATCCAACTTTTGAGGCTTTTTATGTCTCAACTGTTAAATGGAATATACTTGGGAATAAAAAATTTATTGGAATTAATAATTTCGTTAAGATCATAAATAATGAAGATTTCTGGATCGTTTTATCCAACACTGTAAAATATGCGGTAATCGGTGTACCAATCAGCTTATTTCTTTCTTTTGTGATTGCCTATTATTTAAACGAGGTCACATTTGGACATGAGACGATAAGAGCTCTGTATTTTATTCCATTTCTTACTACTGCAGTCGCTATGGCATGGGTCTGGCGGTGGCTTTACCAGCCAGTCCCTATTGGATATTTTAACGTTATTCTTTCCTGGTTTGGAATTCCTCAGCAGCCTTTTCTGAAATCTGTTTCACAAGCTCTCTATTCCATAATGGCCCCTGCAGTTTGGGCCGGATTAGGATTTCAGATCATTATTTTTCTTGCCGGTTTACGGGCAATTCCACAAAGTCATTTAGAAGCTTCAAGTATAGATGGTGCTGGGCGCTTACAAGTCCTGTGGGAAATTCTACTGCCTGCTTTAAGACCCACAATTTTATTTCTTACTATTGTTTCAACAATTGGGTTCCTGAGAATTTTCGATCAGGTTTACTCGATGAGTTCTGATAGTGCTGGAGGCCCCCTTAATTCGACAAAACCACTTGTTCTGATGATTTACGAGTCTGCTTTTGATGAGTTTAAAATGGGTTATGCTGCTGCATTAACGGTAATTCTATTTTTTATTCTACTGGCTGTAAGTCTTGTGCAGCTTTCGCTAATGAAAAAATGGACACAGTAAGCTATCGAATTGATCAATTCGGATTATTAAGACGGCATCATAAGCAATGGATTGTATTCACAATTCTCTATATAGGAGGGTTGATTATGATAACACCCATAATTTTTATGGTATCGACCTCTTTCAAGGAAGGGGCAGAGGTATTTGACCTTTCAATAATACCCAATGAACCGACTCTTAACAACTACCTCTTCATCCTTCAGGAATCCAAATTCATAAAGTGGTGTCTCAATTCATTTATTGTTGCATTTACGAGTACTGTTTCCGTCCTGTTTTTTGACAGCTTGGTAGGTTACACCCTTGCAAAGTTTTCTTTCAGGGGTAATGAAATTGTTTTTATTGCAATTCTGAGTACCCTAATGATCCCCACTGAAATGTTAATAATTCCCTGGTACATGATGTCAAGAACCTTTGGGTGGCTGGACACATACTGGGGAATAGCCTTTCCTGGTTTGATGACTGCATTCGGTACTTTCCTGATGAGACAGTTCTTTTTGAGTTTACCGGATGAATTGATTGACGCCGCACGTATCGATGGCTGGTCAGAATTTTCAATTTGGTGGCGTGTCGCTATGCCTCTCGTGATACCCGCACTCTCAGCTCTGGCAATCTTTCATTTTCTGGGCAACTGGACAGCCTTCATCTGGCCACTGATTGTCACGAATGACCCAGACCTCTACACCATTCCGGTCGGCATTGCCTCTTTCAACGGTGAATTTCAGGCGAATTGGGAGGTAGTGATGACCGCATCCTGTCTGGCCACAATTCCTACATTACTGGTTTTTATTTTCCTTCAGAAATTCATCATCAAAGGCATCATGCTTGCCGGAATAAAAGGGTGATCATGGCTTTAAATTACAATAAGTTTCCTGCAGACGTTTATTCAGAGACAGTGTTAGCGCCCGATTTCGAAATATACCGGGGTGTTTTCGCGTCAGAACTTCATGCAATCAACCTGGCTCAGACAGTTATGCTTTCGCGTCAGGGACTGTTAACGGAAGAAGAGGCATCTAAAATCGCAGAGGCCCTTTTCTTTGTCGAAGAAAATGTCGACGTGGATTCAATGAAGTTTGATGGTAGTTTCGAAGATCTGTTTTTTGTTATTGAACGTGAGTTGTCTCAAAGAATAGGAATTGAAATTTCGGGAAAGCTTCATACTGGCCGTTCCAGGAACGACATGGAACACACGATGTTTAGGATGGTACTCCGTGAAAAGTTGGTCGAAAACCTTGAATTTCATATACAACTGTCCACTATGCTAATCGACAAAGCAACTAAATCTCTAGATGAAATAGTACTTCTTTATACTCATGGCCAGCCGGCCCAACCTTCGACTCTGGCCCATTACCTGGGTGCTATAATAGAGGTAGTGATCAGGGACATGCGCCGCATCAACTCCGCCCTTCATGATGTTGACCTCTGCCCAATGGGTGCCGGAGCAATTACCACCTCGGGTTTTGATTTGGATCGTGGATTGATGGCCGAATTGCTTGGTTTCAGGGATTGTGTGGAGAATTCTTATGGAGCCATAGCGGCCTGCGACTACATCACGGCAAGTTACTCTGCCTTGAAGCTGAGCTGCATACACCTGGGTCGTTTCGTTCAGGATCTAGCGACCTGGACAGGCTTTGAAATATCCCAGCTATACGTTCCAGACGGTTTTGTTCAGGTTTCCTCGATTATGCCGCAAAAGCGTAACCCAGTCCCTACTGAGCACATGCGTCTGATGTTCTCCCTGGCGGCCGGGGGTGCAAATCAAATTATTGATACCATGCACAACACCCCGTTTGCAGATATGAATGACTCTGAACGAGAGACCCAGTCGACCGGTCATCAGGTTTTCGACCGCATGAACCGTGCCCTCAAACTTCTGAGTGGATTTGTGGATGCTGTTCAGGTTAACAAGGCTTCAGTCAAAAAACGAATCGATGATTCACTGGCCACGATTACCGAACTTGCTGACAGCATGGTTCGCCATGAAAAAATTAATTTCAGGCAGGCCCATGCAATTGCTCATTTAATCGCAAAGACATCGATCAAGGAAAAAATACCCCTGAAGAAGTTTAGTTATGATTCCTACTGTAAGTATTTCGAATCCGAGATCGGCTCTGCACCTCGGATGAAGCCCCTGGACTTCAAGAGGGTCTCTGATCCGGGGCATTTTGTAGATGTAAGGAAATTAAGAGGGGGGCCTTCCAGAAATGCAATGCTTGAAAGTCTGAAGAAGTACAAACGACAAAGTGAAGAGATATATACTACAAGTTTCAAATACAATGAGAGAATTTCCATGGCCGACCGTCTTCGCGAGGACACCGCAAGAAATTTATTTATCCATTGATATAGGTATTATGTCTATAGTAATCCTAAAAGATCTATCAAAAAAATATGCTGACGTTACTGCAGTTTCGGATTTCAACCTGACAGTTGAAAATAAGGAATTTGTGGTACTGGTAGGCCCTTCAGGATGTGGAAAAACAACTACGCTTCGTATGATAGCCGGCCTGGAGGACATAACATCCGGTACCGTCGAAATCAACGGCAAAGTCATCAACAACGTTCATCCCAAAGATCGGGATATCGCGATGGTTTTTCAAAACTATGCACTATATCCTCACATGAATGTTTATAAAAACATCTCATTCGGATTGCGAGCCCGGAAATTCTCGAAGAGTGACATCGAATATCATACACTTAAGGCCGCTGAAATACTTGATTTGACAGATCTGCTTGAAAGAAAACCGGGAGAACTATCAGGCGGTCAGAAGCAGCGTGTTGCGATGGGGCGGGCTATTGTCCGGGAACCAAAGCTTTTCCTGTTTGATGAACCATTGTCCAATCTGGACGCAAAATTGCGGCATAAAATGCGCGCTGAAATTAAAAAGCTTCAACAAACGGTTCAAACCACTTCCATCTACGTAACGCATGATCAGATTGAAGCAATGACACTTGCAGACCGGATCGTAATCATGCGTAACGGATTGATCGAACAGGTTGGTACTCCTTTTGAAGTATACCACCAACCTGAGAATAGCTTCGTTGCAGGATTTATCGGTTCACCGGCAATGAACTTTCTGGAATGTAAACTGAATGGTACTCCAGATGGTTTTAACTGCACATTGAAAGATGGTTCAAGCATCTTGCTTCAGAATATCGAGTTGGAAACGGAGCTTTATGAGGGCCAGAAATCAGTACTTGGCATCAGGCCAGAGTATCTTATTCATGGCTCTGCCGACAGTGAACAATCCATCTCACTTACCGCCCAACTGGAAGTGGTGGAACCTCTCGGAGCTGAAACACTCTTGCTTTGCAAAGGAGAGTACGGAGAAATCACAGGGAAAACGGATCATGGAAAGGGTTTAAAATGGGGAAATACGATCCAGTTTCATGTGGATCCCCTGAAAATCCATATATTTGACGAAGCCAGCGGAAAAAGAATTTCCAAATCGTTCGAGTGACTGCTAGACAAAGCTGTAAAATAAAAAGAAGATTCTGCCGGCCTGTGAAACAGGGAGTTCAATGGTCCTTCAACTTGATAGAAGATTAGCAAATATCCTGAAAGCGCCCGGGACCAAGTGATCCATTTGGTGAAAAAGGTTTAGTGCACAATGGACATGGGACCCCTGATCGAACTTCCCGTAGAGAAGCCCGCCCAACAAGGCCGGCTCACCGGGATCAGAAACGCTGATCATTGCCTCATATCGATCGTCCCATTCAGCTGAGAAATAGAGCCCCCTTTCCTTGACCCACCCTTCCCAATCATTTTCATTAATATCGTTGGGAGCATTCATCAGGTCATGTTTCGAATTCAGAACCTCAATAGGTGCAGATGGATCAGTAATTCTCCATCGTATCGAAGGTCTCCCAATCACAAGCCTGCCTGGCGGTGTAGAATCAGGGTCCCAACGGTCAATGGGACGATGATATTGAGTTACAAGCCTTCCACCATCGCTGACCCATCGTCTCAAGGATTTCTGGGCAGTATTTACCGGACGCACTGAACAAGCCATGACTCCGACTACAATGGTATCATATTGGTCAAAACGGCCTTTTAGAAGTTCCTCGTCAGAAATCATTGAAACGGAAAAACCCATTTCAGAGGCCCAGTGCCATGAGCGGTCAAACCCTCCGTCAATCCACCCGACTTTCAGATTTTGAGATGTCTGAACCTCCACTACCAGAAACCGTGAGCTGCATTTGTAATGGCGTATAGTTCTGCCTACATGGGGATACTCAAACTCTTGATAATTCCAAGCTGGTCCTCCATTAAGGGCAGCAGAAATTGAATAAGTGCCGGGGCAAAGGCCTGCTGATGTTTTAAGATTAAATTCGTATACTTCAAGAGAATCGGAGTTTGAATTGATATGAAAGCTGGAGACGTCAGTACTGAATCCCTTTGGAACATCAATGTCAACATCATGCTCTGCTGGAGAATGGACCGTTATCGAAATCCCCATATTTACTGCATCAATTTTATCGGCAGATTCCCGATTCAAGGGGATCAAAAATTTCTCCGGCTGTAATGAACAAGAAATTTCCGGAAATGTCGTGAAGGGAGAGTCGGGAGTGACCGACAGCTTGTAATCTCTACCACTCAGGAAAAAACTCACATCCGCTCTTGGAGGGTCTTCCTGCATAACTTCACTGTGAAAACTTCTGAAAGAAGAAAGTGGATCCATTCCTTTTCCACACTGCCCCTTTCCTTTCCAAAATAAGCGACTTCCTTCGAGAGTTGGTTCCGGAGATAAAACCACTGACAAGCCCTCTGGCATGGCCAATGCGGCCATGATATTTTTTTTATCTAATCCAGATCCCTCAAAAATTGATAATTCGACATCAAATTCCTGTCCGGCTAAGGGTTCCGATGGAAAAAATCTCAATCTCGGATTCAGAGAGCAACATGCCGCCGCAGCTTGTCCTGCCTGCCTGATCTTAAGTTCAGCTCGATGTCGTTGTGATTCCGGCAGCAATTCTTTCAAGCTTACTACGGCATCTGAAAACTCCGCCAGCGAATCCGCAACTGAGTTATTGTCCGGAAATGACTGAAGTGCTTTCAATGAAGTTTTGTCGGCCAGTCGAATCATCTTCCGTATCTGCGGGTTGGAGAAGACTTTTTCAAACTCAGTCCAGGATGCAGATAAACCACTGGTTATTTTTACTTCATCACTTGAACCAATTAATGCTGATGTTTTCAGCAAGTGCAGTGGGAGTGTTTCAGGAGATTCATCCCGCAACTCACCCATCCCCTGTGTGGCATGATATCCATGCGACCATTCGCCGATCTGCACATATGTTCCTCCCATCCGGTAATCAAATTCTCCGACATCCACAAAAGTTGTTGCTTCAGGTGGAGGTTCAACGTCGTCGTAGGTATTGCCGGCTCCCCCCCATGCGGGCAGGTATAGTTTAGAAACGGTCCATGGCTGCAGCCTCAAATCAGTAAAAACGTCCGGATTACCCGACATTTCGAAAGCTGAGATAGTTGTCCGGGTGATGGCCCGATGGTGACCATGCTGGCCAGGTACATCTAGAAAAGTGGGACAAAGCACGTCCGGCTTGAAAAGCCGGATGGCCTTGATCATTTGTCTCAAAGTGTGTTCCTGACCCCAGATTGAGAAAGTCTGATCAGGAGATTTTGAAAATCCAAAATCACGGATCGTATCGTTCTCAGTCTCTGCCAACCAGCATAAGTCAGCACCCAGAACCCCCATGGCACGTATAAGTTCCTGGGTACGAATCAGGCCCAGATCGTCCCCGCGCTCTGTTCCCAAAGCATTTTGCCCCCCCTGACCACGGACAGCGTTTGCGTAGACGATATGCATGCCATCACCCAGAGAAAGCCTGGCAAGCAATTTCGAAGTCTCATCATCAGGGTGGGCTCCAGACTGCATGAAGGTCACAAGCGACCGCAGCGACATAAGGCGCCTCCACAAAGTCCTGAGAGGATCATACAGGTGGTGATTGTTCAGGGACATTTTTCTCACGAATACCTCCTTCAATTCAGAAATCTTTTAGTAAATCCAACATAATGCCCTTGTTTTCCAAACCTTGGTTTCAAATACGCATCAAAAGTAAACTAACCATTTGTGTCATCGCCACACATTAACCATGACGATAACGAATCATCATCATGTTCAAACTTCAACGCTGTCTTTCGGACCGTAGATCATGTTTTTTGCGAACGGTAGGACGATTTTTGCGCACTGTCAAGTGGTTTTAAGATGCAGACCCAGGGTTTTCCGGCAGTTCACCAAGACTTGAGCCATGTTTCAGCATATCCTCAATCACTCCTTCCTCAACATCAATCATCAAGGCATCATTGAAACGATTAAAGAATCCGCACAATGCAGTTCGCAAGGTCAATTCAACGATTTGTTCCTCGCTGAAATGTTGACGCATTCGATCAAATATTTCTTCATCAATACGGTTGGCATTTCTCGTTACCTGACACGCAAAATCACGAACTAACAGGTCTATTTCATCAAATCCCTGAACTTCTGGTTCAAGTATTCCAGCTACAGTTTCCGGACTGAATCCTTGTTCAACCAAACGGGGAGTGTGATGACCAACGCAATAATGACATTCGTTCAGCTTGGACACCGTCACAAGGCTTATTTCAAGGTAACGTTTTGGTAAAACCTGATCTTCAGCCAATTCCATCAACAACCCCATGATATGTTTGAGAGCCGTAGGACGATGTGCAAACACCTTGACCTGATTTAGAAAAGGACCGTATTCCGTTGCAAAACGCTGATACACCGGCTGAATGTCTTCCGGGACCTCCTTGATTGCTATATCTCTGACTCGTGCCATTTTCCTCAATTGTTTTGGTTAAAGAAATTAGCGGTAAAGTTGAGCCGCTCTTATTCCAGATGATCGATTAAAACTCTAATCTATCTTTAATCATTCACTTCCAATATATTATATGCAGATACTCAGTCAAAATCTAAGTATACTCAAAAACAGTTTTTATAGACACATTAAATCAGTTTCATACTAAATGTTTCAGCTACTTTAAATTACAAGGTGTTGGCGGTGCTTTTGGTAATTGTATTAAATGCAGGTAGAAGAAGAAACAGGATAAAAAAGATCAATTACAGCGATGGTTGTTTGAAACATGTCTACCAAGCATTTGGCTTTCATTGAATTCTGTGTTTGAAGAGTTGTAATAAAAGAGGAAAATCCTGTTGATTAAAAGCATCAAAAATCAATCCAACGATTTAAAAAGAATATGCCGCTTTGGGCAAGAATAGCATTTTAGAATTCAATAATAAAGACATCAACAACCACTTGTCATTCCCGCGGAGCTTGTCCTCGACCAGATCGGGGAGCGGGAATCTCCAGGTGAAACCATTTCAAATCAAACCATTTTTGTCATCCCGGACTTGATCCTGGATCCAGGGAAACTACTACATATCAAATTCTCAACCACTGTTCCAAAAGAATTACGGGGACTGGAAGTTAATTCTTTTTTTGCATTAGCTATCGTGTCCCCTTAATTCGTTGCGTCTTTGCGCCTTTGCGTGAGCCCCAGCGTTCAGCTTTAATACATAGCGTCTTTGCGCCTTTGCGAGAAAAACATAAGTATCTGCAAGAATAATTAAGTATCGTGTTCTCTTAATTCTCAGATCGAAATTGTCTTGAATCGAAAAATATAACAATTTCAACATGGCCTCACAAATTGATTAGCAGCCTACTTCATCAGCCAGGCTTACCGTATCTCAAAGGCTGGAATAATAGCACCCTTTGAATATGTAGCTCTCCCTTTATCTAT
>JYMV01018757.1_pt1 | contig 14843 bp, 15 predicted proteins | sample 338911 | NCBI WGS metagenome assembly JYMV01 (sample SAMN03354496, study PRJNA234377) | hydrothermal vent metagenome | biome: Deep sea; feature: Hydrothermal plumes at the Eastern Lau Spreading Center, Western Pacific Ocean; material: Seawater | place: Tonga | collected 2009 | depth 2000 m m
CATGCTCATGGCTAAGCAAAGTTTAATGGATCCGATTGACATAACCAAAATTAGTGAAAAATCTGATCCAACTAATATTGAAAAATTACGTCTAGACTTATTTAACAAGATTAATGATCTTGGCATCGGTGCTCAGGGTTTGGGCGGTTTAACCACAGTGCTTGACGTGAAGATTAAAGATTATCCAACGCATGCTGCTTCGCAACCGGTGGCGATGATTCCAAATTGTGCAGCTACTCGCCATCTACATTTTTCACTTGATGGCTCAGGTGTAGCAGAATTACCAGACGTGGATATGAGTGTTTATCCTGACTTAGAAATGGATTATTCGAAGTATAAACATGTAGATCTAAATTCACTCACCCGTGAACAAATGGGGGATTGGAATATTGGCGATACTTTATTACTAACTGGCACCATTATTACTGGACGAGATGCAGCACATAAACGTCTCAAGCAAATGCTTGATAGTGGAGAAGGTCTACCTAAAGGTGTAGATTTTGACAACAAGTTTATCTATTACGTCGGTCCAGTAGATGCAGTAGGTGATGAAGTGATTGGTCCTGCAGGACCAACTACAGCTACACGGATGGATTGCTTTTCTGACATGATGTTGGATAACACCGGAATTTTAGGCATGATTGGCAAGGCTGAGCGCGGTGAGGCAACCACTCAAAGTATTAAAAAACACAAAGCCAGTTATCTTATTGCTGTGGGCGGTGCCGCTTATCTGATTTCTAAATCCATCAAGAAGGCAAAAAAACTGGCCTTTGAAGATATGGGCATGGAAGCTATTTATGAACTTGAGGTGAAAGATATGCCAGTCACCGTTGCAGTGGATACTGAGGGACATAATATTCATAGTATTTTTCAAAACATTCAAGTCGTCTCTACTAAAGTATAATTAACCCTGAAGTTGGTCGGATAGTCGCTGGGCGTTCGCGTCGAGAGGAAAGTCCGGGCTCCATAGAGCAAAGTGCTAGCTAACAGCTAGGTATGGTGACATAACGGAAAGTGCTGCAGAGATTTAGACTACCCATTTATGGGAAAAGGGCGGTAAGAGCGCACCGCGCGTTTGGTGACAAACGTGGCAAGGTAAACCCCACTTGGAGCAAGCTCAAATAGGATGGCAACGATACTGCTCGTATAAGCCATCGGGTAGAGTGCTAAAGAGTTTTGGTGACAAAATTCGTAGATGAATGACTATCTATTACAGAACCCGGCTTACAGACCGACTTCACTTTTATTTTATTTGCGCTAGAATGGCACGATCTTGACCATTGAAATCTTTGAATCTTTGAATGTTGTGAAATCGATAGCTTAATAATTCTTCAATTTTATCTTGCTGATTGTAACCGTGTTCTAAGAGTAAATAACCATCTTGATTTAGATGTTTTGGCGCATTATTAACAATGATTCGAATATCGTCTAGACCATCTTTACCCGACACCAGTGCCGTTTGTGGCTCATAGCTTAAGTCATCCAAATAAGGGTCATTTTCTTCAATATAAGGCGGGTTAGAGATGACTAAATCAAAGGTTTGATTGGGAGTGGCATCAAACCATCTGCCTTGTTGAAAATTTATATTGGTTGTTGCGTTAGTTTTGGCAACTCCAAGGGCAGCGTAAGAGTAGTCAGTCGCCGTTAAATTCCATTTCGGGCATTTGTCAGCTAAAGTGACTGCAATAATGCCGCTACCAGTGCCAAGATCTACAATGTCATAGCTTTTTTGCTTGTCGAGCAAGTCAAGCGCGATATCAATAATAAGTTCAGTCTCGGGTCTAGGAATAAGTCAAGATGGTAAAAGCCTTTTGTGCCACTCAGATATGAAAAAGGCACACCTTGCTCTCTTTGTTTAATAAGCTTTTCTAGTTGATTGGTTTCTTCAGTGCTTAATTGATAGCCAACTTGTGTGTAAAGCTCTGTAGTGGTTTTGTTAAGCGCCAATGATAAAAGTGGCGCAATGTCAATTGCACCACTTTTGAGGTAATCATTAACAGTATTCAAGCGCTATAAATTAACAGTTTTTAAGCCTAGAGACTTCCAAGAATTCATACCGCCACGATAGTATTTAATTTTGGCAGCAGGATAGCCATAACCTAACAGTGCTTTAATGGCTGCTGGTGTTTGACCGCACCAAACACCATTACAATACATCACCAGTGTCTTGGCATAAGTAAAGTTCCAAGTATCGTCCACTTGTACACCTAGTTTGTCTTCCATGATTTCCAATGCTTTTTCTTTCTTCTTAAAATCTGTGTAAGGGATATTAATCGCTGTTGGAATACCACCCGTAATCACTGGCCAGTTTGGTGTACGCGTATCAATCACCACAATATCATCATCACCGGATGATTTTTTCTTAACGTAATCAATTACATCGAGCTCACCGATAGTTTCTACAGCGTGTGGTGTAAATGGATGCATGGGCTGAATCTTTCCATCTCTATCTTGAACTCTTTGTAATTTAACAACCTCACCATTGTGAATTATATCAACAGAGATCACACCTGGTGAAATGTACACGGCCTTAGTTTTTTCGCCTTCTGCATTTGCACCAAGTGCAAAAAAACTTAATAATAAAATAATAGATTTTTTCATGTTTTCTCCTTTTTATGAGTTACTAAGAGTTGCTGCAGTACTTTCACTAGTTATAACCGATTTTGATGTCTCGACTGCCTTCAAATCAATAAAATTTTTAACAGCAACAATTAAGCCTAAGCCGATAAATGCGCCTGGTGGCAGAATCGCCAATAAGGTGCCTTGATAATCTTCAAAGACGGTAACACTGAGTGTATCACCCAAACTACCGAGTAATAAGGCTGATTGATCAAACAAGGTGCCATTACCGATGAGTTCTCGCATTCCACCTAGGACAATTAATATAATAGAAAAACCAATACCCATCATCAATCCATCTAGTGCCGACTTATCCCAAGTATTTTTACTGGCAAAGGCTTCAGCGCGACCTAAGATAGCGCAATTGGTAACAATCAGGGGAACAAAAATTCCCAAGATTAAATAAAGGTCGTAGAAATATGACTGCATAATCAGCTCAACAATGGTAACAAAAGAGGCAATCAAAAGTACAAAAATTGGAATACGAACCTCTTTGCTAATTTGATTTCTGAAGATTGAAACACTGGTATTAGAAGCAACCAATACAAAGGTGGTAGCTATACCTAAGCCAATCGCATTAACAATATTGTTGGTTACTGCAAGTAGCGGACACAAGCCTAAGAGCGCAACTAAAGCTTGGTTATTATTCCAAAGACCGTTTCTTGCAATTTTTAAATAGTCATCCATAGAGCCTGATTATATCAATCTCTATGGACAATAGGTAGACACTAAGTTTAAGAAAAAACGATTTGGTCGTCTTTTACATCAGCATGGATTGTTGAGCCTGGTAAGAAATCACCTGAAAGGATATTTTGTGACAACGGGTTCTCTAATAGTTGTTGTATGATACGTTTAAGTGGCCTTGCACCAAACACAGGGTCGTAACCTCTATCTACAATCATCTGCATAGCATTATCACTGAGTTCTAAATTAAGATCTAAATTTGACAAACGTGATTTTAAAATTTCAATCTGAATAGCTGCAATCCCCCTAATTTGATCTTTTTCAAGATTATCAAATACCACAATTTCATCAATACGATTGACAAACTCTGGTCTAAAGTGGTCACTTACCAGCTTGATTAATTCTGTCTGCATATCCTTACCTGGATTTTCTTGTATCAAGTGCGAACCAAGGTTAGAGGTCATAACAATCACCGTGTTTTTAAAATCAACGGTTCGACCTTGACCATCCGTTAGGCGACCATCATCAAGCACTTGCAATAAGATATTAAACACATCAGGATGCGCTTTTTCAATCTCATCTAATAATATAATAGAGTAGGGCTTGCGACGCACGGCTTCGGTGAGTACACCACCTTGTTCGTAACCCACATATCCTGGAGGTGCACCAATCATTCTTGCTACTGAGTGTTTTTCCATAAACTCACTCATGTCTAAACGTACGATGGCCTGATCAGTATCAAACAAGAAATCTGCTAATGCTTTAGTTAGCTCGGTTTTACCCACACCTGTAGGGCCCATAAATAGGAACGAGCCATCCGGACGATTTGGATCAGATAAACCCGCGCGTGAACGACGCACTGCATCAGAAATCACCTTAACAGCCTTGTCTTGACCAACTAATCGTTTATGAATAATAGATTCCATCTCCAGCAGTTTGTCTTTTTCACCTTCCATCATCTTGTCAACAGGAATACCAGTCCAACGCGCAACAATGTGGGCGATCTCATCTTCGGTTACTTTATTTTTCAAGAGAGTCATATCATTAACATCAACACTCTCTGCTTGTGAAATCTTCTGTTCTAATTCAGGAATAATGCCGTATTGGAGTTCACTCATCTTCGCTAGATCATTGTTACGATGTGCCGTCTCAAGTGCAGATTTTGCTTGCTCTAATTCTTCTTTCAAGTGATGCGCGCCTTGGACTATGGATTTTTCTTTTTTCCAGACTTCCTCAAGATCAGCATATTCTTTTTCTAGTTTTTTAATGTGAATTTCTAGCTCTTTAAAGCGTTCCTTAGAAGCTTTGTCTTTTTCCTTTTTGAGTGCCATGCGCTCAATCTTGAGTTGTACCAGTTTGCGATCAAGTTTATCCATAGACTCAGGTTTAGAATCGATTTCCATGCGAATTTGTGAGGCAGCCTCATCAATCAAATCAATCGCTTTATCGGGTAACTGTCTGTCAGTAATATAACGCTGGGAATACGTAGTAGCAGCAATAATAGCGGGGTCGGTAATTTCTACACCATGATGAACCTCGTAGCGCTCCTTCAGTCCCCGTAGGATGGCAATGGTATCTTCTTCAGTCGGTTCATCTACTAATACCTTCTGGAATCGGCGCTCAAGCGCTGAATCTTTTTCAATATATTCACGGTATTCATCTAGCGTTGTGGCGCCCATACAATGAAGATCACCACGAGCTAGTGCTGGCTTTAACATATTTCCTGCATCCATTGCACCATCAGATTTTCCCGCACCAACCATAGTGTGCAATTCATCAATAAACAAGATAACTTGACCTTGCTCAGATTCTAGTTCTTTCAATACGGCTTTTAAGCGCTCTTCAAACTCACCACGATATTTTGCACCGGCAACCAGTGACGCCATATCTAGCGATAAAACCCGTTTACTTTTCATACCTTCGGGCACTTCGCTGTTAATAATGCGTTGTGCCAAACCTTCGGCAATAGCAGTTTTACCAACACCTGGCTCACCAATCAGTACCGGGTTGTTTTTAGTGCGGCGTTGCAACACTTGAATGACACGACGAATCTCACCATCGCGACCAATTACTGGATCGAGTTTTCCATCGATTGCTAACTGAGTCAAATCTTGTGTGTATTTATTAAGTGCATCTCTTTGAGTTTCTGCATTTTGATCAATCACGCTTTCACCTCCTCTAAGGGTCTTAATTGCAGTGCTTAAGTTTTGTTTATTAGCACCACAGTCTTTTAAAATTTTACTGGCTGTGTCATTGCTTTCAATGATTGCCAATAGGAACAGTTCAGTTGATAAATAAGTGTCATTTCTATCTGCAGCCAACTTATCAGTTTGGTTTAATAATCGTAATAAATTTTGTGAAATATTAACTTCACCGGTAGGGCTGCTCACTTTAGCCAAAGTATCAATGGCTTGGTCTAATTTTTGCTTGACTTTAACCAAATCTACTTTGGTTTGTAGCAGTAGGTTTCTAACACTACTTCCATCATTTTGAATCATGGTTTGTAATACATGAATCGGCTCAATCACACTATGATCATGTTGAATCGCAATTGATTGCGCAGCGCTTAAGTCTTGCTGAAATTGTGAAGTTAATTTATTAATATCCATCAATTTACTTTTGTGTTTTTTATTAAGTTAACTTATATCTATGGGATGATTACAACATTTCAAGTATGTTGATAAAATGTTATGTTAAATTTGGTATTGTTTGAGCCAGAGATTCCCAACAACACTGGTAGCTTAATTCGCTTATCAGCTAATATGGGTGCATGTTTGCATTTAATCAAACCTTATGGGTTTGAGATTACCGATAAAAGACTGAGAAGAGCAGGGCTTGACTATAAAGAATTAGCCAATGTATTTGAATATGATGATTTTGATGATTATATAAACAAGGCAAAACCCTCACGTTTATTCGCAGTGAGCTCTAAAGTATCAAAAAACTACGCTGAAGTAAATTATCAATCTGGCGATTCATTTTTATTCGGCCCAGAAACACGAGGCTTGCCACAAGAAATACTAGATCAATATGAAGGTATTACCTTGCCAATGCAAGTAGGTTCTCGTAGTTTGAATTTGTCTAATTGCGTATCAATTGTGGCTTATGAGGCGTGGCGTCAGCTGAGTTTTATCAAGTTATAAGCGTTAGTAAAGTCTTTAATGGTGACTGCTTTTTTACCAGCCAGTTGAACTTGCTCCAAGCTTAAAATTCCATTACCTGTTGCTACATGGCAAATACCCTTGGCGCACTGAATAACTTCGCCAGGTACGTACTCATGAGTCTGATTAATAGTTGACGCTTGTAAAATACGCAATACTTTAGAATCAAATTTATCACTTGATGCATTAGCTTGAGCAATGGGATAGGGATTAAAAGCACGTATTTGTTGATTGATCTGTACAGAGCCTTGATTCCAATCAATCCAAGCCTCTTCTTTAGAAAGTTTTTTAGCATAAGTAATGCCAGAATTATCTTGAACAGTGGCTGATAAGTTATCTATCTTGTTTATAGCCTCAACAATTGCTTGTGAGCCAAGAATGGACAGTTTATCGTGTAATGATTGGGCTGTATCTGTATCAGTAATAGTACATTTTTTCTCTAATAAAATATCACCGGTGTCCAGACCTTCGTTCATCTGCATAATGCCCACACCAGTTTCATCGTCACCGGACAAGATTGCACGTTGAATAGGGGCTGCACCACGCCAGCGTGGTAGTAATGAGGCATGGATATTTAGACAGCCATATTTTGGCGTTTCTAACACTGCTTGAGGTAACAACTGGCCATAGGCTACCACTATCATTACATCAGCATTAAGGCTCGAAAGCTGTGCTTGTTCCTCAACATCTTTGAGACTATTGGGTTGGTAGACATCTAGATTGTGTTTAGTGGCATACTCTTTAATAGGGCAGGCGGTTAAAACCCGACCACGACCTTTAGGGCGATCAGGCTGGCAATAGACGCCAACTATCTTATGTTCAGTATTCATCAATGCGTCTAAAACACTAACCGAAAAATCAGGTGTGCCTGCAAAAATAATTTTCATTATTTGAGTGTTTTTCGTGCCGCCTTAATTGCTTGTTTAACTTGATTAGGTGAAGTGGCGCCTAGATGATCACGCGCACAAAGCGAGCCTTCTAAAGAAAGCACATCAAATACGTCATTTTCAATACGATCATCAAAGGCTTGTAATTCTTCTAAACTCAGTTCGCTTAGATCTTTTTGATGTTCAATGCCATAGGATACAGACTGCCCCACCACTTCATGAGCATCTCGAAATGGCAAGCCTTTCTTTACTAGATAATCAGCTAAATCCGTAGCCGTGGTATAACCTTTTTTGGTGGAGTTATACATGTTGTCACGTTTAGCCTCAATGGTTGGTACCATATCTGCAAATACACGTAAGCAAGCCTTGAGCGTATCAACCGTATCAAACAGTGGTTCTTTGTCTTCTTGATTGTCTTTATTGTAAGCGAGTGGTTGTCCCTTCATAATTGTTAATAATGAAGTTAGGTTGCCATACACACGTCCAGTTTTTCCACGTACCAATTCTGGCACATCAGGGTTTTTCTTTTGCGGCATAATTGATGAACCAGTGCAAAAGCTATCTGGCAGTTCGATAAAATCAAATTGTGCACTTGACCAAAGAATCAACTCTTCGGAAAAACGTGATAGATGCATCATGATGAGACTCGCTGCTGATAAAAACTCAATCGCAAAATCTCGATCACTAACACCATCTAGAGAGTTAGTGCAAATACGATCAAAGCCCAATAATTCAGCTGTACGCTTACGATCAATCGAATAAGTCGTGCCAGCTAATGCTGCTGAACCAAGTGGCATGGCATTAATACGTTTACGACAATCTGATAGACGCTCAGCATCACGCGTTAGCATTTCAAAATAAGCCATCATATGATGGCCAAAGCTGACAGGCTGTGCGGCTTGTAAGTGAGTAAAGCCGGGCATAATGGTGCTTGCTTCTTTTTCGGCTAAGTCGAGCAGTGCTAATTGTAGACGCTCTACCTCTTTAGTAATTACATCTACTTGATCACGTAGATAAAGACGTATGTCAGTCGCTACTTGGTCATTACGAGAACGACCCGTATGTAGTTTTTTGCCAGCATTGCCACAAATTGCAGTTAGACGTGACTCTATATTCATATGTACATCTTCTAGAGCAACAGACCATTCGAATTCATCAGAGTTGATTTCATCGAGAATTTGATTAAGCCCTTTAACAATACTGTCTTTTTCTTCAACTGTGAGTACACCTACTTCATTCAGCATAGTAGCGTGCGCAATCGATCCTTGAATATCATAAGGCGCCAAGATCTTATCGAAGAATACCGAGGCGCCAAAAATTTTCACGAATGCATCAGTTGGTTCGTTAAAGCGTCCACCCCAAGATTGGTTAGTTTTCATAGTCATAATTCAGCATTCATTCGTTGATGTAATTTTTTGATTGATTTTTCAATCACCTCGTCTAGGTCAGTCCAATAATACTCATCACTGGGTACGCCTACGATTTTACCCAGTGTTGCGCCATAATTGTCAACTAGAATCACGGTTGGGAAAAAGTTAACCGCGTACTTAAAGGCAAACTCATTATGAGAGACTTCTTCATTATAAAAGTTATTGATTTCATCAAAGCTTTGCGCATCAATATGGCGAATAATAATCTTTTTTTGGTATTCTGGCATTTCAGCCATTGGACTTAAGACATCTTCTTTGATTTTTTTACAATATCCACAGTCAGGGATAGAAAACATTATTAAAATAGGTGTTTTTTGTTTCCAAACTTTTTGAGAGTCCATCAAGAAGTCTTTTGCGACTGGCAGGGTTAATTCTTCAGCTGCACTGAAATTGGAAAACAGTAATAATAATAGTAAACCGTATCGAATCATTTGTCTCATTTTAATACAAAGTATGAATAAAACCTTAAAAATTGCAACGCGTAAAAGTCCTCTGGCATTGTGGCAAGCGGAGCATGTTAAAGCCCGATTAGAAGCACATCACCCTAGTTTGAATATTGAGTTGGTAAAAATGACCACTCAAGGCGATCAAATACTCCATTCACCCCTGTCGAAAATTGGTGGTAAAGGTTTGTTTATTAAAGAGTTAGAGCAAGGAATGTTAGCGGGTGAAGCCGATATTGCCGTTCATTCCATGAAAGATGTGCCTTATGAAATACCACCAGGATTTGAACTTGGTGCTATTTTAAAGCGTGAAAATCCTTTTGATGCGTTTGTGTCTAACCATTTTGATAGTATTAATGACTTACCACAGGGCGCCACAGTGGGCACTTGTTCCATGCGTCGTATTGTGCAACTTAAAGCCATTCGCCCTGATATAGAAATCCTAGACTTACGTGGTAATGTTAATACTCGACTGAAGAAATTGGATGACGGTGAATATGACGCGATTATTTTGGCTTGTGCCGGACTGATTCGTCTTGGGTTTGAAGACCGAATTAAGCAACAAATTCCTGAAGATCAAAGTCTGCCAGCAGTTGGGCAAGGTGCAGTTGGTATTGAAATTCGTGAAAATGATACAGAAATATAAACCACGTATAGAGTCAGCGCTGAGCGCGCTATGAATGCACGGCTTGAAGGTGGCTGCTCATCACCTGTTGCAGGTTTTTCAACGATTGATAATGATCAAATTACTATAACCGGCTTGGTCGGTAATGTAGATTCTGGTGTGATCTTAAAACGCCAAGTTTTTGGCAATGTTGCCGAGTCAGAAGCACTAGGTGTAGAATTGGCCAATGAGCTAATTTCACTAGGTGCAAGAGACATTTTAAAAGGATAAGCTATGAATACTCAACTTGATCAGCAAGCGCTGACTAAATTACAAGATTGGACAATGATTGATGGAAAACTCCATCGAGAGTTTGTATTGGATAATTTTGTTCAAGCATTCGGTTTTATGTCGCAAGTTGCCATCGTGGCCGAGAAGATGGATCACCATCCTGAATGGTCAAATGTTTACAAAACGGTTGTCGTTGATTTAATGACCCATAGCGAAGGTTGTGTCACTCAATTAGATGCTGAGTTGGCCAATAAGATGGATGACATTTTTAATCATATGAATAATAAAGGATAGTAAACATGTTGAGATTAATTGAGAAAAACTTTTTTATGATTGCTCAGCGTATTGGCCTATTTTTTGCCACAGTTTCATTTGTGGCAGTGATTGTACTTGGCTATGTGAGTTTTGAGAAAATCAACACTAAGGCAAGCGATAAAATTGATGCACCTGTGATTGACTTCGCTAAGTATCAAAATCCAATTAGTGCTCAGCAAGAAAGCATTAACAAGATCCCATCATCAAAAATAAGTCAGGATGAGGGTCAAGATAAAATCAACAAAGCGTTTGATACCCATATAGATGCTATTGTAGAGAGTCTAGAACAGCTACCAGATAATGTAATTGATAAGGTTGATCTTGCCCAAAAAGTTAAGATTTTAGTCAAAATTAAAGCCAATCCATATTCTCAAGAATTACAACTAGCTTACGCTAATTCACTTTCAAAACTAATTCAACAAATGGTTAATGTGGGCGGTGCTGAGATTAATGTTGATGAGTTTATTAAATGGCATCATAAAGAATTTGCTACTCAAGTTAACAACCAAAATAAAAATAATCTATTAAAAATGGGCAACCTAAAAACAGAACAAACGATAGGCTATATTGCCTTAGGTATGACGTTTGGAGCATTAGGGATTTTCATCATGTTTGTTATGATGTTAGTTATGTTGCGCATTGAGAAAAATACTCGTAAATAGAGCATTGTATGCAAGCAATTGGATTTAATGGCATCGAATTCGTCAAATTTGAAAAAGAGCTGAACAGTCCATCGGGACATGATCTATTGGTTGAGATTCACGCGATCTCAATGAATCCTATTGATACTAAGATAAAGCAAACCATTACTGGCAAACAAGAAGTGCCAGTTATTCTTGGATTTGATGCTTGCGGTATAGTACGTAAAGTGGGTGACAAAGCCTCACTCTTTAAAGCGGGTGATGAAGTGTTTTACGCTGGCGATATGACTCGTGATGGCTCTAATGCCACGCATCAATTAGTAGATGAACGTATTGTTGGCACCAAGCCAAGCTCATTAAGTTTTGATCAAGCTGCAGCCTTGCCATTGACCAGTATTGCCGCTTGGGAATCTTTATTTCATCGTTTAAAAATTGGCCCACAAGACAAAGGTAAAACCATTTTATTGATTGGCGCTGCTGGTGGCGTAGGCTCGATGGCAATACAATTGTCTAAGAAAGTTGCTAAGTTGAATGTAATTGCTACAGCATCCAGAGATCAATCTAGAAAATGGTGTGAGCGCATGGGTGCTGATACCGTATTAGACCATAATAATTTGCCACAACAATTTAACAACAACAACTTAGCTGCACCTGATTTTATTTTGTGTATGGGTAATCCGGATCAATATTTCGAAACCATGTCTGAGTTGATTGCACCACAAGGTACTATTTGTTTACTGGCAAACGCGGGTAAAGACTATGATATTAACTTATTAAAAGCTAAAAGCATTACTTTAGTTTGGGAGATGATGTTTACACGTTCAATGTTTGAAACTGATGACATGATCAAACAACACGAAATCTTGAATGAGATTTCTTCTTTAGTTGATAACGACAAGATTATGACCACCTCAACGTGTCGTTTTAGTCCAGTTAATGTGGAGAATATTACCAAAGCCCACGCAACGATTGGAAAGGGTGATATGATCGGTAAGTTAGTTATTTCTTCAGAGAATTTTCAATAACTATCAAGGTAGACATGGTTGCATCAGTGTTGACTTGATGTTATTATCGTTCAAAAAAATCCATTTAAAATTATAAAATTTCACTCTGTTGTGATGATTATAGAATCCTGATACGGCGGAATGAAAGTCTGTTAACCAAAAAAAAGGGGAGGATAACAGGATGGAAGAAGCACTAAGTCTGGCAGGGGGTCAAACAACGCTGATGGCAATTACCATCGCACTGACAATTCTTGGATTGGCAGGGTTGGCTACTGCAATATTTCTGCCGGCGCGCTGGCGGGTCAAATACAGCATGGAGTTCATATTTATTGCTGTGTTATTAGTTATAGTCTGGTATGCGGACTGGAACAGCACCAAAACCTATACTGCTTATCAGAATAAAATGAGCACAGAGCAAAGTGTTTCTAGCACTAAGGTAACTCAGGATGATAGTTTTTTTGATCGTACTCTAACCGTGGTTGCTTTTCAGTGGGGCTTTGCCTTTATCACAGACGAAAATAAGATTAGTCGCAGTGTTGCCGTTGTCAAGCCTGGCGAAAAAATTCTATTTAAAATCCTTAGTAATGATGTAATTCATGGTTTCAATATTCCAGTAGCCTCAATTACTGCCGAAATCGATCCAGACGAAATGCGCCAAGTTTGGATTAAAGCACCAGATAAGCCGGGTAAATACTTGATTCAATGCGTAAATTATTGTGGTGTTGGGCACACTCAGATGAAAGCTTGGTTAGTTGTTGAAGGTGATAAAGACGATGAACATAAAAACAAAGAAACAGCTATAAAAGTTGAGGGGGCTCATAATGGCGCATGAAGATAATGTAATACGAACTGGTACAGCGCTACATTGGAAGCCAAAGGATATCATTGGTAAGATGACTCTGAATGATTTTCTATTTTCAAACGATTACAGACATATCGCCATTAAAGGTGTGTTGACGTCCTTAATTATGCTAGCAATTGGCGGTAGTTTTGCCATGATATTCCGCACTGAACTGATGCTGCCAGATGTGCAAATTTTGGGTGCACGAGTCTACATAACCCTGATGACATTGCACGGCCTGTTCATGGTATTTGGTTTTTTAATTCCAATGACTCTATCGATTACTTATTATATGATTCCTAAAGTTTTAGGCACTGAACGTTTGCTATGGTCATGGGCTGCGCAGGCTAGTTATTGGACAATAGTTGCGGCAGCAATTTTCCTGATTATCGGCCGGCCTGATTTTACTTGGACATTCTATGCGCCCATGTCTCTACGAGTTGGCGACGACTTACTTTGGATGGGCTATGTTGCCATTATCCTAGTAGCCATTTCTGAGTTTTTAGCAGGATTGGTATTACTTAAAAATGCTTTTTCTGGAGCCACCAGAGTCGGTTGGGGTAAGTTACCATTGATGGGCTGGGGTAGTTTAACAGTCGGAGCGTTGCTAGTTGTTTCTACATTTCCATTAGGTTTTATTGGCTATGGTCTGCTATCAGATTGGTCACAATGGGCTGATGTTGCTTATTTTGACCCAGCTCGTGGCGGCAGTGTTATGACATTTCTTTATGTATTTTGGACTTATGGTCATCCAGCTGTCTACTTACCATTCATTCCAGCACTTGCAGTACTCTACACTCTATTACCACGTTTTCTAGGTCGACCAATTTGGAGTCATTGGTCTGGTGTAATTGCATTTATATTATTGATGATTTTTGCTATGCCGATTGGCCCACATCACTTTCAGACAGCCTTTACAATTTCAGGTTGGTATGAGCGCATGGTTCAGATTATAACGCTATTTGTATTTATCCCTAGTATCATGCATGTGTTTAATTGGATCGCAACACTTTGGGGTGGCGTAATTCCGACCTCGGCTAAACGTGCTATCCCGTTTAAGTTTTTGATTGCCGCAATTGCATTTTTAATCTATGGCGGTGCAACTGCTTATTTAAATGCACAAATTTCAATTGATGCAGATTTTATTCACAACACCTATTGGATTCCGGGACACTTCCACGCCATGTTCTTAGGTTTTGTAGCCCAGATGATGGTTGGGTCAATTTATTACCTTTATCCTTATTTCACTGGGAGGATGTATCATCAAGGGTTGGCTAATACTCATTTTTGGCTATGGCAGGTAGGAATCTTTACTAAAGTAACAATGATGTTCTACGCAGGATATGCCTATTTCCCACGCTGGGTATATGATTATTTAGCTATTCCAGATTGGAAGTTTTCGCAATTTTTTATTACCATAGCGGGTTACCTTATCGGTACTGGATTCTTGGTGTTTATCTTTAACTTTGCTTGGAGTGCTAAACGTGGTGAAGCTGCAGCGGATGAACCGTGGCCAGTGAAATACGATGCATCTATTGATTCCGCAACTCCAGCAGAATGAAGGGAGAAATAAAATGATTAGATTTTTTTTATTGTTAGGGTTATTTGGCGGCAGTGTTGTTATTTATCTAGCTACTTACGGTGTTGGTCCAGAGACTCAATTACCTCCAGCAGTTAGTCAGTTGGTAAAATTTGAAGCTGATGGTGTAATGCCGAGTGCGAATAATGTCGAAGATAACGAAGAGGTAGACCACTCTATCTTTGAAATACCTGCAGAAGATGAGGAACAATTGAAAGCTGCAATGGCATCCATGTCTGGTATGCATATGCCAGGCATGAAAATGGATGGCATGAAAATGGATGGCATGAAAATGGATGGCATGAAAATGGATGGCATGAAAATGGATGGCATGAAAATGGATG
>JYMV01044790.1_pt1 | contig 14835 bp, 11 predicted proteins | sample 338911 | NCBI WGS metagenome assembly JYMV01 (sample SAMN03354496, study PRJNA234377) | hydrothermal vent metagenome | biome: Deep sea; feature: Hydrothermal plumes at the Eastern Lau Spreading Center, Western Pacific Ocean; material: Seawater | place: Tonga | collected 2009 | depth 2000 m m
TGAAAAGCTGAAATCCACGCATTCTTGAAAATATTAAATACTGTTGGCCAGATTTTCGTTTTAGTTTGATTGAGATCACCTTCAATGGGAGCTTTTGTAGCTAAGGTGTCGGTTCCTTGATTTTTCAGAATAAATTTAAAAACGCCTACAAATCCTTCCCAAAGTGTTTTTAAAAACCCATCATCTTTTCCAATTAATTTGGTGTCTTTCAATAGAGGTTTTACGTAGCCTTTTAAATAACCATCGGCAATGGCAAATTCAGTAAAAATCCCTAAAGTTCCCTCTTCAAAATCAAGTCCAGCATAATAATTCGTAAAGTCGTTCAGGGCGGTTACACTTGCATTTTCTAAAGAAAGCGAAACATCCATATCGGGTATTTCTTTAATTAAGTTTATTCTGGCATCTAACTTAAGTTTTCCGTTACCAATACTGGTTCCGGTTGCGGTAACCGGCGAAGGCAACGTGCGTTCGGTCTGTCTTACATTTCTTAAGTTTTGAGCACTTAAACGCAAATCGTTGATGTATAAATCTATGTTTGGTTCGGCTTGTAATTGTACAAAACCCAACTTTCCATTATATACTTCAAAATGGTTAACATCTAACGGAACTAAATCTGTGAGCGCTTTGGTCCAATCTTCTTTATCGGCTTCTTCTTCAGCAGTTTTTTCTTGATCTTCAAAAACGTAAATCACTTCCGGACTTTGCATCTCGATCTCACTTACAATCTTTCCTTTTAAAAGTGAGCTCCATTCAATAGAAATATCGGTCTCCGGAAAATTAAGAAAAGGTATTTCTGTCTCTGCGGTTTTCTTGTTAAGGTAAAGTCCCTCTATCGTGTAAGCTCCTCGAATTAAAGAAAGATCTATATCTTCAACCTGACCGTAATACCCGGGAATATCAGCCAAAACTTTGTTTACATAGTTTTTAATAAGTGTTGGTAAATACAGTCTAAATGCTATAAGAATAACAATAATAGTGATTGGTAAAACATACCTTTTTTTCTTATATCTTTTTCTAGGTTTAGACTTACTCATTGCTTTTGTTTTAAGCTAATTTGTAAGTTTTTTCTGTTATTCTAGGTTAACGAAGTCATAAAAACGAGAACAAAAGTCAAGCTTCTTGATGTATTTATTTTTCAAAATATTAGTAAATACTGTTATTGTTTCATTAATAAGGATTTTCTTATGAATAAATGTATCTACATTTATTTCAGAATCAAGAAAAATTTATTGTTTGAAAATAGATACTGCTGTTAGAGAAAAGCTTCAAGTTTCCAATTCTATTTTGGAAACTATTGGAGATACCCCATTGGTGAGATTGAAGCATATTCCTTTAAATTCCACATCGGAAGTTTTTGCGAAAATAGAAAGCTTTAATCCTAGCGGTAGTATAAAAGATCGAACTGCTTACAATATTCTTCAAAAAGCAATTGAAGCTGGGGAATTAAAAAAAGGAGATACAGTGATCGAATCTAGTTCGGGCAATATGGCTATTGGTCTTGCGCAAGCTTGTTTGTTACTCGATTTAAAATTAATTGTAGTTGTAGATCCTAAATTGAATAAAGCTACAGAGCAGTTACTGCAAACCTATGGAGCTACCATTGAAATGGTGACAGAACCTTTAGAAGAAGGAGGATTTCTAGGCGCTCGTTTAGCGAAAGTAAAAGAATTACTTAAAACGACTAAAAATAGTTTTTGGAGTAACCAATACGGGAACCTCAATAATCCGCTTACCCATCAGCAGACCACAAAAGAAATTTATGAAGCCTTAGCTGGAAATCTGGACTACCTTTTTGTAGCGACAAGTACTTGTGGTACTTTAATGGGCTGCGCCAGTTATATAAAAGAGCATCATCCGCAGACAAAAGTCATAGCTGTAGATGCCGTAGGAAGCGTTCTTTTTGGAGGGGAAGCCGGACCTAGAAATATACCCGGGCATGGTGCCGGAGTGGATTCTCAATTTTTGAATGAAAATTATATTCACGATTTTATTAAAGTGAATGACCTAGAATGCGCGATGGGTTGTTGGGAGCTGCTAAAGAAAGAAAGCATTTTAGTGGGCGGTTCTTCGGGTGCTATTATTAGTGCTTTCCATAAATATGAAACTCAATTAGAAGAAGGAGATCGTTGCGCACTTTTGTTGAGTGATGGCGGAAATAGGTATTTAGATACGATTTATAATCAAGAGTGGTTATTAAAAAATATTCCCGGAGTTTATGATTCGCTAACTCCTATTGGTGGCTGGAAAATTAAACCTGCTTCGGTATTTTCTGTAGCGATTATTGGTCTTGGTCCAAAAGGTTTATATGGTTTAGAGCGTTTATTGGCTAATATTAAAGCTTCTAAAATTGAAAATCAAATTCATATTCATCTGTATAATAAAAATCATTTTTTTGGAGCAGGAGATGTTTATAAAACTAATCAGCCTAGTTATTTAAAAATGAATTTTGCGAATGAAAAAATAGACATTCGTCCAAAATCTAAACCTGAGCCAATTACAAATCGGTTGTCAAGTTATGTAAGTTGGCTGAGTGAATATTTAGGCGAAGAAGAAAGCTCATTGCTAAAGCAATTTTCATCACGCAGTACCGTGGGTAAATATCTTTCTTATTGTTTTGAAATCTTAGTGGCAGAAGCTCCTGAAAATGTGAAATTTCATGAGCATAAAGAAGAAGTAATTAATATTTCTAAAAATGGAGAATTACTTAAAATTGAAACTTCATCGTCTTCCGAGAATAAAGAAATAGTAACAGTTAATCATTTATTATTAACCACTGGACACGCGGGGAATCGAACTTCGAATTCAGAAAAAGAAAATACTTTACGTATTAATTTTATATATCCCGTATCTAAAAAATTGTCTCTTGTTCAAGCAAATTCAGTGGTAGCGATAAAAGGGATGGGATTAACTTTTATAGATGCTGTCTTAGCTTTAACGGAAGGTAGAGGAGGAAGTTTTGTAGGAAAAGCTGAAGAGATGCGCTATATAAAATCTGATGAAGAGCCTCAACTTATTTATCCTTATTCAAGATCTGGAGCACTTATGATTCCAAGAGTGGGGGCGATGCCCGCTTCACCTTCTTTGCGTTTTTTTACTGCTGAAAATGTTCTGAAACTAAAAAAGAATGATTCCTATAAATTCAATTTTACGGAAGAATTATTACCCTTAATCAAGAAAGAATTTACTTATCGTTATTACAAATTAGCGTTTAAAAATGTAGGAGAAAATCTAAACGATTCGTTAGCTGATGATGAAATGAAAGCACAAATTGAAGCTTTTCATTTAAATCATCCTGAAGAAATAAAGTTTAGTTTTGAAGAACTAAAAGATCCTTTTTCAGATTCAGAAAAATATAATTCTTCTATCGCAAGTCAATATTTAGAGAAAATATTGAAGCAAGTTTCGTTAGGGAATAAAAGTCCGTTGTTAGCAGCTATCAGCGCTTGGCATGATATTAGCCCTATATTTAATGAACTCTATAGCTTCGGAGGGCTTACCGCAACATCACATCAAATTTTCGATACCGAGTACGCACCATTTTTTAACCGTATTAGTTATGGACCGCCATTAGAAAATATGTATAAAATATTGGCGCTGGCAAAAGCAGGAATAATTGATTTCACCTTTGGTAAATCTCCTAAAGTTGAAAAATCAATCAATCATCAATTAGTTTTAAGCAATTCATTAGAAAATTTAAGTGAGGAGGTAGAAATCGATCATCATATTGATGCGCGTATTCCTAAAATGAATTTAAAAACAGATTGTTCGTCACTTTATCAGAATTTGTTAAAGAGTGGAATGGTAAGGCCTTTTCAAAATTTAGATGCCGAAGATAATTATTTTACCGGCGGAATCGATTTAACAGAAAATGGGAATCCGATAGATAAAGAAGGAAATATAATTGAAAATATAACCGCTTACGGAACTCCTACCGAAGGCGTTACTTTCGATAACGATACACTTTCTAGAAGTCGAAACGATTTCGGATCTATTTGGGCTAGTAATACTGTGAAAACCATCAATAAAATTAATAAGAACTAGGATTACATGAATAATAAGAATTATACCAAAGGAAATCAACAAAACGGACTTACACCTATTACTTCTAATTGGATGCATAAAATCATGAAAGAACCAAAAGTGGTTCAAGAGCTTTTTACCAACTATGGTTCTCCGCTAAATATTCTACATCCCGATTCTTTTGCTAAAAATTGTAATACGTTCAAAGAAGTTTTTCAGCAGCATCAGGTAAAATCTCAACTCTTTTACGCTAGAAAAGCCAATAAAGCTAAAGCTTTTGTAAAGCGAGCACTTTCAGAAAATATTGGGGTAGATACCGCTAGCGAACGTGAACTCGAGCAGTCGCTAGAACTTGGCGGCGATGGCGATCATTTAGTCCTTACTTCAGCAATAAAAACCGAAAAGCAAATTCGTATCGCAATTCAACATCAAGTTCCTATTATAATTGATAATTATGATGAATGTTTATTAATCAATAAATTAGCTCAAGAACTCAACTGTAAAGCACGTGTAGGTTTTCGGTTAAGCGGATTTTATGTAGATGGTGAAAAACTTTATAGTCGCTTTGGTTTCGATATCGAAGAAGTTGAAGAGTATTTAATCACGAATGTAGGAGAAGATAAAATATTGAATACGTTTAATTTAGAAGGGATACATTTTCATCTAGATGGTTATTCAACCAAGCAAAGAAGTGAAGCTTTACTGCAATGTATTCAGTTAATAAAAAAACTGAATACACAGGGCTTTTCTTTTCGGTTTATCGATATCGGTGGAGGTATTTTAATCAACTATTTAGAAAGGAAAGATGAATGGTTAGATTTTGATGCCAACTTGAAAAAAAGTTTAAAAGGTGAAATTTCTCCAGTTACATTTAATAATAACGGACTCGGTTATTGGCTTGAAGACGGAATTGTAAAGGGAGAACGAAAAACCTATCCATATTATAATGAAATTAATACCGATAAATTTTTAAATGAAATTTTATCCTATGCAGATAAAAGCGGAAGCTCCATTGCGTCATTGCTCAGAGACCAAGATCTAGAAATTCGAATCGAACCGGGGAGATCGTTAGTGAATCAATCGGGTATCACGATGGCAAAAGTGGTACATCGTAAAAAAGATTCCAAAGGGCAATGGTTGGTCGGTTTAGAGATGAATATGAGCCAAATGATGAGTTCAAGCGCAGATTTTATGCTAGATCCCTATGTGATGTATGCCGATTTAGATGAAAATGAAACAGAAAACGATGCTGTAGAAGTTTATTTTACCGGTGCTTATTGTTTAGAAAGAGATGTATTATTAAAACGAAAAATAAAACTACCCAAGCTTCCAGAAATTAACGATGTGGTGGTTTTTGTAAATACGGCGGGTTATATGATGCATTTTTTTGAAACTCAAGCCCATCTTTTTCAATTAGCAACTAATCTGGTTTATACAGAAAAATCAGATTCAATAGGAGTAACCGACTTTAAAAAAGATTCGGAAGATTAATTCTTACAAAACTGAAAATACTTCCTAAATTGAGTTTAGTATTGACACGGTGGTTGCTTCAATAAAATAATTTGAAGCAACTGCTAGCTGAACACTGTTCAATATTTTCTGAGCGACAATTTGCTTCGACAAAATCATTCGAAGTGACTTAATTCCCCAAAATCCTTTCCCATAATTCACCCAGCAATTTTTTAGCATCGCGCGTGTCTTTTTCTTTTTCAGTAATGATCACTTCTCCATTTTTCTTTTCTAATTGAAAGCTGAATGTAAAGTTTTTAGCGGAAGGAGAAAAACCTAACAAACCAAAACGTAAATCATTCAAGTAAAGTTTTTCATTTACTTTCGTGATCGTGTACCAACCTTTAGTGATCTTGATGAGTCGCTGCACATTTTTTTTGTCTTTTAGATCTTCTAACCATTCGTGATTTTTTGGGTAAGCGGTAAATTGAATGGGTTTAGCATCAAAGAACGAATAGTGCCCGATGAGGTAAGCGTCTTTTGTATCTACATTTGCAGTCCATAAAATCGTATTGAACGGAGAAGGTTTGGTTTCAATTTCTGAATATTGAATGTTTTGTTGCTGAAGTGCTTCCGTAAATTTTTGATAAGTAATTCCTTTCAGAATAAGCGTTAGCAACATATATGCAGAACTAATTATTAATCCCAAATTATTAAGCTTTCTCCGTTTTGGCGAAGTTCTCTTTTTTCGCATTGCTAAAATCACAAAAACCAGAAATGGTATAGTGTAAAGCGGATCGATCACAAAAATGTTTTTATAAGCCAAGCGTAAATCTAAGGGCCAAAATAATTGCGTTCCCCAAGTAGTATGTGCATCGAGTAACGGATGCGTGAGGAAACCCCAGAAAAATAGCCAAGACCAATTTTTCCAATTTGCCGTTTTCTCCCAACGGGAGACGAGCCAACCAAAAACTGGAGCAAAAACAACAGAAAATACAATCGAGTGCGTAAACCCACGATGAATTTCTAAAGCAGTCACCGTATCGGTAAAATGGGAAGCAAAGGTGTCGAAATCTGGAATGGTACCGGCAATCGCTCCATAAAGCATCGCTTTATTTCCCACTTTTTTTCCTAAAACAGCTTCACCAACGGCTGCTCCTAAAACGATTTGTGTTAATGAATCCATTTTCTATTTAATTTATTTTTTGAATTTGAAATTGAAGTCGAAGTCTTGATTTGTTTTCGTCATCCTGAACTTGTTTCAGGATCTCATCACGATGAACAAGGATAACTTTTCAAAAGTTTATTCCTGATTACTTTGTATTCAATGTTGAAAATCAAATCTTCCTAACTCCTAACTCCTAACTCCTAACTCCTAACTCCTAACTCCTAACTCCTAACTCCTAACTCCTAACTATCCACAATATTCATTTTACGAAGTAAAAACGACGCATTCATATTTTGACAAATCCCGTTTTTAAATTGATAATCAAAATGCAATTCATCATTAATAATTTCAGCATCAAAATAATGGTTTTTTACTTGCGGTAATTCGTTTGCAACTTCGCATAAACTTAGATCGTGCGTCGCAATAATTCCGGTAGAGTGGGAGTTTACGAGTTTTTCAACAAATTTTCTAGAGCCAATCGCTTTATCGGTCGAGTTGGTTCCTTTTAAAATTTCATCGAGAATAATAAAGTATTTATCATTTTTAATTTCATCAACAATAAACTTTAATCGGCTCAATTCAGAATAAAAATAAGAAGCTTCATCGGCTAGAGAATCTACCGTTCGCATACTAGTGATGAGTTTGATCGGAGAATATTCACAAGTTTTGGCACAAACGGGAAGCCCAACATTTCCCATCACGATTTGTAACGACACGGTTCTTAAAAATGTACTTTTTCCGGCCATATTGGCGCCGGTAATAATAAAAAATTCTTGCTGATCGATCTGATAATCGTTAGTAACCGCATCTTTCGGATTGATTAACGGATGCACCGCTTCCGCAGTTTTTAAAACCACTTTATTTTGCTGAATTTTTGGGAATGTATATTCTTGATGATTAAATGCAAAACCGCCTAACGAGTTATAAGCATCAAACTTATCGATCGCTTTAAACCAGTTATCGGTATGATGCGAGTAGGTTAAAATCCACTGCTCGAGTTCGTAAGCCTTCCAAAGATCCCAAAGCATAAACCCGCTAATAAGGTGACCGAAAATCATGAAATTCTTTCGCTCTAAACCATCAATAATTTTTGAAAATTCTTTGAAAACGACAGAAGCTTTTTTCTTTTCAATTTCGATTTTCTGCTGTTGTTTTCGGTTTAATTCAGCTTCAAAAGTGTTGTTTTCAATTAAGCCTAATAACAAGTGATATTGCTGAAAAGTGCTTTGTATTTCATTTACATAACCCGAAATTTCATTTACTTTTTTAGCGTAACGGCCAATAATTAACCAACCGATCACAAACCAAGCTGCTAAATAATACCAGGTAATTAACTCTAACGATAAGGCAACAAATAAGCCCAAAGAAACTACTGTGAAAACTTTAGGAAGCCATTTAAATATTGCAGGAACAAAGGCTTGATAATTGCTGAACCAGTCTAAGATAATCGAAGATCTTACTTTTGCTTTCACCATTTTGGCAACTGCGGTAAACTCTTGCCTAAAATCTATTTTTTCAGCAAGCTCTTTGATGCTTTCCTGTTTTTCTTCAATATGAGTAATATCGTTGCTGCTCAATAAATCGGCTAACTTTTGCTTTCCGGAAGCAAGTGCCGTTCTGTTTAAATATTGAAAAAATGAGCGATCGCCAAATAAGTCGATATCTTGACTAAACTCGTGTTGCGGATTTACAAATTCTTTTCCGTTAGGTAAATCGTAAAAATCGCGGCGAAGAACTTTTATTTCGGTTTCGTTTAAGGCGATGAGTTGTTTTAACTTCTCTTTTTCCTGCTGAAGATCGGTATGTCTGGAAACAAGAAATAAAAAGCTAGCAATCGCTAAAAACACAAACAATAAAACCAATGCGGTATTGCTCGAAAAAAAGTAGATTAGAAAAGCAAACACGAGAAAAATTGCCAAGCGTAACATACTCGAAGCAAAAAGTTTTTTTCGAATCTGGCTTAAAGAAGTTTGGTGTTGCTGAAGCTTATCTTGATAAACCGATAAAGGTGATTTCATGAAATTCTTATTGAAGTGTAATTTGTGCTAAAATACAGAACTTCCCGAAGAATTTATGACTCCATTTCTTTTAATTCCTGCTTTTGTTTTTTAGTCAATTTACTTACCACCAACTCGTAACTGTGATTAATAAAATGCTTGATTTGTTTGTCGGTAAGTTGAGAACCATTGATCATGACCGTGTTCCAATGTTTTTTACTCATATGGTAACCGGCATAAATCTCTTCAGGATATTTCTCGCGCAGCTCGATCGCTTTGTCGGGATCGCATTTTAAATTGATCGCGGGATTACCCATTTCCCATTTTTCTAAACCAACGAGCGCAAACATTTTGCCCATCACTTTAAACACCAAAGTATCTTCATCGAAAGGAAAATCTTCTGTCGCGCCTTTAAAACTCAAGCAATATTCTCGAAGTTGAATAATATCCAATTTATTCGTTTTTAAGTTCTTGTTCTACCTTTGAAGAAGCTAATTTCTGCTGGGTAGAAGCGGTTTCTAAAGCTGAATAATCTAACTTCCAATTGATGGTTTCTACCAGTTTTTCAATCAACTGAATGGTTTCTAAAGCTTGTGAAGAAGCTTCTTTTAACAAACCGCTGTTCGGTATTTTATCGATAATATGTTGCTTGGCTTCTTTATTAATATCGGTAAGATCTGAAGATGTAAAAGGGTTTGCCCAACCTTCACGCTTATCGTAATATTTAAAATCGGTTTCAATGGTTAGTAATTCCGGTTGTGGAAAATTACTTAAATAAATGGTTTTCTTCTCGACATCAGAATTCATCTTAATTTTGGTGAGATCAAAACCAACGTGCGCTTTGGCTTCAATTAAAATAAGTGCTTTTTTGCTTCCTAAAAATAAATTAACCCATTTATCTTTTACATTTTGATAGTGGTAAATTTCAGAAAAATCGCCTTCTACGGTAATAAATTTACAAACGGCTCTAATTTTTTCCATGAGCACGACCGATTGTTTTTCTTCTTTCTCTTTTCGTTTAGAAGAGTTGAAAAACGAATACACAAAATATGCAGCAATGGCTCCGGCTGCTAAACCTATAAACAGTAATTCCATCTTAACAAAAGTTAATCGCTTCGAAGTTATTGATTATTTCCCTATTTCTCCCAAATGTGTGAATTTAAAACCTTTTTCGTATTTGAGTCCGTAGCCAAAAATCCTGTCGAAACTCGCGTGAGAAAAAAGTAAAATCCCTATCATCTGTACGATTTCAGAAGTTATAAAAATTCCGAAGAAATAAATAGCGATCGCTACAAATTTATGATGAAATAGATTGTAAGTAAATGCGCCCACTTTTGTGTTGATCAAATACCCCAACATCCCAAGATCGGGTGCTAAAAACAACCCAATAAACCACCACCATGAGAAATTTAGTTGCGAAAATAGAAATATGCCGAGTAGGAGCATCGCAAGTTCTTCGAGTTTTAAAGATGTTTTCATTTGAACGATTGATAGTTATAGTTGAATAAATTACTTTTTTAATGTGAATAATCTATTAGGATGAGATACTGAATCAAGTTCAGTATGACGGATCATTTTCATTTTCGAATTCAACTTCAACTTCAATTTCGAATTCAACTTCTGCTTAATCTTCAACTTCAATTTTAAAGTATTTTATAAAGTACCGGTTTGCTGGGAGAAGCGTCATTTTTAATCGAAGCGATTTGCAAATTCAGTAAATATTCGCCGTCTTCAATTTTATTAGAAACATAAATAAGTTCGGTAATGGTCGCATCTTTTCGAGTATTTTCGGGGTAATTCCAAAAAGCGCGATGTGCAAGTAGCTGTCCGTCATCTTTTTCTTTATCTACCGAGGGCAGATCGATCAATAAATGTTTAATGCCACATTCTCGAATATAAGTTGCTGCCTCTTCCAACAAATACGGCCAATTGGTATGACTGTATTTTCTTCTTTTTTTCTTTTTGGTATTGGGTAAAGTTCTAATCACCAAAGCTTCCGCTTCATTTTTAGCCAAGTAATGTTGCAATTGCTTTTTAGAAATAGCGGCATCTTCACCATAACTTTCTGGTACTAAAGAGATTACTTTTGCGGTAAAGAAAAATTGTTTTAAAGCTTTATTTACGCTGTAAAAATCTTCAGAAATATGGCCAATACATTCAGTGTGCGTTCCGTGTGCGTGCGGATTAAATTGTAGGTTGTTAAAATTTACCGATGAACCTTCAGAAACTTTTGCGATCCATTTTCCTTCTTGTACCGGTTCGATTTTTGGTTGCTCTAAATACCAGGCAATCGGGTTATTTTCATCTCCGCTTAAAGTGATCGAGAGATCGAGCGGTTTCGATAAGTCTACCGTAATAGTTTTGTTTTCGAGTTTAATTTTGGTAATCATTATGCTTTTTTTGTTCAAGCTCTAATATAACCAATTCAGCAGAAAAGCAGGTAAAACTAAGGTAGTCTTAATGTAAAAATGTTTTGATAAGAAATAAAATAATAATAAAGAGCGCAAAACCAGCTAGAATAAGCAAGCTGCCTTTGTAATATTTTTTATGAAGTTTAATATCTTTTCTGTAGCTAATTACCATTGCAATAGCAAAAGCGATCACAAAAAAAACAGCGAACATCCATTGGCCTTCAGTAAACATTTTTTCTATTTTTAGGCAAAATTAATCTATTATTATGAAGAAACGTATCGACGCCGTAAAAGAATTTCATACCGCATTTGGTTTAGGCTATAAAGAAGAATTAACCGCTAGTTTGGGAGAAGCCAAAAACCTGCTTCGTTTTAACTTGATGAAAGAAGAAAACGAAGAATATTTAGAAGCCGCCAACAATAACGATATGGTCGAGGTTGCCGATGCGCTCGGCGATATGCTTTACATACTTTGCGGCACGATTATCGAGCACGGGATGCAGCATAAAATCGAAGAAGTTTTTGAAGAAATACAGCGGAGCAATATGAGCAAATTGGGCGCCGATGGTAAACCGATCTATCGCGAAGACGGCAAAGTTTTAAAAGGTCCTAATTATTTTAAACCCGATATCAAACAAATATTAGATAAATAGTGGTGTTGCCTGCGGCCGGGCTATCTGTTGCAAGTCCGCAGCAAAAAATCAAAAAACTAAGCCTGCAAAAAGCTTCTGAGGTCGCTCTTTGCAGGCTTGTTTTTATATGCTTTTTTCCTTTACGGGCTTTTCACGACTATCCCTAACATGTTTAGGTTTTAGGGAATAGGTATTAGGTGGTAGGAGTTAGGTAATGAGTTAGCGATATTCTAAAATATGCGGCTCACGGAAATTATATTCATCTAAACGAAAAAGATTATCAAAATTACCGTTAAACTGCATGATGTTTTCTCCTTGTCCCGGCATATTGGGAAAGAGCGAAAACGAAAGCCGAATATTCTCAAACACAAAATAATCGTTGCTAATCAAAAAGCCAAAACCAAATCTTGTGTAAGCGTCATTTTTAAAAAATGGGTTGGGTTCTTCACCAATAAAACCAATATCAAAAGCAATAAACGGACTCATACGAAAACCCAACCAACTAAACGGAACGTACGATTGCGTTTGAAAGTTAAACACAAACTTTCGCGTGCCGTAAACTTCTTCACTTCTAAAACCGTCAATACCATAGTATCCACCTAAACTAAGCCGATCGGTAATAATATCTTCTCGATTAATACCTACCGTCATATTGGTTTTTACAAATTGTCGTAAATACCAATTCCCGAAATGAAAAATAGGGGTGAAATAGGTTCCTTGCGCTTTAAATAAAGATTGGCTGGCATTACCACCTCTAAAATAAGAACCGTATTGTAAGTTAGCAGCCAAATACCCAAAATCTGCAAAATAATTGGTAAGCGTAAGATCTGCTCCTAAATAAAAATTATTTTTTCCGTTTTGGTTTTGCACTCCCGAATGGATGAAGTAACTATGACCAACGCCAATATCTTCAATATCACCATTTCTAAAAATATATCGATCTCGAACATAATTAACCTGCCGAATACCAATAGAACCAAGCTTTATATTTTCATTAGAAAAGAAGGCCACCGAATCTACTTTTTCATCGGGTTTTTCTAAAAATTCTCGTTGTGCAAACCTTGCCGCAATTATTAAGTTCGTCGGTAAATCTCCTTTTTCAGTTTTCTTTTGAATCGGAATTGCGTAACCACCCCAAACATTAAAGATGTTTGTTTTTAGAGGTTTTCTAAGAATACTATCTAAATTCTGATCGTAAAAATTTTCATAATACTGCCTTCGTTCTGCACTTACTTCTCCTGCCCATCGAGTGTAGGGCGAATAGAAAGTTCGGTTTATTCGAGCTAAATTTCGATAAGACTGGTCGATGTTTACATCACGATAAACTTCAGCATTAATATAAGAATTGTAGAGGTTTTGCGCTCGGTAACCTAAAGTGAAGCCTTGGCGATCTGTATTTTCAAAATCTTGTTTATAACCGGCAATGTATTGATGCCCCAACCCGAAAAAATTATATTCGGTAAGCCTAATTTCACCGTCGTTCGCAGAAATATCTCCATCTACCCCTAAACTCCAGCTATCTAATACATAAATATGCAAATCGATAGAATCTGAAGTTTTTGAAATTTCTTCAGGTCTAATTAAAGTTCTTCTTACAAAATTTCTTCGACGCAATAAACGTTCAGATTCGAGTACGATCAACGAATCGAGCGGAGTATTCTCTTCTAATAAAATTAATCCCCTTATCGTAAATGGTTTGGTTTTAGAATGGAGCGCATTCCCTAAATTATCGATTCTTCGAGAAGGTTTTACGGTGGTATCTTTTTCACTGTAACCAAAAGGATCGTAAGTGGTAATTCTAATTTTTCTAATGATCTTCCCTTGGTGTTCTGCAAAATCACGATCTAAAAGACTTTCAATTTGTCGTTGCGACTTTTTTTTATCAGAAGGGTTTATCGGTTCAAACATTAAACCGTGCAGCATTTTAGTGAATTTACTGCCTTTCGATTTTTCTTGTAGATTTTTATAAAACTGTTCACTCTTTTTTAGCTGAATTGAATCGCGCTTACCTATGGTAGATAAGGTATCCTTTTTTTGAGCAAAAAGGGGTAAGCAGAACAAACAACATAAGAGAACAATATACCTCAATGCAAAACCTTCTAAGTGATTGCAGCAAACATAGATATTTTTTCTTAATCGGTATTTAAGATTAAGATTTGTTAACGCTTTTCACTAAACGGTATTTCACATTTTGAAAAGTTGCTGAATAAAAAAAAGCGCTACCAATTTGGCAACGCTTTTGTAATTTTAAAAAGAGAAGAAGCTTATTTTACTTCGTGTCTCCATCCAAATTTATCTTCAGCTTGGTTATACTGAATATCTTGTAGTTTTTGTTTGAATCTTGCTCCGTAAGAATTTTCAACTTCAGGTAATTCATAATATTTTTCATTAAAGTCGAAACCTAAGAAAGGTACGATTGTCGCAGCAGTTCCTGCACCGAAAATTTCTTTTAATTCTCCGTTTTTAGCAGCTTCAACAATTTCTTTAACGGCAACACGTCTTACTTCAACAGTTACGCCATTATCTTCAGCTAACGCAATAATACTTTTACGTGTAATTCCATCTAAAATACGATCGTTTGTAGGAGCAGTAATTAATTTATCGCCCACTCTAAAGAAAACGTTCATCGTACCACATTCTTCTAAATATTCGTGCGTGTTGGCGTCTGTCCAAATCACTTGTTGGTACCCTTTTTCTTTTGCTAAATTAGTCGGGTAAAACTGAGCAGCATAATTACCGGCAGCTTTTGCAAAACCAACACCACCATCTGCAGAACGACTGTATTTTTGAGCGATCGTTACTTTTACCGGATTGGAATAGTAAGCTTTTGCCGGGCAGCAAATAATGATAAAACGGTATTCATCTGAAGGAGATGCAGAAACGCCATTTTCTGTCCCGATCACGAATGGTCGAATGTATAATGAATTTCCGCGCCCTTTCTTGATCCAGTCTTTATCTAATTTTAAAATAGTTTCTAAAGCTTCAAAAAAGTATTCTTTAGGAAAAGCCGGCATAGCTAATCTTTCTGCAGAAATATTAATACGGTTAAAATTATCTTCTGGTCTAAATAACCAAACTTTATCGTTGTCGTCTTTAAAAGCTTTCATTCCTTCAAAAACTGCCTGGCCGTAATGAAAAACTTTTGCAGAAGGTTCCAT